>Ga0255347_1000366_pt1 | contig 84471 bp, 78 predicted proteins | sample wastewater_treat_2_FD_192479 | JGI IMG/M metagenome (GOLD analysis project Ga0255347, IMG submission 192479) | Wastewater microbial communities from Lulu Island WWTP, Vancouver, Canada - plant24 | ecosystem: Engineered > WWTP > Wastewater > Unclassified | place: Canada: Vancouver, British... | reverse complement strand
GGCCCGCTCCGCCTCCTCGAGTGCGTCGTCGACGTCCATGTCGGTGCTGTAGCCGAGCTTGACTATAGTGTTGCCGGCGCTTATAAGCCTTCGGTGGATCGCCTTGTCGCGGACTATCCCGGCGTGGTACTCCACGTTCGCCGTGGTCGGAACGCTGTCGATCAGAGAGCCTACGAAGGCCTGCCCCCCGAGGAGTTCCGTCTTTCCCTGCCTTGACACCTCCTCGAGGAAGGTCAGGGGATCGACGGGCCTGTCGCGCTGGGACATCGAGAAGACGATCTCGAACGCGGCACGGTGCAGGGCGTCGTAGAAATCCTCCGGCTGGAGGATATCCATGACCACGTTAAGAGCCTCCCTGTCCACCAGGCAGGCGCCGAGGGCCGCCCGCTCCGCTTCGAGCGATACCGGCGGCATCCGGTCCCAGGAGGGTTGGGCTGTCATCTACTCCCCTTCCACTACCAGGGTCATCTCCGCCTCGATGCCGGGATAGAGGCGCACGGAGAACGGGTAGGCGCCCACCTGTTTAATTGAATCGGGCAGGCGCAGGTGTCTCCGGTCCACCTCGACGGACAGCTGGGATGCGATGCTCTCCGCTACAGTCGAAGCAGTGACGCTGCCGAACAGTCTGCCCTTCTCCCCTATGCTGGCCCTTACCCTGACGGTCCGGCCGGACAGGGTCTTCTGCGAATCCCGAGCATCCCTCTCCATCCGCTGCTCCCTTTTTTTCTTCGCGGCCTCCCTGTTCTTCCACTCCTTAATTCTCTCTGGGGTCGCCTCATCGGCCAGCCCCCTTGGGAAGAGATAATTCCGCGCGTACCCGTCGGAGGTCTCGACGAGATCCCCCGACAAACCGAGCTTGTTGACGTCCTGTTTCAGAATTACCTTCATCACGCATCACCCCTGCCGAGACGTCCCCTGAAATCCAGCCACATGTCGCCAATGCCTCCCATTACGGCTAGCGTGGACAGGATGGGGACCAACACGGTCAATATTATAACAACAGTCCTTAAGAGTCGGCCGAAAGAACCGGCGATTCTTTCAGTTAGAAAAAACCAGATGAGGGAGAGTCCCTGGAACAGGAACAAGAAGTTTACAAGGAGCCTCAAGTTTACCCCGGCCTTCAGGGCGAAGTCCATGCTTCCATCCCTCGAGCCAATCAGCGAGAGCAGGATCGACACGACGAAAGCGCCGAACACGCTCTTTGGAAACCTCCAGCGAGAGAAGGGCGGAAGGGGCGGAAGGGGCTCGTTGCCGATCCTCTTTAAGACGAAGGACCCTACCACGTAGCTTAGGTAGCAGTCAAGCGCTGCCGCCACGGTCAATATCGCCGGGAAGATGACCGGCAGCAGGCGTATGGACTCGGCGAACTGCAACCTGACCGCGGCCAGGGAGTCCTTGCTCATGCCGGTGGACTCGTAGAACTGGAAAACCTTGTCGACCATCGACTGCATCTCGGCCCCGTCGAGCTGGAAGGGGTTTATTCCCGTGAGCCTTGCGACCACCGCCATCAGCAGGAGCTTGCTGCCAAGGGAGAGCAGGATCCCGTACAGAAGGATCTCGACCCCCTTGTCGATCTTTTTCGCCAGCAGTCCCAACCCGACGCCAAGAACCCCGAACCCGAGGAGGAAAAACAGCGACGAGACAGGTCCCAGCAGGGCCGCCACCAGCAATGTGGACACCCCCAACCCCAGGGAGGCCTTCTTAAGGTCGTGGCGCAAGCCCAGTATGACGAGCGGGGCGGGTGCAAGGAGGGAGAACGCCGCCCCGACTACGGGCAAAAAGTGAGCGGCCATGAACAAAACAACCGCCAAGCCGGCCAGCAGGGCCGATTCCACCAGGCTTCTAGTCGAAGACATACCCCTTTTCCCCCTTCTCGTTCGAGCAAAATTGCGGGGGGAGAAGCAAGGCTCCTCCCCCCGGGATATAGCTTCCGTTCCAGGCTCTACTCCAGCGTGAAAGGAAGGAGAGCCATGTAGCGAGCCCGCTTTATCGCCTCGGTGAGCTGGCGCTGGTGCTTCGCGCAGTTTCCCGTGACCCTGCGGGGCATTATCTTGCCGCGCTCGCTGATGTACTTGCGAAGCTTCTCGATATCCTTGTAGTCAACCCGTTCTATCTTGTCGACGCAGAAAAAACAGACCTTGGGGCGTCTCTTGCCGCCCTTTCGGGGACCTCTCGGCCCGGCCGCGCCTCTGCCCTCTCCCCTGCCCTCGTTTATCACCATCTTGCCGCCTCCTTAAAACTAAAAGGGGATGTCCGCCTCTTCATCATCATCCTGGACGGACGATATGTCCATGGGAAAATCGTCGTAAGTCGCCGCGGCGAGGCGGCGGTCCTTGCGCACGCTTCCCCCGAATCCCTCGTCCTCGAGGGTGCCGGCGGACTCGTCCTGCCTCTTCGAGCCTAGGAAGATTACGTCGGACGCCACCACCTCCGTGACGTACCTTTTGCCGGAACCGTCCTTGGCCTCGTAGCTCCTCACCTGCAACCTGCCCTCCACGAAGGCTGGGCTGCCCTTTTTCAGGTAGCGCTCGCAGTTCTCGGCGGTCGAGCCCCACACCACCACGGTTATGAAGTCAACGCTCTCCTGGAGCTCGCCGTTTTTGTCCTTCCACGCCCTGTTGACCGCAATGGGGAAGTTGGCCACAGCCTGCTTGGAGGCGGTGTACCGCACCTCCGGGTCCCTGGCCAGGTTGCCCATGAGCATGACCTTGTTGAATCCCTTAGCCACGACTTCGCCTCCTACTCCTCGTCCAGACGGATCGTCATCTGGCGATAGATATTCGGTCTCAGACCGAGGACGCGGTTCATCTCGGCCAATTGATCAGGCGACATCTTGAACGTGCACAGCGCATAAAAACCCTCGGTTTTCTTGTCGATGGGGTAGGCCAGGCGCTTCTTGCCCCACAGATCAGTCTTGGTCATCTCTCCTCCAAGACTGAGTATGACCTCCTCGACCTTGCCGAGCTCCTCTTTCGGATCCTCCAGCTCGGCGTTCAAAAGAACAAGCATCTCGTACGGCCGCATACTCTCACACCTCCTCCCTTTGGACTTTGGCCCCCCATCCTTGTGAGGGGCAGGGAAAATACCAGCCTCGGGGATTATACATTATCGCTCTTTTTCGTGCAACGAATCCCTCTCCCTCTTTATGATAAAGACGAGCTCTCCGGGGAAGGACAGATTGTACTGCTCTCTCGCCATATGCGCCATGCCCTCGGACGTGGCGAAAAATGCGATCTTCTCCTGCATATCCTGAACCGCGCGGCTCATGCGGACCAACACCGCCATGCGGTCGTCCACCAGGGCGGTCAGGCGGTTGATCTTCCGCACCTCGACACAGTACGAGGTGGCCATGATGGCCACGAACAGGCACAGGAGGGCGGCCAGAAGAATCCATCGCAGGCGCAGCAAGGCGCTACATCCTTTCCGGCGCTGCCACCCCGAGAAGCGAGAGAGCGGTCGAAAGGACGATCCCCGAGGCGGCCACCAGCAACAGCCGGCTCTCCATGACGCCCTCGTCGGAGCCGAGGATGCGGCATGCGTTGTAGAAGGAGTGGAAGTCCCCGGCAAGGTCGAGAGCGTAGGCGGTAAGTACGTGGGGGGCCAGCTCGCGCGAGGCCTTGTCGATCTCCTCGGGGAAAGCAGCAAGCCTTGCCATGAGTCGTTTTTCCTCCTCAAGTCGCAGCGCCGAGACATCCAGACGGTCGACAGCCGGGACCGCGACCCCGCGCGACTCGGCCTCTCTCAGGACGCTGCGTATCCTGGCGTACGCGTACTGGACGTAGTAGACCGGGTTCTCGTTGGAGGACTGTTTCGCAAGCTCCAGGTCGAAGTCCAAGTGAGAGTCGCTCTTCCTCATCACGAAGAAAAACCGGGTGGCGTCCACGCCCACCTCGTCCATTACCTCCCTCAGGGTCACGAACTCCCCGGATCTGGTCGACATGGCCACCTGGCTGCCCCCGCGAAGCAGATTCACAAACTGTATCAGCAGGACCTGCAGGTCGTCCGGGCACCTTCCCAGCGCCTCCACTCCAGCCTTCATCCTCGGGACATACCCGTGGTGGTCGGCCCCCCACACGTCAATGACCTTGTCGAACCCGCGGTCGAACTTCTCCTTGTGGTAGGCTATGTCGGAGGCGAAGTACGTAGGGACCCCGTTGCTCCTCACCAGGACCCTGTCCTTGTCGTCCTGTGCCTCGCCGGACTTGAACCACAGCGCCCCCTCGCTCTCGAAGGCGAAGCCCCTGTCCTTGAGCGTCTGCATGGCGCTCGGCACCAGCCCGCGCTCGTACAGGCTCCTCTCGGAGAACCAGACGTCGAAGTTCACCCCGAAATCGGACAGGTCCTTCTTTATCATGTCGAGTATAAGCCCGGCTGAAAAGGACTTGAAGAACGACAGGCTCTCCTCCGCCGTCATGGAGGCCAGACGCTCGCCCTGCTGCTCTAGCGCGGCCCTGGCCATGTCGCGGATGTACTCGCCCTTGTAGCCGTCCTCGGGGAAGGGGGCCGCCTCCGAAGCTCCCAGCATCTCGAAGCAGCGAGCCCGGGTCGAGCGTCCAAGCAGCTCCATCTGCAGGCCCGCGTCGTTTATGTAGTACTCCCTCTCCACCTTCCAGCCGGTGAAGGAGAGTATCGACGCTATTATGTCGCCGACCGCCGCGCCCCGTCCGTGCCCCACGTGAAGAGGCCCGGTAGGGTTGGCGCTGACGAACTCTACCTGCACCCTCCTGCCCTCCCCGATGTCCGAGGACCCGTACCTTCCGCCTTCTCGCAGGATTTCACAAAGGGCGTCCCCCATCCATATCGGGGACAGGAAGAAGTTGATGAACCCGGGAGCTGCGACCTCGACCCTGTCGAGGTACTCGTTCTCGGGGATGCGAGCCGCGATCCTTCGCGCGAGGTCTACGGGCTTCTCGCCGAACTGCCTGCTCAGCTTCATGGCGCAGTTCGTCGACAGGTCTCCCTGCCCCTCGCGCTTCGGTTTTTCAAACGCAGGCACGTAGTCCTCGCCGGGAGAAACTCCCTTCTCCGCGGCAACCTCGGTCAGCGCCCTCTCAACGATGGCCCGAAGGACCTTCGCAACATCCGCCATGGAACACCTCCAAATAAATTGCGCTACTGGCGAAGCCTTAGCGGCAGATTTCTGGCGCCCCAGGCCAGCCAGCGCTGCACCGCCTCGCCGAGATTTTTCCCGGTCGAGGCCTGCAGGACGTCCGTCATCAGCACGATCTTCGCCCCTGCCGTGAACGTGCTGCGCTTCTTGTTGTAGAACACCGATTCCTCGTACTTCACCTTCTCGAGTGACCTCGCGACCGGGGCAGGGGTCATTACCACCTCGGTGCGAGGCGGCATCTTGAGGGTAAAGCCCTGCTCTATCACGAAGGGGAAGTCTATCCTGTACTCGTCCGACCACCTGCCAAGCTCCGCGAGCCATGACGGCGCGACGCCGGGGAATTGAAAGAGCAGCGAACCTCCGCTTATGATGCTGTTTCTCATCGTGACAGGCATCGAGACCTGGTGTCCGTACTTGATCGGCTTTGACGCGGCCGCTCCCGTGTCGACGTCGATACCTGCGAACAGCTCGGACGCAAGGCGTCTTATCGAGGCGCCGTCAGGGCCGTCTCCGGGGAAGAGGAACGCGCTCCATCCGTTCCTGGCGAGCACGTCCACCCAGCCGGCCGTCTCTCCGTCCGTCCCGAGCTCAAGATGCCACTCGATGGTCAGGCGGTGCTCCGCCGCGGAGCTGCCGCTGACTACGCGCCCGGTGAGCGAGTTGCCTGAGGCGGTGTAGATGTGCTTCCCCCATAGGGAGGGAGGTGTCTCGTTATGGCTGTGCCCCTGCCCCAGGTCGAGGAAGAAGGGCGATATGCCCTGGAGGTTCAGCTCCAGCACCGGCCTGAGGATCGAGCCTCCGGCTGCGGGTGTCTCCTCGTTCAGCGCGTGCGCCGTGAGCCAGTGGACCGTGCTGTCCCACCCGGCCCTTTTCAACCAGGCGTTCAGCACAAGTACCTTCTCCCAGTCGGACCACGGCCCCTCCGCCGGGACGACACTGCGGACGATCGACGCCAGTGGGCCACCGCCGAGGGCGGGGGCGGCATTCATCCAGGCTATCATCGAGCTTCCGGCCCGCAGCTTGTTCTTCTGGCCTACAAGGGCGGCAACGGAGGGCGGAGGTGGCGGCACAAGGCTGTTCTCGTAGGAGGCGAGCATCCGGGCGATAGGCTCGATGCCTTTTTTCGTGGAGAAGGCCAAGTATGACCGCGCATCTCCGCCGAGGGTCCGCGAGGTCCAGGCGAGGTTGTTCACCGAGTGCCACGAGTAGCGGTCCACCGCGCCGATCCTCTCCCTGCTCGCGTTACCCGCGCCCTTGGCCGAAACCGCCAGGCTGCTGTCCCCGGGCACGTCGGCGGTTACAATCAGTTCCCACATCGGCAGGGTATCATTCACCCAGATGAAGTCGTCGACCGAGAAGCGCTTCGGGAACACCTCCCTGAAGGAGAGCTCGACCAGGTACTCCTCCTGCAGGTCGGGGAATACGACCTCGACCGCATCGACGTCTCCGACCCTAACAGGGCGAGGGAGCACCGGCGACAGCATGCGCCCGGTTCCGGGATCGTAGAGGGCGGCCTCCACCTTTTCCGCGCCTCCTCCCTCTCCACCGGCATTGACCGGCAGCAGCCACCTCGTCCACGCTTCGTCAATCCCGCGTCTCGCCAGTATCACGTAGTGCGAATCCCTGGTCATCGCACCGTCCGCACCCAGCGAGTACCTCAGGTCGCGCAGCCATATCACGCCGTCTGCGCCCGGGTAGTCGGAGAACGCGGGGCACTCCTGTATCATGCGGGGGATGTTCACCGCGGAGGCAGAGCCAACTCCAGCCCGCACGCCCAGGAAAACCAGCACCACCGCCGCGATGCAGGCTGCGCGGGAAGACAGTCGTCTAATTTTCATTCTCATGACTTGTTCTCCTTTCCCCGCTGGTTCAGGTCAAGCACCCTTGCCGCAGCAGTGTTTGTACTTTCTGCCACTGCCGCAGGGGCAGGGATCGTTTCTGCCCACCTTCTTCTCCCTCCTCGCGGGTTGGGGCACGCCCTCTCCCGCGTGAGAGACCGACGGATGCTGGTCCGAGGCCGGGCCGACGGGAAGGAGGAACTCCCTCCCCTCGCTGCGGCGTCGAGTGGCAGGGTTCTCCTCCCCTGCGCTCGCAACTCGGATGCGGAACACCAGCTCCGTTATCGTCTCCCTGACCCTCTCCATCATGGACTGGAACAGGCTGTAGGACTCGAACTGGTACTCCAGCAGGGGGTCCTTCTGCCCTATCGCCCTCAGCCCGATGCCGCGCCGAAGCTCGTCCATGGCCAAGAGGTGATCCTTCCACCCGTTGTCAAGGGTGTGCAGGACCAGGAAGCGAAGCAGCGCACCGCTCTCCTCCACCCCCAGCTCCTCTATCCGTCTTTGAAAGCGCTCTCTAACGTCGGCCAGAAGGCTGTCCCTCCGCGACCGCATGTCCCGGACGTTGTCCACGCCGTCGAGCCATTTCTCCGGGCCGCCGCCCGTGATCCCCTTGATCTTCGACATGGCCCTGGCCGGGTCCGCCTCGCCGTCCTCGGGGTAGTACTTTTCCAGGACGTCGTCGATGACGCCCTCCACTATCTCGAGTACGTGGTCCTGGATCCCTCCGTCGCGTAGAATCTGCTGGCGTTCGGTGTAGACCGCCTCGCGCTGCCGGTTCATCACGTTGTCGTAAGCCAGGAGCTGCTTGCGTATGTCGAAGTGAAGCTGCTCGACTTTCTTCTGGGCGTTGGCTATGGCCCTTGTGAGGAGGTTGTGCTCGATCGACTCCCCCTCCTCCATGCCCAGCTTCTCCATAAGCCCCTGGATTCGCTCGGAGCCGAACAGGCGAAGGAGATCGTCCTCAAGCGCGAGATAGAACCTGCTCGAGCCGGGGTCGCCCTGTCGCCCCGACCGACCGCGCAGCTGGTTGTCTATCCTTCGAGACTCGTGTCGTTCGGTGCCTATTATCTGGAGCCCGCCCAGCCCCTTTACCTTTTCCCTCTCAAGGCGGCACTGCTCCCGATACTGCTCCAGAAGAACGGCGTGCTCCTCCTCCCGGATTTCCGAGTCCCCGTTTTTGATCCTGAAGGCCTCCCGGGCCAGAAAATCCGGGTTGCCCCCCAGCAGGATGTCGGTGCCGCGCCCCGCCATGTTCGTGGCCACGGTTACGGCCCCAAGGTGGCCGGCCTGGGCGACTATCTGGGCCTCCCGCTCGTGGTGCTTCGCGTTCAGCACCTGGTGGGGCACCTTGCGCACCTTGAGAAGCTTGCTGAGGCGCTCGGAGCTCTCGATGGAAGTAGTTCCCACAAGCACCGGGCGTCCCTCGGCGTGGGCCTCCTCGATCTCGTCGGCAACCGCCGCGAACTTCTCCGTGATGGTCCGGTATATGACGTCGGGGTTGTCCTCGCGGATCATGTCGACGTTCGTGGGGACGACGACGACCTCGAGTCCGTAGATCTCCTTGAATTCCTCCGCCTCCGTCGCGGCCGTGCCCGTCATCCCGGCCAGCTTGCGGTACATCCTGAAGTAGTTCTGAAGGGTTATGGTGGCCAGGGTCTGGCTCTCACGACCCACCTTCACGCCCTCCTTGGCCTCGATAGCCTGGTGAAGGCCGTCGGAGTAGCGACGCCCGACCATCAGCCGACCGGTGAACTCGTCGACTATCACAATCTCCCCGTCCTTGACGACGTAATGCACGTCCCTCTGGAAGAGATTGTGAGCCTTGAGTGCCTGCACTATGCGGTGAGCGAGGTCGGAGTGGGCCGCGTCGGAGAAGAGCCCCGGCATCTTAAGCAGCTCCTCGCTGCGGGCTATGCCCGCCTCCGTAATGGCGACGTTGCGCTCCTTCTCGTCCTTCTCGAAATCCCGGCCCTCCTTCAGCTGGCGGGCCACCCGGTCGGACGCCCTGTACATGTCGACGTTGTCGTCCGAGGGGCCGGAGATTATGAGCGGAGTCCTGGCCTCGTCAATAAGGATGGAGTCGACCTCGTCGACTATGCAGAAGACGTGCCCCCTCTGCACGAGGTGCGATTCGGAGACGGCCATGTTGTCGCGCAGATAGTCGAACCCGAACTCGCTGTTGGTCCCGTAGGTGATGTCCGACCTGTAGGCGGCAAGGCGCTCGGCCGGGTCCATGTAGGCGTATATGACCCCTACCGTGAGCCCCAGGAACGAGTATATCGGCCCCATCCACTCGGCGTCCCTGCGGGCGAGGTAGTCGTTCACCGTTACCAGGTGAACGCCCTCCCCGGAAAGCGCGTTCAGGACGACCGCGAGCGTGGCGACCAAGGTCTTGCCCTCCCCGGTCTTCATCTCGGTTATCTTACCCTCGTGGAGGGCCATTCCTCCCATGAGCTGGACGTCGAAGTGACGCAGCCCTATCGTCCGTTTCGAGACCTCCCTGACGGTTGCGAACACCTCCGGGAGCAGGTCGTCCATGGACTCTCCGCCGCCCAGTCGCTCTCGGAAGGAGGTCCCCATCCGCCGCAGTTCCTCGTCCGACATCGCGGACACGAAGGGCTCCAGGGCGTTTATCCTGTCCGTCGCCTCCCTGTAGCGTTTAAGCGCTCTTTCGTTGGGATCCAAACCAAGGGCCTTCTTTATCGAACCGAACATTCTTTCACCTCAACACAAAAATCAGCCGTGCTGATGCGTCGCACGGCGCGAATCCAAAGGCCATTATATGTCCGGGCCGGGTTGGAGTCAAAGAGCACTTGGCGACTGCGCAGGCCCCCCATGTCGACCGGGCGCCGTCCGGGCGCTACTCGGTGAACAGATCCTTGGCGTTAAAAAGATAGTCCATTCCGGACCACACGGTCAACAGCATCGCCGCCCACATGACATGGATGCCGAAGGGAAGGGAGAAGATCAGCATCGTTATGGCCACGATCTGGATCACGGTCTTGAGCTTGCCCGCGTTGGATGCGGCTATTACTATCCCCTCGGCGGCAGCCACCATCCGAACTCCCGTGACGATCATCTCCCTGGACAGGATCACCACGACAATCCAGGCCGGTATCCTGTGCAGCTCCACCAGCGCGACCAGGGCGGCCATGACCAGTATCTTGTCCGCCAAGGGATCGATGAACTTCCCCAGGTTCGTGACCATCCCCTTCTTGCGCGCGATGTAACCGTCGGCTGTGTCCGTGAGGGCCGCCAGGATGAATACCGCGCCCGCGAGCAGGTCTCCCACGGTAACCGATATATCAAGGTCATCGGCCCTGTAGACAGGGTAGGTGAACTTGAAAGTCAGGAATATCAGGACGAGGGGCGCGAGAAAGACCCTTGACAGGCTCAGAGCGTTTGGAATATTCCATACCTTTTTTCCCACGAACATTCCCTCCCGTAAAGTTTTTTATCTCACGATAACCCTTCGTGCTCTCTAGCCGCCCAGGTAGGCTTCCTTGACGCGCGGATCCTTTAGCAGGTCCTCTCCTCTGCCCTGCAGGACGATCCTGCCGACCTCCAGGATGTAGGCGTAGGAGGCGATCTTGAGCGCTGCAAACGCGTTCTGTTCCACCAGGAGCACGGTCTTGCCCAGCGAGTTGATCTCGCCGATTATGTCGAACACCTCTTTCACCAGGATCGGAGCGAGCCCGAGGGAGGGCTCGTCCAGCATCACCAGCTTCGGTTCGCACATCAGGGCGCGCCCTAGGGCCAGCATCTGCTGCTCCCCTCCAGACAGGGTGCCCCCCTTCTGCCAGGACCTCTCCTTCAGTCGCGGGAAGAGGGAGTAAACCCTGTCCCTGTCGCGCTCAATGCCGTCCTTGTCGTTCCTCGAGAAGGCCCCCAGCTGGAGGTTCTCCTCCACCGTCAGGTGGGGCAGGATTCTACGCCCCTCCGGGCTCATGGCCACCCCAAGCTTCACAATCTCCTCCGGCGCCCTGCCGGCGAGGTCGGTCTGAGAGGCCCCCGAAGGGCTGTAGAGAATTTTCCCCTTGATGCTCTTTATCAGCCCGGACACGGCGCGTATGGTACTGCTCTTCCCCGCGCCGTTCGCGCCAATGAGGGTGACTATGCTTCCCTCCGGTATCTCGATATCAATTCCCTTGACGGCGTGTATCGCGCCGTAGTAGACGTGGAGCCCCTCAACTTTCAGCATATTTCACATACTCCTCCCCAAGGTAGGCGACAATGACCTTCTGGTTCGACTGGATGGCCTCGGGATTACCCTCCGCGATCTTCACCCCGTAGTCGAGTACCCAGATGTACTCGCACACCCCCATGACGACCTTCATGTCGTGCTCTATCAGGAGAATGGTCAGTCCGAAGCGCTTCTGCACCCCCCTGATGAAGGCCATCAAGTCCTGGGACTCCTGGGGATTCATGCCGGCCGCGGGTTCGTCGAGCAGCAAGAACTTGGGGTCCGTGGCCAGAGCGCGCGCTATCTCCAACCGTCGCTGGGCGCCGTACGGCAGGGAGGATGACGTCTCCCCGGCGTATTCGGCGAGTCCCACGGATTCGAGCAGGTCGAGCGACTTGCGGCGGATCCTCTCCTCCTCTTCCTTGAAGGAAGGCAGGCCCAGCGGGGCAGACCACCATTTCGACCTCCTGCGGACGTGGCACCCTATCATCACGTTCTCCAGCACGGTCTCATGGGAGAACAGGCGGATGTTCTGAAACGTCCTGGATATCCCGGAGCGGCAGATGATGTGAGGCTGCAGGCCCGTTATATCGTCCCCGTCGAATACGACCCGGCCGTGCGTGGGCCTGTAAAAACCGGTCACCATGTTGAACACGGTCGTCTTCCCGGCGCCGTTCGGCCCGATCAGGCCCACTATGGCCCCGCGCGGGACGTCGATGGACAGTTCGCTGACCGCCGCCAGGCCGCCGAAGCGCATGGTCAGGTTTTCAAGCTTCAGAATGGGAGCGCTCGTCATCTCCTGTCTTCCCCCTCTTCATCATGGTTCCGCGCCCTGCTGCCGCGGGAGAAGAGCATATCCCACGAAAGCTCCCTCATGCCCATGATCCCCTCCCTGCGGAACAGTATTATCAGTATAAGGGCCAGGGAAAAGATGACCATCCTCATGCCCGGAATGCCGGGGATTGCGAAGGAACCAATGGTCATCGGGCTCTCGACTATTCGCAGCCATTCAAGCAGGACGGTGATAACCACGCTGCCGATGATGCTTCCGGAGATCGATCCAAGCCCTCCGGTGACGGTTATCATGAGGATGTTGAAGGTCAGCACGAACCGGAACATCATCGGGTCGATGGTGGTCACCAGGCTGCCGAGAAGTGCGCCGCCGACGCCCGCGAAGAAGGCCCCGATCGTGAATGACAGGACCCTGTAGAAGAATGTGTTGATGCCCATGTTCTTGGCCGCGATCTCGTCGTCCCGGATGGCCTTCAGCACGTTGCCGAAGTTGCTGTTTATCAGTCGGACAATGAAGAAGGTCGTCAGCAGAAGCCAGCCGTAGTTCCACCAGAGGTTGGCGTACGACGGGATTCCCTTTATCCCGAGCGCGCCGTTGGTGATGAAGTTTAGATTGGTCAACACCACCCTTATGATCTCCGAGAATCCGAGCGTGGCGATCCCCAGGTAGTCGCCGCCCAGGCGGAGCACCGGGATTGCTATGAGCAGCGCGAAGAACGCGGCCACCAGACCTCCCGCCAGCACGGCCACGAAGAACGGGGCGTTCATCACCGACAGGGGCCATATCAGGGGCTCGATTATCCACATCATCTGCTTCTGTGCGGAGGGGAGGATCAGTATGGCGGACGTGTAGGCGCCAAGCGCCATGAAGCCCGCATGCCCGAGGGAGAACATCCCGGTGAACCCGTAGATCAGGTTGAGGCTGAGGGCCAATATCGCGTTGACGGCGATGAGGTTGAGTATCTGGATCTTGTACCCGTCGAAGCTGGTGTGAGCCCAGTACAGAAAGGCCGCGAGGGCCGCCAGGGCCAGTGAGTTCAGCGCAAGGTCTCGCGATCTGTTGTTCATATCTTGTCCTCCAGCTTCTCCCCCATCAGCCCGGTGGGCTTGAGGAGCAGGATGATGATGAGGAGCACAAAGGCGAAGGCATCACGGTAGCCCGAGAGCTGAGGGAAGAAGGCGACGGCCATGATCTCGATCAGCCCGAGGAGCATTCCGCCTATGACAGCGCCCTGGATGGACCCGATGCCGCCGAAGACCGCCGCTATAAAGGCCTTGAGGCCAGGTACCAGCCCCATGAACGGCTGTATCTGGGGGTAGCGCAGGGCCCACATAATACCGGAGGCGGCCGCCAGGGCCGAGCCCAGGCCAAAGGTGAAGGCTATGATCTTGTTTACTGATACTCCCATGAGCCTCGTGGTCTCGATGTCCTTTGAGATGGCCCTCATGGCAAGCCCCGGTTTGGTCCTGTAGACGATCCACAGCAGCCCCAGCACCAGCGCCAGTGTGACGAGCGGCACGACGATCGCCAGGGGTATGATCCTGACTTCGCCGACCTTCATTACCTGCACCAGCCAGTCCGGACGAGCGACGGGTCGCGGTATCCCTCCGAATATCACGATGGCGAGGTTCTGGATGAGGAAGGAGACCCCGATGGCGCTGATCAGCGCCGAGATTCTGGGCGCGGACCGCAGCGGCTTGTATGCGATACGATCCACGAAGATTCCGCAGAGGGAGGAGACCGCTATAGACCCTATCACCGCGACCCCCCAGGGCAGGTGGAAGAGGGATATTCCGAAGAAAACGAAGTACGCGCCAAGCATGAACACCTCGCCGTGGGCGAAGTTGATGAGGCGCAGTATACCGTAGACCATCGTGTACCCGATGGCGATAAGGCCATAAAGAGAGCCGAGTGTGACGGCGTTGAAAAGATGCTGAACAAAAAGGCTTCCGCTCATGTAAAAAGATCCCCCTTGATCAAGAAGAAAATGGAGGGAGGAGGCTGGAACCTCCGCCCTCCTGATAAGGCGCTTTAATCAATCCCGCAGGATGCCGGGAAAGAGTCGGAGATCCTTCCTAGAGAACGGGCTCAACGATGTCGATGAACAGCTTCTTGGCACCCTTGATCTGGACCACCCCTACCGGGCTCTCGGCGTCGTGGGTCTCGTTGATCGTCTTGGAGCCGGTGACACCGGGGAAGTCCTTGGTGGCGGCGAGCGCGTCCCTTATGGCGTCTGGCTCCGCGCTTCCGGCCTTCTCAATGGCGTTGATCACCAGCATGTAGGAGTCGTAGCCGAGGGCTGCGTTGACGTTGGGCTCCTTGTCGGGGTGAAGCTTCGACCAGTTCTCGGTGAAGGTCTTCGCTATGTCGCTCATGTCCTTCATAGAGGGATCGTAGGGGAAGGTTGTGTGGATGAAGCCCTCGACCGCGTCCCCGCCGATGCTCACTATCTCGGGGTTGTCCATCGCGTCCCCGCCCATTATCTGGAAGTCGGCGCCGAGCTCCCTCGCCTGCTTCATTATGATCGCGCCCTCTGCAAAGTCGGCCGGGATGTAGAGAAGGTCGGGGCCCTTGCTGATGATCTCGGTGAGCTGGGCTGTGAAGTCCTGGTCGCCGGAGTTGTACATCAGCTCGGATACGACCTCGCCGCCGAGCTTCTTGTAGGACTGCTTGAAGAAGTTCGCGAGGCCCACGCAGTAGTCGTTGGCCACGTCGATCAGGATGGCGGCCTTCTTCATGCCGAGGGTGTTGTAGGCGTAGGTCGCGGCCGCCGCGCCCTGGTACGGGTCGATGAAGCACGCCCTGAAGACGTACTCCTTGCCCAGGGTCACGAGCGGGTTGGTGCACGAGGTCCCCATCATGGGAATCTTTGCCGCCTCGGCGACCTCGCCGCCCGCCATGGCGAGCGATGAGCCGTAAGACCCGATGACAGCCACTACCTTGTCATGCTCGACGAGGCGCTTGACCGCGTTGGCGGACTCCACCTTGTCGGTCTTGTTGTCCACTACGAAGAGCTCCACCGGCCTGCCGAGGACCTCGGAGACCTCCTTGTGGGCCATCTGCACTCCCTCGAGCTCCAACTGCCCCCCGAAGGCCACCCTGCCGGTCAACGGAAGAAAGACGCCGATCCTGATGGGCTCGGCGGCAACGGCCGTCCCGGCTACCACTAACACCAACAGAGCAGCAAGAAGTACATTACGAAGCTTCATACAGTTCCCTCCTCAGTGAAGATATTAGAACCTCTCTTCGGATTATACACAAGAACTACGGTTTCTGAAAGGGCAACTCGTTTTTTCTCGTCAACTTCACTAGACGGTAAACGACACCGCCAAGGGCTACGCTCCCGACACGGGCTCTCCCGCCGACTCCCTCTCGCTGATCAGACGCGCAATCTCGTGCTGGAAGCTCTCCAGATCGGTGAAGACGCGGTAGACAGACGCGAAACGCACGTAGGCCACCTGGTTTACCTGTTTCAACCCGTCCATTACCCTTTGACCTATGAGATCAACGGGTATCTCTCCGGATCCGTCGGCCTTGAAGTCCGCCTCGATGCGTGCCGCAAGGCCCTCCATCTGCTCAAGAGATACCGGCAGCTTCTCGCACGCCCTGGCGATCCCGCGGACGATCTTGTCCCTGTCGAAGGCCTCTCTTCTGCCGTCCTTCTTGACGACGCGCAGCTGACGCCTGTCCTCGGCCTTCTCATAGGTGGTGAACCGGGAACCGCAGGCCGGGCACTCTCTCCTGCGCCGCACGATACGCCCCTCGTCGGCGGTCCTGGTCTCGATAACGCGCGTCTCGGACGCGCTGCACACAGGGCACTTCACTCGCTCACCTCCGGGATAAAGAAAAAACCGGGTTTCCCCGGTTTGCTTAAAGGCCCGCACGCGCGCACCTCTATCCTCTGGACTTGCCCCGTCTCTTTCTGGCGGCCTCGGCCCTCTTTGTCTTTTTCGCTTCGCTGGGCTTCTCGTAGTGCTCTCTCTTACGAACCTCCCGAAGGGTCCCAACCTTCGAGACCTCCCTTTTAAAGCGTCTCAGGGCGTCATCGAGGGATTCATTTTCTCTTCGAACGACAGTCGTCATAAACATTCCCCCCTTTCTTTGCCACCCGCATCTAACCTGGTGGCCAGCGGAAACTGCGTCCCGCCAACAGGTGAATATGAAGGTGGGGAATCGTCTGTCCCGCGCCGGCACCGCAGTTTATCACCAGCCTGTACCCTTCCCTGTCAAGCCCCAGGGATGCGGCTGTGCGCACGGCGCAATCGAGGACTTTCGACCACACTCCCGGGTTTTGGACGCTGGACGCCGGTTCCACGTGCTCCTTCGGTATAACGAGCAGATGCACCGGGGCCTGGGGGGCGATATCTCTTATGACGAACACCGACTCGTCCTCGTACACGAACTTCGCCCTTACAGCCCCGGAGACCATATCGCAGAACAGGCACCTACCGTCCAAATATCCCACCTCGCAACGTCACAGTATTCTATACCAGATTCTTCGCCCGCACAATAGACCCGGCCCAAACTCGCACGGCCGCGGATGCGTGGTTCTCGGACAGCAGCCTCACCCTGGCGCACGCGAAGGCGGGGATGGATCTCTCCTTGAGCAGACGCAGCAGAGGCACCAGCACCTCCTCCTCCTCCTCCCTCTTCAGAAGGCGGATCAGGGTCAGGTCGTCGGGCGGCTCCCTTCGCCTCCACCGGGCGAGCGCGCGGGCTATGACCCGAGGGGACGGGTGGGAGAGCATCCTCTCGTTCAGAGACTCGTCCGCCCGAGAGGACGAACCCCAGCGCATCAACGAGAATGCAGAAGCCTCGGACAGCAGGTGCACCCTTGGCTCCAGCGCCGCGATGATCTCCAGCTTCTGCTCGGCCGTGCAGTCGATGAGAGTAAGATGCTCCATGATATCGTCGTCGGGAGGCCAGCGACGCAGCATCCCGACGAGGGAGGCAAAAGTCTCCCTGTCCGGCTTGCTCCTTGCGAGAGCCCCCATCGCGAGCAGACGAACCCCTGGATGAGAGCTGGCCAGCCTTTGTGCCACAGACACAGGCTCGCGGGAATCCCCCGTCCGGGCCGCCTTCTCAACTATGCGCGCCAGCGTGAGTTCCGTCTCGACCAGCGCCCTCTCCAGCATAAGGTCGCGCACCCGCTGCGAGCGGTCGTCCTCTTTCGCGGCACGGCGGCCCTCTCTCGACTTGCGGGCTTCCTTCCCGCCCCTGGCAAAGGGGGAGCCTGCAAACGCGCCCCTTGACTTTTTCTTCTTCAGAGACTCGGAGATCTGGGCCGGCGTGGCAGATTTCAGCCTAGCGTAGGCCGCCGCCGCCGCCTCGAACTTCTTCGCCCCCTGGGGCCCTGCCAGATCCGGATGGCAGGTCAGGGCGAGCCGCCTGAAGGCCGACCGCACCTCCTTGAGATGGGCGCCGGGCTGCACTCCTAATATATCAAAACACTCGGACAGTTCCATGACTACATCCATGCTAGCCGACAACCCTCTCCATCTCCGACAACATCCGCTCAAGGGCCTCGATTCCCGCCTGGTAATACTCCCCGGTTCCGAGGGTCCTGGCCATCCGCAAGACCGCGGCGCCGCGCTCCTGCTGCGCAGGGGACAGCGAAACCGACATGAGCGCGAACCTCCTCTCGAGATCCCTTATCTCGGCCGGTATCTCCGACGACGCCGACCTCGGCTCCTCTCCGAGTTCCAGTGGTTCTATCGACGTAATTCGCCCGTCCGAGCGTATTATATCAATTTTCAGCAGGCCGTCCGAGTCAACGGTGAAGGAGAGGGCTATCTCCTCGTCCTTTCGAGCCTCCTGGACCTTGAGCGATGCGATTACCCTCCTGCGGGACCCGCTGCCCTGGAACACCGTTATCGTGAAGGGACCGTCGCCAACACTAAGAAACCTTCGCTCCGCCCTCGCGGGGAGGTAAGCGCCTCTCTCAAGAAGCGGAGCCGGGGTTCCGTCGGCGGCCAGAATACCGAGGTCCTGGGAAAGCACATCCAGCAGCAGGCGTCCCTTGTCCGGCATGGCCCCGTAGAGGGCCGCTCCGGTCACCACGGTCTCGTCGGGGCACAGGTTGAGATGATCAGGCCTGGCCACCCTCTCCTCGAGCATCTGCCTGAGCAGGGGAATGCGACTTCCTCCGCCCACCAGCAGCAGCCTGTCGGGGCGATGTTTTCTCCAAAGCCGTAGCACCGCGGTGTTGACCTTCTCGATGGATGGACGGATGAGCTCCTCGAGCTCCGGGCGGGCGACCCTTATCGGCGCGGAGCAAACACCGGCCGGTGGAGTCCACTCGCACGCCGTGCAGGACGAGAGCATTATCTTCAGCTCCTCCGCCTCGGCGAGCAGCGTCCTGAACAGGGGTGAATTCTCGTCGAGGTCCGTGGCCCCCATCCTGCTGCTAAGACGCCTGGCCAGCGCGACGTCGAAATCCCTTCCGCCGGAGGCTGGTATTCCAGTGCTCTCCAGCACCTGCCACACCTCGCCCTCGCTCTCGACGACTGAGACGTCCACCGTCCCCGCCCCATAGTCCAGCACCAGGAACTTTCCGCTCGCGCCGAACGCCAGAGCCGCGGCGGTGGGCTCGTTTATCACCCTGACGGCGGAGAACCCCGCCGACCTCGCCACCCTCCCGGCGGCGGCGCGCTCGGTGAAGCTGAACGAGGCCGGGACCGTCAGCACGCAGGATGATACGAACTCCCCCAGGCAGGCCTCGGCGTCCTCCCTGAGAAGAATCATGAGGGGCGCGAGCACATCCTCGGGGGTACAGTGTCCGCGGCCGCATCTGCCGCGCCAGGTAGTCCCCAATTTTCGCTTGATATCCCACCAGGTGGTTGAGGGATTCTTTATCTCGCTCCGCGCGGCGTCCTCCCCGGCCAGCCAGCCGCCCGAGGTCCACGCGCTGACAGAGGGGGTCCTGAAGCCCCCCCATCGGCTTGGGATCAGGACAACTCCCTTGCCGGCCTGTGCGACGGCGGAGAGGGCGTTTCTCGTGCCCAGGTCTATTCCCAGCACAGGGGCGCTCATCCGGCGAGCCTGCCCTTCAGGGTTCCGTCGGCCGCACCGGTGATAAGCACCCGGAGCACTCCTCCCTGGCGAACGCTGTCGCCTTCCTCCGCCTCGCAGGCGGCGCGCAGAAAGTGCCTGGTCAGCCCTTCGAAAGCGACGCCGCCCTCCGCGACAGGAGAGGCGCTCTCCACGAGGAGCGTCTCCTCCCTTCCGACCCAGCGGCCGCAGTAGCCCTCCAACAGCTCCCTGCCCAGAGCGAGCGCGGCCTCGGCGCGGGAGGACACATCCGAAGGGTGAACCCTCCCAGGCATGTGGAAGGCCCTGGTACCCTCGCGGGGCGAGTACGGAAAGACGTGGACCTTGCCAAAACCGCCCTCCCGGATGAAGGCCATGGAGGACGCGAACGCCTCTTCGTCCTCGCCGGGGAATCCGACCATGAGGTCCGTGCTGATGTGGACTTCATCCCCCAGGAAGCTCCTGACCCTTCGAAGGACATCGAGATAGTCGCGCGCCGAATAGCCTCTATTCATTAGTTTGAGCACGCGGTCGTCGCCGCTCTGCAGCGGGATGTGAAGATGGGGTTGAAATGCAGCCGCGCCCGCGAGGACCTCGAGCAGCTCCGAATCCACTCCCGGTGGTTCAATTGAGCCCATGCGGATGCGGGCCAGTCCCTCCACGGAGGCGATCCTCCTCATGAGTCCGGCGAGGGAGGTCTCCCCGTTCCTGCCGTACAGGGCGAGGTGAACCCCCGTGATGACGACCTCTCGGCAGCCGGAGGCGACTATCGAGCGCACCTCCCTGACCACTTCGTCTGCCGGGCGGCTGACCGGCAGGCCCCGCGCCAGGGGAACCGCGCAGTAGGAGCAGAACTGGTCGCACCCCTCCTGGACCTTGACGAAAGCCCGCGTGTGAATCAGGGGCCTGGCCAGGAAGAGCCCGTCCCAATCCTCGCAGTTCGCGACTTCCCCCCTATGAGCGACGAAACCCTCTCCGCCTGAAAGACACTCGGCCAGCAATTTCGGCAGCTCGGCCTTTCTCCTGTTGCCGACCAGCAACCTCACCCCGAGCCTCCTGGCCTCGGACTCGGGGACCCTCTGGGCCCAGCAGCCGCAGACCGCGACTATCGCCTCCGGGCTGTGCCGCCTGATCCTTCGGATCACCTGGCGGCACTTGCTGTCCGCGATGGATGTCACCGTGCAGCTCACCAAAACCGCGGCGTCGCAGCCGGGGCCTTCGGACAGCACCGCTCCGGCGTCTACCAGGGAGCAGGCCAGGGCCTCCCCCTCGTACTGGTTGGTGCGGCAGCCGAGGGTATATATACAGATTCTCCTACCCGCAAGGTTCTTCAACACGTTTTGTCACCGCCACGCCCCACCAGTCGCCGAGCGACAGCTCGTCGAGGATCGCCAGGCCGGCCTCGTCGAGGGCGCCGACGAAGCGCTCTCTCTCCTTAACCAGCAGCCCGGAGAACAGGGCTCGGCCGCCCTCCTCTAGAAGGCCGGGCACGCCAGGAAGCATCTCTAGCAGCGGCTCCATCACGATGTTCGCCATCAGCAGGTCGACTCGACCGGTCATCCCGTCGAGCAAGTTCCCCTGTTCGAGTTCGACCACGTCCGGGGGGATGTCGTTGAGGCCGAGGTTGTGCCGTATCTCCGACAGCACCGCCGGATCCAGGTCCCTTGCCAGCACGTGTCTTGCCCCCAACTTGACCGCCGCTATCGACAGGATCCCCGACCCCGCGCCTATGTCTGCCGCCGAGGCCCCTGTCAACGCCGCTCGCTCCATCAGGGTCAGGACTATCTGGGTGCTCTCGTGATAGCCGGTCCCGAACGCGGAGCCGGGATATATATAGAGCGGAGTCCGCCCCTCGGGCTCCTCTCCCTTGTGCCACGGGGCGAGCACGACGAGCCCCTCCCCGACCACGAGCGGGGGGAAGGCCTCCTTCCACTCGGTGTGCCACTGCCTGTTCTCGATCTTTCCCATGTCGGCCACCCTGACCTCGGGCCACGGCTCAAGGGCGCCCCCCAGGCGGCCGATCCAGTACCCCAGGTCCTGCGAGGAACGAAAATAGGCGCGCAGGAGGGACGCCGACTCCCTCGCTATCTCCTCCGAGCCAATGCTGCCGGACATCTCCGCTAGGGAGGCAAGCACCTCCTCGCTCCCGGGCCGTCCTTCCAGGGTCACGTACCACCAGAAGCCATCCGTCGCGATGTTCATCTTCGATCCTCCCGGAAGACAGTATAGGGGGGCCGGTGGGCCCCCCTCCCAGCTCCCGTGAAGTTTAACAGAAGGATCCGGGTTTATTCAAGGGCGGAGCGTCGCCGCGCCTATCCCTCGAAGAGATTGCGAAAGAACTTGCCGAATACTCCCGAGTCCTCCACCTCGACCTTCATCTCGCGCGCAAGCTCTTCGAGGAGGGCGCGCTGCCTGTCGGTGAGCTTCTCCGGGACTTCGACCGTCACGTGCACGAAGAGGTCTCCCTTCCCTCTTGGGCCCCGCAGTCGGGGGACTCCTTCACCGCGGATGGTGAATACCTTCCCCGGCTGGGTGCCGGCGGGGATGTCGAGCGATTCCTTGCCCCCGTAGAGGGTCGGCACCTCCAGGGTGCAGCCGAGGGCAGCCTGCGGGAATGAGACCGAAAGCCGCGTGTGCAGGTCGCCCCCCTCCCTCTTGAAGTCCTTGTGCTCCAGCACGTTCACCACCAGGTAGAGATCGCCGGCCTGCCCTCCGTTTGCCCCCGGCTCCCCCTCGCCCGATATTCGCAGCCTGGTGCCGGTGTCGACACCCGGCGGAATCTTGACCTCCACCTTGTGCTGGGCGCGCACCCTGCCCTGTCCTCCGCACTCCGCGCACTTCTCCCGGATGATCTTGCCGGTCCCGTTGCAGGACGGGCAGGGGTTGACGGATACGAACCTGCCGAAGGGGGTCTGCTGCCTGCTCTCCACCTGCCCACGCCCGCCGCAGCGGGAGCAGGTCTCAGGAGTCGTGCCGGGCTTCGCCCCGGTGCCGCTGCAGACCGGACAACTCTCGAGCCGAGGGATCATGAACTCCTTGACGGCCCCGGTGGCGGCCTCGAGCAGGGTCACCTCCACCCGCATCTCCAGGTCCGTGCCGCGCCTCGGCGCGTCGGGGCTCGACCTTCTCCTGCCCGCGCCTCCAAAGACGCTGTCGAAGATGTCCCCGAATATGTCCCCCATCCCGCCGAAGCCCTCGAACGGGCTTCCGCCGCCCATGTCACCGACGGTTCCGAACTGGTCGTACTGGTTGCGCTTGCCGGGATCGCCGAGCACTTCGTAGGCCTGGTTTATCTTCTTGAAGTGCTCCTCGGCATCCCTGTTTCCGGGGTTGGCGTCAGGATGGTACTTGCGCACCAGCTGCCTGTACGCTTTTTTTATGTCGGCGGCGGAAGCGTCGCGCGGCACTCCCAGGATTTTATACAGGTCTTCGGCCTCTCCGCCGTACATACTCGTTCACCTCCTAAGCCTGTCCCTGGTCGGTGAACTCGGCGTCCACTGTGTCGCCGTCGGCGGAACCGTCCGCGGCACCGCCCGGCCCCTGTCCCTCGGCCTGCTGTCCCGCCTGGGAGTAGAGTCGCGTGGAGAACTCCTGGAGCGACTTCTCGAGGGCCTCCTTCGCCGAGCGGATGGCCGCGATGTCGTCGCCCGACAGCAGGCGGCGCAGCTCGTCCATGGCCGAAGTTATCCTGCCCTTCTCCTCCGGGGTCATCTTGTCGCCGTTCTCCGAGAGCAGCCGTTCCGCGGCGAACGCCGCGCCGTCGGCCTCGTTCTTGGTCTCGGCGGCCTCGCGCTTCTTCTTATCCTCCTCCTCGAACTCCTCGGCCTGGTTCTTCATCCTCTCGATGTCCTCCTTCGACAGGTTGGAGGAGTGGATGGATATATTCTGGGCCTTGCCGGTACCCTTGTCCTTTGCGTTGACGTTGAGGATGCCGTTTACGTCGATGTTGAACGACACCTCTATCTGCGGGATGCCGCGCGGCGCGGGCGGGATGCCGTCAAGGACGAACTTGCCAAGCCTCACGTTGTCGGCGGCCATCGCCCGCTCCCCCTGCAGCACGACTATCTCCACCTGGGTCTGGCTGTTCGCGGCGGTGGTGAAGACCTGGCTCTTCGACACCGGGATGGCCGTGTTCCTCTCGATTATCTTCGTGAACACCCCGCCCAGGGTCTCAAGCCCGAGCGAGAGCGGGGTTACGTCGACAAGGACTATGTCCTTGTGGTCGCCCGCCAGGATCGCCCCCTGGATCGCGGCGCCCGCCGCGACGCACTCGTCAGGGTTGATCCCCTTGGTCGGCTCCTTGCCCAGCAACTCCTTTATCTTCCTCTGCACCATCGGCATCCTGGTGGAACCGCCGACCAGCAGTATCTTGTCGACCTCGTCGGCGGACAGGCCCGAGTCCTGGAGAGCCTGGCGCGTCGGCTTGACCGTCCGCTCCAGAAGGTCGGCTGTCATCTCCTCGAACTTCGCCCTGGTGAGGCTGGTCTCGAGGTGCCTGGGGCCGGACGCGTTGGCCGTGATGAACGGGAGGGAGATCGTGGTCTCCGGCATCGAGGAGAGCTCCACCTTCGCCTTCTCCGCGGCCTCGCGTAGCCTCTGCAGGGCCATCCTGTCGTTCTTCAGGTCGATCCCGTCCGATCTCCTGAACTGCTCCACTATCCAGTCGACTATTCTCATGTCCCAGTCGTCGCCGCCCAGTCGGTTGTCCCCGGCTGTGGCCAGCACCTCGAACACACCCTCTCCGACGTCGAGGATCGACACGTCGAACGTCCCGCCGCCGAGGTCGAAGACCAGGATCTTGTGCTCGCCCTGCTTGTTCTCCCCGTAGGCCAGGCAGGCCGCGGTCGGCTCGTTGATTATGCGCAGCACCTCGAGCCCGGCTATCGCCCCGGCGTCCTTCGTAGCCTGCCGCTGCGCGTCGGTGAAGTAGGCGGGGGTGGTGATCACCGCCTTTGTGACCGGCTCGCCCAGGTAATCCTCCGCGTCCCGCTTCATCTTCTGAAGGATCATGGAGGAGAGCTCCTGCGGGGTGTACTTCTTCCCGTCTATGGTAACCCTGTGATCCGTCCCCATCTCGCGCTTTATCGACATGACAGTGCGGTCGCCGTTGACGATGGCCTGCCTCTTGGCAAGCTGTCCCACAAGCCGCTCGCCCTCCTTCGTGAAGGCGACCACGGACGGGGTCGTCCTGCTCCCCTCGGAGCTGGGGATTATCGTGGTGACGTCCCCCTCCTGCACGGCTATGCAGCTGTTCGTAGTTCCAAGATCGATTCCCACTACTTTAGACATTCTCCATCACCTCATGATTGGATTGAACAGAAGAAAGTTCCCCGGTCAGCTCTCCGGGGAGAAGGAGGCGACCCTCACCTTGGCGGCCCGCAGCACCCGATCCCGGCTCCTGAAGCCCGTCATGACCTCCTCGACGACCAGCCCGTTCATGTCTGGATCGTCGGTGGCTACAGCCGCCACCGCCTCGTGGCACTCCGGCGAGAACGGCACCCCGTTCGTCGGGATAGGCTCCACCCCGAGCGACTCCAGCACGGAGAGGAACTGCTTCCTCACCATGTCCACACCCTTGAGTATGCTGCGCCCCTCGGAGTCCGGATCGACGGCAAGGGCCCGGTCCAGATTGTCCAGGACCGGGAGGAAGTCCAGGACGTTGTCCTCCGTGATCATCGCGCGCTCTTTCTGGCGGTCCCGCTCCACCCTCTTCCTGTAGTTGTAGAAATCAGCCCTGGCCCTCGCAAGCGCGTCCTCCAGGTCCTGTTTTTCCCTGGCCAGGGACTCCGCCAAGGCCGCCATATCAACGTCCTCGCAGGAGGCTCCCTCGGCGGACGGATCGCCCGAATCGCACTCCCTCTCCGCGACGGGCGGCGACCCCTCGCCCTCGTTCTCCCGCGGGAGTGCGTCGTCGTACCTCTTCATCCAGTTCTCTCCTTTCACATATACGTCCTACTGAACGAGGACGTCGTCCAGGTCCTCGGCCAACGCCTCAAGTATCGATATGGACTTCTCGTAATCCATCCTCAGCGGCCCTATCAACCCGAGGATCGCCCTCGCGCCGGACCCCGAGGAGGGAGACAGCAGCAGGGACAGCTGCTCCATCCCGGCCTCGGCGTTCTCGTCCCCGATGGTTACCGATACGCCGTCCTTGACGCTGTAGCGTTCCACCATGTCCGCCAGGGCGTGCTCCTGCTCGAGCAGGGAGAGCACCGTCTGAAACTTGCCTATGTCCTGGAAGTCCGGCAGGCTGAGTATGTGCTGCGCACCGCCGACAAACAGGCGCGAGCGCCGCCGGTTCAACAGGGCGTCCATCTGCACTATGGCCTCGCGGCAGGAGTCCCACATGCGCTCGAGCCCTTCGAACACGTACCGCAGAAGCACGTCCCTGACCTCGCTCCACTGGTGCCCCTCCGCTATGGTCGTTATCCTGCGCCCGAGCTCGTCCAGTGTGTCCTGCGAGAGCTCGCACGGGAGCGATATGTTGCTGTGATGCACCAGCCCTCCGTCAAGGACCAGCAGCAGCAGCACCGTGTTCCCTCCCAGCCTGAGGAAGCTGACCCTCTGGATCTGCACCTCCTCGAGGGCCGACAGGGCCGCCACCCCGACGCAGTTGGTCGCCTGCCCGAGCAGGCGCGAGATATACGCGAGGATGGACTCGATCCCCTGCCTGCTCTCGCGGATCGATCGCCTCCACTCCTCGGTCTCCGCCGGGGCCGTCCTCCTGCGCTGCATGATGGCATCTACATATAACCTGTACGCTTTCGACGTGGGCAGACGTCCCGCCGACGTGTGAGGCTGGTAGAAGTAGCCCATCTCCTCGAGGTCGGCCATCTCGTTCCTTATGGTCGCAGGGCTGCAACCGCGAAGGTACTTCTTTGAGATGGTCCTGGAGCCCGCCGGCTCCCCCGTCCGGATGTACTCGTACACTACGGAAAACACAACTTCGAGCTGTCTCTCCGTAAGCATTTGGCTTCACCCCCTGTCGTTAGCACTCTATCGACACGAGTGCCAACGCTCCTGTTCCGAAGGGTAGATTAGCAATCCGCGATATGATTGTCAAGGCTGGTCAGAGGGATTTTTCACCGGAGGTCATTCCACCTTGAGGAGCCCCTGAACAACGCCGTCTCATCCGCCGAGACATTTGCCGCCGGCCAGTCTTGCGCCAGGCGAAAGGGATTTGATCGGACCTTCCTTAAGTTTTGATGCCGAGGGGCGGTGGTTGTACCAGGCACGGCGCCGCATTAGCAATGCAGGCCTAAGCCGCGGCAGGTGCGAAAATGCCCGAGGCGATTTATAATACGAGGAGGGCAGAGAGGGGGAACAAATACCTCCTCGACAATCGATTGATGAAAAGAGGAATGAGTAAATGAGAGTGGCTCGCAACATCCTGATGGCGCTGGTTTTCTCCATGACCTGTCTTGTCTTCGCGTTCCCCGCAGCGGCGGAGACGGGGGCCGCGGACTACGCGTTCAACCTGGACGAGAGCGGCATGCCGGCGCTGGGGATAGAACGGTCGGTCGTCGTGGTCGTCAGCGACATACACCTCGGCATGGACGACAGCTACGCCGAGATCAGGCAGAATCGCGCCCCGCTGGTCGACTTCCTGCGCAAGCTGCGCCTGGTGCCCAATATAAGAGAGCTCGTGATAGCAGGCGACTTTATGGACGAGTGGTTCATCCCGGCCGGCACGGACACGTACGCAGGGGGGACCCAGGTGGAGTTCGCCCGAAAGATAGCGGCGAACAACAAAGAGGTGGTCGACGCGTTCAACGACATTATCCGCGACGGCATGACAAAGGTGGTGTACGTCCCCGGCAACCACGACCTGCTGATCTCTACCGAAGCCATCCAGGCGGTCTTTCCCGGGATGGCGGAGGCCCGCGACGTGCGAGGGCTCGGCGCCTACTCCCCCGACGGCCTGCCGGAGATGGTCGTCGAGCACGGGCACCGCTACAACTTCTTCTGCGCGCCCGACCCGATCTCGAACAGAGACACAGCTCCCGGATCCATACTCCCCCCCGGGTATTTCTTCACCCGCATCGCGGCCCTTTCCGTCGTCGAGGGGAAGCCTCGTCCAGCTACTGAGCGGCCCGTTGTGACGCCCAACACCATGGGAGAGAGCCAGGAGCTCGCTTACATCTACTGGAAGACGTGGGAGGCGCTGATGGACCAGCTTCCCATAAGAGAGGGCTTCGACGAGAAGATCATAAGGACGAATATCGACGGGTTCGCCGAGGACTACGCCATGGGCGACCTCCTGCCGCGCCAGGCCGAGCCGGGAGGCGTCATTGAGGCCAACCTGTTCAAGGGAATTCAGGACACATGGGACGAACGACAGGAGCTCAACAGGGTGGCCGTCAAAATCCCCGTCCGGGACGCGCTGGTCGGGGCGGCATCCAGCGCGGAGACGGACGACCAGGCAAGGGTGCAGTACTTCTCGAACCCGGCGTCCGATAAGAGAATCGTCGTGTTCGGGCACACCCACGAGTCCAGGATGATCCCCTCTGCGACGCACCGCGGAGACAGGGCCGTGTACGTGAACTCGGGCACCTGGATAGACAAGAACCCTACCGCGACGATGACATTCGTAGCGGTGGCGGCGGACGGGGATAAAAGGCACGTGGGCCTGTTCCAGTACTCGCGCGAGGGCGCAATCACGGAGCTGGCCTCCGAGACGCTTGACGGCTTCGACGCCCCCGGCGAAGGGGAATAACGGAGGCAGGGCGTCATGACCGAAAAATCTGCGCGGACCACCATCCTTTTGGTGCGACACGGCGAGTGCCGCGGCAACATAGAGGGGCTCTTCCGGGGCAGGTCGGACTTTTCCCTGAACGAGACAGGGCTTCGCCAGGCTCGGGAGGTGGCGTCGGAACTAGCCCCTATGCGGCCCGAAGTCGTCCTGACAAGCCCCCTGCAGCGAGCCGCGCAGACCGCCGCGGCGACCGCGGAGGCTTGCGGGGTGGATGTGAAGGTCGAAGAGGGCTTCAACAATATAAGCCTCGGCAGATGGGAGGGGCAACCCAAGAAGGAGATAGCCCGAGACTGCCCGGAGGAGTGGAGGCTGTGGCTTGAGAGCCCGGAACTCCTCAGGCTGGAGGGGGCCGAGACGCTGGACTCGGTCATGGAGCGTTCGAAGGCAGCCCTGGATCGCGCTGCGAGGGAGCACGAGGGCGGATGCTTCGCGGTCGCGACCCACAGGGCCGTGATCAAGCCGCTCCTTGCGGGGTGCATCGGCATCCGCGCCCCCTACTTCTGGCGTCTGCACATGGACACGGCATCGTACTCGGTGCTCTACTTCAACGCCGTCCAGGGATACAGCATCTACTCCCTGAACCGGACAGGGCATCTGGCAGACTTCTCCACGGAGTGGGAATGACCGCGCCTCGACGGGCAAGATTCGCCGCCGCCCTGCTATTTGCAGCGTCGCTGGTCATCCTCTTCGCAGTGCGAAGCAGTGCGCATATCAGGGTGCTGACAGCTCCGGGGACCCCCGTGACCCTGACCCTCGACCACCGGGGCGGTAAGATCAGGAGGGCCTTCGTCGGCACGCCGGGGGGAGTGTTGACGCTTGAGCAGATCGAGGGTTCCCGAATTGTCTCTGACTCGTGGCGGTTGCTGCATCCCGGGCAGGGAGGGGCCGGCGCGCTGCTCTGGAGGATAGAGCTGGAGGAACCCAAGACCAGCAAGCGACACTGCCTCTGGATCACCTCGGTGGACGACTCCCGCTCCGCATGGTTCGCGCTGGCCCCGACGGGGCCCACCTACTGGGACAACCTCCAGCTGCCGGATACGGAAGGAGGCGTGTTCCTCTACGTCTCGCCAAGCCTGCCGGGCTACTGCGGGCACGAGGAGAGGGCCGGGCCGGAGACCCTCTCCTTCGTGTACGCCATGACGATCACCCGCGACGGGCCGAACCTGGTGCCTGCTCCGGCGGTCTACAAGAAGCTGCTGGCGCTGGCGCGGCTCTTCTGCGGAGCGCAGGAGGGGGAGGCGGCGGCAGCCTGCGCGGAGCTATGCAGCGACTTCGACAGGATGTCGAAGGGGACGCTTCCCTCGAGAGCCGCCCTCGAGGCTTTCTCCTGGAGGCGCATCCTTACTGTCAGATGGGGTCGCCCCCGCTGATCTCAAGAGCACATCCCGTCGATCAGCTCCCTCACCGCGTCTCTCGCGGCGCCTCGCCTGCAAAGAGGCGTCGAGTCGCTCCTGTAGGCGGCAAGCGACTCCTCGAAGGTTGGGCCCTCCTCCCCCCTGTATATCACGCCCAGCGGGAAGGGGGCGCCGGACAGGGCCAGCGCCATCGCCCCGTTGAAGTCCGAGGCGTCGTGGTCGTCGAGCCAGTAGGTGTTCTCCTTGAACCAGGAGTAGGTGTTGACGGGGTTGAAGGAGACGCAGGGCTGGAAGATGTCGACGAGGGCATACCCCTTGTATTTGATGGCTTCCTTTATCACGTCCTTTGTGGCCTCCACGTCCCCGGCGTTCGCCCTGGCGACGAATCCCGCCCCCTGGACCAGCGCCGTCGCGACGGGGTTGAACGGGTGGGCCCTCACTCCCTCCACCTGCACCGGAGTGCGGAAACCCCTCTGGCTGGTGGGCGACGCCTGCCCCTTGGTCAGTCCGTACACCATGTTGTTGAACACCAGGTTGGTTATTCCCGGGTTTCTCCTGATAGTGTGAATGAAGTGATTGCCGCCCTCGCCGTACATGTCCCCATCCCCCCCGACCGCTATGACCTCCAGACCGGGGTTGGCGGCCTTGATGGCTGTCGCGTTGGACAGGGCCCTTCCGTGCAGTCCGTTGAAGAAGTGCGATCTCATGTAGTGAGGCGTCTTCGCGGCCTGCCCTATTCCGGACACGACTACCACGTCGAGCGGCGTCAGCCCCAGCTCGACCAGGGCCTGTTTGATGGAATCCAGTATTTTGAAGTCTCCGCAGCCAGGGCACCAGGATATCTCAATGCCCGGCAGATCAAAAATGTTCGACGTCATCGTGATCCGCCCCCATTTCCCGAAAGAACGCCCTTCAGCCCTTCAGCCGCCTCCTCCACGGAGAACTGGAGGCCGCTGTATTTGAACAGCGCATCGGTCGCCTTCACCCCTGTGTGCGCGCGAAGCAGCCGGGCGAACTGTCCGGTGCTGTTCCCCTCCGCCGCCACTATCCTGCCGGCCCTCTTGAGAAGCTGCTCCGCGGACTGGTGAAGCGGCCACACCTGCTCGAACGCGAGAAGGGCCACGCCCTTCAAATTCAGCAGCGACAGAGCCTCCCTGAATATCGGTATGGTGGAGCCCCAGCAGACGACCAGCCTGTCGTAGTCCTCCGGGCCGTACAGAGCCGGAGGCAGGGCCTCGGAGCTCATGCCCCTCAGTTTCCTCATCCTCTTGTCCTGCATTCGCCTGCGCAGCTTGAAGTCCTCGTAGACGTGCCCCGTCTCGTCGTGCTCGTGGCTGTCCGCCCCCACAATACCGAGCCCAAGCCCCGGCACGCCGAAGGGTGAGCACCCCGACGGATCATCCTCGTACCTCCTGTAGTCCGCCGGAGTCTCGTCCAGCGGCGAGGGCCCCTCCATAAGGACGAGCTCCTCAGGACACACGTTGTGAAACGAATTCACAAAGTACTGATCCGTCAGTATTATCGCAGGCGTCTGGTACTTCAGCGCGACTCGAAAGGCCTCCTGCGCGAGCATGAAAGCGCTCTCGATGCTCCCCGGGGCGTACAGCGCCCTCGGGAACTCGCCGTGCCCCGAGTAAAGCGCGAGCTCCAGGTCCGCCTGCTCCGACCGCGTTGCCATCCCGGTCGCCGGGCCGGGCCGCTGCGACAGATGCACCACCACCGGCGCCTCCACGACCCCGGCGAGGCTTATCCCCTCCGCCATGAGCGCGAAGCCCCCTCCCGAGGTGGTCACCACGGGCCTGGCCCCGGCGTAGGCCGCTCCCACCGCCATGTTGATGGCTGCGAGTTCGTCCTCGGTCTGCTCGACGACCGCCCCTACCCTACCGGCGTGTTTTGCGAAGAACGAGAGCAGTCCTGTGGCCGGCGACATCGGGTATGCGGTCACGAAGTTGCAACCGGCGGCCATTGCCCCCAGCGAGACCGCGTCGCTGCCGTTAATTATGGCCCTTCCGACGCCGGAAGAACCATTCTCGGGCGAGAACAGCCCCCTGCCCTCCACCAGCCTCTCTCCCACCTCGTGCCCGGCCAGGCAGGCCGCCGAGTTCTTCTCGGCCACCTCCGGCTTCTTGCCGGAGAAGCGTTTGCGGAAGTAGTCGGCGGCGCGCCCCGGATCGATTCCCAAGATGCCGAGGACTATACCCGCGGCCACCGAGTTCGAGTAGATCCTGCCGCCGGACGCCGCGGCCAGTTCGGCCAGCGGCACATCCACGAAGACTCCTCCAGCGCCGTCGAGCTCCTCGCCCAGCTCGGCCCTGTCGCCGACGATGACCGTGGTGGGGCCGATCCTCTCACGTATGTTGGCGCGGACGTTGCGGCTCATGGCCACAAGGATGTCCATCCTGTCGACCAGGGCGTCGACCCTGGACGTGGAGATTCTCAGCTCGGTGGAGTTGTTCCCCCCCCTCACCCTCGACATGTACTCCCGCGACCCGAAGATGTGAAGTCCGGAGTCCACGACCAGCCTCGCCAACATGTCCTCGACGGTCTGGATTCCCAGCCCTGCCGCCCCGCTGATGACGCATGTCGCCTCCCCTTCGTCCCTCGGAAATGGATAGGTCATATTGCTCCTCCCCTCTGAACAGCGTAGTGACTTCCGGCGATTATACAACACGCGCCCTCCATTGGCTCTCCGTCGAGGCTTCATGGTATAATTCAGTTGAGCGCGCACTGGTGCCGTCGGCAGACTTGGATTGATCTCCAGATCATTTATTCGGGGGTGATTTCTATGGGGAGGTATAGATGTCTATCGTGCAAGAGCGAGTTCGAGCTGGACGACAACGCTTCGACCATTCGTTGCGAGCGGTGCGGGTGCAGGTTCGTGGAGGTGCTCGAGGCTGAGAACAGAAAGCGCGGCAAGTCCTGGAGCGCGAAGTCCTTCAGCGTGGGCAAGAGTTCCTAGCGACCGCCTGACGGAAGAAGCTGAGAGGGGCGCCGGATCATCCCGGCGCCCCTCTCTTTTCGTCCTGATTAGAGCCTGGGTTCCTCCCTCAGGGCCTTGAGCGACTCGAAGATCATGAGCAACGCGAGCACCAGCAACAGCACGGAGGGCACCACGAGAATGTAGTTCGGCTTCTCGAAGGCCAGGTTGTCCCTGATCATGAAGCCGAGTGCCGCGACAGTCGTCACCAGCATGAACCACATCGGGTACATGGCGAAACGGTTGTCCCGCTTCAGCGCCTTGCTCACCCACACGCCGAGGGTCATGAGCGTGAGGGCCGCGACGAGCTGGTTCGACGCACCGAATATCGGCCATATAGCCGCCCATGCCGGGATGACGTTACCCGTGGGCCCGTGCGCCTTGGTGAGAAGCAGGGCCATTGCGCCGGCGATCGCTATCACGGTCGCGGTGTACTTGTCGACCTTCATGTTGCACAGCTCCTGGATCTGGTACCTGGTCAGACGCGTGGCCGTGTCAAGCGAGGTGAGCAGGAAGGAGTTCATCGCCAGGAGGCCCAGGGACACGCCGACCTTGGGGTCGATCCCAAGGATAGCCGCGAACTTCCCGAACCCCTGGGCATAGGTCATGGTCGGGCCGCCCTCCGCTATGACGCCGCTGATCATGATGGTGCCGACCGCTATGACTCCGACCAGCCCCTCAAGCAGCATGGAGCCGTAGCCCACAACCACGGAGTCGCTCTCCCTGCGCAGCTGCTTGGAGGTCGTGCCGCTGCCCACCAGGGAGTGGAAGCCCGAGATGGCACCGCAGGCGACGACGACGAAGAGCATCGGCCAAAGATACTGGTTGCCCGCCGTGAACCCCTTGAACGCCGGCAGCACGACGTCGAACCCCTCGCCCTTGCCCATGATCATGCCTATCGAGCCGATGATCACGGCGAAGTAGAGAAAATAGGAGGCGAGATAGTCTCGCGGCTGCAGCAGGAGCCAGACCGGGAGTATGGATGCCAAGAAAATATAGCCGACCAACAGCCAGCGCCAGGTCTCCATTGACAGCTTGAACGTCTCGGCGACCCAGGCGGCCTCGTTGCCGTACCAGCATGCATAGATGACTATCGGGACCATGACGACGGTCATCAGCCACAGGGGGACGTGGTACTTGTAGATCAGCACCCCGAACACGACAGCCATGAAGATGTACAGGGTCGCCGAGAAGGCCACCGCCGGGTCCTGGGCGAACGAGCCGGCCGACAGCTGGAGGAAGACGGCGACCACGAGGATCAGGGCGAGGATCGTGAAGCACAGGAACAGCACCTTGCCCCTGCGGCCTATCCACCTGTCCACGACCTCTCCGACCGACTTGCCCTCGTGGCGCATCGACGCCACCAGCGAGCCCATGTCATGCGGTCCGCCGAGGAACGCCGAGCCTATGAGGCACCACAGGTAGGCCGGGAGCCAGCCGAACATCGACGCCGCCGTGATGGGGCCCACTATCGGCCCGGCACCCGCGATGGAGGCAAAGTGGTGCCCCAGGAGGACCGCCGGATGAGCCGGGCAGTAGTCGATACCGTCATACATAGCCTCCGCCGGGGTCTTGGTGTTGTCGTCAAGGTTGAAGACCTTGGCTAGGTAGGAACCGTAGACCTTGTAACAGATTGCGAAAAGGACAATTGCAGCTAAAAACAGCATGGCAAGAGTGGAAAGCAATTCGTTCACCTCCGTAGGAAATATGAAAAAACAAAAAATGACCTCGTGTTATGGGATTTGGCGCTCACCACCCCCCGATTCATCCTCCCTGGAACGCACCAGCTCCAAGGCCCTGTCGACAAGGGGCGCTAGATCCTTCAAGCGCTTGGGGTATCCGCACCCCGGCGTGTATGAATGGACCTCAGCGTAGCCCCTAATTCCAAGGAGAAAGGAGCGGATTCGCCCCTTTACCCCCGTCTCCACCTGCTCTATAAACAGATATCTCTGCGACATCAGATCCGGCTGAGGTCTGCACGCGCTTAACACGCCCTCCATGTCCAGCCTGCCGTTGTGGCGCCAGATCACGTAGTCGTCCGCATAGTACCTGCAGACCTCGCCGATAAGAGCGTTCTTGACGAACGTCACCCTTCTGTAGACACCCTTCATTCCTCCGGAGATCCACGGCGAAAATCCCCAGTACTCCCAGAGATCCGCAGCCAGCTCCAGATCAAAACCTTCCGTCATCGACTTATCACGCTCCGAACTCATTATACCCTAAAACCCGGCAATTTAAAGCTACCTTCAGTTTCGATAAATTGATATTTCTTGCCTGAAATTCATATCTCGAGCAGTAAATGAGACGTTCCAACCCACTTCCGCCCGTCGCACAAGCGCATGAACGCCGATCGTTACGAGATTTTTCTCCCCCCCTTGCAAACACCGTCGGCGCACTGTATAATCCTCCATGTTCAAGGGCGATTAGCTCAGCGGAAGTAGCGCTTCCTTCACACGGAAGAGGTCACTGGTTCGAACCCAGTATCGCCCACCATCTGATGAATACCGGGTTTCCGCGGTCATAGCGGGAACCTTTTTTCTATCCTTTTTTCCGCAGAGAAAAGCGTCTTGAAGAAGCTCCCATCCCCAAGGGTAACAACTACCCTTATCAGTCAAGGGCGTAAACTGGTATAATCACTCCGAAGGCGGCTTCGTCGCGCTTCAGTACGCCGGATGCCGAGGGCTGGCGACACGCCCGCGCGGCAGCGCATGTGTGTCGGTTGTCGTGGCATGCCGGGAGAGGAGTTGGGTTTTGTGGTGAGCAGGATTTTTCATTCTTTGGGGGACCAGGTGTTCGAGACGATAAAGGAGTTGATCGTAAGCAACGCCTATCAGCCGGGAGAGGTTCTCCAGATCGACAAGCTCGCGGCGGAGTTCGGCGTGAGCACCACCCCGATAAGGGAGGCGCTGCTCCGCCTGGAGGGGCTGGGACTGGTTCAGATCGAGCGGAACAAGGCGGCCGTGGTCACCCAGGTCAGCGAGACGAGATCGCGCCACGTCTGGGAGTTCCGCCGGCTGCTGGAGGCCAGGGTGAGCAGGGACGCCGCGGTCCACTGCACGGACGAGGAGATAGAGTCGGTGAGGGAGAAGGTGCTCAAGGTCCGCGACGATCCTGACGACTTCGATCACTACTTGGAGTCCGACGTCGCGCTGCACTCGCTTCTCGCGAGCAGGACCGACAATCCCCTGATCCTGGACGCCCTGAACAACCTGAGCGTCCACGCGCGCAGGATTCGCTACTTCGCGGAGAAGGGACCCTTCAGGGAGGAGGTGCTCGAGGCGGTCACCAAGGAACACCTGGAGATTCTGTCCGCCCTGGGCGAGCACGACCCCGACAGGGTCGAGGGGCTCGTGACACTCCACCTGACAAATGCCGAGGAGAGGACGCGCAGGGCCCTCGTCGGAGGCGGGGAGACGGCTTGACAAAGGTGCGCCGAGCCTACGCCTTCTTTGCCCTGCGGAATCTCTCCCAGCCGGAGAGGTAGAGGGAGGCTCCTCGCGAGTCGATGAGCACAGTCAGCGGCATCTCCCGTACATCGAGCTTCAGCATGGCCTCCGGCCCGAGGTCCTCGTAGCCTATAATCTCCGAGGAGGCCACGCTGCGGGCGAAAAGCGCCGCTATCCCCCCGGCGGCCCCGAAGTAGACGGCTCCGTTCTTGACGATGCTGCTCACCACTTCCGGGCTGCGGTCGCCCTTGCCTATCATCCCCCTCACCCCCTCCTCCAGGAGCGCGGGGGCGTAGGGGTCCATGCGGTAGCTCGTGGTCGGCCCTATGGAACCTATGGGCAGCCCCGGGCGCGCGGGCGACGGGCCGGCGTAGAAGATTACGGCCCCCCACAGGTCCGCCGGGACGGGCTCACCGTTTTCAAGCGCCTCGACCATGCGCTTGTGAGCCGCATCTCTGGCCACGTATATGACACCCGACAGCAGGACTTCGTCTCCGGCGCACAGAGCCTCGCAGTCTGCGCGATTCAGCGGGGCCATCAAGCGTCTGGCTTCGCTTCTCATTCCTCCACCTCACAAAGTGCAGCAGGCATGTCGGTTCGAGTGGCAGCAGAAGTTCACCGCCACGGGGAGGCCCGCAATATGAGTGGGCGCGTACTCGACGTTCACTCCAAGAGCGGTCACACCCCCGCCGTATCCGGCTGCCCCGATTCCGAGGTCGTTTACCTCCTCGAGCAGTCGTCTCTCCAGATCGGCGTAGGCGGGGTGAGGGTTCCTCTCGCCGATCGGCCGGAGCAGTGCGCGTTTCGCCAGCTCGGCCACTCCCTCGAAGTCGCTGCCTATCCCCACGCCCAGCACGACAGGCGGACACGGATTGGCCCCGGCCCTGTCAACAGCGCCGACCACGAAATCAACGACTCCCTCGACGCCCGCCGCTGGCGCCAGCATGGCGATAGCGCTCATGTTCTCGCTGCCGAAGCCCTTCGGGGCCACCGTGATCGCAACCCTGTCGCCGGGCACTATTCGGACGTGCAGCTTCGCCGGGGTGTTGTCCCCGGTGTTTCTACGGTCGTACAGCGGGTCCGCGACTATGGAACAACGCAAATACCCCTCGCTGTAGGCGCGTCGCACCCCTTCGTCCACCGCCTCGGCCAGGCCCCCGCCAATCAGCATCACCTCCTGGCCCAGGTCGATGAAGACAACTGCCATGCCGCAGTCCTGGCACAGCGGGTGCACCCCCTCGGACGCTGTCATGGCGTTCTCGAGGATATCCCTCAGCACTACGGCCGCCGGGGCGCTGCTCTCGACGGCGGCCGCATCCTCCAATGTCCGTATCATATCGGCCGGGAGGTTGTACGCAGCCTCGACGAAGAGCCGCGCGACGGCCTCGGTCACCATCCTGGCGGAGATCTCCCTCATACTTCATCCCCCCGTATCGCCACATAAAAGAGGGGACCGGCGAACCGGCCCCCGTAGTCATCCACGCCGGCTCGGGCGATGATCATCATGACGTCGCCGGTGTTTTCGCCGCTCTTCACGGGGCTGCCTGCGGAGACCGCGCTTTTTGCTCATGTATAACGACCCTCCGTTGACTGCATGTTATACGGGCTACGAATCCGTGCGGACGCCCGCAGCGCCAAACAGCGGAGCGCCTACTTCGCGCCGCGCGCGATGCCGTCCGCTATATGCTTGATCCCGTATATGACCCCGGTCAGACCGCCCAGCACCAGGAATACCACGCTGAATGCGATAATGCACATCGTGAAGGCGCCGCCGACACCGGATAGTCCCTCCGTGGCGCGAGAAGCGCCGGTTGCAAGATCCGCGTTCATAATTCCGTTCAACTCCTTTTACGGGGGCAGAGAGGCTATCTTTCACTGAGCTCCAGCAGCACGCCGCCTGTGCTCTTCGGGTGCACGAACGCTATTCTCGCGCCACCCGCGCCGTACCGCGGCGTCTCGTCTATCAATTTTATCCCCTTCTCCTTCAGCTCGTTCAGGGCCTCCTCCAGGTTCTCCACGCGGATTGCGATATGGTGGATCCCCTCTCCCTTCTTCTCGATGAACTTGGCCACGGGGCTGTCGTCGGATGTGGCCTCGAGCAGCTCCACCTCGGTGTCTCCCAGTGGAAGGAAGGCCGTCTTCACCCTCTGTTCCGCCACTTCCTCAATCCCGGTGCACTTGATGCCAAGGGAGGACTCCCAGAAGGCGAGGGCGTCTTCTATCGATTTTACGGCTATGCCAATGTGATCAACTACGGTCGGTCTCATCTATGCTTCCCCTTTCAACGGTATTATTAACAACTTTGACTTGTTGCGTATATTTTAACAGAAAACCGGCGATAATGCCTCATCTTCGGCCAGACAGCTTTGGGTGCGAGGACTCCCTCACCCCGCCGAGTTATGGTATATTATCCTCCAAGGGCGTCTCGGAAATCAGGCTTGGCGATTCCAGTCCATGAATCCGCCGCGGCCCGAGCAGCAACAACCGGGTTTTTACATAATTTGGCGCTTGAAAGGGGGAGGTAAATTTGGCCTTGAAACCGTGCAAAATATGCGGAAGGCTTTACGACAGCGCGCGGGGCAAGTACTGCCCGCAGTGTCTGCAGGAGATAGACGAGCTCTATCCGAAGGTGCGCGAGTACATAAGGGATCAGAAGGGGGCCGAGTACAGCGTGGACTCCCTCTCAGAGGAGATGGAGATCGACATTCTCAGGGTCCAGGCTCTTGTCGACCTTGGGTACCTGGACCGAAACACAATGGGCAATGCGGGGGCTCTTGACGAGGAGCAGAGGAAAAAAGAGATGCTGGCCCAGATGCTGAAAAAATCGCTGAGCGCTACCGAGAAAGACCGGCCGCAGGAGGAGCAGAAAAAGCACAGGACATACGGCCAGGAGATATACGGGACGAGAAAAAAGTGAATAGGTTCTGTCAGGCCAAGGGGATGCGCGAGCCCTTTCACCGGTCGGCGGCAGTGCAGGCGCAACCCGGGGCATGACACGGCCTTCTCACGAAAGCCGAGTTCAGAGGTTTCTCCGCCGGTATTTTCAAATATGAAGCGCCCCGACCAGCGGGGCGCTTCGGGAGCCGCATTCTTCGACCCGAAGAGGCCTCAGATGACCTGCTCCCCGGGGCGAAAGATCAGGACGGAGCAGTGCGCGTATCTTCCAACATTGGTGGCGGTGCTGCCCACCACGAGCCGTTCGAGCGTGCTCTGCCCCCTGTAGCCTATGACGATGAGGTGCATGTCGTTTTCCTTCGCGTAGTTTATGATCACGTCCGAGGGGTTTCCCTCCTTGACCACCATCTCGAAACTAGCCTGCTCAAGCTCCGGATGGTTCTCCTTCGCCTTGCGGAAGTAGTAGTCAAGCTTCTTTCGAGCTATCTCCGAGACCTCCACGTCGATCTCCGGAGGCAGCCAGGGTTCGTACCCTCTCCAGAGCGTCGGGTGCGGGAGCACGTGCAGAAACGTCGCCTCGGCGCCCAGGCGAAATGCAAGCAAGCAACCGTAATAAAAGACTTCCTCCGACATCTTGCTCATATCCACCGCGACCAATATCTTCTTGAACATGGCTATTCCTCCTTTCTGATGTGGACAAGAAACTGGAATCCCCGCCCCGGTTTCATTATACAACTTTTCCTGAGATTTAGATAATAGTGATTCGGATTCGCGGCTACGTGCGCCGGGGTGCAAAAAACCTCCGTCTGCACTGGAAGCGTTGAAACCTTGTGCTATAGTCTTCCCATAAGGAGCTGGTGACAGATGGAAGCCGGGTTTATCATAATATTCTTCGCGCTGCTGGGCGCTTCTTTGGGGTCTTTCATAAATGTCGTCGCCTCAAGGACCGTCTCCGGCAGGCCGTGGGGATGGTCGGAGCGCTCCTCCTGCGAGACTTGCGGGGCCGTGTTGGAGTGGAGGGACCTTGTGCCCCTGTTCTCGTGGCTGATGCTCCGCGGAAGGTGCCGCCGGTGTCACGCAAAAATCGGTATCCGCTGCCTGGCGGTCGAGGTGCTGGGAGCGGCCGCGGGAGGCCTGTTGGCCTGGAGATGGGGGATTTCGACCGCACTTCTGTTCTCGATGACCGCGGCCTTCGGCCTGTTCTTGAACGCACTGACGGACATCGAGGAGGGCTACGTCTTCGACGTCTTCCCACTGGCCATGGGAGTCGCGGGCGGCCTCCTCCGAATCGGCGGCGGCGGCGGCGCCCTGCTGGACGGGGCGGCAGGCGCCGCCGCCGGGCTGCTAGTCATAGGATGTATTATACTGCTATCAAGGGGCGGTATGGGATGGGGAGACGCCACCATCGCGGCCGGAACCGGGGCCTTATTGGGGTGGAAGATGCTCCTCCTGACGCTCTACACCGGGTTCATGCTGGGCGGCGGCATCATCATCCTTCTGCTGGCCTTCGGCAGGGTCGACCGCAAGGACACTGTCCCGCTGGTGCCATTCCTGGCGGCCGGAGGTCTGATCACTCTTCTGGCCGGGCCGGACATCCTCCTGTCGTTCGGTATCTCCCCAGGGTGGCCGTGGTGATCTCTAGCATTCTGTCCAGCGGTTCCAGGGAGGACACGCCGTCCTGTGTGCGGAATGCGTGATCTACCCCGGGAAGGATTATGAACTCCTTGTCCTCTTCATCCAGCCTCAGGCTGCGAAAGATCCGTCGGGATGATTCCTCGTCGAACGTCTCGTCGCACCCGCCGTAGAAGAACAGGGCGAAGTCCGGCGATGCCTTGGAGGCCGCGATGTGGACCGTCTCGCTGCTGCCGAGGGTATCCAGTATGGGAAGGTTGAGCCCGTCGGACGCCTGGGTGCGCACCCGGTCCCCGCTTCCCGATACGACGAGGGCGTTTACAGCCGGTATCACAGGAGCGCGCAGGCCGGTTTGGCGCACGAAACCAGAAACCTCCTTTCCGGCCAGGAGGACGGAGATTATGCCCCCCAGGGAGAACCCCCAAAGGACTACAGGGCGCCCCGGCCATTCGCCCACTGCGGACTCGAGCGCGGAGCACGCGTCGTACACCTCCATGGCGAACGTCTTGCCTTGAAACGCTGCTATCGCCCAAGCGACCCTGTCATCCCCGAAGGTCGCCTTGTCGCGTCGCAACCTGCCGGTCTCCACTACGCATGCCAGGCAGCCGCTTCGGGCCAGCGACCGGGCCAGGTACCCGTACTTGTTCCCCTCCGCGGGAGTCGCGCTGCCGTGTACGCCGTGAAACAACAACACCAATGGCGAGTCGTCGCTCGCTCCCTCCTCGAAGAAGTGAAGCAGGACCTCTCCATCTCCGAAGCTTGCAGGCGAGCTATTTGAACGAATATGCACTGAACAGCCTCCTTTCTCCGGGCGGCAACGGGATCGCCGCCAGACGGGCGGGCTTTCACAAAAGACCTGAAGCTATTATAATACATTTGAGCATGAACGAAAGGAAGAAAATCGGTGAATTCACTTCCGCAACTTAACGTATTAAAGTGCATTCTTTCGGTAAGAAAAACCAAGACTGAGAGATTTGACGTCTACTTTTACGAGATACTGTCCCCGGCGGGAGTGGTCTCCTTTAGAACCGTCCTCTCGCCCAACGGGGAGGATTCGGACCGCGGGGCCATCGTTCGGAGCGAGAGTGTCAATTTCCTGCTCTATGCGGAGCAGCTCCTTGAGGATGGCGCGCTGGAGGAGCCTCCGATCCCCTCCAACAAGCTGGAGGAGCTTGAGATGTTGCTGATCGAGGTCCTTGCCCCCGGCGAGGCGAGACAGGTTCTGGACAGGGAGGACAGCTATATCAAGACGCTGGAGGAGTCGGTGCGCAGGGAGATCCTGGCCAGGCTTGGCTACCGCGTCACCGCATATCTGCACGTGGAGCGCTGCGACCCGGAGAGCCTCGCGCCCTTCATCCGCGAGGCCGGAGCCGACGCGCCTGGCGAACCGGGCTCGACGGAACCGCTTTCTTTCCTGGTTCCCTGCGCTCCGGTCATCGATCCGGTCAAGGGAACGCCTGTGGCATCCTTAAACCAGGGCGACCTGGTTCTGCTGCGCCTGCCTGAGGACGAGACCGCCCCGGTAAGGGAGAAGCTGCAACGGGCCGACCCCGCGTTCGACGGCATCGTCAAGGGCGAGGTGGTGTCGGTTCACCAGGACAGACACGGGGGATTCACCCTGCTGGTGCACCTGTCGGACGAGTTCAAGGGTGTGGTCTCCTTGGAGGGCAACAGTCGCCTCCGAACGGAAGCGGCCTCGAAAAAAGCGCTTACCCTGGCGGATGCGACTAAGCCGGCTGAAAAGGCGGAGGAACATGCCCCCTCTGCAGCCACAGTCGCTCAATCATCCGAAGGCGATCCTGCCTGGCTCTACGGGCTGGTCCTCGGCTCGATGGTCGCCCTGATCGCCATCCTGCTGCTCTTGCGGTTTATAGGTTGACCTCCGAGCCCACAGCAGGGAATCCCAGAACTGTCTTGCCTGCAAACACCCTCCTGCCCTCTTCCACCAGTATATCCGTCCCCGGCGGAAGGTATATCTCTGTCCTGGCTAGCGAGGGGATTATGCCGTACCCGCCCCCCCTCTCGAGTCCGCTTCCCCTGGCGAGCCTGCAGACAACGTTTCTTCCCGGGAAACCCGCGGTGTGGGCGATCAAGATCGGCCCGCAGTCGGTCGACAACTCGACTACAACCCTCTCCCATCTTCGAGCCGCGTTGGACGGCGTTCCTATCGGCAGCTTTCTCGGGAACCTCACCAGCCGATCCACCCTTCCTGAACAGGGGGAACGGAGGACGTGCGCGTCCGTCAGCGCCGTAGCCAGGCTTATTCGCATCGCCTTTCCCACGGACGGGTACTCCCCCGACTCGATCCCTGTCACCACCCCGTCGACTGGCGACAGACAACCCTCGCCGTCGGGCTGCCTCTCGGGATCCCTATAAAACCAGAACACGAACGGCAGCAGAGGGGCCAGGAACAGGGCCACGGGAGGAGCGAAGTACAGGCTGCCGGCGATCATGAAGGAGATGAAGGCCAGCGCCGGGACTCCTTCGCGAGCCATCCTCAACTCATCGCCCCCTCTCCGCTGACCACGCTGACATCGACCACGCTGTCGCCCTCGTCCAGTCGGACGGTTATCGATCCCGCGGCCGTCCTGCTCAGCACAGGAATCTCTGCTACCGCAACCCTTATTATCCTGCCGCGCGCGGTGATGGCCATGATCTCGTCGTCCTCGGCCACGGACCAGCTCCCCACGAGGACTCCGGTCCTGGCGCCCAGCTTCGTCGCCTTCACGCCGAGTCCGCCGCGGTTGCGCAGGGAGAACTCCATGAAGCTTGTGCGCTTGGCCAGCCCCTTTTCGCTTATAACGAGCGCGTGGCGCCGGGGGTCGATCACCTCGCAGCTTATCACCTCGTCGCCCTCGCCCAGCTTGATACCTCGCACTCCGCGCGCGGCCCTGCCCATCGACCTGAACGCCCCCTCGCTCACCCTTAGGGCCTGCCCCCGGGCCGTCATGAACAGCAACTCGTCGTCGCCGGAGGTAAGCCGTACCTGGGCAATCCCGTCCCCCTCGTCCAGGGTCAGCACCCTCTTCCCCCCCCTGTTGATGCGGGTGATCTCGGACAGGGGAAGGCGCTTGGCCACGCCTTTCCGCGTCGCGAAGAAGAGGTAGTTCTTCCCCTCGGGGCTTCTGCCGTACATCGACACCACGGCCTCGCCCTCCTCCAGGGGGACTAGCTTGTTCACGAGCCTGCCCTTGCCGGAGCGCGATTCGGGTATCATATGTCCGCGCACGGTCAGGACCCGCCCGGCGGACGTGAACAGGTAGACGTCCTTGTGGGTGTTGGTTACGGCGAAAACCGAGATCTCGTCCTCCTCCTGCAGAGGCGCCCCCTTGCGCCCCTTTCCTCCGCGGGCCTGGGGGACATACTCGTCGAGGCTCTTGCGCCGCAGATAGCCGTCCTTGGACAGGATCACCACGATGTCGTCCTCGGGGATCAGGTCCTCCACCGAGACCTCCTCGTAGCTGTCGATTATCTCGGTCCTGCGCGGGCTGTCGAACTTCCTCTTCAGAGACTCCAGCTCGTCCCTGATCACGCCGTCCAGGATCCTGTGGTCGCCCAGTATGCTCCGATACCGCTCGATATCCGCAAGCAGCGCAGCGAACTCCTGGTCCAGTTTCTCGCGCTCGAGGCCGGTGAGGCGCTGCAGGCGCATCTCCAGGATCGCCTGCGCCTGGGCCTCGGAGAAGCCAAGCGGGCCGGACAACCCCTCCCTGGCCTCCTGAGCGGTGCGGGCCGCTCGTATGGTGGCGATAACCCGGTCGATCATGTCGAGCGCTTTGACGAGCCCCTCGACTATGTGAGCGCGGGCCAGGGCCTTGTCCAGGCGAAACTGGGTCCTCCTGCGCACCACGGCGCGCCTGTGATCCAGGAAGAGGGAGAGCATCTCTATCACGGGCAGCTCCCTCGGGCTGTTGTCCACCAGCGCGAGGTTTATTACTCCGAAGGTGGACTGGAGCTGGGTGCGCCTGAAGAGCTGGCGCCTGACCAGCTCCGCGTCGGCATCCCTCTGCAGGTCCAGTACGATGCGCAGCCCGTCGCGGTCGGACTCGTCCCTTATATCCGCTATTCCGTCTATCTGCTTTTCCTGCACGCAGGAGGCGATCGTCTCTATCAGCGAGGACTTGTTCACCATGTAGGGGATCTCGGTTATGACCACGGCGGTCTTTCCCCTCTTCTTTTCCTCCACCGTGGTCCTGCCTCGCAGGATTATCTTGCCACGGCCGGTGCGGTAAGCGTCGACAATGCCGTTGCGGCCAAGGATGATCCCCCCGGTCGGGAAGTCCGGGCCGGGCATCCTGGAGTAGACCTCCCCCAGCTCCGGCTCTCCCTCGCAGTCGATGAGGTACTCAAGGGCGTCCGCCACCTCCAGAAGGTTGTGCGGCGGAATGTTGGTGGCCATGCCGACCGCGATGCCGGAGCTGCCGTTCACGAGCAGGTTCGGGACCATCGACGGGAGGGCCAGCGGCTCCTTGAGGGACTCGTCGAAGTTGGGCCCCCAGTCCACCGTGTCCTCGTCGATATCCGCCAGCATGAGCTCCCCGGCCTCGCACAGCTTGGCCTCCGTGTAGCGCATCGCGGCCGCGGGGTCGCCGTCTATAGAGCCGAAGTTGCCCTGGCCGTCCACCAGCGGGTAGCGCATGCTGAAATCCTGCGCCATCCTCACCATGGTGTCGTAGATGGCAGAGTCCCCGTGGGGGTGGTACTTGCCCATCGTCTCTCCGACGACGCGGGCGGACTTTTTATACGCCGTACCGGGGCGCAGCCCGAGCTCCATCATGGCGTACAGGATCCTCCGCTGCACGGGCTTCAGCCCGTCGCGCACATCGGGAAGCGCACGCCCGACTATGACGCTCATGGCGTAGTCGAGATAGCTGTTTTTTATTACATCCACCAGCGGGAGGGAGACCACCCTGCCGGTTGCTTCTGTCCTCTGTTCATCCATACTCGCCTTCGACCTCCACCACGTCTTCACCACGTTTTTCGGATATTGTATCACGTTTGGCCTGGCCATATGACGCGCGCGACGGACATGACGGTCTTCAATCGGTAAATCGTTTTTATGATAGACTGTATGTCAAGAGCGAAAAAATCATACGCAGGGAGGGAAGAAAGGTGTCGAAAAAGATCGCGATTCTTGTCGAGGAGGGCATTCACGACCTGGAGTTCTGGTACCCGTACTACAGGCTCGTGGAGGAAGGGTACTCGCCCGTCATCATAGGTCCTGACTCGAAGAAGACCTACACGGGGAAGATGGGCGGCCCGTTCAGGGCGGAGAAGACGCCCGGGGAGGTGTCCGCGTCGGATTTCGCGGGGGTCGTCGTGCCAGGAGGGTGGGGCCCGGACAAGCTCAGGGCGGACAGGGGCATAGTGGAGCTCGTTCGCAAAATCCATGAGAACGGCGGCGTGGTGGCCGCGATCTGCCACGGTGGAAGCGTCCTTGTATCGGCGCGCATCCTCGGCGGGGTCCGCGCGACCTCCTACGTCAGCATCAGGGACGATATGGAGCTGGCGGGCGCCGAGTGGACGGACGAGTCGGTGGTGGTGTCCCGCAGGATCGTCACCAGCCGCACCCCGGCCGACCTCCCCGTCTTCTGCAAGGCGCTGCTCGGGGAGCTGGCGGGTAAAAACGCGTAGGCGACTGTCGCGGACGCATCTGCATTGCGAGAGGGAGGGGCCTTGGACGAGGCCCCTCCCTCTCGTTTAGCCATCCTTGAAAACCGCTCCCTCGGCCCCGGAAGTGACGAACGAGCGGTATCTGCGGAGGAAACCGCTCTGAACCGGACGCTCCGCAGGGCGCCACCCTTTCCTTCGGCGCTCCAGCTCGGCTTCGGGGACCGCCAGATGCAGACTCCTCCCCGGGATGTCGATCTCTATCGTGTCGCCCTCCTCCACCAGGCCGATCGCCCCGCCGGCCGCGGCCTCGGGGGAGACGTGTCCTATCGATGCCCCTCGCGAAGCCCCGGAGAAACGTCCGTCGGTGATCAGGGCGACCGTCTTGTCCATGCCCATCCCGGCCAGGGCGGACGTCGGAGTCAGCATCTCCCGCATGCCCGGGCCGCCCTTGGGGCCCTCGTAGCGGATCACGACGACATCTCCGTGCCTTATTCTGCCGCCCAGGATCGCCTCGGTGACGGCCTCCTCGCCGTCGAACACCCTGGCAGGCCCGGAATGCCTGAGCATGGAGGGGTCGACCGCGGACTGCTTTACGACGCTCCCCTCGGGTGCGAGGTTTCCCTTCAGGACGGCCAGCCCCCCCTGGGCGTGATAGGGGTCTCTCAGAGGCCTAATCACCGCGTCGTCCCTCACTCGAACTCCCTCGAGGTTCTCGGCCACGGTCCTGCCTGTCGCGGTGACCGGGCTCGCGTCGATGAGTCCTCCCTCCACGAGCCTCGACATCACGGCCTGGACTCCGCCGGCCGCGAACAGGTCCTGGATGTGGTGCGAGCCGCCCGGGCTCATGCTGCACAGGTGCGGCGTGCGGGCTCCAATCTCGTCGAACCGATCCAGCGTGAGGGAGAGGCCTGCGGTGCGAGCCAGGGCGGGAAGGTGCAGCGCCGTGTTCGTCGAGCCGCCGAGCGCCATGTCCACCGCAACCGCGTTGTCGAAAGCCGCCTGTGTCATTATGTCTCTCGGACGGATGTCCCTCTCGAAGAGAGCCATTACGGCTCGCCCCGCCTCCTTGGCCAGACGGTCGCGCGCGGAGTAGACCGCCGGGATCGTCCCGTTGCCGGGCAGAGCCAGCCCCAGCGCCTCCATCATGCAGTTCATCGTGTTGGCAGTGAACATCCCCGCGCAGGAGCCGCAGGTCGGGCACGTCAGGTCCTCTATCTCGCGCAGCTCCTCGTCGGACATGGTCCCCGCCGCCCTCCTGCCGACCGCCTCGAAGATGTTGCTGAGGTCCACCTCCTTGCCGTCGCACACCCCGGCCAGCATCGGCCCGCCGCTTATCATCACCGTCGGGATGTTGAGCGACAGCGCGGCCATTGCCATTCCAGGGATGATCTTGTCGCAGTTGGTGACCAGGACCAGCGCGTCAAGCGCGTGAGCCCTGGCCATGAGCTCTATCGAGTCCATGATCAGCTCGCGGCTGGGCAAGGAGTACTTCATGCCCTCGTGGTTCATGGCTATCCCGTCGCACACACCTATGACCGGGAACTCGAGAGGGAGGCCGCCGAAGGCGTAGACCGCGGACTTGACGGCCTGGGTTATCCTGTTCAGGTGTACATGCCCCGGAATAATGGAGTTGTACGCGTTTGCCACCCCGATCCAGGGGCGATCGATCTCCCAGTCGGCGTATCCCGACGCCTTCAGCAGCGAGCGATGTGGCGCCCGCTCCGCTCCTTTTTTAGCACTGTCGCTCTTCAAATTCCTCGCAACCTCCTGTCCGCGGGTATGCACCCGTATCGCTAAACCCCGCCGGCTCCCCAGACGAGAGAGGGAAGCAGAAGTATCGTCGACGGGAAATACGTAGCCAGCAGAAGAACTCCTATCAGCACCAGGACCATCGGGATGATCGGCCTGCATATCTGCTCCATGGAGAGGCCCGAGATAGCCCCGGCGACGTAGATGTTGATCGCCACCGGAGGCGTGGCCATTCCTATCGCGAGCCCCACCACCAGGACCACCCCGAAGTGAAGCAGGTTGCCGCCCGTCTGTACGACCGTCGGCAGCAGCACCGGCGTCAGGACGATCAGGGCGGACGCCGTCTCCATAAACATCCCGGCCAGCAGGACTATCACCGTGATCATGAGGTATATCATGAAATGGCTGCCGCCCGCGAAGCCGAGCAGGAAGCGCGCAACCGCCTCCGGTATCCGGTAGAAGGCGAGCCCCCATCCGAAAAGCTTGGCCGTCGAGATGATGAACATTATAAGGGCCGACGTGACCCCGGCCCCCACCACGAGGTCGTAGAACTGCCTGAACGTCATGGACCGGTAGACAAAGAACGCAAGAAGCATTGAATAAACAACTGCGACCGCGGCGGCCTCGGAGGGGGTGAAGTAGCCGGAAAAGATCCCTCCGAGGATTATCACCGGAGTTATTAGCCCCCAGGTGGCGTCCAGGAACAGCCTCAGCTTCTCGGCCCCCGTGGTGGCAGCGCTGGCGGGGTACCCCCTCTTGCGCGCCACATAGATCGAGTATGCGATGAGTCCGGCGCCCATCAGGAACCCGGGCACGAAGCCGGCCATGAACAGTTTTGCCACCGACACTCCGGCTATCACCGCGTACAGGACCATCGGCACGCTCGGCGGGATCACCACTCCTATGGTGCCGGAGGAGGCTATGAGCGCGGCGGAGAAGTCCACGTCGTACCCCTTCTGCTTGAGCTGGGGCAGGAGCGCGGAGCCGACCGCCGCCGTGGTCGCGGCTCCCGACCCGGAGATGGCCGCGATGAACATCGAGGCGACCGTGGAGACTATCGACAGGCCGCCCCTGAACCGCCCGAGTGTCGCCTCCGCGAAGGCTATTATCCTCTCGGAGATTCCGCCCTTGGCGAGAAGGTCGCCGGCCAGGACGAAGAACGGCACGGCCACCAGCGCGAAGGACTCGTTCCCGGAGAACATCGTCTGCGGGATCATCTCTAGCGGGAAGCCGCTCAGGAAGACCACGAGGAGCCCCGACGCGCCTATCGCGAGCCCCACCGGGACACCGAGGAGCATGAACAGTATGAAACCGCCGGCCAGCACGAGTCCCATGCTATTCCCTCCAGTCCCCGGCCGCGAACCCGGCGGCCAGGTGAAGCAGCACGACGCAGCCCGCTACAGGGTAGACAAGGTATATCCACGTCATGGATATTCCCATCGCGGGAGTCGTCTGCATCGCCTCGGACCTAGTCAGCACGGCGCCGTAGAAGGCCACGACGGAGAAGAATACCATGCCGGTCAGCTGCACGAAGATGCGTGCCGCCCTCCTCAAGGCGGGCGGCATTCTGTCCACCAGGAAGGTCACGGCGATGTGGGAGCCTCGCTTGAAGGCCACCGCAGCGCCCAGCAGCGAGGAGGCGACGAGCAGGTAGGTCGTCAGCTCCTCGGACCAAATCAGGGCCTCGAAGAAGACCCTGCAGACTATCTGAAGCGACGTCACCGCTATCATCAGCATCATCAGGACGAAGAGCAGGACCTCGCTGATCCTGTTCACAGAGTCGCTCAGGCGCGCAAGGGGCGACCTGCCGCCGCCCCCTGCGCTGTTATCCCCGGGGTTCATCCGGCGCTCCTCGTCATTCGGCAAGTATCGCCTCGACGAGCTCCTTGCCGAACTCCTCCTCGTACTTCTCGTAGACGGGCTTCACAGCCTCGCGGAAGGCCGCGGTGTCGGGCGTGGTGACCTCCATCCCCTTGTCCTTGAGGAACTGGAGCCACTCCGCCTCCTTCTCGTTGTCGTAGGTCCTGTTGGCCTCGGCCGCCTTGACGGCCGCGTCCTGGACTATCGACTGAAGCTCGGGGGAGAGCTTCTCCCAGGTCTTCATGCTCATCATGATGACGTTGGGGGCGTAGGCGTGCCTGGTGATGGCCAGGTACTTCTGGGACTCGAACAGGTTGAAGGAGACTATGACGTTCAGCGGGTTCTCCTGGCCGTCTATGGCTCCCTGCTGGAGGGCGGTCAGGGCCTCGGTCCAGGCCATGGGCACCGCGTTCGCGCCCAGCGCCCTGAAGGAGTCGACGTAGACCGGGTTCTGCATGAGACGAATCTTCAGTCCCTTCATGTCCTCGGGCGTGGACACCGGGTGCTTGCTGTTGGTCAGGTTGCGGAATCCGCGCTCCCCGTAGGCCAGCCCCTTCCAGCCGTGCTGTGCCATCTCCTCCAGCATCTTCTTGCCTATCTCGCCGTCCAGCACTCTGTAGGCCTGCTCCGGGGTGGAGAAGAGGAACGGCAGGTCGAACACGCCGAACTTGGGCATGAAGTTCATGATCGGGCCGCCCGTTATTATGGCCGAGTCGACCACGCCCATCCGCATGCTCTCAAGCAGGTTGCGCTCGTCGCCGAGCTGCGCGTTCGGGTAGATCGAGACGGTCAGCTCCCCCCCGCTCTCGGCCTCGACGACCTCCTTGAACTTCAGGGCGCACACGTGAAAGGCGTCGTTCTCGTTCACGACGTGGGCGAGCTTGATGTCGGTCGCCGCCGCGCTCGTTCCGCAGACCAGGGCGAGGGCAAGGATCGCCAGCGCCGCCACGCTTCCAAATTTCCTCATTTCTCATTCTCCCTTCGGGTTTGTTTTCGCGCCCCTTGGACGCATCATCCTTTGGGAAGGCATTATAGACCCTCGCGCCGCCAATACAAGCCCCGCTCCGCCAAAGCTGTTCGATTGCCGGCTGGACTTGGGGGCAGCCTGGTGCTACGATCGCGACTGATGCAGCAAAGTTGAAAGGAGTGTGATGCGGTTATGTCGAAAGGAGCAGTGCTGGCCGGAAGGCTGGCAGACCTGCCGCTCGGGGCGTCCCACGCGCCGGGCATCGAGAAGAGGGTGGTGTTCTCGCCCGGAAATCACTGGGGCGACTACGTGGCGCGCCACTTCAGGGTGGACGCGGGCGTCACGACCCCCTTCCACAGCCACCCCTGGCCCCACTACATGTTCATCTTGGCCGGCAGATGCAAAGGAACGATAGACGGCGCCGTCCATCAGCTCGAGGGCGGGTGCTGGGCCTTCGTCCCGCCGGATGTCGAGCACTCGTTCGAGAACACCGGCGACTCGGCGTTCGAGTTCATCTGCATAGTGCCCCCCGAGGGCGACCCCGAGGCCGCGAACTAGACGGCGTCAGTGCGGGAGGGAGAAGTTCATGATCGGGAACAGCCAGGGGTAGACCGACCTCAGGAAGTACGGGTTCATCGCGAATATGACGAACAGCCCCATGGCCATCGCCGAGTGGACCACCGAGAGCAGCCCTCTGAACTTCTCCTTCTTCGCCACGGCGCCGAGGAATCCCTCGCAGACCACGAAGGCGGTCGGGTAGTACAGCCAACCGCTCGCCTCCGGCGGAGCCAGGAATATCATCGTCCTTATGACGCAGTAGGCCGACCATGTGCCCAGCACGTACATCTGGGCGCCGGCCATGAGGATCTTCGTCGCGAAGGCGATCCCCCTTCGAAATGCCCCTCCGCCCTGCTCGATGGTGTCGACCGCGTCCAGGGCGGACTCGATGAAGGGGAGGATATACCGGATATAGGCGACTGACAGTATCCAGCCCCAGAAGATCAGAAGGCTCGTGTACTTGAGGTAAGCCAAGGATCAATCCCGCCTTTCGGTTACTGCTGCTCCACTATCGGTTTGGCGTACGAGGTCTCGGTGTCCCACGGGAACAGGATCCATGTGTCCTGGCTGACCTCGGTGATGAAGGTGTCAACGAACGCCCTGCCCTCGGGCTTGGCGTAGACCGCCGCGAAGTGGGCCTTGGGTAGCATCCTCCTGACGACCTGGGCGGTCTTTCCGGTGTCTACCAGGTCGTCGATTATCAGCCACCCCTCTCCGTCGCCCTGGATCTCCTTGAGAATGGAGAACTCCCCCTGGGTTCGAAGGGTGTAGCTGGACACGCACACCGTGTCAACCAGCCTGACGTCAAGCTCCCTGGCGATGATCGCCGCAGGTATCAGCCCTCCCCGGGCTATTCCGATTATGCGCTCCCACTTCTGCACGCCCACGAGACGCCATGCGAGCGCCTTGCAGTCCCTGTGCACCTGCTCCCAAGAGACGGAATACGTTTTGACATACCTGTCGGCGGACAAGTCGAACCCTCCTTTGAATTGCTGTCCCTTCTGCTCCCAAGTATTCTAGCACGGGCGGCCGGTATGCGAAAGCGCCCATTATTCTCGTTAAGGCGGGCTGAACTATGACCTGGCGGTCTATTATAGAAACGCGAGCGGCTATCTACTGCTCTTTTACGGCTCGTGCTGTATAATAGTTCGGGAGGGAGGAGTCCCTCAAATCCATAATCAGGGAGGTAGATTCAATGAGAAGGTTCGGCTGGCTCCTGGTATTGGTTCTCGGTTTCACCATGTGCGGTGCGGCGTACGCCGCGTTCCCCCCCATTCCCGCAGAGGAGATCAACCCCGGTTTCGTCTACATCGGTCCGATAGGCGATGGCGGATGGACTTTCATGCATGAGAAGGGACGCCTCGAGATGGAGGAGAAGTACCCCGGCGTGAAGTCCGTATTCGTGGAGTCGATCCCCGAGAGCCACGATGCGGCCAGGGTCTTCGAGACCATGATCCGCAACGGCTCGAAGGTCATCTTCGGCACAACCTTCGGCTACATGGACTTCATCCTTGAAGTGGCCAACAAGTACCCCGACGTCATCTTCATGCACTGCTCCGGCTACAAGGACGCCCCCAACATGGGCACCTACTTCGGAAGAATGTACCAGGCGCGCTACCTCTCGGGCCTCGTAGCCGGCAAGATGACCAAGAACAACAAGATCGGCTTCGTAGGCGCTCACCCGATCCCGGAGGTCATCAGGGGCATCAACTCCTTCACCCGCGGCGTTCGCAGGGCCAACCCCGATGCCGAGGTGCAGGTGATATGGATCTTCTCCTGGCTCGACCCGGCGAAGGAGAAGGAGGCGGCCAAGGCACTGATCGACTCGGGCGTGGACGTCCTCGCGATGCACGCCGACACGGGGGCCACTCCGCAGGCGGCGGAGGAGGCGGGAGTTTACGTTGTGGGGTATAATAACGACATGAGCGCCTACGCTCCGACCAAGCACCTCACCGCCCCGATCTGGGACTGGGGGATGGTCTACAAGGAGACGATAGGGCAGGTAATCGACGGGACCTGGGCGCCGAAGCACATCTGGTACGGCCTGAAGGAGGGGATGGTCGGACTCGCCCCCTACGGCAAGGACGTCCCGGATTCGGTCAAAGAGCTTGTCGAGGAGGAGAAGGCCAGGATAGTCTCCGGCGAGTGGGATGTCTTCTACGGCCCGGTGAAGGATCAGAGCGGCGAGGTCAGAGTGCCCGAGGGCTCCGCAATGACAGACGCCGAGATGCTCTCCATGAACTGGTTCGTGGAGGGAGTCAAGGGCGAACTGCCCCAATAACCTTTAGCTTTGATCGGAAAGGGAAAGGGGTGCGGTCTCCGCGCCCCTTTTTTGTAGGGTAAAATTCAGCACAGGGGGAAGAGAAATGGGGACTCCGGATCCTTCGCGACTGCTCGTCCGCATGGAAAAGATCACCAAGCGCTTCGCTGGAGTGACCGCAAACCAGGAGGTTGATTTCGACGTGCGCGCCGGGGAGGTGCACGCCCTTCTCGGGGAGAACGGGGCGGGCAAGTCCACCCTGATGAGCGTGCTCTACGGCCTGTACAGACCGGACAGCGGGACACTGACCGTCGGCGGGAGGGAGGTGTCCTTCTCCTCTCCGCGCGATGCGATCACCGCCGGAATCGGCATGGTCCACCAGCACTTCATGCTGATACCGAGCCAGACCGTCTGGGAGAACATGATCCTCGGCGTGGACGGGCTGCCCTCGGTGCTTCCGAAACGCGCCATCCACGATAGGATAGAAGAGCTGTCTCAGCGGTACGGACTGGCGGTGGACCCGGACGCCAGGATCTGGCAGCTGTCCATCGGCGAGCAGCAGCGGGTGGCGATACTGCAGATGCTGTACAGGAGGGCGAACATCCTCGTCCTCGACGAGCCCACGGCGGTGCTCACCCCGCAGGAGGCGGAGCGCCTGTTCGAGACGGTTCGACAGATGACCTCGGAAGGGCATGGAGTAGTCTTCATCTCCCACAAGATGGCCGAGGTCATGGGGCTGTCCAACCGCGTCACCATCCTGCGCAAGGGGCGCCACGTCGGGACCGTCGACACCGCATCCACCACCAAGGAGAAGCTCGCCGAGATGATGGTCGGGCAGAAGATGGTCTTCAAGATCGAGAAAAAAATCAGCTCGCCCGGAAGGCCGATCATCGAGTGCGAATCGGTCAGGGCCCTGAACGACAGGGGCTTCCCCGCGATTGCCGGACTGACTCTCTCGGTTAGAGAGGGCGAGATTCTGGGCATCGCCGGAGTGGCCGGCAACGGCCAGGCGGAGCTGTGCGAGGCGATAGCGGGACTTCGAAGGGTCGAGTCCGGCCGCATCCTCATCAACGGCGCCGACCTGACCAACTCGCTCCCTAAGAAGATCATCGACGGAGGGGTGCACTACATACCGGCGGACAGGAAGGGGACCGGGCTCGTCCCGAACATGAACATAAGCGAGAACTCCATACTTAAGAGATACTGGAATAAGCCGGTCTCGAAGAGGGGCTTCATAGTATGGAGGGAGGTATTCTCCTTCGCGCGCGACCTGGTCTCGCGATACAGCGTGAGCACGCCCTCCATAGGCACCCCGGTGAGGAACCTCTCCGGGGGCAACCTTCAGAAGCTCATGCTGGGCAGGGAGCTCAGCGACTCTCCAAAGGCGATAATTGCCGCCCATCCAACATGGGGACTGGACGTGGCCGCGACGAAGTTCGTGAGGGAGCAGCTCCTGGCCGCGCGGGACGTCGGGGGCGCGGTGCTGCTGGTGTCGGAGGACCTGGACGAGCTGCTCGCGATGAGCGACCGACTAGCCGTCATGTTCAAGGGGGAGGTCATGGGAGTTATCGAGAACCCGGCGGGCGCGCCGATAGAGGCCATAGGGCTCATGATGGCCGGGACGCGGATGGAGGAGGCTTTCGCCTCGGCGGGGAAGGAGGGGAGGTCCGCATGAGACTCTCCCTGAAGGTCGAGCCCCGCCTCGAGACATCGAGGCTCCTCGGTCTGATGATACCCGTCCTCTCGCTGGTCTCCGCCCTCGCGATGGGTGCCGTCTTCCTGCACTTCATGGGCGTGTCTCCGGCGAAGGCGTACTCCACGATCGTCAGGGCATCGTTGGGGGACGCCTACGGGATAAGCGAGACGATAGTCAAGGCCATACCATTGACCATGGTCGCGATAGCCGTCATGCTGGCATTCACCATGCTGATCTGGAACATAGGGTGCGAGGGGCAGATATTCATGGGGGCGATCGCGGCAGCCGCCGCCGTCCGCTACTGCTTCGTGGACAACCGCCTGGTCATGTTCGCCATCATGTTCGTGCTCTCCGGAATCGCAGGGGGAGTTTGGGCGGCCATAGCGGGCTTTTTTCGGGCGAAGTGGAACGTAAACGAGATAATCACCACCCTGATGCTCAACTACGTGGCTATCAACTTCTTCAACTACTTCATCTACGGGCCCTGGCGCGACCCGACGAGCCTCGGCTTCCCGATGACGCCTCTCTTCCCGGACACGGCGCGGCTGACCTGCTACTGCGGCACCAGGGTGCACGCGGGCCTGATACTCGCTCTGCTGCTCCCCCTGGTCTTCTGGGTGGTCCTGCGCTTCACCAGGTGGGGGTACGAGATCAGGGTCATGGGCGAGAACCCCAAGGCCGCGGGCTTCGCCGGCATGAGCTACGTGAAGAACGTGGTGCTGGTGATGTTCATATCCGGCGCAATCGCCGGGGTGGCGGGGATGTGCGAGCTCTCCGGGCTGCAGGGACGCCTGCAGGCCGGCTTCTCCGGCGGGTACGGCTACACTGCGATAATCGTCGCATGGCTGGCGCGATTGCACCCGGTGGGGATCATCCTCGTGTCGTTTCTGCTGGGTGTCTTGCTGGTCGGCAGCGAGACCCTGCAGATCGTCATGCGGCTGCCCGTGTCGAGCATGCTCGTCCTGCAGGGACTGATACTCTTCTTCGTCCTTGGGGGGGAGTTCTTCAGGAAGTTCCGCATAAGGATCGTCACAGGGGGCGGACACCGGGCGAGCCCGGAAGCCCTGAAGGAGGGGGAATAACGTGGAGATCCTGGTACCGATCCTGACTGCGGCGGTGCGCAGCGGGACCCCGATCCTGTACGCCACGCTCGGCGAGATCGTCACTGAGAAGGGCGGCATACTGAACCTGGGGCTCGAGGGGATAATGCTGCTCGGCGCATACGCCGGGTTCGCCGTCTCATACTCGACCGGCAACCCGTGGCTTGGGGTGGCCGGAGCCTTCTGCGTCGGGATGATCCTAGGGCTGGTCCACTCCTTCATCTGCGTCACCCTCAAGGGCAACCAGGTGGTCAGCGGGCTTGCCATGACCATGTTCGGCACGGGAGCCTCCTCCATCCTGGGCCGGGACTACGTGGGGGTCACGATCGAGGGGCTTCACAGATTCCCGATTCCGCTGCTGTCGGACATCCCTGTGGTCGGGCCGGCCTTCTTCAGGCATGACGCGCTCATATACTGCTCCTACGGCCTCGTCGTCTTCCTGTGCTGGTTCTTCACATCAACCAGGCAGGGTCTCTACCTGCGCGCCACCGGAGACAACCCCAGGGCGGCGGACGCGATGGGTATCTCGGTGGCCAGGACCCGCTACTTCTACACCATGATAGGGGCCGGCATTGTCGCGGTGGGAGGGGCTCACATGTCCGTGGCGTACACAAAGATGTGGGCCGAGCACATGACCGCCGGGCGAGGCTGGATCGCCGTCGCGCTGGTCATCTTCGCGATTTGGCACCCGGCGCGCGCGGCCTTCGGGGCGTACCTGTTCGGCGGCGTGGAGGCATTCCAGCTCAGGCTCCAGGCCGCCGGGACCACCATACCGGCCCCGATTCTTATGATGCTTCCCTACCTGATGACCATAGCGGTGCTGCTCTTCATCTCGATAAGGAAGGGAAAGGGCATTATCTTCGGGGCCCCGGCGGCCCTGGGGCTTCCGTTCTTCCGGGAGGAGCGGGACTGAGAGAGCCGCTCCCGATGTGTTGTTCTCGTTCCCGGCGGCCTCGGCCAGGGAGGCCGCCGGGACTGTTTTTCAAGGCCCCCCCAAATCGTTCAGGAGGTAATTTTCAATGGATCTCTTTTTTCAGCACATCCCCGTCTCGGGCAGCATACTCAACGCCGGCGCGATCCTCCTTGGGGGGATGGCCGGGGTCGCCTTCCGGTCTCGCCTCTCCGAGAGGTACATAGCGATCACCTTCCAGGGGCTGGGACTCTTCACGCTGGTGCTCGGGATGCAGATGGCGTTCATGACCCAAAGCGTCCTGATCATGGTGTTCAGCATAGTGATCGGCTCCCTCCTGGGAGAATGGATGGATCTCGACAGGCGTCTGAACAGAGTCGCCGACTGGACCAGGAGCAGGATACACTCTGACAACGAGCGATTCACCGAGGGCTTCGTGGCGGCCTCCCTCCTGTTCTGCGTGGGATCCATGGCCATACTGGGGGCCATCGAGGAGGGGACCGGCAACTATCCGCGGCTGTTCATCACGAAGTCTCTTATGGACCTGATGGCGTCGGCGGCGATGGGGGCGTCGCTAGGCATAGGCGTGGTCTTCTCGGCCGTGCCGGTCCTGCTCTACCAGGGCGGGCTGACTCTGCTGGCGGAGGCTGCGCGGCGGATCATGAGCCCGCAGGTGATAAACGAGGTAAGCGCGGTGGGGGGGCTCATGATGCTTGGGATAGGGCTGGGGATCCTCGAGATAAAGAGCGTAAGGGTGGTCAACATGCTTCCGGCCCTGCTGATAGTCGTCGCGCTGGCCACCCTGTTCGCCTAACCTAGTACTGACGCCACCTGAAGGGCGGCTCGGTCACTCCGTAGATCGCGCAACTTTTGCCGCTGAGCAGGGCCCATATCTGGTCGCCGTAGTCGAAGTGCCACCACTCGTCAGGGTAGTTGCAAAAGCCGGCCTTCTGCATAACGTAGAACAGGAGCCTCCTGTTGTACATGGCCTCGGTCTCCTCGGGCGACAGAGCCTCGCCCGCCGCCAGCCTCCTCTCGAACCACACCGTGGACGACCTCTCCGATGTCTCGTCGAACTCCGAGCCCATCGGCAGACAGATCCCGGTACCGTCGACTATCGTGAGGTCGACCGCGCCCCCCGTCACGTGAGGCGACGGGTGCTGAGGATGCAGCGAGGGGGGCGCCACGTACTGGGACGCAAGGGTGGTGATCTCCGCATCGCTCAGCAGCGGCATCTTCTCCCTCAGCTCGGAGCGGAACTTCTGGAACAGGGTGGTCTGGATGCTCCGCGGCCGCCAGGAGTCCAGCAGCACCAGGCGGCACCCCTTGGGCAGCATGTCGGCGGCCTCCAGCAGACGCGCCAGGACGGAGCGCCTCACGTAGCACTCCGGCACCGATCTCTCGAGCATCTGGTGGTAGTACTGCGGACGCACCAGTATCTTCTCCGGCACGAGGCTGGCGGGAACGGTCTCCTCTCCGCCCTCTTCGATGGGGACTGCCCTGACGGCATCCCACGAGAAGGGGGGAGGTGTCGGTATCGGTATGTCCATGAACGGGTGGTTCATCCTGGATCTCCTTTCATGATCCGCGCTAGAGGTTCAGCAGCCGCGGGATAAACGTGGTCAGCGCCGGGAACGAAATGACCGCGACCAGGACCGCCATCGCGACGCCGATGAAGGGCCAGATGTGTATGAACACGTCGGACAGCTTCACCTTTCCCACGGCCGCCACGATGTAGTTGCATGCGCCCATAGGGGGGGTTATAAGGGCTATGGTGACGTTCAGGGTCATCACAACTCCAAAATGGATAGGATCGATCCCGGCCTTGAGCGCTATTGGGGTGAAGATCGGCGTCAGCAGGGCGAGGGTGGAGACCTCCTCCATGAACATCCCGACCGGGAAGATGATCGCGCTCAGCACCATCATAAGCACCCACGGGCTCTCATGGAAGCCGGACTCCAGTATGAACGAGGCGAAGCGCTGCGGGACCCTCTCCCACTTCAGGAGCCAGCCTATCACCATCGCGGCGCCCATTATCAGGAATATGGAGCTCGTCAGCCTGGCGGCCTCGTACAGCGACTCGCCGATCACTCTGAGCGTCAACTGCCTTGTGTACAGGACCCCGGCTACGAAGCAGTAGGCCACCGCCAGCGCGCCGGACTCGGTAGGCGTCACGACGCCGCTCACTATCCCCCCTATGATTATCAACGGGGCCAGCAGGGCCACCACCGACCTGGAGAGTATCTCCCTCTTCTTTTTGCGTATCTCCCCGAAGTCGGCCACCGGCACATGGTAGCGATGGGAGTAGACGTAGTTCATCACCATGAACGCCGCGCCCAGCAGCAGACCGGGCAGGATTCCGGCGGCGAACAGACCCCCGATGGACGTATTGGTCATGGAGGCGTAGATGATCATGAAGATGCTGGGCGGTATTATCGGGCCTATCAGGGAGCTGCCCGCGGTGATGCCGGCGGAGTAGGCGGGGGAGAAGCCGTCCTTTATCATGGCGGGTATGAGGATCGACCCGAGTGCGGATGCGTCGGCGGCGGCGGAGCCGTTCACCCCGGCCAGGATGATGCTTCCGACCACGTTGACATAGCCGAGCCCGCCCCTGACCGAGCCCACCAGCAGGCGGCTGAAGTCGAGCAGCCTGTCCGTCAGCCCCCCCCTGTTCATCAGTATGCCGGCAAGGATGAAAAACGGGATGGCCATCAGGGAGAACACATCCATGCCCCCGAAGAACTGCTGGCTCATCACCCTCAGCAGGGAGAGGTCGCCGAGCATGATCACCCCGAGCAGCGAAGTCGACAGGAGGGACAGATACAGCGGGGTCCCGAGGACCATGAGCGCCAGGAAGACTATCAGCATTGAGAGGCCCACGGGTCTACTCCTCCCCCCGATTGAACCAAGCCAGTATCGTCCCCGCCAGCAGCAGGAGAAACCCCACCGGGACGGAGAGCAACGGAATCGTCTTTGGTATGTTGAGGGCGATGGTCCTCATGCCCCGCATCTGCATGGCGTTGATCGTGCCTACATATATCATTAGCGACAGGATCAGCAGGGCCAGGAGGAATCTCCCCCACTCGACCAGGCGGCGCAGGGCGGCGGGAAGGTGCGGGACGACGAAGTCGATCGCCATGTGGTCGCCTCTCACCGCCGCCCCCAGCGCACCGACCATGACCATCCACACCAGCGAGAAGCGGGCGGCCTCCTCGGTCCAGATCAACGAGCTCTTGAGCACGTAGCGGCAGAATACGCCAAGGATGATGTCCCCCACGTTGATTATAAGCAGTATGCACGCTCCCCAGGCGCTTATCCGCTCGAGCCTGCGGATCCAGAGGTCCAAGGCGGCACCGCCCTCGCCGGTATTCAAACCGGATGGCATGGTCGTCAACATAACCGCCTGCTACTTCCTCGTCTTCTCGTTGGCGTTCCTGGCGCATTCAAGCGCAAGGTCCAGCCAGTCCTGCCCTGCCTTCTCCTTCAACCACTCGACGTAGGCAGGCTGACCCGCGCTGCGGAACGTCTCCATCTCCTCGTCGTTGGGCGAGTATGCGACCATGCCCTTCTCCACCAGGAAATCAATGTCCTTCTTGTCCTGCTCGGCCATTGCGTTGCGATTGATCTCGTTCGCCTTCCTGGCCGCCTCCAGGACCACCTTCCTGTTCTCCTCCGACAGGGAGTCCATGAAGTCGCCGTTTATCACCAGGAACTGGTCCGAGTACTGGATGTTGGCCAGGGTCAGGTACTTCTGCACCTCCTGCAGGCTGCCCATTTTGATGTACATCGCGGGGTTCATCTGACCGTCTACCACCCCGGTCTTGAGCGCCAGGTAGAGCTCGGTCCAGGGCACGGGGGTGCCGCTCGCGCCGAACGACTTGTACAGGATCACCTGCCCCTCGTCCATCCCGCGGAACTTAAGTCCCTCGAAGTCCTTGGCGCTGCGTATCTCCCTCACGTTGTTGGTGAAGGCGAGGAAGCCGCCCTCCTCCACCGCCTCGAGCAGGTAGGCCCCGGTGCGCGCGTGGAACTCCTCCTTGGCCCTGTTCCAGAAGCGGCTCTCGTCGAAGAAGAAGTGCGCTGCCTCGAAGCTGTCGAACATGAAGGGGATGGCCGTGGCGTATATCTCCGGGAACACCGGCGCCACCCCCGCGAAGGAGGCGACGTTCACGACCGGCAGGTTCATGCCCTGCTTGACCAGGAGCTCCATCCGCTCCTCCTCGTTCCCGAGCTGGCTGTCGGGGAACAGGCCGATGATCACCTCGCCCTTCGTCCCCTCCTCGACCAGCCTCTTGAAGTTCGCCGCGAACAGGTGCACCGCGTTGTTCTCCTCGTCGGCCGGGCCGTTGTAGGACATCCTTACCTCCACCGCCGCCCAGGAACAGGCGGGGACCATGACCGCGCACAGCGCCAGGACCGCTATGACTGAGACCATCCTGACATACTTCATGGAGCTCACCATCCTTTCTGATATTCGAGGATGCTTATGCCGGACCGATCAACTCACATCACGTTGAAATCTCCCGCGCGACCCTCCTCGACCGAACCCCGCGGTATCCATGGCCGCGGAACCTCGGGTACTATTAGACCATAAAACACCCTTCACGTGCGGGACTCAAGTCCTAATTGCTCTGTGGGCAAAGTCGGGCTTGACGCCCGCGCGCCGGATCCTGAGCAGCCCGCTCAGGGCATCGTACTGCCTCTCGCACGGCGACAGGTCGACGTCCGAGGCTACAATGCGGGCAAAGATATTCTGCGCCCTCCACAGGTCCAGGTCCCACCCCCTTCCATTGAACAAGTTAAGAAGTGCTATGATGTCGCCCAGCACGTGCTCGTCGAGCGGCGACTGTTCGAGCAGGGAGGCCAGCCGGCCTAGAAGTTGCACCCCCGCGTGCTTCACGTACGCGGCGTCCACGTCCACCCTCAGTCTAACTCCCTCGGACATCTTCTCCCCAATGTGGGCGATGTCCGGGGAATCCCTCTCGAAGGCTCGCCTGATCTCGTCGTTCAGCACCACCTCGGCGGCTCTCTTGAGAGTCTCCGGCACGGGCATAGACAGGTCCGACAGCAGTGACAGCAGCTCCGAGTAGTCCGATACGGTCTGCCTCAGGGATGAGACTACAGCGTCCATATCCTCGGCAATAATCATGTTCATTATCCGGCGCTGCTCGTCCTTGAAGAGGTGCCTCAGGGAGTAGGTGTTGTGGCCGAAGAAAGAGACCAGGGCCTTGTCGTCGCCATGTTGCAGCGCCTCCTCTATCCTTGATCGGACTCCGTTCTCCCCCTCCGGCTCCGGCTTCTCCATCACGCCGCAGATGGCGCTCCGGCCTCCGCTGTACAGCGCGGCCGAGAACAGCTCCTTCTCCTCCAGGGTCTGCTCTGAACGTATGCGGACATACCCGGTCACGTACCTGTGGGGGCCGCTGCTTCCTCGCCTCAGCGAGCAGGAGAGGATTTTGTACGAATACAGAGTCTCGGCCTGGCCACCTGCACCGCTCTCCTCCCGGTCGAACAGGGTCGACAGGGCGTGGTTGGCTCCCGCGCGCATGAGATCGGACGCCGCCGGGGCGACGAAGATGTCGAAAACCCGCCTGCCGTTGCGGAACTCCGCTATGTTGCTGGGGGCGCCCTCCAGGAGCTCTAGAAAAGGCGTCCTCAGGTCCTCTCCCTGGAACAGCCGTCCACACAGCTCAAGCGCCCGGGCCGCGTAGGACATGACCTGGATGGTCTCTATCCCGGATATCTCGTCGAAGAACCAGCCGCAGCTCGTGTACATCATCAAAAGGTTGAGCTGCAGCTCCATCAGCCTAAGCCCCTTCACCATCTCCTCCGGCGACAGCCCCCTGCCCGCCTCCCTCTCCATGAAGGCCGCCGGCGATGCCCTCGACCTGTCGAAGAAGACCTCTATGTACCTGTTCCTGGCCCCCCACGGATCGGCGAACAGCCCCCTGGCCTCCCTCTCGAACAGTATGTCGGCGGAATCCCTGAGGCCGTCCATCGCGCGTCGAAGCGGGGCCCGCCACTTCTGGTTCCAGCCGGGACGCGAATGAGCGGAGCAGCCGCAGTCCTCGCGCCACCTTCCGACACCGTGAACGCAGCTCCAGGAGGAGTCCTCGACCAGTCGAACCTCGTCCATCGGCGGGGAGAACTCAAGGTACTCCCCAAATATGGTCAGGGAGGCGTCTCTCGATCTCTCAAGGGTGTCGAGGCAGTAGGCGAGCGCCATGTCCCCGTACTTATGGTGATGCCCGAAGGTCTCCCCGTCGGTGGCCACCGAGACGAAGTTGGACAGAGCCGCGCCCCCGGGGAGCGCCTCCATCAGGATCCTCGCGAAGTCACCGCCGTTGTTGAGCGCATCTCCGAAGGCCACCTTCTGTGCCAGCGCCCCGTGGTAGAAGAAGACGGCGATCGTGCGCCCCGACCGGAGGGAGCAGAAGTACGGCTGCCCGGTGTCGACCCTCTCGCCGGTCGCATCGGTCCAAACGGCGTCGCCGCCCTCGCGCACCGACGCAGCCTGGCGGGGGGCCAGAATCACGAAGCGGATGCCCCGCTCGGCCATTATATCCAGCGTCTCTGAGTCCACCGCCGTCTCCGGGAGCCACATGCCCTCCGGGTCGCGCTGAAAACGGCGGCGAAAGTCCTCCATCCCCCACTCCACCTGCGTGACCTTGTCCCTGTGGTTGGCGAGAGGCATGATGATATGATTGTATGCCTGCGCGATGGCCGGGCCGTGACCGGAGAAGCGCCTGGCCCCCAATCGGTCTGCCTCCAGGACCGAGTAGTAGTGGAGCGGGCGCTTCCTCTCCATCCAGGAGAGCAGTGTCGGGCCGAAGTTAAAGCTTATCCGGGAGTAGTTGTTCACTATTCGCCTTATCCACCCCTGGTCGTCGTACAACCTGGCGGCGGAGTTCGGCCCGTAGCACTCCTCGGAGATACGCTCGTTCCAGTCGTGCCAAGGGGCAGCCGACTCCTGGATCTCGATCTCTCCAAGCCAGGGGTTCTCCCTCGGGGGCTGGTAAAAATGGCCGTGCAGGCAGATGTAACGGGTCAAGACTCCTCTCCTCCCCTCCCATTCTCGGTTCTGTGACCATAGTATAACCTTTATTTCGTTTCCTGGTGTACAATTATGGAAATAATAAGGAGGTGATCTCTCTGGGCAGGACCTGCGGAATTTTACTTCCGCTCTCGTCGCTTCCAGGAGGATGGGGGATCGGCGACCTCGGGCCGGAGTCGCGGCGATTCGTCGATTTTCTCTCCCGTTCAGGGCAGAGGATCTGGCAGATGCTCCCGCTGTCCGAGACGGACGGGGCCATGGGCAACTCTCCGTACAGCTCGTCCTCAGCCTTCGCAGGCAGCCGTCTTTACATATCCCCGGACGACCTGGTCGAGCGGGGGCTGCTGACCGCCGAGGAGATCGGGGCCGCCCCGGCCTTCCCCTCCGACAGGGTGGACTACAGGGCGGTGCGCAGACACAGGAAACGACTGCTGGAGAGGGCCTTCTCCAGGTTCTCCCCGACGCGGGATTACGAGGAGTTTCTGGAGGCTCAGTCATACTGGGTCTTCGACTACGCCCTCTTCGCTGCGATGAAGACGCGCACGGAAGGCAGCTCCTGGGAGAGCTGGCCTGACGACCTGAAAAAGAGGGAGATCCGTGAGATGGCACGAGCCCGCTTCTTTCTGACAGAGGAGATCGACCGCGCCCTCTTCGAGCAGTTCATGTTCTTCGAGAGCATGAAGCGGCTTAGGCGCGAGTGCGACGAGAAGGGGGTGGAGCTGCTCGGGGACCTGCCCATCTACGTCAACTACGACAGCGCCGACGTCTGGGCGCACCAGGAGTTTTTCCAGCTCGACCAAGACCTGGTCCCCACCCGCGTCGCGGGCGTCCCGCCGGACTACTTCAGCAAGACGGGGCAGCTCTGGGGCAACCCTCTGTACGACTGGGAGGAACTCGAGAGGGACAATTTCTCGTGGTGGATCAGGCGGCTCAAGCACTCGCTCTCGTTGTTCCACCTGGTGAGGGTCGACCACTTCCGCGGTCTGCTGGGCTACTGGGCGGTCCCCTACGGGGACAGGACGGCCGAGAGGGGCGAGTGGCGGAGCGCGCGCCCGGAGACATTCTTCGGCGAGCTGCGCAGAAGTTTGCCAGGGATATCCTTCCTGGCCGAGAACCTGGGGGTCATCACCCCGGACGTCACCGAGACGATGGAGCGGATGGACTTCCCGGGGATGGCGGTGCTGCAGTTCGGCTTCAGCGGGGACGCGAGGGACAACCCGCATGCGCCCCACAACTACGGGGCGAACCTGGCCGCGTACAGCGGCACCCACGACAACAACACAGCGCTGGGGTGGTATCGCGAGGACGCCACCGCGGCCGAGAGGCTCGCCCTCGCCGAGTACACGGGACGGACTCCGGCGGAGGAAGAAGTCCCGGAGATAATGGTCAGGCTGGTGCTCTCGTCCGTCGCGGAGCGGGCCGTCATCCCCCTGCAGGATCACCTGGGACTCGGGAGCGAGGCGAGGATCAACATGCCCTCCACCCCCTCCGGGAACTGGGAGTGGAGGGCTCGGGAGGGACACTTCAGCGAGGAGCTGGCGCAGAGGATAAAGAGACTCGCGGAAATATACGGAAGAAATTGATGAGGGCCTGCAATCGGCGTCCATTTCTGGTAGTATTCTATGTGAGGCGACCTTTCGGGCGCCTGCGCGGCAGAGCACTGTGGAAGAGGTGAGACCAAGCCAATGATAACTCCGCATCATCAAAGAGAACTGGGAAGCTCGATACGCAGGCTTATGGAGACTGACCCGGCGTTTCGACCGGTGGCCTACCTGTCGATGGAGATAGGTATAAAAGAGTCCATTCCCACGTACTCGGGAGGCCTCGGGATACTGGCGGGCGACATACTAAAGAGCGCCGCCGACCTGGGCGTCCCGGTGGTGGGGCTTACGCTCCTCTATCGCAAGGGTTACTTCAACCAGGGGTTCAACTCCGACGGATGGCAGACGGAGAAACCGGTGCTGTGGCAGCCGGTGCAGGAGCTAACCCTGCTGCCGAACCAGGTATCGCTGACCCTGCAGAACAGGGAGGTCCACGTCAGGGCCTGGCAGTACGAGATACTGGGCAACACCGGCCACCCGGTCCCGGTCTTCTTTCTGGACACGGACTTCGACAACAACCACCCCGACGACCGCAAGCTTACCTGGCACCTGTACGGCGGCGACCAGATATACAGGCTGTGCCAGGAGATGGTGCTGGGCGTGGGCGGGCTTCGAATGCTGCGCGACCTGGGGTACAAGAACATCGAGACGTTCCACATGAACGAGGGGCACGCCGGATTCCTGACGCTCGAGCTCATGAGGGAGCAGGGGTACTTCGACATCGACAAGATACGGGAGCAGGTCATATTCACGACCCACACGCCTGTACCGGCCGGACACGACTTCTTCCGCTTCGACCTGGTCGACAAGGTGATCTCGCCGGAGGCCCTGTCCGACCTCAAGAGGATGCTGCCGAACTCCGACGGCGTGTCGATGACAGAGCTGGGCATAAGGTTCAGCCGCTACGTCAACGCGGTGTCCAAGAAGCATGCGGAGGTCAGCCGCAACATGTTCTCCATGCCCGAGATAGACTGGATCACCAACGGCATACACCCGGGGACTTGGGTAAGCCCGGGGATGCGCAGGCTCTTCAGCGCCCACATACCGGGCTGGGAGAACAACCCCGGCAGGCTCGTCCAGGCGGTGAAGATCCCCTCCGACGATATCTGGACCGCGCACCAGGCGTCCAAACTGCGGCTGCTGGCCCTGATCATGGAGCAGACCAAGCAGCAGTTCGACCTCAACGTGCTCACCATAGGCTTCGCGAGGAGGGCGGCGACCTACAAGCGCGCGGATCTGCTCTTCTCGAACATGAAGCGGCTGCTGGAGGTGGGGGCGGGCAAGATACAGCTCGTATTCGCGGGGAAATCGCACCCGCGCGACGACGGGGGCAAAGCCGTTCTGCAGCGCCTCCTCAGCGTCTCCCAGAAGGTGGGGGACATGATCCCGATCGTCTTCCTCGAGAACTACGACATGGACAAGGGAGCGATGATCACCCAGGGGGTGGACCTGTGGCTGAACACTCCCCTGCGGCCGCGCGAGGCCTCGGGCACCAGCGGGATGAAGTGCGCGATAAACGGCGTGATGAACTTCTCCGTGCTGGACGGATGGTGGATCGAGGGGTGGCTCGAGGACGTCACCGGGTGGTCGATAGGGCCCGACCCCACGGAATCGGAGATGATCCACTACGACGAGTCGCTCGACGCCAACGACCTGTACGACAAGCTCGAGAGAAAGATAATCCCTACCTACTACAACAACAGGGAGAAGTGGGTGTGGATGATGCAGAGGAACATCGCGTTCAACGGGAGCTACTTCAACACCCAGAGGGTCGTCCGCGAGTACTGCGAGAAGGCTTACAACGTTAGCTTCAGGGGGATGTGATCCCAAGTGGCCGCCGCGTCCGATGCGCAGGATAAGAAGATACTGCATGTAGCCCCCGAGGCGGTCCCGTTCTGCAAGGTCGGCGGGCTGGCGGACGTGGCCGGCTCGCTTCCCCTCTTCCTGAGCAGGGGAGGCGCCGACTGCAGGTTGCTGTTGCCTGCGTGGGACGGGGTCCTGGACACAGCGCGGGAGGAGGGGCTGGAGCTGGAGCGCCTTCCTCGAGTCGTCTGCGCGGCGATGGACTGGCGCGTCCACGAAGGAACCGTCTGGCGCGCCGCCCAAGGGGAAATGACCGTCTACTTTCTCGAATCCCCCCTCTTCCGCGGCAGAAAGATATACCCGGACCAGCTGGACTCTGACTCCGTCCTGCCCTTTGTCTTTCTGTCCTATGCCGCGCTCGAGCTCGAGAACGCCGTAGATTGGAGACCGGACGTCATCCACTGCCACGACTGGGGGACCGCACCTCTCGTGATAGCCCTCGCGTGGCACAGGCACTACCGTCACAGGCAGCAAGGTCGCGGCACGGCCTTTACGATACACAACCTGGCCCACCAAGGGCTCCTCCCCCTCCACTCCCTGCGCGAGTGGGGCATAGAGGACGATGCCTTCACGGTCGACGGACTCGAATACTTCGGCGTGGCGAACCTGATGAAGGGCGCGATCATCGGGGCGTCGGCGGTGACCACAGTGAGCCCTACCTACGCGCGCGAGATACAGACCGACGAGGGTGGCGCAGGGCTCGGAGGTCTTCTCAGAAGCCAGGGCCACAAGGTTCGGGGAATCCTGAACGGACTGGACACCCGGTACTGGGACCCGGCGGCGGACCCTCTGTTGCCGTCCAACTACTCCAGCACCAACCTGAGAGGGAAGAAAAAGTGCAGGGACACGCTGTTCGAGACCTTCGGCTGGAGGGACGACGGGCGCCCCCTGTTTTCATCGGTGAGCAGGATGGTCGACCAGAAGGGCTTCGACATACTTCTGCCGGCGATAGACAGGGTGTTGGACCTTGGATGCCGCCTGTTCTTCGTCGGGAACGGGCAGAAGGAGTACGAGGACGCACTGCTTGAAGTTATCGGGCGCCGCCCGGACTCGGTCGCGGCGTTCATCAGGTACGACGAGCGGATGGCCCACCTGGCCTACGCCGCCGCCGATTTTTTCCTCATGCCGTCCAAGTTCGAGCCGTGCGGCCTGTCTCAGCTGATCGCCCTGCTGTACGGCGCACCGCCGGTGGCACGATCGGTGGGGGGCCTGGCGGACACCGTCTTCGAACACGGAACCAGCGGTGGCAACGGTTTTCTCTTTTTCGACTACAGTGCGGACGCCCTGCTTGAAGCGGTCGGGAGGGCGCGCGCCCTCTTCCGCGACGACCGCGGGGGCTACCGCGCCCTGCAGAGGGAGGGGATGAACTCGGACTTCTCGTGGAATCGCTCCGCGCCGATTTACCGCGAGCTCTACCAATCGCTCTCGCCCTGAGCGCGGGCCGAACACAGCCGACGAGGAACGGCGCGAATCATGGATGAAGACATCGTCAAGCAGAGGAGGAGAGAACCATGCAATCCGGAAAGTACGGCCGAATAATGGGAATGGTGCTCGCCGGCGGCAAAGGAGAGCGCCTGATGCCGCTCACGAAGTACAGGGCCAAGCCCGCCGTGCACTTCGCAGCGAAGTATCGGATAGTCGATTTCGCTCTTTCCAACCTGGTCAACAGCGGCGTCTTCGCGATCTACGTGATGGTACAGTTCAAGAGCCAATCCCTCAACGAGCATATTGAACGAGGATGGCAGTTCGGCGGGGCCCTCAGGGGCAGGGACTACTTCATCACCCTCGTGCCGGCGCAGATGTGGCGCGGGGAGCACTGGTTCCAAGGGACGGCGGACGCCATCTACCAGAACCTGCACCTTGTGACCCTCTTCGACGCGGACAGGGTCTGTATCTTCGCGGCGGACCATGTGTACAAGATGGACGTCGGCCAGATGATCGAGTACCACCTGGACAAACAGGCGGACGTCACCGTAGCGGCGAACGTTGTCCCGTCCTCCGAGGCCTCCGCCTTCGGCTGCATAGAGGCGGACGCCACGGGGCGCATCACCGGCTTCGTCGAGAAACCGGAACAGCCGCCGGAGATCCCCGGCAGGCCCGGCTTCTCTTACGTGTCCATGGGCAACTACATCTTCGAGAGGGAGATACTCGAGGAGTCGCTGATAGAGGACGCTCACCTGCCCACGAGCCACGACTTCGGGCGCGACATCATTCCGAAGCTGGTGCCGGGGGCCAGGGTGTTCGCCTACGACTTCTCCACCAACGTGCTGCCAGGAAGGCAGGGATTCTCCTGGAGGGAGGACAAACCTTACTGGCGCGACGTGGGCACGATAAAGACCTACTGGGAGGCTCACATGGACCTCCTTGAGTACAACTCCGAGATGACCTTCTACAACCCGCAGTGGCCTATGAGAACAGTCTCCTACGCGGACCCCCCGTCGTACATCTGCCCGGTGGAAGGGCGTTCCTGCCACGTGCAGAGCACCCTCGCCGCGGAGGGAAGCCGGGTGCTGGGCGCCAAGGTCGAGCTCTCCGTCATGTCCAGGAACAGCGTCGTGCTGCCCGGAGCGGAGGTCGAGCAGTCGATCATAGGCGAAGGGGTTGTGATAGGCGAGAACTGCAGGCTGAGAAAGGTCATCGTGGACAGCCACAACATCATCCCGCCGAACACCGAGATCGGCTTCGACCCCGAGCGCGACGCCGAGGCCTACACAGTCGATCCGGGCTCGGGCATAGTCATAGTCGGGATGCCCAAGATGCAGCTGAGAAAAGCAACGGATCAGCCAAAGGGCCCCTTCTACTGGACCAACCTTAGTTGAGCGGCTGAGAGAAATTGGAGGGGAGGCCTCGCCTCCCCTCCTTCGTTCAAGCAATCTTCAATGCCGGATCATTTGAAGATCGAATCCAGGATCTTTTTTTTGATAATCTCCTCAGGGTTCTTCTCCGGCTCGGGCGCGGGGGCCGGCGATTCGGGCTGTTCCGGTGCAGGCGGCTGGTCGGGCTTGGGGACAGGCTTGACGATCTGCTCAAGCAGGACCTGCTCAAGTTTCTTTGGCTCCTCCACCGGGGCGGCAGGCTGCTCGACGGGCGCCGGCTGCAGGGGCATGTTTCCGCCCGGCGCCTGCGCTATCTTCAGATTGGAGAACCCCGGCTTCTCCGTGGTCCCTCCCAGGGTGAAGGATATGTCCCTGAAGTCGGCCTTCTCCATCCCCCCCTGCAGCCCTCCCAGCACTCCCTTGAGCGCGTCCTGAAGCGACGCGGCGGTAAGCCCGCCGATCGCACCGCCGGTAAGGGCGTTCAACACCTGCAGGTTTACGTTGCCCGCGCACTGCAGGGCCATTGTTTTGTTCGGTCCTATCGGCCCCTCGGCGGTCAGATACCTGTACAGAGGGTCGTTCTGAGGCGCGTTCGCCCTCGTCCCCTTCTCCAGTATCAACTTCCCGGTCTCGAGTCGGAACGGGACCGTCACGTTGCTGTAGCGCACACCCGACTTGTAGATGGCGGTGAGGACCTGCACGCCCGCGAACCCGGTTATCGATCCCTCCCCGATGGTCAGGGAACCCTTCCCGGAGTAGGAGAGCTTCGGGGAGATGCCGCCCGAAATCGTCGCGGATCCCTTGGCCAGGCCGCCGATCTTGCCTCCCATGCCTCCGGTGAAGTCCTGCGCGACCCCGTTCACGTCGACGCCGTCGATCTCTAGAGAGTGGGAGAACTTCATCGTGTTGATGTCCAGAGATCCGCCGCCCTTGACGGTCCCTCCGTAGAAGGACAGGGACGCGCCCTTGGAGGACAGGGTGTTCCCCTCCAGTGCCACCGGGTAGGACAGGTTCGCCCCCTTCAGCCCCATGACGGTGAAGGAGGGCGACGAGATCGAGCCCTGCCCCTTGCCGGTCGATCCTGCGAACTTCCCGTTGAAGGTCACGTCGATCCGGCCTCCTATGCCCAGCTCCTTCGCGTCGGGCAGACCGGACGCCAGCGCGGCCAGGTCGAGGTCCTTGCCGGACAGGTCGAGGGTCGCGTCCGGAGCGGCCCCGAGTCCCACGCTCCCCTTGGCAGCCAGCGACCCGCCTCCGAAGGCCGCCCTAAGCTCGTCAATGACCATCCTGTCCGTGCTCCCGGAGAGGGACGCGGTCAGATCGGTGGCGGTCATGCCGGCGACCGACACCTTGGGGGAGGTCGCCTTCACCGCTATCGACGGCGAGTCCAGCGCTCCCTTCAGCGTGACGCTGCCGTCCAGCACCCCGGCGAGCTGGACTCCCAGGCCCCCGGCTGTCGAGACTGCGGCGAGGTCCGCCTTGGAAATCGAGACCGAGAGGTCCAGCCCCCCCTTGTCCCCCGCCTTGGCCGGGAGGGCGATCGAGCCTGATGCGGAGAGCGAGCCTGCCCCGCTCCGTGCGGAGGCGGACTGAACGTTGATCTTGTTCCCGGCCTTTTTCAGCTTCACGGAGATGTCGGAGAACCCCAGTCCGGCGGCCGAGGCCGAGGCCGCGGATACGTCGAGGTCGAGATCGGCCTTGTCGAGGGCCTTAAGATCGCCCGCCAGAGAGGTCGAGGCCTTGAGCCCCTTTAACGTCGCGTCCTTGATGCCCAGGTTCGCCGAGGAGAGAGCAAGGTCTATTCGCGGTGCCTTCGCGCTACCGGTTACCACCGCCTTAGCGGTCACGGCCCCTTTGATCCCGTACTGCGCGATATCGGGATAGAATGGCGCAAGGGCCGCCGGTTGAAGGTTGTCCATCACAGCGGTGATGTTGAGTTTATCCCCTCCGCCAACGGTGCCCGACAAACTTATCGCCGCCCCGCGCCACTTCGCCTCGGCCTTGGAGACTGTGACGCTATCCCCCTTGACCGAGATCGTCGCGGACGGAGACTCGAGCAGCTCCTTCATGACGGATATCTTCTCGCTCCAAGCCTTGACCGACACGTCGGGGGCCGCGGAAGTCCCCTTGACCGACACGTCGGCATGCGCGCCCCCCTGCAGGGCGAGGTCCTTGAGATGCGGAAAGGACGCAGCGGCCTTTGCGAGGTTAATATTCCGTATGTTCGCAGTAAGGTCCAGTTTCGGCGCGGTCATGTAGTCGCCGATCGTGCCCTGCGCCGTGATGGCCGCGCCCTCGAACTGGGACTTCGCGCTCAGGCTGGCCGCGGCGGGCGTCAGTTTGACCTGGGCTCGCGACTCCGTGACCGTGTAGCCCATCACTCCCAGCTTCGGGGCGCTGAACTCCACCACTCCGGACAGGGTGTCCGCCGTGCCTGCCAGCTTGACGCTGAACTTGTCGACCTGGCCGGAGACCTCCCCCAGGTCGGGGTAGACCTTCTTGAGCTCGGACAGGTCTATTCCGGAGCCGGAGAGCGCCAGGTCTACCACCGGCGGCTTCCCCGCGCCGAACGAGAGCGACATTCCCCCGGCGAGAGGCATGCCCAGCACCCGGGCGTCCAGACCCTCAACCGACAGCCTGTCCGCTTCGAGCGACCACTTCGCGCTCACGCTGTCCACCGGATACCCCAGCACCGACCTGCCGGAGTAATCCAGATCCCCCTTCAGGATCGGGGCATTCCACTCCCCCTCTCCGCTGAAGGATAGCGACACTGCACCGTCGAATCCCTCGGGCGACAGCGCGGGCCAGAACGACGCGAGCTGCGCCAGGTCGAGGTCCTTGACGGAGCCGGAGACCGCCAGCGATGGAAGCAACCTGCCGGAAGCGTTCACCTCACCCCCTCCGATCTTCAGGGACATGGAGCGAATCTCGGCGTCGCTCCCCTCGACTCGAGCGGTGATGGATCCCTTAAGCGGCACGCTGTTGACCGCAAGGTCGATGTCGGCCTCGATATCGGGCCCCCTGGCCGACAGGTCGGTCCTGCTGATGCCCACCCTGCCCCATTTCGATTTGATCGTGCTGTCGACCACACGAACGGTCTCGATGGGCATCTCGCCTCCCCCTCCCTCGAACTTGAGCTGGGCGACCTGCGCGGCGAGTTCGTCCGCGTCGAGCTCCACTCCGCCTACCGTGAGCATGCTCAGTTTAGGGGATTTCGACAGCAGGGACATCAGGTTCAGGGAGACGTCGATATTCCGCGCGCTGAAGAGCTGCGCCCCATCCCTGGAAAGAGACACATCCCTCATGGAGAAGCCTCTTATCGGGTTCCCGCTGATCTCCGCAACCCTGAGATCAGCGCCCATGAGCTCCTTGACCGCCGAGCCCGCTTCCCTGACCACCAGGTCGCCCGCGAAGTTCAGGGTCCACGCGGCCCCCGCGGCGATCGCCACGAGCGCGACCAACGCTATCAGCACTTTCTTCATCCTTGCCTACCTCCTTCTCCAGTACTCGAGGCGCATAATGACTTCCTCGTCAACTCAGACAATTTTACCATCACGATCTCTCTTCGCATGTCCGCACCCCTCCGGGGACGGGACGACCGACCGGCGCGTGCGCGGCAGGAAATCCAGGGACCTAGAACAGCACTCCCTCCGCTACCATGACCGTCCTGCCCTTCAGGGATGCCGATATGCCTCCGTCAGGGAGATCGAAGCGCAGGGTCACGCAGTTGAGGCCCCCTGGGTTTTCCACCTCGACGGACTCCCGGTCAGGAGCTTGGCCGCCTCTCACGACCCAGGCTATCGCGGAGGCGGTGGAGCCGGTGCCGCAGGAGTCGGTCAGGTCCTCCACACCCCTCTCGTAGGTTACAGAGCGTATCCTTCGTTCACCCGGCCTCCCCGAGACGAAGTTCACGTTCGTCCCGCAGGGGAAGAGGGCGGTGTCGTGCCTAAGCTCGCGCCCCGCCTCGACCATCTCATAGCGCGTCAGGGGCGCTGCGCCCTCGAACAGCACCAGGTGGGGAACTCCGACCACCAGGAAAGAGGCCGGGAAGGTCCTGCCGAGGGCGGTCACCTCCCTGTTGAACCACGAGCCGTCGAGGGATATCCTGCCCATGTCGAGGTCGACGAAGGGGGGTTCGACCTCGGCCCTCATGATGCCCGCCAGGGTCGAAAAGGCATGCGAGGCACCGGCTATGCCCTTCTCGTGAGCGTACCTGGCGATGCAGCGGGCGCCGTTGCCGCACATCTCGCCCTCGCTGCCGTCAGCGTTGAACAGCCTCATGGCGTAGTCCGCACCATCCGCCCGCTCGAGCACCAGGATGCCGTCCGCCCCGAGGGAGGATCGTCTGGGGCAGAAGCGTCGAGCCATCTCCGGGAGCTCGCCCTCCCCGAACCGCCCGTCCCTGTTGTCAAGGACTATGAAGTCGTTGCCGTTGCCCTGCATCTTCACGAAGGGTATCATCTCGCCCGCCTCCTTGTGTGGTCACCAGTCTACTCTACACTTATTCACCGCTTTTTGCTATCATCGTCGGAAGCGATACTTGGCGACTGGAGGGGACTTGGTTGAAAAAAGAGGAATTCATCCGCTGGATAGAGGGGCATGACGGCGTGGTGCCGCTCGATGGAGGCATGGGGACGCTCCTGGCCGACAGAGGGTGGCAACCCCCGGCTCTCCCCGAGGAGATGAACCTGGACCGACCCGATGTAGTCACCTCGATTCACGAGGCCTACCTGGACGCCGGGGCGCGGATAATCGAGACCAACACCTTCGGCGGGACACCGGTCAAGATGGCCCACCGCGGGCTCGCCGGAAGGGCGCGAGAGATAAACGAACGGGCCGCCCGCCTGGCTCGCGGGGCCTGCCGCGACGGCGCCCTCGCGGCAGGCTCGGTGGGGCCGCTTGGGGAGCTCCTGGAGCCTTTCGGCCCCCTCTCCTTCGACCAGGCGTACCTGGCGTTCAGGGAGCAGATGGAGGGGCTCGTCGCGGGAGGGGTCGATCTGCTGCTGATCGAGACGATGATGGACCTGAGGGAGGCGAAGGCCGCCGTGATGGCGGCCAGGGACGTCTGCCCGGGAGTGGCGTTCGTCGTCAGCTTCACCTTCGACCAGAAGGGGCGCACCGTGACCGGCACTCCGCCGGAGGTGGCGGCGCGCTGGGCCGCGATGGTCGGAGCGGCGGGGGTCGGTGCCAATTGCGGAGTGGGTCCTGAAGCCTACGTGCCGGTCGCGCGAGTCCTGAGCGAGCATGCCGACATCCCTGTCTTCGTGTACGCGAACGCCGGGCTGCCGGGAGAGGGCGAGTACTGCTCACCGACGGCCTTCGCGGAGTGGGGGAGAAAGCTGGCCGAGGCTGGCGCCTCGGTCGTGGGAGGCTGCTGCGGCTCCACCCCGGAGCACGTCTCGGCCCTGGTCACCGCTTTGCGCGGGGTCGGGCGCAGAGGGCCCTCGCGCTCCGGAGGCACCCCTCTGGCGAGCCGGAGCCATCTCGTCCTCGCGGGCAGAGGTCACCCCTTCTGCATAATAGGCGAGAGGATCAACGTGTCGCGAAAGTCGCCCCTGAGGGACGAGGTGGGGCGATCGGTCTGGACGACCCTTAGGGAGGAGGCCCGCCTCCAGTCCGAGGCGGGGGCTCACGTGATAGACGTGAACGTCGGCCTGCCCGGGCTGGACCAGCAGGCTGCGATGAGGGCGGCGGTGGCGGCTGCCGGTCAGTCGACCCGGCTTCCGCTGTCGATAGACAGCGACAGCCCTTCCGTGTTGGAGGCCGGGCTTTCAGTGGCGACCGGCATCCCCCTGCTCAACTCGTTCACGGCCAGAGAGGAAGTCCTGCTGCCGGGGCTGGCCCTGGCCGCCAGACACGGAGCCTCCGTCATAGTGCTGCCCATAGACGAGTACGGCCTGCCCGAGAGCTTCAAGGCTCGGAGGTCGGTCATACGAAAGATCCTGCGGACCGCCGACTCCGTCGGCTTCCCCCGCGAGGGCCTGCTGGTGGACGGGCTGGCGCTGGCGGCGGGCGCCGACCAGGGCGCGCCGCGCGTCACCCTCTCCGCACTGTCCTACCTGGCCGACGAGGGGGTGACGTCCGTGCTGGGGGTCAGCAACGTCTCGCACGGCATGCCTGCACGCTCCCTTCTCAACAGGACGTTCACCGCCATGGCCATCTCCGCGGGCCTGGACGTAGCCATACTGAATCCGCTCGACACCTCGATGATGGAGACGGTCGCCGCCTCCGAGCTCCTGGCGGGGCGAGACAGAGAGGGGCGCAGGTTCATCGCTTCCTCCGCCTCGTTCGCCTCGTTCGCCTCTCCCCCTGCCGAGGCCGGGAGGGAGAGTGCGGGCGCGAAGATACCCGCCGCGGAGGACGATCTCCAGGTCGAGCCGAGTTTCGAGCCACTGGCCCTGTCGATACTGCGCGGGGACGAACAGCAGGCGGAGGGGTGCGCCAGGGCCATGCTCGACGCGGGGACCGCACCCATAGACATGGTGAACAGGGGCGTGATCCCGGCGCTGGAGGAGGTCGGGAGGCGCTACGACAGGGGGGACTTCTTCCTTCCCCAGCTGATGGCCTCGGCCGCGTCGGCGCAGCGGGCCTGCGACCTGGCGATGGAGCTGGTGGAGAGCGCGGGGGGCGCGGCGTCCAGGGGCAGGATCCTCCTTGCGACGGTGGAGGGCGACCTTCACGACCTGGGAAAAAACGTGGTCGGGACAGTGCTCAGGAGCCACGGCTTTACGGTGGCGGACCTCGGCAAGGACGTGCCCTCCTCCAGGATAGTCGAGGAGGCGGAGAGGGGCGGGTTCGACATAGTGGGCTTGTCCGCCCTGATGACCTCCACGATGAACAGGATGGGCGAGGCCACCGCCGAGCTGGCGCGCCGCCTTCCCAAGGTCCTCGTCATCGTCGGAGGGGCCTCCGTCAGCGAGTCGTTCGCCCGCTCGATAGGCGCCCACGGCTACGCGCCGGACGCGGTGAGCGCGGTCAGGCTGGTGGAATCCCTGCTGTCGGGCAGGGGGAGAGATTAGGGGGAGGTCCGCCCGTGCACATACACGAGATCCTGCGTCAAAGAAGACCGTCCATCTCCTTCGAGATATTCCCGCCCAAGCCGGAGTATCCGATCGAGACCATATACACGACTATCGCGGAGCTGAAGCCCCTCGCCCCGGACTTCATCAGCGTCACCTACGGTGCCGGCGGCAGCAGCAGGGAGCGCACGGTGGAGATTGCATCCGCGGCGCAGAACAGGTGGGGCCTGGTCTCGCTGGCCCACCTCACGTGCATGGGGTCCACCCCGGCGGAGGTGGAGGAAATCCTCGAGGAGCTGGAGCAGGAGGGGGTTCGCAACGTCCTGGCGATGAGGGGCGACCCGCGCCCCGAGGGGGGCGCGAGCCACTTCCTGCACGCCTCGGACCTCATCAGGCACATCAGGAGGGGGCACTTCAGCGACTTCTCGCTGGGCGCGGCCTCTTATCCGGAGGGTCACCCCGAGTGCCCCTCCCTGGAGGAGGACCTGGTCCACCTGAAGGAGAAGGTGGACGCCGGGGCGGACTTCCTGGTCACCCAGCTCTTCTTCGACAACGAAATCTTCTTCCGCTTCGTCGACACGGTGCGGGCGGCAGGGATCGAAGTCCCGGTCCTCGCCGGCGTCATGCCGGTGCTGAACTCGCGCCAGATCGGCAGGATCGTGTCACTGTGCGGCGCCTCCATCCCGCCCCGCTTCGCGCGCATCATGTCCCGGTACGAGCACTCGCCCGACGCGTTAGCCGAGGCGGGGATGGCCTACGCTACCGAGCAGATCATCGACCTGCTCTCCTGGGGGGCCGACGGGGTCCATCTCTACACAATGAACCGCCCGGACGTGGCCAGGCGCATCATGGAGGGGCTCTCCACCGTCCGCAGGGCGCTGAACGGGTCGGAGGGTGTCTGATCCCTACCCTCCCAGGTAGGCCCTGCGGATCTCCGGGTCCTCGGCAAGCTCCGGCCCGGGGCCGCTTTTCACGAACCTGCCCGCGTCCAGTATGTACCCGCGGTCCGCGATCTCAAGCGCGCGGGCCGCGTTTTGCTCCACCAGCAGCACGGTCACGCCCTCGCTCCTGATCCTGAGTATCGTATCCATCAGGGCGTCGACCAGTATGGGCGCAAGGCCCAGGGAGGGCTCGTCCAGCAGCAGCAGCCTCGGCCTGCTCATCAGGGCGCGGGAGATGGCCAGCATCTGCTGCTCGCCGCCGGAGAGGGTCCCTGAGCGCTGGGAAAGTCTCTGTTTCAGGACCGGGAACAGCTGGAAGCAGCGCTCCCTGTCCTGTCTCGTTCCTTCGTCGTCCCCTCTGAGATACGCCCCCATGACGAGGTTCTCCTCCACCGACAGGTCGGAGAACAGGCGTCGCCGCTCCGGCACGAGGGCCAGACCGCGGGCCACGACGTCGTGAGGCCTCGACGGCAACGGCGACCCGAATAGCTGAACCGCCCCGCCGGAGCGCTCCTTCACGCCCGAAAGAGCCCACATGATGGTGGATTTGCCCGCGCCGTTCGACCCTACGATGGCGACCAACTCCCCCTCCGCCACCGCGAACGATACTCCCTGCACGGCATGGACCGCGCCGTAGTGCACGTTAAGGTTCTCGACGTCCAGTGCGTTCATCGTTTCCTCCCCGCCCCGAGGTATGCCGCCACGACCTCGCCGTTCGCCCTCACCTGGTCCGGTGTGCCGGACGCCAGCAGGGAGCCGAAATTCATCACCACGATGGGCGAGCAGACGTTCATCACCAGGTCCATGTGGTGCTCGATGAGTAGCATGGTGATGCCGAACCGCTCGCGGATCTCCGAGATCAGGTCGGCCAACATTTTTGTCTCCCCCGGGTTCATGCCCGCCGCGGGCTCGTCCAGCAGCAGCAGCGACGGCTCGGTCGCGAGGGCGCGCGCTATCTCCAGCTTCCTCTGGAGGCCGTAGGGGAGGGTCCCGGCCGCTGCTAGAGCGTACCTCTCCAGCCCCAGAGTCATCAACAGCGAGCGCGCCCGTTCCTTGAGCTCCCGCTCAAGCCTCCGCACGGAGGGGAGACCCAGCATGGCTCCGACGAAGCTGCACTTCACCCTCTGAAGCAGCGGCGTCAGCACGTTCTCCAGACATGTGCGGCGGTTGAACAGGCGGATATTCTGGAAAGTCCTGGCGATCCCCAGCCTCACGATCGCGTCGGGCCGTCTGCCGCCTATCTCCTCCCCCCTGAACAGAACCGAGCCCGAGGACGGCCTGTACAGGCCCGTGACCAGGTTGAACACGGTGGTCTTGCCGGCACCGTTCGGCCCGATGATGCCGGTGATCGAGCCCTCCGCCACGTCGAAGGAGAGAGTGTCGACCGCCCGTATGCCGCCGAAGTCCCTGGTGAGGCCGCGAGCCGAGAGCAGGGGCTGTCCTTCGTTCATGAGCGCCTCTCCTCCTTCCCGCCGGTCCCTCTCCGGAACAGGGACGACAGCTCGGAGTAGCCCAGGAGCCCCTGCGGCCGGAAGACCATTATCAGCACCAGCAACAGCCCGTAGGCCACCAGGCGCCACATCTGCGCCACCCTCAGCGCCTCGGGCAGGGCGATGAAGACGAAGGAGGCGACCAGCGGCCCGGAGATGCTGCCCATGCCGCCTGCGATCACCGCCGCCAGCAGCTGGGTGGACTGAACCAGGGTGAACATCTGGGGCTGGATGAAGGAGAGAAAGTGGGCCAGTAGCCCGCCGGACAGGCCGCAGTAGACCGCGCTCACCACCAGCGACAGCAGCCGCGTGCGGAAGAGCCTGACCCCTGCGGTCTCGGCCGCTACCGGGTCCTCTCGGATCGCTATGCAGGCAACCCCCCAGCGCGACCTGAGAAAGTTCTTTGCGACGAATACCCCCCCCGCGAGGCAGGCCGCCACGATCGGCAGGGTCGTGAAGCTGTCGATGCCGGGCAGGCCGCGCGCTCCGTTGGTGATATCCAGGTTCTCCAGCAGCACGCGCAGGGCCTCGCCGAAGCCGAGCACCGCTATGGCGAAGTAGTCGCTGCGCAGCTTCGCCCTGAGGGTGGGCGCGCCAATTATAAGGCTGACGGCTCCCGCCGCCGCCGCCCCGGCCGCTAGGGCTAGGTAGTAGTTCACGAAGTAGTAGTAGGTCAGGATGGCCGACGTGTAGGCCCCGACGGCGACGAACGCCGCGTGCCCGAGCGAGAACAGGCCGGTGAACCCGGTGAATATGGACAGACCCAGCACAGCGACCATGTTTATCCCGCCGAGTATCACAATGGAGAGAATATAATCCATCGTCAGACCTTCTCCTCTCCGCCGCGTCCGAACAGGCCCTCCGGCCGCATCACCAGGAAGGCTACCAGCAGGGTGAAGCTGAAGACATCCCGCAGCACGCTGGAAACGTAGGTAGAGACGAAGGTCTCGACAACCCCGAGTATCAGCCCTCCGGCCAGCGCGCCCGGCAGACTGCCGAGCCCCCCTATGACCGCGGCTATGTAGGCCTTGTTGGTGACCCACCCCATGGTCGGGTAGACCAGGTACTTGATCCCCAGGAAGACCCCGGCCACACCGGCGAAACCGCCGGCCAGCAGGAAGACTACGGCTATGAGCCTGTCCAGGTCCACCCCCATCAGGGAGCACATCGTCATGTCGGACACACCGGCCCGTATGGCTATCCCGGTGCGGGTGCGCCCCACGAACAGGTGCAGCCCCCAGATGGCCAGCAGCGAGAAGACGAACGCGCCCGTGTCCAGCAGACTGACGCTGCTCCCCCACAGGCTTATCACCTGCCTGCCGAAGAACTCCGGGAAGGCGTAGAAGCGCGAGCCGATGGTGGCGTAGACCATATTCTCGAGGAAGACCGAGCACCCCATCGCGCTTATCATGAGGTAGAGGGAGGGGGCCTTTCTTCTCCTCAGGCTGGAGTAGGCCAGGCGCTCGTTCAGCACGGCTATGATCCCCGCGCCGGCCACGCTCCCGGCCAGCACCAGGCCGAGCCCGAGGTTGAGCTTCGTGGCGAGCGCCAGCCCGACGTACGCGCCAAGCATTATCACCGCGCCGTGAGCGAAGTTGCTGAAGTTAAGCACGCTGAAGACGAGCGAGTAGCCCACGGCCATGAGGGAGTAGATGCCCCCTATGGAGAGGCCTGTTATCAAGGTTTGAAGGAACAATGCGGCTCACGCTTTCTTTTTCGGGGGCGGGGAGATCAGGCCCCGCCCCCTGTGTTTTGTCTAATCCTCGACGGATACGTACTTCTTGACGAACTTGAACGCGGCGTTTGCCACGTCCACCTGCTGGATCACCGCGGGCTTGTCGAGCGGGTTGTGGTCCGCCGGGTCCACCGTTAGCACTCCGCTGGTCACCTTGAGGTCCTTGATGGTCGCAAGGGCCTCGGCCAGGGGCTCGCCGCCCGCGCCGCCGCTCCTGTCGAGGGCGTCGACGATCATGAGAAGCGCGTCCTGGGCCATGACCGGGTTGGGAAGCACCGGGTCCTCTCCGAAGGCCGCCTTGTACTCCGCTACGAACTCCTGTATGTCAGGGTCGGCCAGGTCGGTCAGGTTGACGAAGTACCCGCCGTCGATAGCGCTGCCGCCGAGCTCTATGAGATCGGGGCTGCCCCAGTTGTCAGTGCCCAGCAGGACGGCCTCGATGCCGAGGTCGCGCGCCTGCTTGGCGGCCATCGCGGCCTCCTTCTGGCTGGTGGGTATGAATATGACGTCGGGCCCCAGCTCCTTGATCTTGCCGAGCTGGGCGCGATAGTCGAGCTCCTCTGTCCTGAAGGCCTCCTTCGCAACTACCTCGCCTCCCTTTGCGACGAAGGCCTCCTCGAAGTAGCGCGCGAGCCACTGGCCGTAGTCGGAGCCTACGTCGTAGAGGATGGCCCCCTTCTTCGCTCCGAGGTCCGTTATGGCGAACCGGGCGGCCACCGTGCCCTGGAAGGGGTCGATGAAGCAGGGACGGAAGGCGTACGGACGGACCTTGTCGGTGCGCTGGTCTATGGTGACGTACGGGTTGGTCGCGGTGGTCACCACCATCGGGATTTCAGCCCTCTCGAACACCGGCGCGGAGGCTATCGCGTTGCCGCTCTGAGCCGGACCTATCACCGCCACCACCCCGTCGGACACCAGGCGCCTGGCCACGTTGACCGACTCCACCCCGTCGTTTCGGTTGTCGTACCGGACGAACTCGACCCGCTTTCCAAGGATCCCGCCCGAGGCGTTGATCCTGTCCGCGAGCATGTCGAGCGCCCTCGCCTCCGACTGTCCCCACATAGAGGCGCCTCCGGTCAGGGAGACCGAGTGACCTATCCTCACGACCTCCTCGCCGGCGGCGGACCCCGCCGCGCCGAGCAACGCCAGCGCGCAAAGCAGCAGTACAACTCTTCTCATATCTGTTCCTTCCCCCTTTTTTTTATGGTCGCTTGCTTCTTGCCCCCGAAAACGGGGCCGAAGCCTCCCGCGGCCCGGCGCGCCCGGGCCGCGCTACTCCAGGTGTCCCGGTATGACCTCGCCGCGAACCAGGTCCTCGTAGCTCTGGCGGGGCACTATCACGTCGGCCCGGCCCTCGCTTGCCAGGACCACCGCCGGTCGCGGCAGCCGGTTGTAGTTGCTCGCCATGGAGAAGGTGTAGGCGCCCGTGTTGAGCACTGCGACGATGTCTCCCCTCGACAGCGGCGGGGTCCTCATCCCCTCCACCAGGATATCGCCCGACTCGCAGCACTTGCCCGCCAGTGTCACGACCTCCGTAGCCTCCTCTTTCATACTGCCGGCCGCCACCGCGCGGTACTTGGCCCCGTAGAGGGACGGCCTGGGATTGTCGCTCATGCCTCCGTCCACCGCAACGTAGGTCAGACCACCGTCCAGCCTCTTGACCGTCTGCACCGAGTAGAGGGTCACGCCAGCCTCGGAGACGATCCATCGCCCAGGCTCTATCACCACGCGAGGGCGCTCCATCCCGAGATCGAGGCACCGGTCCGACAGTCGCGCCATCATGGCGTCCGTGAACTCCTCGATCCTCGGCGTCCGCCCCTCCTGGGTGAAGTCGACCCCGAAGCCGCCCCCCATGTTCAGCTCCTCCGTCACCAGCCCCAAGTCCCGCCTGAACTCCGCCATGGCCCCCGTCAGAATATCGACGGACATCACGTGGGAGTCCTTCTCGAAAATCTGCGACCCTATGTGAAAGTGGAATCCCTTGAGCCGGACGCGGGACGACCCCATCGCGCGGCGGACGGCTTCCCTGAGGGAATCGCCCGCCACCGGAAAGCCAAACTTCGACCCCGTGTGCCCGGTGACAATATACCTGTGGGTATGCGGATCCACCCCGGGGGAGACCCTCAGCAGCACGGACGCCGTCCTTCCCGACGAGGATGCCACTTCTTCCAGCGTCTCCAGCTCGGACAGGCTGTCCACCACGATTCGGCCAACTCCGCTGGCCAGCGCGAGGGCCAGCTCCTCGCCGGTTTTTCCGTTGCCGTGCAGCAGGGCCCTGTCCAGGGGAAAGCCCGCGGCTGAGGCGGTGAACAGCTCGCCGCCAGAGACCAGGTCCAACCCGAGCCCCTCGGACTGAACTATCCTGCACATCGCCAGGGTGAGAAACGCCTTCCCCGCGTACACCGCGGAGGCGTTCTCCCACCTGTCGATGAAGGTTTCCCTCAGCTCACCGCACCTGCGCCTGATCGCGCCCTCGGAGAGGACATAAAGAGGCGTGCCGAAGCGCCCCGCAAGTTCGACCGAGTCCCACCCCTCGAGGACCAAACGACCTTTCTCGTTCACAGCCAACCAGTCACCCATATCCTGCGCCTCTCTCCCTCGCGCTGTGTCTGTAAAAAAATGGCCCGCCCCACTGAAGGGACGAGCCATATGTCTCGCGGTACCACCCTGCTTGGGCGCGCCCCCGCGCCCCGCTCAAGCCCTGTGACGGGAGCCTCCCGTGGGCGTACTGCCGGCCGTGCAGGCCGTTTCAGCCCCCGCTCCGCGGTCTTTGCGCCCTTCGTCACTGCCGGGGGAGCCTCTCAGCCCTCGGACCCCCTTCTCTGGCGGCAGCGTATTACTAGGACAGTCCGCTTCATCGCGTTTACTCAACCACATTTGGCGGCATTATAGCCAGTAAGCATTGAAACGTCAACCGCCCGATTTTTTCAGTCGTGCCTTTCACTCCTCCCGCTTGGCATGACCGCGTCAAGCAGGATGGACGCGATCCGGGACGGATCCCCCACGTGCGCGGCCGCGCCGAGGCGAACCGCCTCCCCCGGCATCCCCCACACCACCGAGCTCTCCCGGTCCTGGGCGAATGTGACGGCGCCGAGGGCTCGCAGCTGCCCCAGCTCCACCGCGCCGTCGCTGCCCATGCCCGAGAACAGGATGGCCGCCGCCCTGCCCCCGTGGACCGCCGCCACACTCCTGAAGAGCCACGAGGCGGACGGGCGGACCAGGT
>Ga0255347_1000364_pt1 | contig 84553 bp, 86 predicted proteins | sample wastewater_treat_2_FD_192479 | JGI IMG/M metagenome (GOLD analysis project Ga0255347, IMG submission 192479) | Wastewater microbial communities from Lulu Island WWTP, Vancouver, Canada - plant24 | ecosystem: Engineered > WWTP > Wastewater > Unclassified | place: Canada: Vancouver, British... | reverse complement strand
CCCTCGCCGACCTCTCGACCATGCCGCTCCGGGCCTCGCTCGCACCGCGGATCGTCGGGTGGACCGCAGCCGGCGAGCTCGGCGAGGTCGCGGGGGCGCTCGCCCGCGCCTGGACTTTCGCGCTCCTGTTGGCCGCCCCGGTCGCGGTGGGCGGGATCCTGCTCGCGGACCAGCTCCTCTACTTCCTCTACGGCGCGGAGTTCGCAGTGGCCGCGCCGGCGTTTGCGGTCCTCCTCGTCGCCCAGCTCGTCTCGGTCGGATCCCTGCTCGAGGGGATGGCGCTCTCGGCCGTCGGGCGACCGAGGGGCGCGTTTGCCGCAGCCGGCGCCGGGGCCGTGGTCCTCGTCCTCGCCGACCTGGCCCTGATCCCCATGCTGGGCACGGCGGGCGCGGCCCTCGCTCTCCTCGCCTCGGTGGCGGTCTCGACGATGCTCGCCCGGGTCCTTCTCGGTCGGACTATCCGGGTTCGGCTCGAGCGGCGGCCCCTTGGTGCCATCGCCCTCGCCGCCGGCCTCATGGCCGGCGCCGTCGTCGCGTATCGCGCTCTAGTTCCGCCGGATTCCCTCCCGCTCCTGGTCGGTGCGGTTGTCCTGGGTGCGGCCGTCTACCTCGGCGCGGTCCTCGCCCTGGACCCGACGATCCGGTCCGAGGTCGCGGGGCTCGCGCGGGCGCTCCTCTGAGCTGGAGGCCGCCCGGGCAACCGAACATGCTTTGTACCGGGCGCGCCCACACTCTCCCCCATGGTGCGGACCTTCGTCGCGGTCGACCTCCCCGCCGGGATGCGGGATCGGATCGCGGACGCCGTGGAGCCGCTGCGGGGCTCGGGGGCGCGGCTCGCTTTCGTGGCCCCATCCCAGATTCACGTTACGCTCGCATTCCTCGGCGAGGTCGATCCCGATCGGCTCCGCGCGGTCGCGGACGCACTCGGGGGCGTCCACGCGTCCCCGTTCGAGGTCCGGGTCGGGCCGATCGAGGGCAACAGCCGGTCGTCGCCACGGACCATCTGGTGCCCCTGCACCGACGACGGATCGCTTGCCGCGCTTGCCGGCTCGGTCGGTGCCGCGCTCGAACCGCTCGGGTTTCCTCCCGAGCGACGGCCGTTTCGCGGCCACGCAACGGTCGCGCGGGTGAAGGCGTTTCACCCGTCGCTCCTCGATGGGCTTCGGGCCCTGGCGCGCGACGGCTTCGGGACCTTCACCGTCGATCGGTTCCGGCTCAAGCGGTCCACGCTCACTCCGCAGGGGCCGATCTACGAGGACCTGGCAGAGGTGGTCCTCTGAGCGACGCGATCCGCGAGACCGTCCTCGCCCGGATTCGGCCGCGGGCGGACGAGTGCGCCCACCTCCAGGGTGTAATCGAGCGACTCGTACCCGCGATCGAGGCACGGGGCGTCGACGCCATGGTCGTCGGGTCGGCCTCGCGCGGCACCTGGGTCCGGGGCGACCGTGACCTCGACCTCTTCCTCCTCTTCCCGCCCGACCTCGACCGCGAGTCCCTCGAGCGGGACGGGCTCGCCATCGCCCGCGCTGTCGCGCTCGAGTTCGGCGACGGATACCGCGAGAAGTACGCCGAGCACCCGTACATCAACGCCACCGTGGACGGCCTCGACGTGGACCTGGTTCCGTGCTACTGCGTCGCGGCGGCAACCGGGATCCAGAGCGCGGTCGACCGGACGCCGTTTCACACGCGGTACGTGGCCGACCGGATCGCCGGGCTCGTCGACGACGTCCTGCTCCTCAAGCAGTTCACCAAGGCCGGCGGGGTGTACGGCTCGGACCAGATGACCGAGGGGTTCGCCGGGTATCTCTGCGAGCTCCTGATCCTCCGATACGGATCGTTCGAGGGCGTCCTCGAGGCCGCGAGCCACTGGCGCCCGGGGACGGTGATCGACCTCGAGAGGCATGCGGCCAGGCGGTTCGAGGAGCCCCTCGTGGTCGTGGATCCGGTCGATCCGAACCGGAACGTCTCGGCCTCGGTCTCGCTCTCGCAGATGATGGCCTTCGTCGAGCTGGCCCGCGGCTATCTCGAGGCCCCGTCGCCCGGGCTCTTCGAGGTTCGCCCGGACCCGCCGATCCCGGCGGACGCGTTCGCCGATGCACTCGACCGCCGGGGGACCACGGTCTACGCCCTCCGGTTCCCGACCCCGAACCTGATCGAGGACGTGGTCGTCCCCCAGCTCAGGAAGAGCCTCGAGGGGCTGGTCTCGCTGCTGGAACGGCACGGCTTCGTGGTCAACCGGGCCGACTGCGAGATGGGGCCGGAGCATTGCCTGCTCGTCTTCGAGCTCCTGGTCGATACTCTCCCGGCCGTCGCCCGCCACCAGGGCCCGCCGCTCTGGAACGGAGAGAATGCGGCCCGGTTCCGTGAGAAGTATGCAGCGGGTGGTGGAGCGACCTGCGCGGGGCCCTTCATCGAGAACGGCCGGTACGTGGTCGAGGTCCCGCGCCGCTTCCGGACGGCCGGGGCCCTGCTCGGGTCGGACGAGATCCTCGGGGTATCGCTCGGCAAGAATGTCCGGCGGGCGCTCGGGAGGCGCGAGCTCCTGAGGGGCCGGGACTGCTGGTCCGGGGAGTTCGCGCCCTTCCTCGGGGCGTTCCTCGATCCTGCCTCGCCGATGGTCCGGTTCCGGCGCGGCTAGAGGACGGCGTTGCCCCGCTCGCCGGTCCGGACACGGACCGCGTCCGCGAGCGGCTGGACGAAGACCTTGCCGTCGCCGGGCTTTCCCGTGCGGGCGGCCTCGCAGATCAGGTCCACCACCCGCTCGACGGCGCCGTCGTGGACGGCCACCTCGACCTGGATCCGCGGAAGCAGGTCGATCACGTACTCGGCGCCGCGGTACTGCTGCCGTATGCCGCCCTGCTCGCCGCGGCCCCGGACCTCCGAGACGGTCATCGAGCCGTAGCCGTTCTCGCCGAGCGCGCGCGTGACCGCTTCGAGACGGCTGTCCCGGATGATCGCCACGACCATCTTCATGGTGGTGGAGTCGCGCCCCGGGGATATATGGATGATCACCGGGCCGTCGGGTGGCAGCCAGAGGGATCGCGCCGGGTGCGGATGACCGACCATGGCTATTTTCAATATCTCTGAAATATCGCGTCCGATTCGGGAAAGAACATCAATTCTCTCTCTGCTGACCAGTGGTGCCGGGCAATTCATTAAATAGAAGAACGACTATGCCTTTCACGTCTGCTCACTCCCGCGGGCCCGCCACTCGCGTGCCGGCCCGGGGCTCCGAAGGCCCCGAGGCGAGACGGGCAGAATGGTTGGCGGCCGGAAGCTGCGTCCCCAGCGCGGCATCGGCCCCGGCTCGGGGGTGCCGGCCGCCGCCCCCGGAGATCGGTAGGATCGCGCGGTCATGGAGGAGCGAAAATGAGGAGATATTTGTTGTACCTAGCCTGTGCTCTGGTTCTGGCTACCCTGATCGGCGCTGTCCCGGCAACGGCCACGGACACGATTGCGTTCATGTCCACGCGCGACGGCACCTGGGCGATCTATACCATGGACCCGGCCACCGCTGCCGCGACCCGCCTGACCACGGGTGACGACCGCAATTGCGACCCTGCCTGGTCACCCGACGGCTCCAGGATCGCCTTCGTCTCGTACCGGGATGGCAGCGCCCCCGAGATCTACACCATGAACGCCGACGGCAGCGGCCAGTCCCACCTCACGGCCAACGCGGCCTGGGACGGTACGCCGGCATGGTCCCCCGATGGAGCAACGATCGCGTTCGCGTCGGACCGCGACGGTGACGGCGACATCTACGTCATGCGCGCCGACGGCACGAACCCACTCAACCTGATCGCCCACGGAGACAGGGGCTCGGAACGGGACCCGGCATGGTCGCCCGACGGCTCGAGGATCGCGTTCACCTCGGATCGCGACGGTAACGCCGAGGTCTATGTCATGAATGCCGACGGCAGCGGCCAGGCTCGCCTGACCGCGAACGGTGCCTGGGACGGCACACCGGCATGGTCGCCCGACGGCTCGAGGATTGCCTTCCGGTCGAACCGCGACGGCAACAACGAAATCTATGTCATGAACGCCGACGGCTCGGACCAGCGCCGGCTGACCACCGATCCCGGGACCGACAGCGATCCGGCATGGTCGCCCGACGGCTCCAGGATAGCGTTCTCGAACGGCAACGACATCTGCCTGATGCACGCCGATGGCCGCGACATCGTCCGCCTGGGGACGGGGACCTCCACGAGCTGGCAGGACATGCAACCGTCCTGGAGAGGCGGGAATGGCGGAGCCGGGCCGGCGGACGAGATCGAACCGGACCGGACGGTGACCGGAAACGGGTGGATCGCGTCGCCGTACGGCGCATACGCCGCGAACCCGCGGCTGACCGGCAGGGTGGCCTTCGCCATCGACGAGGGGTACTGCGACGGATCCTCCAGTCCACGGGGCATGGTTACGCTCTGGTTCGGGGCCACCAGCCAGACCTTCCGCTCAACACGGTGTGACCGCCTGGTGATCGACGGCACGAGGGCACAGTGCTGGGGGACCGGGACGCTGAACGGGCGGAACGGGTACGCGTTCATGCTGACCGCGGTCGACGGGAAGACGACACGGTACGGCACGGTCGACCTGCTCCGCATCAAGGTCTGGAAGCGATCGACCGGGGCGCTCGTCTACGACAACCAGCGCGAAGCCCCCGAGAGCGCGGCCCCGACCAGGAGCATCGGCGGCGGCGCGATCACTGTTCGAGATGGGTGACGGCGCCGGTCGTTCCCCCTTTTTTCGGCCGTCACACCCGGAGCGTTGACGAGCCGGTGACGGGTCCGAGCGAGAGATCGGGATCTGGCTTGCCTAAAACCGGACCCGCTCCTGCTCGCGCTCGTGCATGTTCACGGCCATGGTCCAGAACCAGGCAGTACCGTGGGCCAGGCGGAAGATCGCGAGCCGGGCGTCGCTCTCGCCCAGGATGGTGCGTACCCAGGGCCGAGCCTCGTACAGCCGCTCGACGAGGGCGGGGTCGTCGAGGAACTCGACCGTGCCTTCGACCCGGAGCTGCCGGCCGGACCCCTGTCCGTCGCCGGGGTCGTAGAAGCAAAGCTCGACCTTCGGATTGGCCCGGAGTTGCCGGTGCACGTCCTTGGTCGATACCGTGTGGAAGTAGAACCCGGTCTTGTCCGCGTACCACATCGCGAATCCCCGGACGCGCGGCTGGTCGCCCTCGACGGTCGCGATGTAGGCGACGGGGTTCGCGTTCGCGAAGTCCGTGACGGTCTTGAGATCCATGCCTACCGGTGGCTGAACGAGGATATGATGGTTGTGGCGGCCATCGGGGTCGCGGGTCGATCTTCCCTGGGGGATGGGTTCAGAGCGGAGTCCCGGGGTTTGGAGCGAGCCCGGGCGTTCCGTTCTCCATGAGCAGCGGGGAGCCTCGCCGCGGAAGGATCTATCCGAGTGGCACCGCCGCACCTTGATATTCTCCCGGCTCCCTACACGATCGTATGAAGGAGCACGACGATGTGGAGCGGCGGAAGTGGCAGAACCCCGACGAGATCCTCGCCGGCCTCGGCCTCGTTCCAGGATGGGTGGTGGCCGACATCGGCGCCGGTGACGGGTTCTTCACGCTTCCGGCGGCGCGGATGGTCGGGCCCCGGGGGGCAGTGTACGCGGTCGACGCCTCGGTCGGCCGCCTGAACCGCCTGCACGAAACGGCCGAGGAGGAGGGGGTCGAGAACATCCGGATCCGCGCCGGTGCCGCCGAGGAGTTCGTGATCTGCGAGGGGTGCGCCGACCTTGCCTTCTTCGGGATCTGCCTGCACGACTTCGCGGATCCGCGAGCCGTGCTCCGCAACGCGATGACCGCGCTCAAGCCGGGAGGCCTGCTCGCGAACCTTGACTGGAAGAAGGAGGAGACCCTCCGCGACGGCGATCTCCTTGGCCCGCCGGTCGAGATCCGGTTCTCGGAGGAGGAGGCAACGGCGCTGATCCGCGAGGCCGGGTTCGAGATCGAGTCGGTCGAACCGTCCGGGGAGTACTTCTACCTGGTCCGGGCGCGGCGGCCGGTCACCGGCACGTGACCGTCGAGAACCCGCGCTGCTTCGAGACGCCGTAGACCCGGTCCGCGACCCCCTCGAGCTCCTGCTCGTGCGAGACGATGATCGTCTGGTCGCACCCGGTCTCGCCGAGGATGTCGCGGAGCCGGTTGAGCTGGCCCGAGGAGAACCCGTCGGTGGGCTCGTCCAGGATCAGCAAACTTTCGCGCCCCATCCCGGCCTCCTCGCGCACCATGGTGTTGAGCGCAAGCCGGTATGCGAGCGCGAGGCTCGTCCGCTCGCCGCCCGAGAGCGAGTCGAGGTCGAGGTCGAGGTCGTACTCGCCCGAGCGGAGCATCGGCGAGAAGGTCTCGTCCACGCGGGCCTCGAGGTCGTCGGTCTCGACGAACCGGGCGAACCAGTCGGCGAACAGCCCCTCGAAGCGGAACCGGATCCGCTCGAAGACCTCCTCCTCGATCTCGGCGATGGCGGGGACCAGGTGCGCCGTGAGCCAGCGCTGGACCTCCCCGAGGTACTGCCGGCGCCGTTCGAGACCGAGCAGGCGCTCGTGCTCGATCCCGGCGGCCTCGAGACGCTCGGCCGTCCGGGCCTGGACGACCTCGAGCCGGACCCGCTCGTGCTCGGCGGCTGCGGCACGCTCGTCGACCTCGGCGAGCAACCTCTCGAGCTCATCGAGCCGCTCGACCGTCGCTGCCAGGGCCGCACACCGCTCACGCCGCCCGGTTGCTTCGGCCCGCCGGGCGGCGAGGCGCTCCTCGACGGCGGCGAGCGAGGCGGCCGCATACGCTCGCCGGCGGCCGGCCTCCTCCCGGGCCTCGCGGCGGTTAAGGGCATCCCGGTACGCCTCGACGACGCCGGCTGCTTCGAGCGCGGCCGCCCCGCCCTCGACCTCGGCGTAGCGTGCGGCCGCCAGGGCGTGGGCGTCGCGGCGGGCAGAGGTTGTGGCAAGGCGTTCCCGCTCGGGGAGGGCGAACGCTCCGGCCGCGAGCCGATCTACGATCGCCTCGAGCTCGTCGGCCACGGCGGCGCGCTCGGCCCGCCGCTGTTCAAGCTCCCTGCTTCGTCCCTCGATCAGAGCGCGCTCGCCGCGCACCGCCACGAGGTCGCGGCGGACCTGCTCGAAGACCAGGCGCTGATCCGCAAGACCGGCGAGCGCCCGGTCTATCTCCACGAGGCGCTCACGGAGTTCGGCGGCCGAAGCCCGCAATCCGTCGGCCTCGGCATCGGCACCGGCTGCGATCTCCGCGAGGTGGCCGGCCGTCAGGGTCTGGCGGCAGGTCGGACAGGCGGCGCCCTCGCCGATGGCCGCGAGCTCGGCCGCCTCCGCGAGGACGCGCGCAGCCTCCTGCTCGGCGGCCTCGGCCCGGGCCAGCGCGGTTCCGCGGACCTGGTGGAGGAGCCCCGTCTCCTCGTCCACCTGCGCCTCTGGCGCGAGCCCTGACTCGAGCCGAGACTCCTCGGCTTCGATGCGGACCGCCTCCGCCGCGAGCGCGGCCAGGACGGGGGCCGGGTCGCCTGCGGCGAGCTGGGACCGGAGTGCCTCCTCCCGCCCCTCGAGCCGCTCGCGCTCCCCCGCGATGGCGGCCTCGAGGGCCTGCACCTCCTCCACGAGGGTCCGGTGCTCGGCCGCGGCGGCCCGCAACACCGACCGCTCGGTCACGAGCGCCTCCCAGCGCGCGTGGCCCTCGGCGAGCGCGTCGAAGTCGCGTTCGTCCTCTCCATCGCCGACCTGCACGCCGAGCCGGTCGAGCTCGCCGCGAAGCGAGGTCACCTCGTCCTCGTCGGCCCCGAGCACCCGCTCGAGGGCGGCACGCTCGCCCTCGGCCCGGTCGAGCACGGCCCGGGCGCCGGCGAGGGGCGCGATCTCCTCGGCGAGCCGGGCCCGGCCGGCCGCGATCAGCGCGATGGCGGCTTCGACTCCTTCACGCTCCTCGGCGAGCTGCCCTGCCTCCTCCTCGAGCCGCCGCACCTCCTCTCCGATGCGGGGGAGCTCGCGCGCCTCTGCGGCGTAGACCTCGCGCCGTGGCGCGATCACGGACCGCACGAGGTGCTCCTCGACATTCCTCCGGGCGTGCCGGTACTGCTCGAGGCCGAGGGCGCGGCGGAGGATGTCGAGCCGCTCCTCGCGCCCGAGCATGAGGACCTGCTTCATCTCCTCCTGGGGGGTGTACACGGCGTACCGGTATATCCGGGAGGAGGCCTTCGGGTCGGGCCGCTCGTTGAACCCGAGGAGCTCGAGCACCCTGGCCTTCAGTTCGGTGGTCGAGTAGTCGGTCCGCGTTCCGTCGGCCTCGATCCACCCCTCGACCTGCCGGACATCCCCCTTGCGGGCGCCGCGCACGAGCGCCCGGTGGACCGTGTATTCGATCCCGTTCGCGGTGAAGGTGACCGCGACCTCGCCCCTCGCGGCGCGGTGGCGGAGCAGGTGGGTGTTCTTGATGTCGCCGAGACCGAAGAGCCCGAACTCGAGCGCGGCGAGCAGGGTCGATTTGCCCGAGCCGATCTCGCCCCAGAAGAGGGTGATCCCGTCGCCGAACTCGACCACGGTCGGATCGGATCCGTAGGACCTGATATTCGAGAGCGAGAGCCGGACGAGCCTCATCGCTCTTCACCGAGCCCGGGCAGGACCGCGCCGGCTCGCTCCCGGACCCGCCCGGCGAAGGATCGGCCGGCCTCGCCCTCGACCGGCTCGACCGCGACGGCCTCGAGGACGCGCCGGCCGGTCTCGGTGCCTGCCTCCGCCTCGAAGACGGCCTCAATCACGTCGCGGACGGCCACGTCGAGCGCCGGGTCGGGGTGGAAGGCCGCGCACCGCTCGGCGATCACCCGCGCCTCGATCTCATGCTTGGCCCGGGGCCCGTCACCCCTCGCCCGGCGTGTCGTCGGCCCGGTGAGCCCGCTCCGGCTGAGCTTGACGCAGAGCGCGCCCTGCGCCTCCAGGGCCTCGCGCGCCGCGCCGAACGGCACCTCGCGCGGGTCCCCGGCGGCGAGCGTGCCGCGGGCCCTGATGAGGACGATCGCGCCCTGGTGGTCGCACGAGCCGACGGCCGCGTCGAGCCCGAGGGCTACCTCGCCGGCAGTCCGTCCGTCCGCCGGCAGGTCGTGAAGGATAACGGGCGGGAGTGGGACCTCCACGAACGCGAGGTCGGTGACGGTCTCGTCTGCCGTCACGATGTAGAAACCCCGCGGCGCGTCGCGGGTGCGCTCGAGGTCCCCGTACTGGTGGCCGAGCAGCGGGCCCGGGTACGCGAGGAGGCCGCGCCCGCCCGGGACGGGCGCCTCGATCCGCGTGTGGATGTGCCCGCCCGCGTAGTAATCGAACCCCGGTGGCAGGAAGGAGCGTGGCATGGACTCGGCGTGCCGTTCGTGCTCGGGCAGGACCTCGTCCAGGGCCGAGTGAAAGACGAAGACCTTGAACCCCGGCTCGGCCTCGAGGCAGGCGTGGTCGAGGCGACGGTAGTACTCGCGCTCCAGCGATCGCTGCCGGCCGGAGAGTCCCGCGAGCTTGGCACCCGTTCCCTCGTCGACGATGAACCGCGGCCGGACCAGGGCGTCCTCACCTTCGCCCGCGATCTCGGAGGCCATCAGTTTCACGAAGAGCCCGGAGGCCTCGAGCACGTCGATCACCGAGGCCGAGCTCGGGCTGTAGTCGTGAGAGCCGTAGGTCGCGTAGACCGGGATCCCGGCCTCCCGGACCCGCCGCAGGATCTCCGCTGTCTCGCGGACGTGGGCCATGTCGGGCAGGGTCGCGTCGAAGAGATCCCCCGCGATCACGATGAAGTCGACCTGCTCCTCGATGCAGCGCTCAAACGCGGCCCGGGCAGCCGAGAGCCCGATCTCGGAGAGGGCGCGTTCGCGCCAGGCCCCGACGTGGAGGTCGGCGAGGTGGGCGAAGCGGAAGGTCATCCAGTCCCTCCCCGCGATGCGGGGCCCGGATCGTCGGCACTCTCCCCCATGTTCGTCCCAGATATGGGGTTCGCAGAACCTTCAAGGTGTAGTCCGTGCGTACACGGTGGGCATGACGCCGATGCGGCGGGCCGAGAAAGCGGTGACCGACCCCGCCTGGTGCCGGGACGTGCTCGATGAGGCCCCGTTCCTCGTCCTGGCCCTGAACGACGATGGGCCGCCGTACGTGGTCCCGCTCTGCGTCGCCGTCGCCGAAGACGGCGGGATCTACCTCCATATGGCGACCGCCGGGCGCAAGCTCGACCTGCTCCACGCCGATCCCCGCGCCGGCTTCGTGGCGGTGAGGCATGCCGCCGTGGTGCCGGGCGAAACGGCCTGCGCGACGGGCATACGGGCGGACTCGGTCGCCGGAACGGCGGCGTGCGAGATCATCGACGACCCTGCCGAGCAGCGCCGGGCGATGGACGCGTTCGCCCGGAAGTATACCGGTGCCGTCCCCGACGGATACCCCGTGACGGCTCTGTCGGCCACGGTCGTGGTCAGGCTTGACCCGCTCTCGGTCACCGGCCGCCGCACGGGGTGAACCGTGCTTGCCGGACCGAAATGCTCTCCTTTATTAAGCCTGGATATCTGAACAACCTACAGGGGGGACCTGCACCATGCATACCGTCCTCTACGTCGACGACAGCCCCGACGACCTCGAGCTCGGGAAGCTCTTCCTCGAGCGGAACGGCGAGCTGCACGTGGAGACACGGGTGTCTGCCGCCGAAGGGCTCGCGGCCCTCCGCGAACGGTCGTACGACGCGGTCGTCTCCGACTACCAGATGCCCGGCATGGACGGTATCTCGTTTCTGCAGGCCGTCAGGCGCGAGTTCGGCGACCTGCCGTTCGTCCTCTTCACCGGACGCGGCCGCGAGGAGGTCGCGATCGCGGCCATCAACTACGGCGCGGATCGGTACGTCCAGAAGGGAGGTGACGCGGCTACCCTGTACGCAGAGCTGGCCCATGCACTGCGCCAGGCCATCCTGCGCAGCCACGCCGAGTGCGAGCTGCGGCGGAGCGAGGAGCGGTTGAGTCGGCTCATGGACAACGCGAAGGACCTGATCTACCGGATGTCGCTCCCGGATCGGTCGTACTCCTTTATGAGCCGGGCCTCGGTTGACCTCACTGGGTACACGCCCGATGAGTTCTACGCGGAGCCGGGCCTGCTTCGGCGTCTGATCCATCCCGAGTGGCAGGAGTATTATCAGAGGATGTGGGACGACCTCCTCACGGGCACCGTGCCCCCGTCCTACGAATTCCAGATCATTGACCGGGCCGGGCAAACCCGGTGGGTCAACCAACGGAACGTCCTGGTCACCGGGGACGACGGCCGGCCCGTCGCGATCGAGGCGATCGTCACGGACGTCACCCGGCAGAAGGAGGTCGAACAGGACCTGCGGCTCAGCGAGCAGAGATTTCGCCGGCTCTTCGAGCAGATCCCGCTCGGGATCGCGGTGGTGGACCGGGACTACCGGTTCCGCATGGTCAACCCGACCTTCTGCCGGATGCTCGGGTACGCCGAGGAGGAGCTGATCGGACGACCCTTCGCCTCGGTGACGGACCCCGGAGACCTGCCGATCAGCCTCGCCGAGACCGACCGGGTGGTCAGCGGGGAGGTGCCCTTCGTGCGGTTCGAGAAGCAGTACCGGGCAAAGGACGGCCGGGCGGTCCGCGCCCGGCTCACTATCTCCGTGATCCGTGACGAGCAGGGGGGCGTGGAGCACCTGATCCCCGTGATCGAGGAGCTCGGGGGTGCGTCGGGAATCCCCGATCGCTAAACGGTCTCACCGCTCGGAGAGGAGCCGCCCGGCCTTGGCGATGCTCTCGCGCGGCAGCTCGTGGACGAGGATCGTGACCTCGGCCGGGTCGACCTCGAGGACGGAGGCGAGCGTGGCCGTGACCTCGCTGACGACGCGGCGCTTCTGCTCGAGGCTGCGGCCGGCAGCCATCTCGATAGTGACAACGGGCATGGGATCAGGTTGTCTGGCAGGAATGGCAATAAGGGTTCGGCGCAGGTCACCCTTCCCTGTCCGACCCGGACCCGGTGGCGGTCTCCTGTTCCGAGTACTTCGGCCGGAGGTCCGACCAGCCCGTGTACCCACAGTAGATGCAGCAGTCTCCCTCGCAGTGGGGGCACGGCGTCGGCGGCGGCCGTACCTCGACCCACCCCGAAAAGTCGCAGTACGAGCAGCCCTCGCCTTCGCAGGCATGGCAGATCACGCGGACGTAGTCGTCGTCGGCCATGGAGACAGGGAGGGGGGTGACCGGATATAGGGTTGTCGGTCGGGCGGATCGATACGCATACCCGTCCGGGCATCGACTCAATACGATGACCGTCCTGCTCGCGCTCGACGACACGGACATGCCCGATACCCCCGGCACCGGGCGACTTGCCCGGGAGATCGCGGCGGCCGTCCAGGCCTGTTACCCGGTCTCCGGCATCACCCGTCACCAGCTCCTTGTCGACCCGGCAATCCCGTATACCTCGCACAACTCTTCGGCCGTGATCCACGTCGAGGCCGAGCCAAGCGCGATCGAGGACCTTGGAGGCGTCGCCCGGGACCTCGTGCTCGAGCGCCACGCGCCGGGATCCGACCCCGGGATCGCGGTGGCCGACGGCGACGCCGTTTCCCCGGCGGTCGTCGCGTTCGGCCAGGACGCGAAGCGATGCGTGCTGACGCAGGAGCACGCGCTCCGGCTCGGCCGGAACGCTGGCCTGCTCCTGGAGGCGCTCGGCGGCTCCGGCGGCGGCGTGATCGGCGCGCTCGCAGGCATCGGGCTCGCCGCTACCCGCTCGGACGGCCGATATCTCGAGCTGGGCTCGATCCGTTCGCTCGGCGGGGAGACCACGGTCGAGGCCGCGCTCGCGGCCGGCATCGCCGGCGTCGCCACGCTCGACGGCCGGGCCGTGACCGGCGGGCGGCTCGTCTGCGAGCGCGGCAAGGGACCGAAGCCGGCGGTTGTCCAGGGGAGGGCAGTGCTCTTCGTCGAGGCCTGCGGCGACGGATGGCGCGCGCTGCGGCGCGACTGATCGGGACCCTTCGAGCAGAAGACTAAAGTACCTGGATCGCAGAGGCCGTGCCATGCCCTACGAGAGGCTCGAGGATCTGCCCGAGCGGGTCCGTAACCTCCTGCCGCACCACGCTCAGGAGATCTACCGGGCCGCGTTCAACAACGCGTGGGACCAGTACCGGGATCCCGGGGATCGGAAGCTCGGAGGGACGCGCGAGGAGACGGCACATGCCGTGGCCTGGTCCGCGGTTGAGAAGGAGTACACCAAGGACAACAGGACCGGGGAGTGGAGGAAGAAAGACAATAAAAGGGGACAATAACAGCCATACTTTCATATATCCGGACCGCGAAAGGAGCGCCCGAGTGATGGCGATGCAGAACCCAGACATGAGAGCGAGCGCCGCCTCGCACGGGGTACCGCGCATGATGCGGTCGAGCACGATCGTCGGCAGCGCGGTGCGGAACCTGAAGGGCGACGACCTCGGCAAGATCCACGAGCTGGTGCTCGACATCGTGACCGGCCGGATCGCTTACGCCGTCCTTGCCTACGGGGGCTTCCTGGGCATGGGCGACAAGCTCTTCGCAATTCCCTGGGAGGCGTTGATGAAGCGGTCCGATGAGCGGCAGTTCCTGCTGGACCTCGACGAGAATACCCTCAAGACAGCACCGGGATTCGACAAGGACCACTACCCGGCCTCGGCGGACGCGAACTGGCTCTCGAACGTCTACACCCATTACGGGTACACGCCCTACTGGTCTGGCGACGTTCCGCGCTGACTCCTCTTTTTCCTGGAAACCTTATGTAGGTCGACGCCGACGTTACTCCCACTGTGAGGGCGCAGCACGGGGGGGCGTAGCCACGGCCGGACTCTTCGAGGCCGTGGTTATCGGCCTCCTCATCCTCGCCAACGGCCTCTTCTCCATGTCCGAGTTCGCGGTTGTCTCGGCCCGGCGCCACCGGCTCCAGACTCGCGCCGAAGGGGGCGATGCGGGCGCAAAAGCGGCACTCGAACTCGCGGAGGAGCCCAACCGGTTCCTCTCGACCGTCCAGATCGGGATCACGCTCATCGGGGTCATCTCGGGTGCCTTCGGCGGCGCCGCCTTCGCGACCGCTCTCGCGGGATATCTGTCCCGGGTCCCGAGCCTGGCACCGTACGCGTCCACGATCGGATATGCCGTGGTTATCGTCGTGATCACGTACCTGACCATCGTCATCGGCGAGATCGTGCCGAAGCGGGTCGCGCTCGCGAACCCCGAGCGGATCGCGGTCCTCGTCGCGCGGCCCATGCGGTTTCTCTCGGTCGTCTCGTCCCCCCTCGTGGCGTTCCTTTCGGCCTCGACGAAACTGGTGCTCCGGCTGATCGGCGCGAAGGAGCCGGAGGAGTCACCCGTGACCGAGGAGGACGTCCGACTCCTGATAGAAGAGGGAACGACGGCGGGGATCTTCGACGAGGAGGAGCACGAGCTCGTCGACCGTGTCTTCCGTCTCTCGGACCGGCGCGTTGCATCGCTCATGACTCCGCGCCACGAGATCGTCGGGATCGACCTCGAGGATCCGCTCGAGGAGAACCTGGCGCGGATGCGCGAGGCCGGCCATTCCTACTACCCGGTGTACCGTGACAGCCTCGACCGGGTCGAGGGCATGGTCTCGATCCGGGATCTCTGGGCACAGAGGCCCGGTGCCGACCGGCCCGAGATCACGGCTGCTCTCTTCGAGCCGCTCTACCTGCCCGAGTCCCTGCCAGCCCTCAAGGTGATGGACCAGTTCCGGGTAGCAGCGACCCACGTCGCCCTGGTGACCGACGAGTATGGATCGATCGAGGGGATCCTGACCCTCCACGACCTGCTCGAGGCGATCGTGGGCTCGCTGCCCGATATGCCCGACGAGGAGCCGTCGGCCGTGGAGCGGGACGACGGATCGTGGCTCATCGACGGGCTCCTCCCGGTCGATGAGTTCCGGGACCGTTTCGACCTCCCCCCGCTCCCCGACGAGGAGCGCGGATACTACCAGACCGTCGGCGGGTTCGTGATGATGCATCTCGAGCGCACGCCGGTTGCGGGCGATCGGTTCGAGTGGGCCGGGAACGAGTTCGAGGTCGTGGACATGGATGGCAACCGCGTAGACAAGGTAATCTTCCGGCCCGAGCCCGGGACGCCAGACTGACGGGCTGTGATCCCCGGCGGGCTTCAGCCGGCGCGCCGTTCGGCCCCGATGAGCTGGACGAGCTCGCCGGCGAGGACGAGCAGGAAGACCGCGACGTAGAGCGGTACCGCGAGCGGGGCGAGTGAGAGGAAGACACCGATGCCGAAGAGCCGGTCGACCTCGAAGAGGAGCTGGACCACGTACCAGGCGGTCCCCGCGCCGGCGAAGGCCCGGAGGAACGGTCCGGGCAGGCTCGTCGGGAACGGGAGGTCGAGGACGATCGCCGCGAGGACGTTGAGAACGGAGAGCGCGACAACGACCCAGACGGTCGCGTTCAGAAACGCGATGATACCATGCCAGACCGAGGACGGGTAGGCCTTCGCGACCAGGTTGAGGATGCCGAGGACGATCAGGTAGACGACCAGTCCGACGAGATCGGCGATCGGGCGGTGGCGACCGTCACGGTCGCCGAACAGGTGATCCCGCCACTCTCCGACGGTCATGGCAGTGATCGTTCGTACCGCCGCGCCGCCTCGGGCCCCTTGAGACAGAAGTCCTTGTACCGCAGGTCGAGCTCTCGGTAGACTGCGCAGTCCGGGCAGACGCACCCGAGGTCCTCGATCACGCAACCGAACGACTGCCCGACGAGGCAGTAGAGCCGCTCTCCCGCCCCCTCGGTGCAGTCATTGTAGGTCGGGCACTCGGGACAGCAGCACTCGGGCGCGAGGTCCGCGAGCGCCTCGGCTCGCGCCCCGTGGCCAAGCTCGCGGAACCCGGCCATGAACGTCTCGAACCGGTCCATCTCTCGTCTCCGGGCATGACTCTGACGCCACGGTATATCAGTCCTTCCGTATGCGGGCGGTGATCCGGAAGTGGACCTTGGCCACCTGTTCGAGCATGGCGACACCGTCCCGGTCAACGATCGCCTGCGCCGTCCGAACCAATGCAGGGGACGACCCCCCCTTGGGAAGCCGGAAGCCGACGGCGTCCGAGAGCTCGGCGAGCCCGGCGAGGAACCGGGCCCGGGCCACGCACGAAGCGGCTGCGACGGCAACCCGCCCCTCGGCACCGCACTCGGTCACGACCGGGACGCCGGGGCAACAGGCGGTCAGGGCAGCGTCGATCCGGGGAGTCGCCGAGAACTGGTCCACGATGACGACGCCGACGGTGCCGTCCGCCACAAGCCTGCCGATGGCGGCAGCGTGGAGCCCGGCGAGCAGGTCGTTCAGGTTCCGGCCCCGGGCCGCGAGCGCCTCGTACCGCTCGTTGTACTCGACCGGCATCAGCACCTCGGCAGCAGTCGCGCACTCTTCCTCGATCATCGCCGCGAGCCGGGTCACCTCGTCGTCGGGGACGGCCTTCGAGTCCCGGACACCGCGGGCGGCAAGGCCGGCGGCCTCGAACTCGTCGACCCGGACGGCGGCGGCCACGAGCGGACCAAAGTAGTCGCCCTTGCCTGACTCGTCCGCGCCGACCTGCGGCCAGAGCCGGAGGACAGGCTCGGCCGAGTCGCCCGCGATGTCGGCGGCGATCCCCTGAAGCCGGAGACGGGTAGCCGGGTCGCGGAGCTGGGAGGCGTCGACCATGACCGAGCCGTCCCGCCGGGCGTAGAGCCGGACGACGCCGGCATCGCCGACCCGGAACTGGAGACCGTGCTCGATCGGCCGGGGTTCGGCAGATGGCAGCCCATGCCCGGCAAGACGTCGGCGGATCTCGTCCGCTCGCGCCTCGAGGTCGACCGGGCCATTCATCAGCACGGGTTGGGCGTGTATGAGGATAAATGCGGAAGGCAGGTGAGCATCCGAAGGTCTGCTCTTTTCACGAACGTCGAAGTCCCATGGCAACAGTCATTATATATATATTCGATGCAGTCGAGCATGAGGTGAGGTGACTCCATAACGGACTTTGGAACGATGCTCGGGGACGCCTTCGAGTCACCAGGGAGGGGCTGATAGGAAAATGGATCAGGTGGCTCCTGCTCATCGTCATCAGTATCGTCCCGATCGTGAACCTCATCATGTACGGCTACCTGATGGAGATTACCCGCGGTGCGCGGGTTGTACCCGAGCTCGATGATTACGGTCGCCTCTTCTTCGACGGGGTAAAGCTCATCGTTGTCGGGCTGATCTACGCGATCCCGCTCTTCATCGTCTACGCGCTCATCCTTGGGGCGACGGTTGCGCTGATGGGCTCGGGCTCGGACACGGGAGCAGTGGCCGGTATCGGTACGATGATGATCGGCTTCCTGGTCATCTTAATCCTCGGGGTCATGATCGCACTCTTCGAAGTTATCGGATCTATCAGGCTCGCGCGGACGGACTCGATCGGGGAGGTATTCAACTTCTCAGCAATTCTTGCGCACATCGGCCGGATTGGATGGGGACCGTATGTCGTCGCGCTCGTTGTGGTGATCGCGGCCATCGTGGTAGTCGAGGTCGTGCTGTCTATCATTCCGATCCTCGGATGGCTTCTGCTCCTGATCCTGATGCCCGCGTTCAAAATCTTCGCGGCGCGGTACGTCACGTTGCTCTACGATAGCGTCCCTGCACCGGCCTGAACCGCTCAATTTTTTTGAGCGAGCCACAGTCATACTATAAATGCTTTGTAGTCGACGAACATTCCGCTATGGATATAGGCACCATGCTCGGCGACTCCTTCGAGTACACGAAGGACGCGCTCGTCGACAAGTGGATGCGCTGGCTGATCCTGCTCGTCGGCACCATCATCTTCCCCATTATCCTCGGGTATACCCTCAGGGTCTATCGGGGCGAACCATACCCGCCGGATCCCGAGGACTGGGTGGCGGTCTTCATCAACGGGATCAAGCTCTTCATCGTCGAGCTGATCTGGGCGCTCCCGGTTATCATCGTCGGGTTGCTCTTCTTCGGTGGAGCTCTCGCGATGATGGCGTCGGGCTCGGACGCGGCAGCAGCAGTGGGAATTGGCACCATGCTGATCGGGATTCCATTCCTGCTCATCGTCACGCTCGTCGTCGCGCTCTTCGCCGCTATGGGAGCGGTCCGGTTCGCCCGGACGGACTCGTTCGGCGAGGCGTTCAATATCTCGGCGATCCTCGCGCACATCGGCCGGATCGGGTGGGGTCCCTACATCGTCGCCCTGATCGTTCTCTATCTCGCGCTCTTCGTCTTCTTCATCGCAATGGCGATTCTCGGCGTCCTGACCTTCGGCCTCGGGTTCCTGCTCTTCTTCGCGCTCGCGCCGGCCTTCTCGATCTTCGTCGCACGGTACGTGACCCGGATCTACGACAGCGCCCCAGCGCCAGCCTGAACCCTCCTCCTCTTTTCACCACAAGCCTGAATGCCAATCCGTGTCCACCAGATCCTGCAATGACGGACGGAGACGCGCCGCTGCACGCCATCCGGTTGATCGCGGAGAATCGGAAGGGTGTCCTCCGGGACATCGCGGCAGTCGTGGCCGACCACGGTGCGAACATCCTGATGATCCACCAGGAGACCTTCGATACGAGCCCGCTGGTGGGCAAGGGGGAGCTCTACTTCGAGTACGAGGACGCGGTGGACCCCGCGCAGCTGATCGCCGACCTCTGCCGCGTACCCTATGTCGTCTCCGCCACCGCGTGCGACCCGTTCTCGATGATCTACGGCTCGCGCGTGATCATCATCGGTGGGGGCGCGCAGGTCGCACAGGTGGCCCTCGGGGCGGTCAACGAGGCGGACCGGCACAACATCCGCGGCGAGCGGATCTCGGTCGACACAATCCCGCTCGTCGGTGAGGAGAACCTCGCCATCGCGGTCGACGCGGTCGCCCGCCTGCCCCGGGCGTCGATCCTCGTCCTCGCCGGCTCGATCATGGGCGGCGAGGTCTCCGGGGCGGTCGACCGGGTCCGCGAGGCCGGAATCCCCGTGATCGCGCTGAACATGGCCGGCTCGGTCCCGGATCACGCGGACCTCGTAGTGACCGACCCGATCCAGGCCGGCGTCTTCGCCGTGATGCATGTCTCGAGCAGGGCGCGCTTCAACATCGACCGGGTGCGCGGGAGGCGTTTCTGATGGACCAGATCGAACAGGCCGTTCGAGTCCTCACCCGCGACGGGCTCGTGGTCTACCCGACCGAGACGGTCTACGGCCTCGGCGCGGACGCGCTCTCCGAGGAGGCGATCCGGTCGGTCTACGACTCAAAGCACCGGCCGTTCTCGGAGCCGGTCTCGATCGCGGTCTCCGACGTCGATATGCTGGCCACGGTCGCCCGCCTAAACCCTCTCGCCGAGGAGTTCGTCGACCGGTTCCTTCCCGGGCCGTTCACGATCCTCGTCGAGGCCCGCCCGATCCTGCCGGCCCAGCTCCACTGTGGGACCCGCCTCATCGGGATCCGGATGCCGGCGCACCCGATCGCGGTCGAGCTGGTCGACCGCTTCGACGCGCCGATCACGGCGACCTCGGCCAATACCCATGGTGCGCCCGAGCCGGCCACGATCAACGACGTCCATTGCTACCGGGACTTCACCATCGACGGGGGGCGATTGCCCGGGACTCCGTCGACCGTCGTCGACCTCGTCAACCGGACCATCACCCGGCCAGGAGTCGGGGTCGAGGACGCAGTCGCGTTCCTCCGACGTCAATGAGCCCACCGCTTCGCCTGCGCGACTTCGTCGAGGACCATGATGGCTGGCTCTACGCGGTGGCGTCGTACGACAACGCCTCTCGAGCCGGGTGCGTACTCCGGTATGTCCCCGATCCCGGGGGTGATCGTATCAGGGCGAGTACTGGGATACGCTACCGCAAGCTCGACTTCGGCGAGGCCTACACCCGGATCGCGACCGAGAAGCCACGATACCTCGACCTGCTTCACCGGGTCCCTCTCGATGAGGTGGCGGCGGTGTACAGGCCGGACGAGGTTTTCCCGGAGATCCTCGCCCGCAACGAGCGGGTCCGACGGCTCGCCGACGCGCTCGGCCTCGCGCCGGGAACGGCAGGCTGCACGGGCTCCCTCCTCGTCGGGCTCGAGGGAGCGGCATCGGACATCGACCTCGTGGTCTACGGCGCGGCCTTCAACAAGGCGCGAGCACGCCTGCCCGGCGCAATCCGCGAGGGGCTCGTGGACGACCTCTCCGAGGAGCTCTGGCGGAGGGTCTACGCCAAGCGGCGGCCTGCACTGTCATACGGGGAGTTCCGGCTGCACGAGGCGCGGAAGTGGAACCGCGCCGAGATCGACGGGACGTACTTCGACATCCTCTTTGTCCGCGACTACGCGGCGATCGATCCGGCGCCGGTGCCGAAGGGACCGGTTCTCGGGAAGACCGCGATCGAGGCAACGGTCACCGACGCTGCGCTCGCATACGACGTGCCGGCTGTATACGCGATCGACCACCCGGAGGTCGCCCGCGTACTCTCGTTCACCCACACCTACTCGGGCCAGGCCCTCGCCGGGGAGGTGATCGAGGTGGCGGGCGTGCTCGAGGAACACGGGAACGAGCGGTGGCTCGTGGTCGGAACGAGCCGCGAGCCCGTCGGGGAGTACATCCGCTCGCGAACGCTCCTGGAGACCACCTAGAGGATCCCTGACCCGCTCCTGGCGCCGGCACCACAGGAAGGGCCGTGCGGGCAGCGGTCGCACGGCGCCTCGGCGGGCTTCGGCGGGACCCGCCCCTCCTGGACACGGCGGGCAGCCGCGAGCGCCCGAAGCACGGCCCGGCGGTCCCTCGGTTGAGGTGCGTAGCGGCGGAGGACGCCGGACGGGACGTAGACGAGCGCGACGTGGTCGAGGGGACGGCCCCGCTCCTCCTCGAGGCAGAGCGCGTAGGCGGCCGCGCGGACCCGGTCGGCGGACGCGACGCCGAAGGCCGGTGCCGTGCTCGCCCGGACCAGGCCGCACGAACCGAGATCGGGCGCGACCCAATCAACCTGGCCGGCGAGCCCGAGCCGCGCGGACCGGACGGAGCGGTCTCGGAGATCGAATCGGGGCCAGCGGTTCACGCCGCAGGCCGCGACCCATTCCTCGAGCAGGGCCCGGTCCGACGGGCCGACCCCCGGCAGGACGGTCACGACCTCGTCCCAGATCTCCTCGGGGTCGAGCTCCGCTCCGAGGTGCGCCGCGATCTGCTTCGCGATCGCGTACCGCGCCGATTCCCGGGGCGGACGCTGGAGCTCGTGCCAGTACCGGAGCGGGCAGCGGTGCGTCGCGACAAGGCCCGATACCGTGACGGGGTCGATCACGGAAACCGCCGCGGATCGGTCTCGATATCGAGCAGGACGACACGGTCGGCGGCAAGCGCCGCCTCGACGGCGGGCTGGAGTTCTTCGGGCCTGGTGACCCGCACGCCGTCCGCGCCGCAGGCCCGCGCATACGCGGCGAAGTCCGGGTTCTCGAGGTCCGTGCCGAAGTTCGGGTATCCCTCCATCGCCTGCTCCTGCTGTATCATCCCGTACTGGTGGTTGTTGAGGACCAGGATCGTCATGGCGAGGTTGTGCCTGACCGCGGTCACGAGCTCGCCCATGGCCATCACGAACCCGCCGTCGCCGGTGATGCAGACCGCGGGGCGGTCGGGGTGGGCGAGCTTCGCCGCGATCGTGGCCGGGAAGCCGAAGCCCATGGTCGCGAGGTACCCCGACATGACGAAATGCTGGCCCCGGGAGACGAAGTTCCGGCCGAACCACCAGCCGTTCTCGCCGACGTCGATCCCGATCACGGCCTCGGGCGGAAGCGCCGCCGTAAGCACCTGCATGATGAACGGGGGGCGGAGCGGCGTCCCGCCGGCACCGGCCTCCGCCGCGAGCTGCGCGGACCACCGGGCCTTACCCTCCGCGATCGCCTTCTCCCGCGCTGCATCGCGCCGGTCGGGAGCCCGCTCGACGAGGAGGGGGAGGACGACGCCGCAGTCACCCCAGAGCCCGATTGTTCCAGGAGTCCTGCCGAGCTTGATCGGGTCGATGTCGACCTGGACGATGGGGGCGTCGAGGGGCACGTTCGTCTGCTTCGAGAACCCGACGCCGAGAGTGAGGAGGAGGTCGGCCTCCTCCGCGTACTGTCGCGCCTCGGGAGGGCCGAGGTTCCCGAGGACGCCGACCACGAGTTCGGCCTCCTCGGGGAGGATCCCTTTCGCCCGGAACGTGGTCAGTACCGGGGCTGAGAGCTTCCTCGCGAGTGCGTGGACGAGCCCACCGTGGGGATAGGCCCCCCAGCCGGCCAGTATCACGGGTCGCTCGGCCTGTCCGATCGCGGCGACGGCCCGCTCGAGGGCTGATGCGGGCGGGGCGATCGCGGTCTCGGGCAGGCACGACGCACCGGAACAATAGGGCGCGTCGTAGGTGCGCTTCTGGACGTTGTTCGGCACCGAGATCTGCGCGACCCCCCGGTCGATAAGGGCGTGCTTGGCGGCCGCGGTCACGATCTGGACTGTCTTTGCCGGGTCGTGGATGGTCGCGTTGTAGACCGCGATGGGACGAAAGAAGGCGTCCTGGTCGATCTCCTGAAATCCGCCCGGCCCCGCGTACTGGTACTCGACCTGGCCCGCGAGCGCGATCACGGCCGCGCGGTCCTCCTTCGCGTCGTACAGCCCGGTCGCGAGGTTGGTCGCGCCCGGCCCCCCGATGGTCAGGCACGCCGCCGGTGTCCCGGTCAGCTTGTAGTAGGCCGATGCGGCCATCGCGGCATTCGCCTCGTGGCGGACCACGACGTACTCGAGGGCGGGGTTGCGGCGGACGGCATCCACGAGTCCGAGCGAGGAGGTGCCGGGAATACCGAAGACGTACCGGACGCCGAACGCGGCGAGCTCGGCCATGACCAGATCCGCAACCGTCCGCTCGCCCGTCGCGTTCGTCTCGTCCGCCATCACGAACGCGTCCCGCGCCGCCCCGCAGACGGGGCAGCGCCAGTCCGGGGGCAGGGTGTCGAACGCCGTTCCCGGCGGCGTCCCCGTGGACGGTTCGCCCGCCGCTTCGTCGTAGATGTAGCCGCAGACCGTGCAGACCCAGCGCGCCATGAACCGCGATGGGGCTCCGCGGCTATTTATGTCTAGCGCGAGATCATCTGCTGCATCAGGGTCATGATCCCGGTCTTCGGGCCACGCCGACCGGTGAAGAGCGCCTCCATGCCCCCCTCGCCGAACATCTCGGCGTTCAGCCGGTCCGAGATCTCGTCGTAGATCCGTTTGTATGCCGCGCAGTGGGGATCGACGCCCGTGATCTCTCCGCCAGTGGGAGCGATGGCGTTGTACGGGCAGCCGCCGCGGCAGTACCGGACATGCCGGCACTCCTTGCAGTGCTCGTCGACGTAGTCGCGGAACGCGGCGAGCCGGCTCCATGCCGGCGTCGCCTCGAGCTCGTCCTGCGTGGGCGCATCGCGGACGTCGCCCATGCGCCACTCGTCCATCCCGACGAAGCGGTAGCACGGGTAGATCCCGCCGTCGGGGCCGACGGCGTACGTCGAGCCCAGGCAGTCGGCGAAGGTGCAGACTGTGCCGCGTCGGACGAAGACCGCCTTGACCAGGTCGTCGATGTTCATCACCCGGAGCCGCCCGAGGTGGTCGAGGTACTGGTCGAGCAGGTAGACCAAGAGCTCTCCGTACTCCTCGGGCGCGAGCGCGTACGCGTCCGGCCGGCCGTCTCGCAGCGAGGGGAGAGCCGGATGGAGCTTCATCACGTAGCCGTTCTCGATGAAGAAGCGGACGATCGCGTCCCGTTCCCTGACCGATCCCGAGGTAAAGGTGCAGATCACGCTGACCCGCACCCCGTGCCGGGCCGCGACCTCCATCCCGGCACGCGTCCGTTCGAAGTAGCCGGCCCCGCGCTGCGAGTCGTTCAGCTCCTGCGGGCCGTCGAGGCTCGTGCCGACCGGGACGTTGTGGGCCGCGAGGACGGCCGCGGTCCGGTCGTCGAGGAGCCAGAGGTTCGACTGCATCGCGAAGGCGACCGTGCGCGGGGCGAGCCCCTCCTCGATCATCGGGAGCGCGGCCTCGTAGAAGTCGGGACCGGCCATCAGCGGCTCGCCGCCGTGGAACGTGACCGTGACCGGGTTGTCGTTGAGCGAGGCGATCCAGTCGGTTGCGGCCCGGACCGTCTCGAGGTCCATCATTGGCCCGGAATGCTCGCTCGACCAGCAGTAGGCGCACCGCGCCGGACACCGGAGCGTCGGGATGAGCATGAGGTGGAATGGGGTCTTCATGCGCGGACAGAGATCCGGGTTGGGACGGAATAAGCGTTCGCCACATGTTCATCAATAGGGTTTATTGAATCTCGTGATTCAATAAAGCGGATAGCCAACCCATCAAGGATGACCCAGTCCGCATCCGGGGCCGAGCATCACCCTCTCCATCCTCCCGGGATCGTGCGCGTCGGCGGTGGGTGAGGCGGGTCTGCCGTTCGGGCCGGCGGACCGCCGTGGCCTGCCTCCGGGGGATATCCCCCGCGTCAGGCGCCGCCGCTCCGCTCCCTGGCATAGTCGCGTTCGAGCATGACATACGGTGCGCGACGCATGCCGAGGCGTGCATACGCCTCCCGCGCTGTCTTGTTCGCCACCTCGACGTAGAGTCGCAGGCCCGTCACGTCCGGGCGTTTTTCGGCCATCGCCTGGACCGTTCGGTAGAGCTGGGCGAAGATACCCCGCCGACGCCAGCGGGGCAGGACATAGACCGACTGGACCCACCAGAACTCGCCGTTTCGCCAGTCCGACCACTCGTACGTGACCATGCACTGCCCGACGATCTCACCATCCGCTTCGGCCACCAGGTAGAAACCGCGTGCCGGGAGGGCAAGAACGGCCTGGACGCCGGCGAGGGCCTGGTCGCTCCCGATCTCCCACCCCTCCGTCTCGAGCGCGGTCGCCCGGTTGTTCGCCGCGATGGCTGGCACATCCGCGGCGGCGGCCGGGCGGATCGTGATCTCCATGCTATGGACTCGACGCCAGCGGGCAAAAAGCGGTGGGAATGCGGGCGCACGGCACACCGCTCGGTTTTTCTACCCCGGGAACGGAGAGTATGTGGTATCATGGCCGTCGCCGCAGAATCGCCATCGCCCGACAGCGGGCCCTCGGAGCGGGGACGGCGGCGCACGTTCTACCTCTTCGCGCTTCTCTTTCTCGGTATCATCGTCTTCGTCCTCGCCCTGCTCGCCTCGGGGGTCATGAGCGGCGTGGGCGAGCGGCAGTTCGAACTGGCGATCACCCCCTCGGGGGGTGTCATGGCACCCGGGGGCGTTATCGACGTGGAGGTACGGATCACGGCCCTTCGAAAGGGACTCGCCTTCTTCGAGCACGACCTGCCGGTCACGCTTCGAGCTGAGGACGTGCCCGACGGGATCTACGTCACGTTCAACCCCGCGACCGGCATCCCCGACCCGCAGTTCACATCGCGGATGCTCGTCGCCCATGCCGGTGCGCCGACGGGATCATACTCCTTCACGGTCCGGGCGACCGGGACCGATGGCCGGACGCTCTCGCTGCCCTTCGTGCTCGAGGTCGCCAGCACGGGGCAGGCGACGGCAACCCCCCGATAACCCTTTCTTGTCTGCCGTCGGAACCTCGGGTCAATGAGGATGAGCGGCATACCCGACCGCCCCCGGGTCGGGCTCGGCGGAGAGGGTGCGCTGAGAACGACCGGTCGCGAGGCCGGCGCGACGGCCGTGATCATCGAGGCGCTCGACCGCGGCATCCGGTACTTCGACTCGGCCCGGGCGTACGCCGACAGCGAGCTCTACCACGGTAAGGTCTGGAGCGATCGCCCCGCCCGGAGAGACGGGATCTTCCTGACGAGCAAGTCGGCGAGCCGCTCGTACGCGGGCGCCGTCGCGGACCTGACGCAGACCCTGGCACGGATGAAGACCGAGTACCTGGACCTGTGGCAGATCCATGACCTCAGGACCCGTCCCGAGCTCCGGGCGATCGAGGCGCCGGACGGCGCGCTCCGCGCGTTTCTCGAGGCGAAGGAGGCGGGGCTGGTCCACCACATCGGGGTCACCGGCCACCACGATCCACGGGTGCTGGCCGAAGCCGTGGAGCGCTGGCCCGTCGATACCGTGCTCCTCCCGGTCAACCCGGTCGAGGCCTCGCTCGGCGGGTTCGTCGACGGCGTCATCGAGGCGGCGACTGCGGCGGGAGTGGCGCCGATCGGGATGAAGGTGCTCGGACGCGGCCATTACGTCGCGCCCGAGGGCGGGATCACGGCCGAGATCCTCATCCGCTACGCCCTCACCATTCCCATCCGGGTAGCGATCGTCGGGTGCGACTCCACGGACGAGGTTGCGCTCCTGCTCCGGGCCGCGGCGGCCGGCCCGCTCGAGGCGGCCGATGCCGACGCGCTCGTCGAGGCCTTCCGGCCCGCTGCCAGGCGGCTCGCCTATTACCGTGGGGTTTTCTGAGGGTCCTCGTGCTCTTCGATAACGCGGCCTATCGGTATCTTCGGCGGGGGCGGCACCTGCCCTGCCCGTGGAGGGCGAGGGCGTGAAGACCCCCGTCGACACAGGCGGGCTCCCCTGACTATTCGATCGAGAACGCGGTGAGGCTCGGGCCGCTATGCACCAATAGACGACCGAAGCAATGGCGGGAGACTATGGCCGACGCCCGGTCCACGGTGCCCTTGCGCAGGCATCTGCAGGTCGACCCCAGGGGGTCGTCAAGACTGGAGGCCGGGCCTCTTTCGAGGTTCTGGGCCGGTACGGCGAGATCCATCTCTCGGTCGAACCCCTCCGGTTCGCCGGTCGCTTCTTCTTCGATGAGATCGGGCTCGGGCCCGATTACGATCGAGCCGGGCTCCGGTACATGGGCGCGACACCGCAGCCCATCATCTCGCCGAAGCAGAACGCGAGCCGTTCACGGATGGTCGGAGGGAGTCGGGCCTCGGGTATCGTCTCCCATCCGAGCGAGCCGTAGAAGCCGATCAGGGGAATGGTCGAGTGGAGCCAGAGCGGATGGGACCCGACCTCGTTGAGGAGGGCCAGGACCAGCCTGCGCGCGAGTCCCCCGCCCCGGTGCGCTTCCGAGACGAAGACACCGTCGACCTCGAGCCCGTCCGGGTGGCGGCGAACCCGTGCCGTCCCGACGAGGTCGTCTCCTGCGAACGCGCCAATGACCCGATCGATGGCGCGGTCCGTCTCCTGGCCGCGGTACTCCTGCCAGAGCCGGTCGACGAGCGGGAACTCCTCGAGTCCCAGTTCGCGGATTGTTATCTCCATGAGGGGGATCGATGGTGGGATGGCGTATAATACCCCCGGTTCGGCGTGACAATCTTTTTTGCGACTGCCGTCCGATATCCGCCCATGACCACCCGGGCCGGGCGGCGGGCCCGTGTTCGTCCCGCCCTCGTAGCGGGCACTGCCGCCCTGACCCTGATCGCGAACCTCGCGGGACTCCTCACGGGGATCACGGTCGTTCTCCCCCACCTTCTCTACATCCCGATCGCGCTCGCGGGATACTGGTACCCCCGTCGAGGTCCCCTGATCGCCGTTGGCATCGCGGGGGCCTACGCCGCCATGGGCCTCGCACTCACCCCGTCCGAATGGGTATCGATCCTGGCGAGGACAGTCACCCTCGTCGCCATCGGCGTGCTGATCGCGTACCTCTCGCGCCGGCTCGCGGCAGAGGAGGAGCGCTACCGCGACCTCTTCGAGCACTCGGTTGCGGGGATCCTGGTCGTGGACGGGGATGGTGTCGTCCGTGACGCAAACCCCCGCGCCGCCACCCTCATCGGCCGCGCCGAGGGGGAGCTCGTGGGGACGCCGCTCGCAGCGGTTTCGGACGATCCCGGGGCTGCCGCGGCGTTTCTGGCCGCCGCTGCCCGTAAGCCTGTCGGTGGTGCCGAGCTCGAACTCATCCACGCCGAGCGCCGCCCGGTCTACTGCGTCGCCTCGGGGGCCCCCCTCGACAACGGGCAGGTTCTTGTCACTCTCGCGGATGTGACCGAGGAGCGCATGACCAGGAACGCCCTCGAGGCCGCGAACCAGACCATGACGACCCTGGCCATGATCCTCGACCGCGACCTGACCGGGGACGTCGCGGCCCTGAATACCGTTCTCGAGCGGGGCAGGGAGACCGCCGACGACTCCGAGACGATCGCGCTCCTGCGGCGTATCGGTGAGGGGGTCGCGGCGGTTGCGCGCCGCATCGCCGTTTCGCGCGAGTTCAGAGTGCTCGGGACCAGGCAGCCCGCGTGGCAACCGGTGGAAGTGGCGGTCGAGGAGGCGTCCGCCCGTCTCGACCCGGGGCCGGTCGCCGTCCGGTCGTGGACGGCACGGCTGGAGGTTTACGCGGACCCCGCGCTCCCGGTCGCTCTCTACCAGCTCCTGCACAACGCTGCCCAGCCCGGGACGGGGGCGACCGCGGTGGTGATCACCTACCGCCGCTGCCCCGAGGGTTGCCGTATCGTCGTCGAGGACGATGGTCTCGGGGTTCCGACCGAGGTGCGTGCCTCGCTCTTCTTGCCGGCGGGCGATCGATACGGTCGTGGGCTCTTCCTCGCCCGGGAGATTCTCGGGATCACCGGCATCGGTATCACCGAGGAGGGGACAGGGGGCGGGGCCCGGTTCGTGCTTTCGGTGCCGCCCGGGGGGTGCCGCATCACATGACCTGGTCACGCGTCCTCGTGCCGACCGACCTCTCGACCGAGAGCGCCCGTGCCGCCGACACCTGCCTCGACCTCCCGGGTCCCCCGAGCCTCCTGCTCGTCCATATCGGCGAGCCGGGCCCCGCCCTCGAGGCCGAGGCCGCGCGACTCCGCGCACTCGGCGCCGCTGTCGAGGTGCGGGCCATCGCTCAGGCCGAGCGGACGATCGCCAACGCTCTCCTCGAGACGGCCACCGAGGAGGGGATCGATCTCGTGGCCATCGGGGCACGGGGCCATGGGCGCGCCGTGGACCGCCTCCTCGGCTCGGTCTCGGACGCCGTGGTCCGACGGGCCCAGACCGACGTGCTCGTCGTTCGAGGACGCCGCACGGGTCCTCTGCTGGCCCGCGTCCTCGTCCCGACCGATCTCTCGACCACCTCGGTCGAGGCCGCCAGGCGGCTCGCGGCCTCGGGTGCGGTCGGCGAGGGCGTGCTGCTCCGCGTCGGCTCCGATACTCCCGACGAGCTCGGGGCACTCGCCGCCGAACTCGGGTGGAGGACCCTGACCCGGTCGGGCGCGGTCGTCGCCGAGGTTATCGGGTCCGCCATCGAGATGGATGCGACGGCGGTAGTGCTCTGCCGGGTCGGGGGAGCGGACGCGATCGCGGGCGTCCCGCTCGGGCCGGTTGCCGAGGGCGTGGCATTCGCGGCGCCCTGTCCGGTCCTGGTCCAGCTCCCCCGCGCGACCCTCGTGCTGGCCGTCCGCGAGCTCGGCTCGGCCGAGTTTCCGCTCGCCGACGAGGTCTGGCGGGACTACCACCAGACACGCGGCGATCCCGCCATCGACCGGATCTTCGCACTCTTCGCGGGCCGGACCATCGCGGCGCTCGGCCGCTGCCGGCGCCATCCCGATGGGTACGAGGTCGACGCGGTCTTCACGCCGACGCCCTTCCGTGGGAAGGGCTACGCACGCCGGGTCATGGCCGGTCTCGTGGAGGCATGCCAGAACGAGGACCTCTACATGTACGCGGTCAGGGGCCTCGAGCCATTCTACGGCGAGTTCGGCTTCGCCCCCATACCCGAATCGAGTCTGCCGGCGTCGATCCGGAGCCGGTACACCTGGGCCGTCGGGGACATGGAAGCGGCCGAGGTCACGCCCATGGTCCGGCCTGCCGGGTGGTATGCGCGGGACGACTGACGCTGCCTGCACCGATCCGCGATCTCAACTCCTCACGGCACCAACGCCTGAGACGATGGCCGACGTCACCTACGTCCTCCCTGATACCCTTCGCGGCGACCCCGCCGAGCGCGAGGGCCTGGCCCTCCGCGCTGGCTGCGATCTCGTCGAGGTCGCCCTCGGCGACAGCCCCCCGCCGGCCCTCCCCTGGCTGCTCCGCGCGGCCTCGACCGACGAGGACGGCGGTGACTGGCCGCGCTGGCACGACCCTGCCTGGACCTCCGCTTTCGTTGCCGGGGTCGCCGTCCCGATGGGGCGCCCGCCAGCTGCCATCGTGATCGAGACCGGTAACGAGTGGAACAGGCCGGGGGACCTTGCCCGGGCCATCGCGCTCGTCCGGGAAAGGTACCTCGCCCGATCCGGGGTCGCTCCGGCAGTCCTTGTTGCCAACCGGGCCGGACAGGCCCTCTCCGACGGGGCGACCATCGCCGAGTTCTGGGACCACCTTCGCAGCCGCTCGCCCGACCTCGCCGTACACACCGGGATCGCCCTCGACGCCCCAGAGTTCTACGCCGCGACCAGGACACGCATGGCCGCCGAGCTCGCGCTAATCCCCCCCGATGCGCTCCGGTACGTCCGGGTCCACACCCGTGGAGGAAAGCCGGACCTCGGTGAGCCGCTCCCCTGGCGGGCCGTCTTCGGGCTGGTACGGCAGGCTCCTGGCACGGTCCTGATCGTACCTGCGGTACAGGACCGGGCCTCGCTCGAGCCGGCCATCCTCTTCTGCATGGTCTCGCTCCAGGGACGCGTCTTCACCTGAGTTGGTCAGGGCGACACTCCGAGGGCGCGTTGCCCTCTCGCCGTGCGATCCGAAAATCCACTCAGGCGGGTCGGAGGGAACCGGGGGCCCGTCCCCCATCAGCGGGGTCCCGCCCTCGTCCAGTCCGAGAGGCGGGTCGTTCTGTCGGGATGGTCCACACGGCACCGTGAGAGGTCGAGGCGGTCCGTGTCATATCCGTGGGCTCGCATCACCTGGACCAGGCTAGGGTACTTCCCCGTCCGACAGAGATGCTGGTGAAGCCGGTGCATGGTCGATTTCGCACCGTAGCAGCGGGGGGCGTCGGCCCAGGAGACCCCGGTCGAGAGGACGTACAGGACCCCGGTGAAGAGGCGGCGGAGGTCGACCCGTCTCCCGCCGTGCGGGGAGCGGCCGGGGAGGATCGGCCTGAGCTCCTCCCAGAGTCGATCGTCGGGCTCCCTGAAAGGCATGCACCCCGATTCGTGCCGTGCAAGAAAAGGATGTCGGCGGGCTACCGTGACACGGAACGCCGTCCGGCCGCGCGGAACACCTGGTCATCGCAGGGAAGAGGACTCCATCCGCCGGCGTCCGTGAAGGCGTGAAGGAAAACCGTGCGTTCGACCGTGCGATGCGGGCGGGCGCTCCGGGAGAGCCCATCTCGGCTCAGCCCTCCCGCGGGTCCGTGCGCCAGCGAAAGTAGGGCGTTCCGTCGACGATACGGCACTCGATCCGCCGCTCGCCGCAGAACTGGGGGGCGAGGACGATCAGGTCCGCGAGGAACTGGTCGAGGTGGAGCCGGCGGTCGGCCTCGGGGCCGATCAGGGCGGTCTCGATCTCATGCAGGGCGTAGGCCTCGTCGGGATGCGCCCGGAGAAATGTCTCGACCCGGTTCGGGCCGGCCTGGCCGCGGTAGAATTCGTCCGAGGTGATGGGCATGGTGACCACTCCGGGCCTCCTTTCGCGCGCCATGCCTTCATGATTACGCCTTACTCGTCCCAGCCCGCGGCAGGGTCCTCGTCGGGCGGGACGAGCATCCCCGCGAACTCGCGCTCCCCCGCCCTGACCACGACCATCACGGGCAGGGTACCGGTGACTCGCGGTCCCTCGCCCGTGACGACGCCGCCCACCGGCGCACGTCGAGTGCCGAGGTCCACACGGAAGCAATCGTCGCCGATCCAGAGGACGAGCCCCCGGCCATCCGGGCTGAACCGTTCGACCGGGAGTTCGACCACGAGGTGAGGACCGCCCTCCGAGATCTCGGACGGGGAATCATCGTACCGGGCCGAGGCCCAGCCGTCGAAGGCGCGCCCCTCGACCTCGAGGTCCGTGGCCCCGCCGGCCGGGCTGAACGTAAACGCGACACTGATCATGCAGACAGGCTCTGCACGGGGAGAGTTAAGGATTCTCCGGGTTTTTAGGCTGTATCGTCTCTCCCAGCGGGCAGGCGGTAGTGCCATGGCAGACCCGCTCGAGCACGTACCGGAGGCCCTGGACGTCCCGCACGGTCATGTTGCTCACGATCAGGCGGTGGAGGAGGTCGTCGAGCGGGATCTCGTCGAGGAGGTTCTCGACGGCGGCCTCGAGGAACGGCTCGGTCACCGCGTCCACGTTGAGAAAGTCCAGCTCAACCTCGCCGCCCGCTGCGAGCGCAGGCCGGATCAGGCTGTTGAGCCGCCGGCCCCCTTCCGCGCCCCCGTCACCGATCAGCTCCGCCACCCGGATCACCAGGGGCTCGTTGCCTGTCTCCATGGTCCTTCCTCTGGACGGCGCGCGTATTTATTTCCTTCAGGCTCCCGTCACGGCCACGTCCGCGATCGTGTACCTCCCCCTGTCGCGTGCGGCCACCCGTCCGCGCTGGAACGCGACGATGGCCCCAAAGCGGGGGTCGTCGATCGCGCCGAGTCCGTGGAGCAGCTCTGTCGCGCGGTCGAACTCCCCCGCGCGCCGCGCGATGTCGGCCATGACGAGGGTCTCGGCCCCCGGATCCTCGATGTAATGCTCTCCGCGACGCCGGACCTCGTCGAGCAGCCCGAGGACGCGGCGGCGCGCCCGTATCGCCGCCTCGTCCGCGCCCGCGTCGTCGGCGGCCCAGGCCGCCCAGAGTGCGGTCTCGGATGCCTCGACCCACCGTTCCGCGTGCTCGAGCAGGGTCGAGGCGCAGAGGAGCCGGATCACGAGCTCGTCGCTGCCGGGCTCCTCCCTGATAGCCCGGTACCCGTCCGATGCCATCACCTCCCCGGCCCCCGCCATCGGTTCGTCGAGCACCAGGCCACAGTAGCCGCAGTGCGGGCACTCCTGGACCCAGTGCGCTATCGTCTCCCGCTGGTCGGGGGGCGGGCGGAGGTCGAGATCGGCCGACCCCTGCCGCTCGGCGTCGGCCACGAACCCCTGCACCGAGGGCTTTCCGCAGACTGCACAGCGCTTCTCTTCCGTCCCGATCGTCGCCATCATCCACCTTGATAGCGCCGCCTGTGCATGAACCTGACGGCGCCGCGGATACGCATACCGGGTACGTGGCGGCCACGAGCGTCTGGACGTCGACGAGCTCGCTGTCAACCGGGAGATCGTCCCGGGGGTGGGTCAGAGGCCGAGGTCACTGAGCCCGGGATGGTCGTCCGGGCGCCGTCCCAGGGGCCAGCGGTATTTCCGTTCCTCCTCACGGATCGGAAGGTCGTTGATCGAGGCGTGCCGCACCGCCATCCGGCCGGTCCGGTCGAACTCCCAGTTCTCGTTGCCGTAGCTGCGGAACCAGTTGCCCGAGTCGTCGTGCCACTCGTACGCGAACCGTACCGCGATCCGGTTCTCACCGAAGGCCCAGACCTCCTTGATCAGTCGGTAGTCGAGCTCCTTGGCCCACTTGCGCTGGAGGAAGGCGACGATCTCGTCGCGACCTTTGACGAACTCGGTGCGGTTGCGCCAGCGGCTGTCCTCGGTGTACGCTCCCGAGACCTTCACCGGGTCTCTCGAGTTCCAGGCGTCCTCGGCCATACGGACCTTCTGCACGGCCGCATCATACGTGAACGGCGGCACGGGCGGGCGGATATCGTCTGCCATGGGGCTCCCCTTCGCCCCGGGGATAAAAAAAGGTATCCTGCAGATCACTCGGTGGTCTTTCCGTCGAAGTGCTCCTCCTGCTCGTCGGCCTCCTTCTTTGTCCTGTGCACTGTCTTGTCCTGGTGCTCGGGCGGCGAATAGATGGAGTAGAGCTTCAGCTCCGCCGTCTTCGACGTATTGATCACGTTATGCCGCGCGCCGCTCGGCACGATGACCCCGCTCCCGTCCTTGACGGGGTTCTCCGCGCCGTCGATCACGACGACCCCTTCGCCCTCCTCGAAGCGGAAGAACTGGTCGACGTCGTCATGGACCTCCTCGCCGATCTCCTCGCCGGGCTTGAGGTTCATCAGCACGAGCTGGCTGTACTTCCCGGTGTAGAGCACCCGCCGGTAGTCCGTGTTCGACGTCGTCGCCTTCTCGATATCTGCTACAAATCCTTTCTTCATAGTCGTTCGACTCCGGTGCCGGCGCCTTCACGAGGCCGGTTCCCTCCCATTAACGAGACCGGGCTATTTCATGGTGCCGGTCACGGCAATCGGACACGGCGCCCCAGTCCCGGCACGCTTATGACCCGGGCGCCCGTCAGATCACGTATGGACGCAGCGCTGCGCGAGGCGGTCGAGGTCCACTGCCGCCGGCTCGAGGTGCCGCTGGTCGGTTTCGCCCCGGCCTCTCGCTGGGACGAGCCCCGGTTCGCGTCACTGGTCCCGGAGCCGTTCCGGCCGACCGCGGTTCAGCCGGGAACGCGGACCGTGATCGTGATCGGCCTGCCGGTCCTGCTGCCCGTCGTGGAGAGCGCGCCATCCATCTGGTACCACGAGCACTACCGGACGCTGAACGAACTCCTCGACCAGCACGCCTACCGGATAGCGGGCGCGCTGAACGCACAGGGATATGCCTCGGTACCGGTGCCGCGTGACGGGTACGGCTCGATCCGGGTACTGCTCGAGCGGCCCATCGCGTTCTTCTCTCACCGGCACGCGGCGTACCTCGCCGGCCTCGGCACGTTCGGCATCAGCAACGTGCTGCTGACTCCGGGGTACGGGCCCCGGGTGCGGTTCGCATCGGTCCTGACCGCTGCTGAGCTCCCGCCGGACCCGGTAATCGAGGAGGATCTCTGCACAGCGTGCATGCGCTGCGTCGAGGAGTGCCCTGTCGACGCGATCGGCGGGGGAGAGTACCCGGGATCGCTCACCGGGAAGGAGGCCTGCGCCGGGCGGGCGGCCGAGCTCCTCCGCCGTCACATCTCCCCCTGCGGACGATGCATCGCGGTCTGCCCGGTCGGGCTGGATCGGCGACTCTGGACGGACACCGACGGTGAAGCGATGCGGCGCGCCCGGGAGCACGTCCGGGCGTACGGCGGGGACTGAACAGGCGCCGCGAGCCTCAGCCCTCGAGCCTCCCGGAGACCCAGTCCCAGCCCTTCAGCGGGTCGAAGGCGTAGAAGAAGGCTCCGCCGTCCCCCTCGGAGACGACCCCGAGCGGCGCGACCGAACCGGTGCCAGCGCTCCCGGCCACCGTGTACCTGACACGGAGGACGGGAGTCAGCACGCGACCCGCCGCCTCGACGGGCCGGCCGAGGCGGACGGCATCGACCGCTATCATGTCCGGGCCTCCCGGACGAGCGCCCGGACCTCGGGGCGCAGGGCGAGTCGGAGTGCAGGGACCATCACCCGGATCGGCGAGCGGACGCGGGCCTCGCCGTCCGCGTTCCAGTCGAAGACCGGCCCGTCGAAGACCGGCGTGGCGTCGAGGTGAAGCCAGGGCTGGGCGCTCGCGGCGCCCCGTAGGGCCATCAGCGCACCGAAGGTCTCGCCGGTCGTGATCGCATCGCCCGTGCCGAAGACGAGTCCGAGCCGGAGGCGGAGCCGGGTCTCGTGAATGGTCGCGACGAGGAGCCGCTGGAGGTCGGGCCAGACCCGGAGCGCCAGCCCGATCCCGTCGAGCACCTTCTTGAGTGTCTGGACCGGGGGCTGCCCGGGGGGCCCTGCGGGCGGCGGGGCCGGGGGCTCCGCGGGCGCCTCGGCGGGTGCGCCCCGGGGGACGCGGAGCCGTACCGGCCTGCCGAGCAGGAGGAGCTCGATCTGCTCGGGGGACCCGGGCTCGATGCGGAGGCGGATGCCGACAAGGCCCCAGATGAGCTCGGCCACGGTCAGGCATGCCGCCGCGCGGAACTGTGCGACGATCGGGACGAAGGTCAGGTAGAGAAGAACAAGAACGACCACGACCACGACGATAATCGCGAGGGTGAGCAGCAGCGGCATGGACGGGAAAGGGGTGTGGAGTCCGGGATCAGATCATGCTCGAGGACGACGACGGCGCGGGCTCGCAGCCCTCCTCGTACGCGGTCATCATCTCCGAGGTGTCCTCCCTGCACTTGAGCGCGTCGATCACCTGGGGCACGAGTGAGGACGAGAGTGTCCCGACGACCTCAGCCAGTTCGGACCGCTTCTTGAGCAGGTGGACCTGGACGCCCGTGGGCCCGCAGACGGTCCCGTCCAGGATGACGACCGCGATCGGGGTGACGCCCGCACCTGCGCCGACGCCAGACCCCTCGCCGCCGGCGCTGGGATTGCTCTGGCTCTCGCTCGCATTGCCGCTGCCGGCGACGCCGCCGAAGCCGAAGCCGTAGCCCGAGATCGGGATCATCACCCGGTCGCCCATCGCGATCGGCTCGCCGACCACGTTCTTCGTCGAGATCAGCCGCTCGAGTTCAGAGACGGCGATTCGGATCATATCTTCTCCAGCCATGAGTGGACCTCGACCAGTAGACGCCCTGCACATATAAAAAAGGTTGTGCACGTCTGAGGAGGGGCGCATCCGGGTCCGTTGCGCGCCAGGACAGGCGCCGAAAAACCGCTCGATGCCGGACGATGGGGACGGGAATACATAAGTCGACCGCGCGCCCACGACCAGCCATGACCGAGGCGGACTGCCCCGGGGACGGGATCGACTGGATCGAGGCATGGCGCTGCGCGTCGAAACGCCACCGGTCGTCGAGGGGCTACGACGACGGCCGGCACCTCTGGAGCCGCGACGAGAACGCCCGCCGGTACGACGCGTCGTCGCGCGACGAGTATGCGCCGCGCGTGGCCGAGACGATCGCGGGCCTCCCCCTGTCGCCCGCGACGCGGGTCCTCGATATCGGTGCGGGGCCGGGGACGCTCGCGCTCCCCATGGCCCCCCGCGTCCGCGAGGTCGTGGCCGTCGAGCCCGCGGAGGGTATGGTCGCTGTTCTCGAGGAGCACCTCGCCCGGGACGGGATCGGGAATATCCGCATCGTCCGGAAGCGCTGGGAGGAGGTCGACCCGAACGAGCTCGATCCTCCGTTCGACATCGTGATCGCCTCGTTCGCGATCACCATGGACGAGATCGAGGAGTCGCTCCTGAAGATGGACGCGGTGACGGCCCCGGGCGGGATGGTCGCGCTCTACTGGTTCCTGGACCCTTCGTTCTACGAGGTCCATTCGGCCGTTCTCTGGCCCGCCCTCCACGGCGGGCCGTACTGCGGCGGCCCGAAGGCGGACATGCTCTTCCAGGTCCTGGTCCAGCTCGGCTTTCTGCCGCACGTGGACGTCCTCGCCTTCGACCGGACCTACCGCTTCGCGGATATGGACGAGGCACTCGACCACTTCGCCCCGCGGTTCAGCGCCGAGACCGAGGGGCAGCGCTCGGCGCTCCGATCGTACATCGGGGACCTTGCCAAGGCGAGCGAGGGCGACGCGATCGTGATCCGCCACCCCTCGCGGTATGCCCGGGTCTGGTGGCGGAAAGAGTAGGTCAGTCGGCCGCCTGCTTCGCCTCGAGGGACGGGGCGGCCCGATCGCTGAGCGTCGCCACGAACCGCCCGATCCGGCGGGCGGCCTCGGAGAGGTCCTCGCGCGAGACCGCGTACGCGCAGCGGAGGTGGCCCGCGCCGCCCTCGCCGAAGACCGAGCCCGGCACCACCGCCACACGCTCCTCGGCGAGGAGCCGCTCGGCGAACTCCACATCGGAGAGGCCGGTACCCTCAACCGACGGGAACGCGTAGAACGCTCCTTCGGGGAGATGGCAGGAGAGGCCGGCGCGGTTCAGGCCCTCAACGAAGAGGTTCCGGCGGAGCCGGTACTCCTCTACCATCGCCCGCTTCTCAGCCGTTGCCGCGCGGAGAGCGGCGAGCGCGGCCACCTGGCCCATGTGCGGAGCGCAGAGCATCACGTACTGGTGGATCTTGAGGGCCGCGTCCGCGAGTTCGGTGGGGGCGCACAGGTACCCCACGCGCCAGCCGGTCATCGCGTAGGCCTTCGAGAAGCCGTTCAGGGTGATCGTCCGCTCGCGGAGCGCGCCGACTGTCGCGGACGGGACGTGCGGCGACTCGTAGCTGAGCTCCGAGTAGACCTCGTCCGAGAGCAGGACGAGGTCGTGGTCCTCGACCACGTCCGCGATCCCCTTCAGGTCGGAGGCGGTCATCACCGCACCGGTCGGGTTGTTGGGAAAGTTTATGACGAGCGCCTTGGACCCGGGTGTCACCCGTTCCATCAACCGGTCGGGGTCGAGCCTGAAACGGTCCCGCTCCACGCACGGGACAGGCACGGGAACGCCGCCGGCGAGTGTCACGCACGGGGCGTAGCTGACGTAGCTCGGCTGGGCCACGAGCACCTCGTCACCAGGGTTGGTTACCGCCCGGATGGCGATATCGAGCCCTTCGGAGACGCCGGTGGTGATGATCACCTCGGTCTCGGGGTCGTAGCAGAGCCCGAAGTCGCGGGCGAGGTCGTCCGTGATCCGCTCCCGGAGCGCTGGCATGCCCCGGTTCGAGGTGTACGACGTCTGTCCCTGCTCGAGCGCATACATGCAGGCGTCGATCGCCTTCCACGGCGTCGAGAAGTCGGGCTCGCCGACGCCGAGGCTGATCACGCCATCCATTGCCTGGACGAGGTCGAAGAACCGCCGGATGCCGGACGGGGGGATCGTCCGGGCCGCCCGCGAGACGAAGTCGCGCATGGCGCACCTAGAACGAGAAGGGCTGCCGCTCGCTGCCGGCGTCGCGCTGGACGAGGAGGGTGCCGTTCTCTTTGTAGGACTTCATGATGATGTGCGTCGCCGTCTCGCGTATCCGTTCCATGGGAGCGATGTGCTCCGAGACGAACCGGGCGATCTCCTGCATGTCTTTTCCGGCCACGAGCACGTGGAGGTCGTAGGTCCCCGTGATCAGCCGGACCGAACGGACCTCGTCGAAGCGGGCGATCCGCTCAGCGATCCGGTCGTACCCGTGGTCGCGCTCGGGCGAGACCTTCAGTTCCAGGATCGCCGCGACCCCCGCGTCGTCGGTCTGCGCGCGATCGACGATCGCGGTGAACCGCCGGATCACGCCCGATGCCTGGAGTGCCCGTATTCGGTCCTCGACCTCGGATGGTGGGCGGGTGAGCAACGCGGCAAGCTCGTCCGTCGGGATCCGGCTGTTCTCCTCAAGCAATCTGACCAGGGTTCTATCGATCTCGTCCATCGTCACCACCGCAACGTCTTCTTGACCCAGTTCTTGTCCATCTGGCTTAAACCCTGCTCGGTCAACCGCGGGTCCTTCGCGATGACCTCCTGGATCTTGCCGGAGTTCGCGTCGAACCACATCTCCTTGGTGCGGCCGTACCGTCCCCGCGAGACGACGCGCGTGTTGATCACGCCGAGCATGTTCAGCTCGGAGATGAGGTCCGTGATGCGCCGGTTGGTCAGCACGTCGATATCGAGCGCGGTCGCGACCTGCTGGTAGACCCGGCAGACCTCGCCCGAGGTGAAGATCATCTGGCCGAGCTGCTCGAGCAGGATCATCGAGTAGAGCACGACCTTGGACTGGGTGGGCAGGGTCGAGATGCATTCGATCATCGAGTCGGTCTCGATCTTGGCCTGGGCCATCTTGACGTGCCGCTCGCCAACGCACTCTGCCGACTCGCGCTCGGCCAGCTCGCCCGAGATCCGGAGGAGATCGAGTGCGCGCCGCGCGTCGCCATGCTCCTGGGCCGCGAGCGCGGCGCAGAGCGGGATCACGCCGTCGTCGAGCGCCTCCGTGACGAAGGCACCGTCGGCGCGCTGCTGCAGGATGTCGCAGAGCTGGAGCGCGTTGTAGGGGGGGAAGACGATCTCCTCTTCCGAGAGCGACGAGAGGACACGGGGGTCGAGGAAGTCCTTGAACGAGAGGTCGTTCGAGATCCCGATGATGCAGACCTTCGAGGCCTTGAGGTCGCTGTTGATCCGGGTCAGGTTATAGAGGGTGTCGTCGCCGCTCTTCTTGACGAGCTTGTCGATCTCGTCGAGCACGATCACGAGCACGCCGCCGCGGGCCTCGAGCTGGTTCTTGAGTTCGAGATAGACCTGGTCCGTCGGCCAGCCGGTCATGGGGATGTGTGTCCTGAGCTTGTCCGACGAGACCTCTTCCGGGTGCTCGACCTCTTTTGCGATCTGCGCGAGGACCCGGTACTGGGTATCGATCACCTCGCAGTTGATGTGGACCACCGTGCAGAGCGAGGACTGGGACGAGGCTTTCTCGAGTTCGGTGCCGACGTACCGGACGCTGGCCGTCTTGCCCGTCCCGGTCTTGCCGTAGATCAGGATGTTCGACGGGGTCTCGTTTCGGAGCGAAGGGGCGAGGATCGAGGCGACCTCGTCGATCTGGGGCTGGCGGTGGGGCAGGATCCGAGGTCGGTACGAGTGCCGGAGGACCTCCCGGTTCTGAAAGATCCGGGCGCGCTCGTCCAGGAACTTCTTGAAGAGGCCGAGCGAGGGGTTCTCGAACGGGGGGGTGTCCGGAGTCATGTGCACTGGAAGCTGTACGTTTGCGTTCGGAGTCTATTAAGGTGTTCGGCACGGGCCGCTGGGCCCGGGAGAACCCCTTGGTTTCCAGTGGAGCTTCTGGAGCGGTCACGCCAGCGCGAGATCTTTCCGTACGGCGACGGGATGCTTGGTGACCCCCTTGCTTCCACTGGAGATCCCTCCTGCCGGCGAGGCGATAGCCGGATCCTGACGTACCGGAACGATCGGACGGACAGTTTCCTCATTCGGGATGGCACCAGGGAGATCGATCGCTCGGTACCGCCGATATGGGACCCCCACCCCTTGATTTCCTGTGGAGCCGATGGAGCCGGGATCACGATCCCGTCTCCCTCAAAATAGAGAACCGGCATTTGGTACCTATAAACACTGTACTACAAAAAGCCAGCTGAAATTATCGTCGTGGAACAGGAGGCAACCGGACGTGATCGACACCCGGCGGAGAGTCATTGCATCTCGTTCCAAAAGACCGATGAAAGGCGCGGAAGAGAGCGGCGAACCGGTTCCTGTGGTTCCGATTAATTCCACTGGAAACCAAGGGGTCCCCCCTTGTTGATGCAAAAGACCTCAAAAGGACGCACGAACCTCCCCGTTTCAGCTCGGAATGGACTTGTTTTCCTCACGGGTGGAACCTTCATCTCGTCTCCGAGCATAGAGAGGGTGATGGATCCAACTCATCGGGCCCCGGTCAGGATCCGGGCGGCCGTGATCACCGTCTCCTCGACCCGCACGGAGGCGACCGATTCCAGCGGGCAGCTCATCCGGGAGATACTGTCCGCGGCAGGGCACGAGATCGTATTTTCGGCGATCGTCCCCGACACGATCCTGGCGATCCGCTCTGCCGTCGTCCGGGCCCTGGAGAAGGCGAACTGCGTGATCCTCTCCGGGGGGACCGGGCTGACCCATGACGACTGCACCATCGAGGCCGTCGCCCCGTTCTACGACCGGATCATCGAGGGCTTCGGGGAGCTCTTTCGCGCACGGAGCCTTGCCGAGATCGGCACGGCGGCCATGCTCTCCCGTGCCTCGGCAGGCCTTGTCGGTCATGTCGCCGTCTTCTGCATCCCCGGCTCGACCGGCGCTGCCCGGCTCGCGCTCGAAGACCTGATCCTCCCCGAGATCGGTCACATCCTGACCCACGTGAACAAGTGATCGAGCCAGTTCAGCGGTTCGCGTCCAGGAGCGCTACGCGTTCGAGCACGAGGTCGGACAGCCGGTCCTCACCGACGGTCTCGAGTTCAGCCGGCGTGATAGCGAAGAGCTCGCAGAGCCGCTGGCGTTGCGCCGGTTCGAGGACCCCGGGCGCGGGCTCGAACCGGACGAGCCCCACCAGGAGGGACCAGGCACGTTCCTCCGGAGGGGTCACCGCGACCCAGCAGCGGTTCTCCCCCTCGTGGATCCCGAATCCCTTCGCCACCCGCGTCTGCCTCGTTCCGGCGGCGTAGAGCAGGGCCTCCATCTCGAAGGTCCGCGCGATCGGATCGCCGCGGGCGAACGAGCGCGCCGCGTGCGCGAGCGCCGAGGCCGCGTGCTCCCTGCCCGCCATCCGCTCGGCGTCGAAGAGGACGATCCGGGTACCTGTCTCCTGGGCGACCCATCCCACCGCCTCGAGGAACGAGGCCGTGTCGTCGACCGTCGCCGTCGCGTATCGAAGGTCTGTCTCCATCCCGATCACCCGAACTGCTCGAGCGAGGCCTGCCGCGGGCCCGCTCCGTCCCTGCTAAGCTCCCCCTCCCCGCCCTCGAGCTGGGCGAAGACCTGGTCGGCGATCCCGGGTCCGAGGATTCGGGAGACCTCGTCGCGCCCCGCGGCGCGGAGCGCGTCCGGATCCGTGATCCCGTGCGTGAATAGCCGGCGGGCGCGGATGCGCCCGATCCCGCGGAGCCGGATCAGGGGCAGGAGCTCGCGGCGCACCCCGTGGGCGACGCAGAGTTCGAGTTCGGCAGAGTTCCGCTCGAACTCCGGCCGGAACATCTCCGCGAGCCGCGTCGCCGCATGGACCAGCCAGGAGACGTTCGTGACCGCCGAGTGAATGTCGCCCGGCGCGACCTCGTAGCGCTCGCAGATCAGCTCCTCCGGGACCTCCGCCACGTAGTCGGCGAGCAGGAGCGCCGTCTTGAGCGCACGGTAGAAGGTCTCCTGCGAGTCCCAGGGAAAGTCCATCCAGAGATCGTCCTCGCGCTCGTACGCGAAGCGGGAGAGCCCGTCCATGTCCCGGGCCTTCACGAAGAGCGCGGGCATGTCGGGAGTGGCGCAGAGGACCTGGAGGAGCCCGACATCGGTGAACGCGTCGGCCTCGAGGATCGCGTGCGCGATCTCCTCGGCGGTGACAGGGTCCACGTACAGGCGCGAGACCAGGCTCCCGTACTCGGTCGGCTCGTACCGCCCGGAGAGGTCCGAGATCATCTCGGCGTCGAGGAGGAAGACCAGGGCGTTCTCGATGGCCGGTTCGAGCGAGCCCGTGTCGCCGTGGGTGTGGCCGTAGAAGGTCGTGGCCATGAAGGCGGCGAGCTCCTCGCCCGTCCGCGCGAACCGGGTCGCGATCAGCGAGAGGACATGGGTACAGAGCACCCCCGGGTCGCCGCAGTGCGACACGATCGGCTCGGGGGGAGCGTCGATGTACGTCTCGAAGAGTTCGGCCACGGTCTCCTCGGACTTCGCGATCAGCACGGCCTCGCCGTAGGGGTCGAGGTGCGGTCTGCCCGCGCGCCCGGCCATCTGGTGGTACTCCTGGACCGGGATCGGGACCATCCCCTGCCCACCCGCGAAGCGGAAGCAGTCGCGGACGACCACGCGCCGCGCCGGCAGGTTCAGGCCGGCAGCGAGCGTCGGGGTCGAGGCGATGCACTTGATCGCGCCGGCGCGGAACCCCTCCTCCACGATGGAGCGGTACTCTCGCCTGAGGCCGGCGTGGTGGAACGCGGCCCCGCGGGCGACGCACGAGGCGAGCGTCCGGTCGAGATCGGTCGTGGCGAGGTCCGTGATACGCCGGTGGTACTCAGCGAGCGCCGGGTCCTTGGAGCGGATCGCGGTCGCGGCCCGCTTCGCAAACCCCTCGGCGTTCCGTCTCGAGTTGACGAAGACCAGGCACTGGCCCCCCTCGGCGATGGTGTCGAGGCAGAGGTTCAGGTCGTCGGATTTCGAGGCCTTCGCATCGACCTCGCGACAGCCGTCGTGGAACCGGATCTGACCGCGGTAGTAGACCCCCTGCCGGAGCCGGACGGGTCGCCAGTCCGAGGCGACGAGCCCCGCGTCGAGCCACTGCGCGAGCGTCCCCGGGTTTCCAATCGTCGCCGAGAGCCCGATCACCTGGATCGAGGGGTTGAGCTGGCGGAGCTTGGCGATCACGAGCTCGAGGGTGGCGCCGCGATCGGGCGAACCCACGAGGTGGACCTCGTCCACGACGAGCAGGGTCACCTCGGCGAGCCAGGGGGTCCGGTTGCGCAGGAGCGAATCGACCTTCTCCGAGGTCGCGACCACGATCTCGTTCCGGCCCAGGTAGTCGTCGCGCCGGTCGTAGTCGCCGGTCGCGATCCCCACGCGGGCGCCCTCGGCGAACTCGGCGTACTTCTCGGCCGCGAGCGCCCGCAGGGGCACGATATAGAGGCACTTACCACCGGCCGCGATCGTGCGGTGCATGGCCATCTCGGCCACGAGCGTCTTGCCCGAGGCCGTCGGGATGGCCACGAGCAGGTTCCGACCGTCGAGGAGGCCCTGCTCGACGCAGGCCGCCTGCGGTGGGTAGAGCTCGGTGATGCCGCGCGCTGCATGACGCTCGATCAACGGGGCCGGTACCGGGAGGTCGGCGAGCCTCACGCCGACCCCTTCGTCGCGAGTGGAACGACGGTCGTACGCCGTCGATCCGGCCAACCGATCACAAAAAACAAGGTATTGGTCTCCAGTGGAACCGCCTCCCTGAGATCGTCTCTCGGGCGGATCAATAATAGTAACTGAGCATGTCGGCCTTGGCTTCCTTTCGCTTCCTGTCGAGAAACGCGAAGACCGACTCGTGCGGGACCCCGCGGAGGAGCATCTCGATCGCGGACCGCGAGTCCTTGACCTGCTCCGGCAGGCCGATGATGGCCACGGTCTTGCCCTGGACCGAGAGGCGGGTCCCGGTCATGTGCTCGATCTGCTCGCGTGCCTTGCCATCCCTGCCGATCACCCGGCCCCGCACCCGGTCGAGCTGTCGCGGGCTGTCGGCGACCCCGGAGAGATCGATCTGCTCGAGGACGAGGTCCTCGTCCTCGAGGAGCGAGAACGCGTTCTCTGGCGAGAACCCGCGCCCGATCGCCTCCACGACCGAACCTGCCAGGAGCACCTGCACCGGGTCCTCGCCCTCGACGGTGACGAGACCCTCCTCCGAGTCGATGGTGAGGGTACTCGTCGTCCGCTCCTCGATCGCCCGCTTGTTCGCCCCGCCCTTTCCGATCAGGACCCCGATACGGTTCTGGCCAATCTTGAACTCCTGCTGCATGCTCCTCCTACTGCTCCCGCTCGCCCCTGAGGACCGCCTCGAGGGGAATCCCGGTGGTCTCGGCAAAGACCTCGAACTCGGACCGGACCGGGCACCGGTCCGCGAAGTAGCGGTTGACGTTCCGGATGTCGCGCATCAGGAACCGGAGTGCCTGCGGGTGATCCGGGGTCACGGACTGGCCCATGTCGATGACGTATACCTGATCGCCAACGAGTATATTAAATTCGCTCAGGTCCGCGTGGACGAGCTTCGCCTCCTGGTAGAGGCGCCTGATGAACTCGATCACCCAGGCGTAGACCCCGGCCGGTTCGCTGGGGGCGGCGTCCTTGAGGCGCGGGTACGGCCGCTCGTCCTCGCCGAGGAATTCGAGCAGGAGGATGTTGCGGTCGAACGCGAGCGGCTCGGGGACTGCGAGCCCCGCGTCGTGGGCCCGCTTCAGGTTCGCAAACTCCTTCCGGGTCCAGGTGAAGATCACCTCCTTGCGCGTCTTGCGCACCGAGGCGAAGCGCCGGTCCCCGACCAGGTACGTGCTCATGGTATTGAAGTTCGCGGTCTGGATCCGGTAGATCTTTATGGCGATGTCGCGCCCGCCGGCCTCGGCCAGGTAGACGTTCGCCTCCTTGCCGGTCGAGATCGCGCCTCCGATGGCGTCGATCTTCCGTTTGTGAACGAGCTTGTACAGGGCGAGGAGGGTCACCTCGTCGAAGACGTCGTCGCGGACCTTGAACTCGTCCGCGTCCTTCACACGGACGCCGTGCGCCTCGAGCTCGCGGTCGAACCCGTCCTCGTGCCGATGCGCCATCCCCGTCACCCGATGTACTCGCGGACCGGCCGGAGGAGGTCGACCATCGCCTCGCCGGCGGCCTTCTTGAGGTCCGCCGCGTGCACCTCGCCGTTCGCGTAGGCGAGAGCGAGGGCGTCGAACGATTCGAAGGACCGGTCGCCGCCGAACTTCTCCGGCCGGCGAAGCTCGAGCACGCCCTGTCTCGGGAAGACGTGGTACTGCAGGACCTGGAGCACGGGGTTCTCGGCCACCTCGGGCGGGCAGAAGGCCTTCTGCATCTTCTTCCGGATCGCCTCCTCCCCGTCCGCGACCGAGATGTAGTTCCCGGCGGACGAGGACATCTTCTTCCCGTCGAGACCGTTCAGGATCGGCGTGTGGAGGCAGACGGGCGCGCGGTACCCGAGTTCCGGCAGGTACTCGCGGGCGAGCATGTGGATCTTGCGCTGGTCGATCCCCCCGACGGCCGCTTCGACCCCGAGGGCCATGATATCGACCATCTGCATGAGCGGATAGACCATCTGCGAGACCGTCGGGGCGTCCATGGCGCGCCCGACCTCGTCCATGGAGCGCCGCGCCCGGGCGAGCGTGACCGACTGGGAGGCCTGGAGCACCGGCACGATGTAGTCGCGGTCGAGCTGGAGATCGGTTCCGAGGACATACTCGACACCGACGAGTCCAAGCCCCTCGAAACAGCGCCGGTTGTACTCGGCGAGGTCGCGGACCTCGTCCATCGCCCCCTTCCGGTTCAGGAACGCGTGAAGATCGGCCAGGAGGACGACGATCTCGAAGCCGGCCTCCTTGAGGTCGAGGAGCTTGTTCACGGTCACCATGTGCCCGAGGTGCACCTCGCCCGACGGTTCGTATCCTGCGTAGACCCTCTTTCTCGGCGCCTCGAGGAGCCCGCGGAGCTCCTCGTCGGTCACGACCTCGACCGTGTTCCGCGTCGCAAGGGTGTACGCATCCATGCCTGTACGTGGGGCGAGAGAGGCATTAGGGTTATTCGTGGCACGCGGGCTCATCCAGGCGTCTCGCCGCGTGCCGCCCGTTCTGCCTCGGCCTTCAGGAAGGCGAGCCCCCGGGCGGTCGAACGTTCGAGGGTGCCCTGGAGGCGCCGGCGGAGGAGACGGGCGACGGGCCCGCTCCAGGACTCCTCGGTCGTCACGACCGTCCCCCCTGCCTGCTCCCTGAGGCTCCAGGCATGGATCGCCGAGATCCCGAGCGTCCGTCCTGTCCACTCGAGCCGGCGGGGCTCCTCGACATGGACGAGGGTCGATCTGATCGTCCCCGGACCTGCCTTCCAGGAGAATGTCGACCCCTCGGCGAATGGTCCTTCCAGCCGGGCGTCGGTCACGTCGGGGTTCCACGCCGGCCAGCGTGCAATCGTCGACAGGATCGCCCAGACGGCCCCGGGGGCGGCCTCGATCTCGATCGTTCCCGAGACCCTCACCGGCGCTGAAGCATCCAGCGTCATGGTCCTTAAAACACGGATTGAACGACCGAACTATGTAAGGATTCCTGTGCCCATGCCGATATGTCCCCCAATGGAGTCGACGGAACGAGGCGGCGGAAAGACGAGGCGCTCCTTCAGGAGATCCCCAGGTGTCGACCGGTTTTACCGTGTACCCCGGAATACGTGCCGAGGCGGTGCCGGGTTACTGCCGCCCTCGCATCACGGTACGCCCGCCCTCAAACCGGTACCGGGCGGTGCGGGCGAGAGTGGGGAAAAGCCTTCTCCCCTCGCCAGAGGAGCGGCTTGCCCCACACGCTGCGCCTGGAGTGACGAAATCGTACGGCTGAGACTCGGAGACGACCCCCGGGCACCGTCCATGCCTTCGCGAGAGCCCTACTTGACCGCGATGAAGCCCAGCGCCTCGTTCGTGGTTCGCACCGACTCCTCGGCGGAGACGTCGGAACACATGGCGCGGATCGCGTCCACGTTCTCGACCACGACGTCGGCCTCCTGGTGGATCGCCTGGAAGAGCCAGAGCTCGGTGCCGTCCACGACCGAGATCGACTCCTCGAAGATCCCGTTCTCCCACATGTCCGAGCGCGGGCGGTCCAGGTCGGACATGTGCTCGCGGAGCTGTGCCGTCGACGTGATCCCGGCGGGTTTGCGGATCAGGCCGAGGCGGGGGTGCCCCGCGATCAACTCGATCACGCGCTCTCGGGTTGCCGGCTGCTTCAGGGTCATCTGGAGGACATGCATGTGCATGAACGTGGTCGGCACGATCATTGCGGCCGTCGTGATCCGGATATGCTTGAGCACGGACTGGACGTCGGGGCCGTGGTGGCTCGGGAGCGTGACCGGGTCGAGCACGATCGCGTCGACCGGTCCGCGCTTGATGTCGCCGGGGTCCGAGGCACGCCGGACCATCACGGCCCGGACCATCTCGACGCCGAAGTCCTTGTCCATCTCGTGGATGATACGGACCAGCCCGGTCGTGTTGCACGAGACCACGCGCGTGAACTGGCGGTCTCTGGCCTCGGCGTAGTTGACGGCGGAGTTGAACGAGAACCCGGTCGTCGCGTGCTTCTCGCCGCCCTGGTAGATCGCCCGGACCTTGTGCTCCTCGTACATGGGCTTGTTCTTGAGGCCCACCCCGCCCGGCGTGGCGTCGACCACGACGTCGGCCAGCTTGATCATCTCGACGACCGTGCCTGCGACGGGGACCCCCGCGTTCTCGAAGTCCGCCCGCTTGGTCATGTCCGCAATGTAGAGCGGGAACCCCCGCTCCTTCGCGATGTAGGCCTCGGCATTCATCGAGGTCTTGGAGACGCCGACGATCTCCATGTCGGGCTGTGCTGCGACGGCATCGGCGACGCGCTTGCCGATGGTGCCGTATCCGTTGATGGCGACTTTGATGGTCATGTATTCCCCCGTGAGGACCTCATGCCCGCGCGGTCGACAGACGCCGCCGGCGCCCGGAGCGCGCTCCTGAGGATGGGATCAACTTCAGGGCACGCTATGATATACCTTTCCCGGTCACCGCAGGCGCGGCAGGAACCGTCCGGACCGCGCCGCGTATACGCGGTAGGATGCGCCGAACCGTCCCTCGAGGCCTGCCTCTTCGATCCCGGCCACTGCGACCTGGGCCGGGACCGCGAGCAGCGAGACGAGGGCGAGGAGGCTGAGGGTCAGGGGAAACACGCCGAGAAATGCAAGCATATCGCCGGTATACATCGGGTGGCGAACACGGGCGTACGGCCCCGTCATTGTGAGTGTTCCAAGCCGTATCGCGTGGAGAGACCAGACTACCAGGACGATGCCCGCCGCGAGCAGGACAATGCCCGCGATCTGCACGGCCGTGTCACCGGGAAAGCGGAGCTGGAGTACGGAGCCTGTCAGACGGTCGAGCCGGCCGAGCAGGTAGAGGGCGGGATAGGCGACCGTTACGAGTGCGAACACGCCGAGACCTGTGTACCCGAGTCCGAGCAGCGCTGCCGGCAATTCGGCCGCACTCCGATCAGGAGGGAGTCTTTGCGACGCCCACGCGCTGCGGACGACGAAGAAGAATAGGGCGAGGAGCGCGAGAGTGCCCGCCACGGCGTATTCGGGCAGCATCGCCGATCTGTGGTCCGGAACGGAGTATAATTCTGGCGACGAACCACGGACCCCTCTGGAGCATCTCGAACCGGGACGGCTCGGGAGAGTTCGGACTCGACCGCCGGGATGTCGGGCCGTCCGGTCCGCATCGGGCCTGGGACAGGCACCCGACCTACTCTCCTTCTACGATCTCCTGGACGACGGCCGCCAGTCCCATCCGGTCGATCGTTCGCCCGAACCGCTCCTTCGGCCGGCCGTTCCGCCGGTAGTACGAGAAGGCGCGCTCGATGAGCGAATACAGCTCCTCCGTCGACTCGATCAGTCCGTCGACCCGGTCTGCGAGACGGGGCGTTCTGCCCATCGTCCCCCCGATCCAGAGGACGAACCCGCGCCGGGCGACCGTCCAGGCCCCTCGCGGACAGCTGGAGGTGCACCTGCTGCAGTTGAGGCAGACGGCGGTATCGACAAGGTACCGTTCATCGACCTTCCGTATCGCGGACACGGGACAGATCTTCTCGCATGCCCGGCAGTCGTCGCAGGCGGCTTCGTTCCAGGCGGGAACGATCGCGCCCATGACGCCGATGTCGTTCTCGGTCGCCTTGGCGCAGTTGTTGGGGCAGCCGGTGACGGCGATCTTGCATTTGTGCGGGGCCATCTGCGAGAAGTACGCCCGGTCCAGGTACGTGGCGACCTCTTTCGTATCGAAGATCCCCCAGCGGCAGGTCTCGGCCCCGGGGCAGGCCGTGATGATCCGCACGCGGGGACCGTTCGCGCCCATACCCACGCCAGCGGCCTCCAGCTCACCGACCGCCGGCTCGATCGCGGAGACGGGCACGAAGTGAATCTCGATTCCCTGACGCGTCGAGATGTGCAGGCGGCCCCTACCATACTTCTCCGCCACCCCGGCGATCGCGCGCATCTGCGCAGAGGTAAACTCACCCCCCACCGCGTGGAGCCGCAGGGCGACGTATCCCTTCTGCTTCTGCCGGACGGCGCCGGGTGTCGTTGCCGGGTCGCGGCCAGTGAGTGTCTCGGTCATGCCTGTCTCGTCCTCTTCGTCGGTGCGAAGACCCATAACGGTTCGTCACCCGGGTGAACGGGCCGGGAGCAGCCTCGACCTTCGTCGCTGCTCAGAGGTACCGGGCCTGCGCCGCGACGACCCCGGTCGAGTCCTTCGCGCTCGCGTACTCGTCGAGGGGCTCCCGGTTCAGGATCAGAAAATGCGGACCCCAGCGGAAGGGATTGAGCACGGCGGCGGCCTGTTCGCGCTCGCCGAGGATGTAGCAGGTTGCCGCGAGCGCCTCGACCGAGGAGAGCCGTAGTGGCCGGCCGTAGTTGGTCGGGTTGGCCGCGACGAGATAGGGGAGGGCACGGTGGTGGCGCCACGCGTCGAAACGGCCGGCGTCGAGGACCTCCCACGAGCAGTCGAGGGCCGTGATGGACCGGATCGGGCCTCCGTTTCGCGGCGCGTCCGCGGGCGAGAGAGCCCGTTCCGCGGTGGGGTCGAGGATGAGGGTCGTGCGCGGCACTTTTCCTGGCCGGTCCACGATCCGTACCAGTCCCGCCCATGCCAACCGCACCGCCGTGCACTTCCCAGGTGCGCACGTATTGTCACGGTAGGCGAGGAGGGGGATCATCTGATACCGGGTTGGCACCCACTCTCCATCAATGTACGTGCTCGTGTCCTCCTGCCTGCTCGACCCCTCGCTCCGGGCGGATGGGATCACCTCGGACACCGACCGCGCGACCTTCGCCAGGGTGCTCGAGCGTTGCCGAGAGTTCGGGCTCGAGGTGGTCCCCCTCCCCTGCCCCGAGACGATTCACCTCGGCCGTCCGCGCTCTCCCGGCCCGCTCGCGGGGCGGCTCGACACGCCTGAGTTCGCCGCGCTTCTCGACCGTCTCGAGACCGACGTCCGGGCGCTCGTCGCCGAGCGGGGGGCTCCACTCTGCCTCGTCGGCGTCGACTCCTCACCGTGCTGCGGGGCGACGCGCCACTGGTACGACGAGTCCCGCCGCGCGGGGCGCGGGTGCTGGCTCGCCCGATTTCCCGAGATCCCTGTCGTCGACGCTGCCGCGTTCGCGCGGTACCGCGTCTACCTCGCGGCGCCGCTCTTCTCGGCGGCCGAGCGCTCGTTCAACGAGGGCCTCGCGGCCTTCCTTCGCTCCGGCAATCTGCAGGTCTTCGTTCCGCAGGCCGAGGGGGACGACTCCGCCGCGCGCGACCCCGCCTCGATCCGCCGCCTCTTCGATCGGCTCGTCGCGGCCATCGAGGAATCCGATATCATGGTCGCCGTGATCGACGGTGCGGACGCGGACTCGGGCGTAGCCTGGGAGATGGGGTACGCGTATGCCCGGGGTATCCCGGTGATCGCCCTGCGCACCGACTTCCGCCGGGTCGGGGCCTGCGAGTGCGCGAACCTGATGCTCGAATCCTCCTCCGCGATGGCGGGCTCGCTCGCGGAGCTGGCTGCGCTGCTCGGCGTGTTGCCACCGAAAGAAGAGAGAGGGGGTTACCAGGCCTCGGCGAAGGCCGTGTTCACGTAGATGTCCTCGAGCCGCGTCTTGTGCCCGCGCTCCATGGCGGCCAGCTCGGTGAAGAGCTTCTTGACCTCGGCGTCGTCGGACGCGTTGGCGAGCTGCGAGTACATCTGCATGGCCGCGAGCTCCTTCTTGATCGCGACGACGAGGCCGTCGATGGGCTTCATGTCCGGCGTCAGCGGCGGGGTGGGGAGCGTGTCGCCGACCTTGTAGTCCTTGGTCGACGAGAAGCCAAGCGAGGTGATGTCGCGGCTCAGCAACTTCTGCAGGTACTCGCGGTGCCCCTTCTCCTCACCCGCGAGTTCGCCGAAGAGCTTCTTCAGGTTCGCGTCCGTGACCTTCTCGGAGACGGTCTGGTAGAACGTGTAGGCCTCGACCTCGTTGTTGATCGCTTCGGAGATGATGCCCTTGTATTCTTCAGGAGTCATGACTAACGAAAACCTCCGTTGTAACCAAAGTGTACCTCCTTACTCTATTTAAGAGATTGTTTTGGGGTCTTCCCCGTCCCTGGTGGTGTGGACCAGAACCGCTCATCTGCGAGGCCCAGTTGTAGAGTCTGGGGATCACCTCCCTTCTTCGATGACATCGCTTGAAAGCGGAGATCCTGATCGACGCAAACGAGAACGGGGATGGACGCTGCAACGGCGCGGTAGGCAAGCAACGCCTGCGGGCGGTGATGGTCGCGTGGTCCGCAGGTGCCGACCCCTTTCGACGGCGGCGTGTTCCGGAGGGATATGCTATGGATCCCCGCGATACCGCTCCTCGTTCTCGCTCAGGATCCTGCTGGGGGTCGCGATAAAATATTCGCCCTCCCGTGAGCCGGATGTCGGCGGGATGACCGTTGTCCGCCGTCACAGTGCTCTCGGTCATCGCGGGCTCAGCGTCCGCTGGCATGAGCTGCGTCCTCGCCTAAGTCGAGGTTTCGGTCATGAGACCGGCGCAGGACAGGGACAGGGAGCATCCCGGTTCCGACGAGGCCCGACACGGCGAGCGGATCTCATACTGAGCTTTTTTACCCTGCTGTGCCCGATCAGCTCACATGTCTCTCGCAAGGACCCGATCCCTGCTTCTCATTCTCGGGCTCGTGGTCGGCATCGCGGCCGGCGCCGGCTGCCTCGCCGACGAGGGGCAGCCCGGCGGAAAGGAGAGCACGACGCAGCCATCCGTCCCCGATACGGGCGGAGGGTCGGGCGGCACACCACCCGAAGCTGGTGACACAACGCTCCCCATTCCGATCCCGATCGGGACCTGAGCCAGTTGGCACGGGCCGGGGGTTGCTCGGCTTTTCGGCCGTCGACGGGCTCCGCCCGTGCCGGGGGCGGGTATCAGCTCGTGGTCCTCGCTGGGTTGCCGGCGTGCCGGGATGATCCTCTGGTCCCTGGAGTTGGTTCGTCTCTCACTGCAATCCTCGCTTCGCTCGCCAGCGGACAGGGCCAGGAGCTCTTCGTTGCTGGCATCATGGCACGAAGATAGACGCCGCAGGGTGCGCGAGTATTGTACGCTCACTCTTCCGATGGTATCGGCAGACTCCAGCAAGGTTTATTACCGATAAATGTAATGATTAATCATTATATTAAGGTGGAGCCAGTGCGGAGGTCCGCCGAGTGCTCCACGAAGAACACCTATGGTGACAGTCCCAGGACGACTGTCGCCGGAACCGATTCCCGACCGCACGCCCTGGTGAACTGCAGGGGCCAAGCAGCGAGAGACCCATGGAAGAAGACTTCGACGTCCGTCTTGTCGACGAGGTCAAGTACTACCAGCCGGCACCGGAGTACCGGCAGAACGCATGGACCGATGATTACGAACGGACCTACGCCGAGTTCCTCGCCGACCCGGTCGGCTTCTGGGAACGGCAGGCGCACCACCTCGAATGGTTCCGACCGTGGGACGCCGTCCGGGAGTGGGACTACCCCTATGCCCGCTGGTTCGTGGGCGCGCGTCTGAACATCACGCGCAACTGCCTTGACCGTCATGTCGCCGACCATCGCCGCAACAAGGTTGCCCTGCTCTGGCGTGGCGACGAGGGCGAGGAGCGGATCTACACCTACTACAAGCTCTGGCGCGAGGTGAACCGGTTCGCGAACGGGCTCCGCTCGCTCGGGGTGCAGAAGGGCGACCGGGTCTGTATCTACATGCCCATCGTGCCCGAGCAGGCGATCGCGATGCTCGCGTGTGCACGGATTGGCGCTGTTCACTCGGTGGTCTTCGGCGGGTTCGGCGCGCAGGCCCTTGCGATGCGGCTGAACGACGCCAGGGCAAAGGTCGTTATCACCGCCGACATCGGGTACCGGCGGGGCAAGCGGATACCCCTGATCACGATCGTCCAGGAGGCCGTCATCGACGCTCCCGAGGTCGAGCGAATCGTCCTGCTCCGGCGCCAGCAGGAGTACCCGGTCGATATCCACCCCGAGCGGGAGACGGACTTCTACGACCTCATGGAGGAACAGCCGTTCGAGTGCGAACCCGAGGAGATGGATGCCGAGGACCCGTTCTTCATCCTCTACACCTCCGGCTCGACTGGCAAGCCGAAGGGAATCGTCCACACCTGCGGCGGGTACATGGTCGGGACCTACTACACCACTCGCCATGTCTTCGACTTCAAGGACAACGACGTCTACTGGTGCACGGCCGATCCCGGCTGGATCACGGGCCACTCGTATGTCGTGTACGGGCCCCTGATGGTCGGCGGGACGGTCGTGATCTTCGAGGGAACCCCCGACTACCCCGACCCCGGGGCGTTCTGGAAGATCATCGAGGACCTCGGCGTCACTATCTTCTACACGGCTCCGACCGCGATCCGGATGTTCATGAAGGTCGGTGAGGAGTGGCCGGACAAATACGACATGCGGTCTCTACGCGTGCTCGGCTCGGTCGGCGAGCCGCTCAATCCCGAGGCGTTCGAGTGGTACTACCGCGTGATCGGCAAGCGGCGCTGCCCGGTGGTCGACACCTGGTGGCAGACGGAGACCGGGATGCAGATGATCACGACCATGATCGGCGAGCCGATGCGGCCCGGGTTCGCGGGCCGCTCGATCCCGGGCGTCGTGGCCGATGTCGTCAACAAGGCCGGCGAGCCCGTGACGCCAGGGACCGGGGGATTTCTCGTGATGCGCGAGCCCTGGCCCGCGATGCTTCGGACGGTCTATGGCGACGACGCGCGGTACCGGCAGTACTGGGAGACCGTGCCGGGCTGCTACCTGACCGGCGATCTCGCCGTTAAGGCGCCCGACGGCTACATCATGGTGATCGGGCGTGCCGACGACCTGATCATCGTCTCGGGACACAACATCGGGACGGCCGAGGTCGAGAGCGCGCTCGTCTCGCATCACGCGGTGGCCGAGGCAGCCGTCGTCGGCAAGCCCGATCCCCTGAAAGGAAACCTGATCAAGGCGTTCGTGATCCTCAAGCTCGGCGAGACACCGTCCGAGCGGCTCAAGAACGACCTGGTCTACCAGGTCCGGATGATGCTCGGCCCGTTCGCGGTCCCGTCCGAGATCGAGTTCGTCAACGCCCTCCCGAAGACCCGGTCCGGTAAGATCATGCGGCGGGTGCTGAAGTCACGCGAGCTCGGCGTCGATCCTGGCGACCTCTCGACGCTGGAGGAGTAGGGGATGGCTGAGCCATCCCCGACCCTCTTCGGGATGCCGTCCGAGCGGGGGCGCTGGGTCTTCGTCCTGCTCGGGCTCGTGATAAACCTCGCGATCGGATCGATTTACGCATGGTCGGTCTTCAGAAAGCCGCTCGAGACGTTCTTCGCGGTCGGAGCGACCGAGTCACTCCTGCCGTTCATCGTCTTCCTCGCGCTCTTCGCATTCACCATGCCGACCGTCGGCGGCCTCCTCGATCGATACGGTCCCCGTCTCCTCAGCGTCGTGGGAGGAGTGATCGTCGGAGCGGGCTGGCTCCTCGGCTCGCAGTCGGATTCGATGGCGATGCTCACCCTGGCGTACGGCCTGATCGGCGGCATCGGTGTCGGCATCGTGTACAACTGCCCGATCACGGTTGCAGGGCGATGGTTCCCGGACCGGCGGGGGCTCGCTGTAGGGGCCACCGTGCTTGGATTCGGCCTCTCGCCGCTCATAACGGCACCGGTGGCGAATGCGATGATCGCGGTGATTGGCCCGCTCGCGACCATGGCGTACGTCGGTGTCGCCGCGCTCGTGGTGATCGTGCTCTGCGGCCTTCCGCTCCGGTTCCCACCCGAAGGGTGGGCGCCCGAGGGCTGGACGCCGACGGCGGTGGCAGCGAGCCGGGTCGACCTGAACCGGTTGGAGATGGTCAGAACACGGCAGTTCTGGGGGCTCTGGCTCTGTTTCTTCATCGGGACCCTTGCCGGGCTGATGGCGATCGGTATCGCATCGCCGGTCGGACAGGAGGTCTTCCTGCTGGCCCCCGCGACGGCAGCGGCGCTGGTCGGCGTCTTCGCGATCTTCAACGGGATCGGCAGGCCGATCTTCGGCTCGCTGGTGGATCGGATCGGAACACGCACCACAGCGATGGCCAATCTGGGCCTGATCGCTGTGGCGGCTCTCCTGCTCTGGGCAGGATCGGGGCCCGGACTCATGGTGGTCTACGTAGCCGGCTTCGCAGCCCTCTGGCTCAGCCTCGGCGGCTGGCTCGCGATCGCTCCCGCCTGCACCGCGGCGTTCTGTGGGACGAAGTACTACGGCCCGAACTACGGACTGGTCTTTACCGCCTACGGCGTGGGAGCGATTGCGGGAAATCTGCTCGCGGGGAGTCTCCGCGATATCGTCGGCTCGTACACGGCTGTCTTCCTTCCTGTTGCGGGGCTCGCGCTCGTGGGCGTGGCGGCTGCAGCGCTCTTCCTGGGGCCGCCCGTCCTGGCGGAAGGAGAATAGCGAGATCCCCTCTCTTTTCTGCGATGTGGGGCTCGACGTCTCGATGAGAACCTGGACGATCTGCATCTCGGGGGAAGGGCGTCGTTTGAGTCAAATTTATAAATGTAGGAATAAAACTTCCTTCCTTTAGGTGACCTGGGACTCCACTCACTGAGATGAACTCGCAATGGCGCTCGACACCGGTAACACGGCATGGCTTCTCATATCGATGGCGCTCGTCATGATCATGACACCCGGGGTCGGGTTCTTCTACGGGGGCATGGTCAGGAGAAAGAACCTGATCGCGATGATCGCGCTCTCGTTCATCGCGTTCGCGCTCGTCTCGGTCCAGTGGGTCGTCGCCGGGTATACGCTCTCGTTCGGGCCCGATATCGGCGGCCTCATCGGCGGGCTTTCCTACCTGGGGCTCGCAGGGATCGGCGTCGACACGGGCGACGGAACATATCCCCCGATCCTGTTCGTGGCGTGGCAGCTCGTCTTCGCAGCGGTGGCCCTGGCCATCCTGACCTCGGCGGTTGCCGAACGGATCAGGCTCAGCTCGTTCATCGTCCTGGGACTGCTCTGGACGACCCTGGTCTACGACCCGCTCGCGCACTGGGTCTGGGGAGGTGGCTTCCTGATGGACCTCGGCGCGCTCGACTTTGCCGGCGGCACGGTGGTGCACATCAGCGCCGGCTTCGGGGCACTCGCGCTCGCACTCGTGATCGGCAAACGCGTCGGCTTCGGCCAGCACACGTTCGAGCCGACCAACATCCCCATGACGCTCCTCGGGGCCGGGCTGCTCTGGTTCGGCTGGTTCGGCTTCAACGGGGGCAGCGCGCTCGCAGCGGACGGGCTCGCGTCGAACGCGCTCCTGGTGACCAACACCGCTGCCGCGATCGGCGCACTCGCCTGGCTCGCCGCCTCGTGGATACACGGCAGGCCGTCCTCGCTCGGGTTCGTCTCGGGCGCGATCGCCGGCCTGGTCGCCATCACGCCGGCCGCTGGCTACGTCGGGGTGCCGGCGAGCCTGGTGATCGGCGCCGTGGCGGGTCTGCTCTGCTACGGCTGCATGCTGCTCCGCCTCCGTTTCGGCTCCGACGAGTCCCTCGATGCCTGGGCTATCCACGGCATGGGAGGTGTCTGGGGCGCAGTGGCAACGGGCATCTTCGCCAGCACCGCGATCAACCAGTATCCAGGCCTGCTGGAGGGCTCGACGAGCCAGTTCCTCGCGAACCTCGCAGCCGCCGGTGTCTCGGTGGTCTTCGCGTTCGGCCTGACCCTGGTGCTCGCCCTCATGGTGAAGCGGACCATGGGCCTGCGCGTGTCGGAGGAAGAGGAGTACGTCGGCCTCGACATCGCTCTGCACGGCGAGCGGGTACAGGCATGAGGGGGAGACGACAATGCACCTCCTGACCGCGATCATCCGGCCCGAGCGGATCGACTTCGTCAAGAAGGAGCTCGAGGACAGGGGTATCTACGGCATGACCATCACCGAGGTACGCGGGCGTGGTGAGCAGAAGGGGATCGCGCTCCAGTACCGGCGCAGGACGATGTCCGTGGACATGCTGCCCAAGTACCGGGTCGAGGTCGCCGTGGACGACCGCCTGGTCGATACCGCGATCGAGGCGATCTGCGCCGGCGCCCGGACCGGAAAGGTCGGTGACGGCAAGATCTTCGTCCTGCCGATCGCACGGACGATCAGGGTCCGGACGGGAGAGGAGCTGACAGATGGTCCGGCCCCGGACGCGGAGGACGAGGACCCCTCGTCCTCCGCTCCCACCAACCCGATCTAAGAGTTCAAGTCGCACCGTGACCAACCCTCTGCTATGCGGGTCACGGCTCTCTCCTCCGGCTCCAAGGGGAACGCGGTCCTGGTGGAAAGCCGGGACGGCGCGCTCCTGATCGACGCCGGTCTCTCAGCGCGCGACCTCCTCGCCCGGATCACGCAGGCCGGCGCCGACCCGGCCACGATCGGGGCTGTCCTCGTGACCCACGAGCACACCGACCACGTCCGGGGGCTCGACGCATTCGTAAAAAGGCTCGACATTCCCGTCTACGCCACGCCGGGAACGATCTCCGAGTTCCTCCTCCACCGGAAGACCTCCAAGAGAGCGATCACGACCCGGCCCGTCCGCGCATTCGAGCCGTTCGAGGTCGGCGGGTTCGAGATCACGCCCCTACCGCTCTCGCACGACGCCCGCGAGCCGTGCGGGTACGCGATCAGCGGCGACGGGGCCCGGCTCGGGTACTGCACGGATACGGGCGTCGTCCCAGACGGCGTGCGCGACCTCCTCGCGGCCTGCGACGCGCTCGTGCTCGAGTCGAACCACTGCCCGCGCATGCTCGAGGAGGGCCCCTACCCGGCCCTGCTCAAGCGCCGCATCCGCTCGCGGCATGGTCACCTCTCGAACGAACAGACGGCCGAGTTGCTCCGCACCTTCTCGGGCGACCTTGCCGCGGTCATGCTCGCGCACCTCTCGGACACGAACAACACCCTCGAGCGGGCGCGCATCTCGGCCGAGACGGCCTTCGGCCTCTTCCTTCCCGATGTCCTGCTCACGGTCGCGCTCCAGCAGACGGTCTCGGACCCGATGGAGGTCTAGGTGGAGTTCGCCGAGTTCGCCGCGCTCTGCGAGCAGCTCGAGGCGCTCGCCGGACGGCTCGAGATGCGCGACCTCGTCGCGTCCGTGCTCCCGGGACTCGACCGCGACGAACTCCCCGTCTTCGTCCGACTGGTCCAGGGCAAGGTCTTCCCCGACTGGTCTCCCGAGAAGCTCGGTGTCGGGCCGATGCTCCTGTACGAGGCGGCCGCGTACGTCGCGGGACGCAAGAAGGCGGACGTCGTCCGGCTCGTGAACGAGACGGGAGACGCCGGTCTCGCGATCGAGCGCCTTCTGGCGCGACGGCAGCAGTCTGCGTTCTTCAACGAGGCGCTCTCGCTCGTCGAGGTGCACGCGCTCCTTGTCCGGGTTGCGGGAGCGTCCGGCCCGCAGTCGCAGCAGGCGAAGATGCGGCTTCTCCGGCAGGGCTTCGGGGCCATGACCCCGTGCGAGGCCCGGTTCTTCGCCCGGCTCGTGCTTGCCGAGCTCAGGATCGGGATCGGCGAGGGGACGGTCCGTGACGCGATCGCGCTGGCGTTCGGCGTGGAACCGCGCCTGGTCGAGCACGCCCAGCAGGCGCTCAACGACCTTGGCGAGGTCGCGCTCCTCGCCCGACAGGGGGATGATGCCCTCGTCTCAGTCCAGATAGTCCCGTTCCGCCCGGTGCGGATGATGCTCGCGCAGCAGGGGACCATCGCCGGACAGCTCGAGGACTACGGCCCGGTGGCGGTCGAGTTCAAATACGACGGCTCGCGGATCCAGTTCCACCGGGTCGGCATGGTCTGCCGTATCTGGTCCCGGCGACTCGAGGAGGTGACCCACGCCCTCCCCGAGATCGTCGAGGCGCTTCGCGCTGCGACCGACCGCGACGTCATCCTCGACGGCGAGGTCGTCGCACTCGGCGCCGAGGGCCGGCCGCTCCCGTTCCAGACCGTGCTTCGCCGCTTCCGGCGCAAGCACGGCGTGGCGGCGGCACGGGAGTCGATCGCGCTCGTACCCCGCATCTTCGACTGTCTGTATGCCGGCGGCGAGACGTTGCTGGACCGCCCGCTCTCCGACCGGCGACGCGTGCTCGAGGCGGTTGTCGCCGAGTATCTCGCGCCCCAGGAGGTCCTAGGCGACGAGGACGAGATCCGCTCGATCTACGACCAGGCCATCCGCGACGGACACGAGGGTGTGATGCTCAAGCTCCCCGACTCGCCGTACACCCCCGGTGCCCGCGGACGGGCCTGGGTCAAGATCAAGCCGGAGGTCGATTCACTGGACCTCGCCGTGATCGGCGCCGAGTGGGGCGAGGGGCGGCGGGCCCAGCACTTCGGGTCGTACCAGCTCGCCGTCCAGGACCGGGGAAAGCTCCTCTCGGTCGGGCGCGTCGCAACCGGGATCACCGACGAGCAGCTGGCCGAGCTCCACGCCCTCTTCACGGACCTCGTCATGGCCGAGTCGGGGAACTCGGTGACCTTCGAACCGCAGGTCGTCTTCGAGGTCGGCTACTCCGAGATCCAGAAGAGCCCCAACTACGCGAGCGGGTACGCGCTTCGCTTCCCCCGTTTCGTCCGGGTCCGCGACGACAAGGGCATTGACGAGATCGAGTCGCTCGGGGGCCTCGAGGCGCGATACCGTCGCCAGGCCACCCAGAACGGCGCCGGCACGGACTGACGCACCCGGCGCTTCCCCCGCCTACCCGTGCCACTGCATGAGGTAGAAGACGTGCCCATAGGTCGTGGGATACGATGCATGGATACGCAACTCCTCCTCGACCTCGGCGATGACACCCGCTTCGTCGGGCGTCGCGCCGCGCGAACGCCACTCCCGGCACCGCATCCGCATCGCGCTGTAGAACGCGTCCCGTGCCGTGTCCGGGAGGCATGCGGCGCCGAGCCAGCGATAGCCCGCGGCGGTGCAGGCGGCGATGTTCATCGCGACCGTACGCATGCCCGGGTAGGCCGCCGACCAGAACGTCCGGACCTCCTGCGGGGGCTCCTCGACAAGCCAGCTCAGGTCCGAGACCACGACGTATCCTCCCGGCACGAGCAGGTCGCGCCAGGACCGGAGCGCGACGTCGAAGCCGATAGTGTAGACCGATCCTTCGGACCAGACCAGATCGAATGGTCCCTCGTCCTCCGGCACTGCGTCCATCGAGACCTTCAGCGTCCGGACCCGGCCGGCAAGTCCTTCCCGGGCCGCCCGTTCATTCAGCCGCTGGAGGAGCCCGCTGGCGAGGTCGACAGCCGTCACCCGAGCACCGGCTCGTGCCAGGGTGAGCGCGGCCGCGCCGCTTCCCGAGCCCATGTCGGCCGTGCGCGGCCGCCCGGGGAGGTCCGGAAGGAGGCCGTAGAGCTGAGCCGTGAACCGGTCGTCGCCCGGACCCTCCCGCGGAAGGGTGGCGACGAACCGGAGCAGCATCTCCTGGTGCGCGTCCCCGCCCATTCCCTGGACCACGCGGACCACGCGCCTGCCGCCCCGCGTACGACGGCGCGGCGCGGACCGTCCGGGGCGAGCCGGCCCAAGGCCGAAGGCTGCCCTTGTCCCGGCGGCCATCAGGTTCACGGCCGTGCGGATGATCTCCTGGTGCCGATACAGTCGCTCCTGCCATTCGGTCGGGATGCCCGAGAGGCCGTAGCAGGCGCCGGCCAGCTGTCCGGCGACCGCCCCGACCGTGTCAGCATCGTCGCCCAGGTTCACGGCGGCGAGGACCACCTCGGAGAACGAGCGACCATGCGCGAACGCCCAGAGCGCGGCCTCCAGGCACTCGACGGCACCGCCCTGTGCCCGAATCTCGGGAGGCTCCCTGGCGAGGAACGAGCCCGCCACCACGTCCGCGATCGGCGAGCAGAGCCGCGCATTCTCCCAGATCCCCTCGACGGGCTCGTACAGGGGCGCCGAGAGGGCCGATACCGGGGCCTCCAGTATCGCACCCGAGAGGAGCCCGGCGCAGTACCGACAGGCGTCGATCGACTCGGGCGCCGCATGCGTGGTCCGGCTCATGGCCGCGGCCTCCTCAACGGCCCGAGCAGGGTCCCCGGCGAAGAAGATGGGCACCGGCGCGACCCGCATCAACGACCCGTTCCCCGGCATGAGCCCCGCGACAGGAGCGGCCTCGACCGACCCGGTCCTGAGGAAGACCTCGAGAGACCGCCTCGTCGTGGTATCGATATCCAGGCAGACCCCGGTGGGGGCCAGGTAGCCCTCGCGCCAGTACCGGACGTACCGCTGGAGCTGATCGAGGGGGTCCATTCCGCCGCAGGCGATGAGGCTCTCGGCCAGGCAGAGTGTCATGGCCGTATCCTCCGTCCAGCACCCGGCGGGAAGATTGAGGATCCCGCCCTCGCGGTATCCCGAGATCGGCGCGAAGGTCCCCGGTTTCAGGAACTCAACGGGAGCGCCGAGGGCATCTCCGACCGCGAGCCCGACGATGGCCCCGAGGGCCGCGTCCTGGACGTCGATAGCCATCGCAGAGAGTATGTCCCTCTGTTGATAAAAAAGAAGCCACTTCGACGCGGCGAACCTGTTTGAGTGGCAGGGGATAGGACCGTGACGATGGATGCGGCACCCCGCGCTCTCTTCCTGCCCACCACTCCAACGGCTCGTCAGGGAGCCGGGGCACCTGCCTCCGGAGGGGGCGTCCCGCTGGACGGGAGCCCCATCTGGCCGGGTGGTCCGCCCTCCGGCGGCGTCCCGTTGAAGGCCCCTCCGGGAAGACGTCCCGCCGGCGGTGTCCCGTTGGGGAACCAGCGGTCCGGAGATGCTCCGTCGGGAGGCGTGCCGTTGGGACGGAATCCGTTCTGGGGCCCGTCGTGTCCTGTGGCGTTCGAGGCGATGCTGGCGTCTCCTCCAGCCGAGGTCGTTGTCTGGCTCGTGGTGCAGCCGGCTGTGAATGCGAGGTAGCCGAGGACGACGGCCGTAGCCAGGACCAGCAGGAGCAGGCGGGAGCGTCGAAGGCCCTGTAATGATTCTCTTTTCACGAATATCATTTCCATGGTGGTATGGTCGGAAGACCGGAGACCGGGACTCCCGGTGGCCCGTCCTTCGCGAGCGATGCACTCATCCAGTTGAACCAATCGGCGAAATCGCGCCCGGGATCCGCTCTCGCCTCCTGTTTCGCTTTCGTGGACACCGGAGCAGGGATGGAATGGGGTGAGGGATCCGCCCGTTGCCTGCCACTCAGTGGGTGTCAACGTAATTTATAGCTTACTTTTTATATGATTATTTTTACCTATAACTGGATGGATTGGTCGGCGTCAGACGCACCCGGCGCGTACGGATTGATGGCCGTATCGGTCGCCCGTCTGCCGTCACTACGAGGCCTCGCCGGAGAGCCGACCGCCTCCACCGCTGTGAGATCCCCTCCCCTGCGAGATGGCGGCGCCGTCCGGCATGGTCACCATTCCCGCGCCAGTCATCGGCGCACGCTGGTCAGGCCGAACCGGGGCTCAGAGAAAGTCGGCGAGGGTCCGCTCGCTCCGCATCCGCGGAAGCAGGGCGGACCTGGTGCGCCACGAGGCGTCGCCGTAGCACCGGTCGAGCGCCGCGGCCCCCTCTTCGAGGGTCGCGTACCGCTCCGCCGGACGCTGCATCGCCTGCCGCGTCGCCTCGCGCACGACCCACGTCCCCAGCGGTGCCCAGTACTCCCCCGTAACCGACCGGAGCACGAGAGCCCGGGCCTGGCGTCGTGCAGCGACGAGGTAATCGGTCACGGCAAGCCGGGCCGAGTAGTACGCGCCCGCGATGGGCGAGTATCCCGATTTTGAGGGTCCCTCGCCGTCGACCGTGACCGCGTCGTTCTCCCCGGTCCAGAGGCTGTGCGCTCGCCAGCACTCGATCATCTCGTACCGCCACCCGCCGGGGACGAGGAGCACGGCGATGGTGTTGCCGAACAGAGTGGCGCAGAAGACCAGCACCTCCTCTATCGACGGGTATCGCACCAGCTCCCGCTTCGCAGCCCTGCCAAGGGTATCGTCAACGGCCGTGATCGCCCAGCGCGTCGGGACGACCCGCGCCGATCGTCCGAGCGTCCCCGCCGAGAGCAGGTCCGCGAGGTGATAGACGTCGACGTCGGAGCGGTAGAGCTGGGCCAGACCGTCGGACGCGGCGAGGTCCGGGTCGCCCGCCACCTTCTCCACCATCCGCGGCACGACCGGGTTGTCGAGGACGTCGAGCTTGCGGACTGGCCCGGACATCCCGATCGGTGTGAAGACGCCGTCGAACCGCAGGTCGGCCTCGACCGGGCGGGCGAACGCGACCTCGACATCGACGGGGGTGGCCGAGAGCGCGACCTCGGCCATCGCGTCTCGCACGCGCCCGACCGGAGCGCGCGCCGCGATGGTCCCGGCACGGAGGTTCACCACGTCCTCGATGGAGAGTCCCCGGGCGATCCAGTCGGGCGGACGATCCGGGTCGCCGAGCAGGAGGGGTCCCCCCTGTACGCCCGGGTAGCCGTGCGAGCCGACGAAGACGGAGGGCGCCGCGCCCATGTACGACGTGACCGGCCTCGCCCCCGCACGCGCGAGGAACCGTGCCGTGATCGGGCAGCGCGCGAGGCCGCAGAGCCCCTTTCCCTTGCAGGAGGCGCAGAGCACCCCCCCGGTGTTCATCCGATCACCTGGACTCGGTCCCGGAGTACGCAGAGGGCGCGTGCGACGAAGGTCTCCCACTCGAGCGGCCGGTCGTCGCAGTGTTCCGCGAGTTCCCGACCGAGCTCGTCGTCGCGGTCGCCGGTCGCCCGGAGGACGAGCGAACCCGGGGCGCCCGTGCAGTCGCCGACGATCCCGTCGCCGTCACCGTCGGTGATGCCGAGCACCGGGAGCCCCAGGTGCGCGCCGAGGTGGAGGGCCGCGGCCGTCGTGTCGTCGCCGATCGCGAGCAGGCCGCAGTGGTCCTCGGAGAGCTCACGGTAGAGCGCGATCGCGTCGTGGTCGAGGACGAGCACGCGTCCCGGCGCTCTCCGGCGGGACGCCGGGCGGGGCGTCGCGGCACGAAGCGGTCCCGCCGTGCACCAGGCCTCCGGGAGACGGATCGGACCCCGGCGGCGAAGTTTCTCGACGCCGTGCGGTTTCAGCAAACATCCTCGATCGGCCTCGAGGCGGTCGCCATCGGAGACCAGGACCACCTCGTTCGCCGTGGCGAGTCCGATGACCAGTCCGTCGACGAGCACTGCATCGCCGGGCCGGCACCCGCGGACCACGCGACATTGACCGCCCGTTACCGGCGGCGCAGCCATCCGCGTCTCAGTCTTCCAGCCGAGCAGGTCCGCGAACGGGGCACCGTCGGCACCGTTCCAGCAGACCACGGTCGCGTCCGCACACTCGAGCTGGACGAGGGGCCGACCGATCCTCGCGGCCACGATCTCGCCGAAGACCCTTCCCGAGTCGGGGGAACGCCCCCGGTTCACGAGCACGGCCTCGGGGTCGGCCGCGAGGGCAGCCGACGGCTTCTTCGCGGTCCAGCAGGAGAGGAGCCCGTGTTCTTCTGCCGCGCACCGGGCCATGACCCCGGCGACAACGACTCGTGCTGGCTGGAGCATTCCGACAAGGCGGGCGGCGTCCCCCGAATCGATCACTTCGGGCCCGTGGATGACCACGCTACCGCCGTGCACGCCGCTTGATCTCGAAACGCGTTCAGCGTTCGTGGCAGCGGAGGAGTGCAGGGCCGTCGCTCCCGTCGTGGGCGGAGGACACGAATCGAGAGCCCTGCAGGGAGCCGCTCCCGGGCCTGGCCCGGACCTCGGGGGCGGGATCGGGGTGGCGGACGGACCGGGCATCTTCCCTGGCAGGGATGGAGCCGGTCCCCTCATCAATCTGATTGTCGCGGCGGGGCGATCTCGAGCGTGAGATCGAGTGATCGGACCGAGTGCGTCAGGGCCCCGATGCTCACCAGGTCGATCCCGAGCGCCGCGTACTCTCCGATGGTCGCCTCGGTGATCCCGCCCGAGACCTCGACCCGGACCCGGCCACGGAGCCCGGCCGACGTGAGCGCGGCCATGGCCCTCTCCACCTCTTCCGGGGTCATGTTGTCGAGCAGGACGACGTCGGCACCGGATCGGGCGGCCCGGACGGCCTCGTCGGCCGTCTCGACCTCGACCTCGACCGTCTTGTACGCGGAGAACGCCCTGGCCCGCCGGACCGCCTCCTCGATCGGGACCAGCGCGAGGTGGTTGTCCTTGATCAGCACGCCGTCCGAGAGCGTGAACCGGTGGGGGTCGCCACCGCCGAGCATGACGGCCTTCTTGTCGAGCAGGCCGAGTCCCGGAGCGGTCTTGCGGGTGGCCGCGACGCGGACATGCGGTCCTCGTTCGCGCGCGCGTGCCGCATAACGGGCAGTCGCGGTCGCTATCCCGCTCATCCGGCCGAGGAGGTTCAGGGCCGTCCGCTCGACGAGCAGCACGCTCCGGACGGGGCCCTCGAGCCCGAGCACGATCTCCCCCCCCTCGACCCGGTCCCCGTCCGACGCATGCGACGTGACCCCGACGCCGTGGTGGGAGAAGAGCGTCGTCGCCTCGGCGAGCCCGGCGGCTATCCCCGTCTCCCGGAACCGGATCACGGCCGTGCACAGCCGGTCGTCCATAACGGCCTCCGAGGTCACGTCGCCGAACGGCGCGTCGTCGGCGAGGTACGAGAGCAGGCGGGCGAGCGGGACGCCGATCACGTCCCCACCACGATCGGCTCCCCGAGGTCGCGGAGCAGGACCAGGATTGAGAGGGCGGCGAGGTACGACGTGGCCGGATTGTCCGGGCTCGGGACGTTCTCGATGCGGAGGAGGGCGGTGCCGAAGGGACCCTCGGCGCTGATCTCGTGGATGTTGCGGTCCACAGCCGGGTCGGCCCAGAGCTCGACCTGGACCTCGTTCCCGGACGCGAGGGCGAGCGCGACCGAGACGTTGACATTCTTGGGATAGGCCTGGACGCAGTCGTCGGCCCGTCCGCGGAAGACGAGCGTCCGTTCGGTGATATCGAGCCCGAGCGAGGCCGGACTCTTGGTGGTCTTGAGCACGACCGTATCGATCCCGCCGATCCGGCCGACCTTCAGGTTGTCGAGCCCCATCACGGCCCCGCTCGGGATGTAGATGCGCCGGCCCGACGCGATGGCCGCCTGCCGGAGCCTCGTGCGGAAGGCGAGGTCGGCAAGCCCTCCGACCGACATCACGACGAGATCCCTGCCGGATGCGAGCACGGCCTCGCCATGGGCCCGGACGGCCGCGATCGAAGCCGCCTCGACGATGAGATCGACGTCGGCGCCGACGAACTCCTCGAACGTGTCGTAGGCGACTCCCTCCGAGCGCATCGCGAGTTCGCGGGCGCGCTCGGGGAACAGGTCGTACAGGGCCGTGATCGTGAAGCCCTCGGCGTGCGCTGTGAGCAGGTTGCCGATGTTGCCGCACCCGAGAAGCCCGATCCGCAACATGGGGTAGTGTGTGGTCTTCGGAGAGTAATAAGGTCCGCGGGAGGCGCAACAAGGCTGATGTCACGTGCCGGCGATAGCTGGTGGATGACGATCGACGAGATCGAGCGGGGGCTATCTGCCATCGAAGAGCGGATCAGCGAATACCGGGAGGCGATCGCGGAGGCCGGAGAGACCATCGACAGGGAGGAAGCCGCCCTGCTGGCCCGGATGGCCCGGACTGCTGCCGCGATCGTTCCCGCGGCCGGCCTCGAGGTGATGGCACGGGGCAAGGTCGACGGCGCGGGCGAGATGTTCGACCAGAGCTATTACCCCGGAAAGATGCTGATCCTGGGCCGGACCGACCCCATGCCCTTCCGGCCGGACAACCCGGAGAAGGCGGTCACGGACCAGTTCTGCGTACTCAAGGAGGACGGGACCCTGGCCGAGCTGATGTACTCGAACGACACCGTGCTCGTGGATAGCCATCTCAGCCCCATCACCCCCGAGGACGCGCTCGGGGTCTACGGCCCCGAGCTCCTCTTCATGCTCTACCGGGGACTCCGGGAGTATCACGAGGGGCAGGAGGCGCTCCTCAACGCCCTCCGGACCACGCTGGAGTACCTCCACGGATAGCCTGGACTATCGCCAGCCGAAGATCGGGAATGTGGGCCGGAGCGGGTCGGCCTCGGGACGGAGGGCCGAGAGGAGTTCGACCCGCTGGAACGACTGGCCCGTGCTGTTTTTGAACGTCACGACCGCCTTCACCTCCGTCACCTGTCCGGGGAGCGGCTCTTCATGGATCGCCTCGACTCCAAGCGAGGGCAGGTCGAACTCGATCTCGACGGGGACGATCGAGGCATGCACCTGGAGCGCCGTGGCGTTCCCCGAGTTCCGGAGCACGATGGAGCGGGCGTCCTCGGCGAGGGTGACCGCGATATCGGGCAGATCGACGGCATCGCGGCTTATCGCGAAGGACGCGGCGACGACGACGGCGATGACCAGGACGATCAGCGAGAGATAGGGGGAGACGAGATAGAGCCCGGCGGCAGCCACGAGGCCGAGCACGATGACGATCACGATCGAGCGCTCCATGAGAAAGAGATCCACGCGAAACGATAAAAAACAGGGCGTGAATGGGCCCGATGAGATTCGAACTCATGGCCTCCCGGTTATCAGCCGGGCGCACCACCTGGCTATGCTACGGGCCCTCCGAGTTACCCTACTAGATCAATCGTCCCGGTTCTTATAGATTATCGAAGGCATCCGGACAGACGCTTTTGTATCCTTTCCGCTGCAATAACTCATGAACGGGCCGCCCGCGCACGGCCCGGCAGGGGATGGTTCATGGCTAGGCAGTATCTGCTCGGCAACGAGGCGCTCGCCCATGCCGCCCTCGAGGGCGGAGTCGGGTTCGCGGCCGGGTACCCCGGCACGCCCTCGTCCGAGGTGATCGACCTGCTCCGGGCCGAGCGGCCCGAGGGCGTTCACGTGGAGTGGTCGACCAACGAAAAGGTCGCGTTCGAGAACGCGCTCGCCGCGTCCTGGTGCGGCGTCCGCGCGCTCTTCACGACGAAGCACGTCGGGCTGAACGTCGCGGCCGACCCGCTGATGACCAGCGCGTACACGGGCGTGACCGGGGGGTTCGTGGTCTTCTCGGCCGACGACCCGTTCGCGCATTCGTCCCAGAACGAGCAGGACAGCCGGCTTTACGCCGCGATGGCCGGGCTGCCCTGCCTCGACCCGACCACGATCGAGGAGGCGCATGCCATGCTCCGCGACGCCTTCGCCCTCTCCGAGGAGGTCCAGCTGCCCGTGATCGTCCGACCGACGACGCGCATCTGCCACTCCAAGGCCGACGTCGAGCTCGGCCCGGTCCCGGCGCCGCAGACCGAGGCCGTCTTTCACCGGGATCCCCGCCAGTACGTGGTGATCCCGGCGCATACCCGCGTCCTCCACCACCGGCTGAACGAGAAGCAGCCGCGATTGCGCGAGCGCCTTCTTCCGTACAACACGGGCGAGATCCGCGGACGGCGGGCCGTGGTCGCGAGCGGCATCGCGGCGAGTTACGTCCGGGAGGTGCTCCCCGACGATGTCTCGCTCTTCACCGTCCGCGCCTATCCCCTCGACCCCGAGCAGCTCCACTGCTTCTGCCTCGAGCACGAGGAGGTGCTCGTGATCGAGGAGGGGGCACCCGTGGTCGAGGAGCAGGTACGGCAGGCCGCCGGCTGCGTCCGGGTCTTCGGGAAACGGACCGGCCACGTCCCCGCGGAGGGCGAGCTCTCTCCAACGGTGGTGCGAGGCGCTCTCGCGAAGGCCGGGTACACCGACGTCTCCCCGGCCCCCCTGAGACCTGAGGAGGGGATCCCCCCCCGCCCGCCGATCCTCTGCGCCGGCTGCCCTCACCGGGCCGTCTTCCACGCGATGCGGCGGGTCTTCAGGGACGCGGTCTTCCCGTCCGACATCGGCTGCTACACCCTCGGGCTCCAGCTCGGCGCGGTGGACACCACGATCTGTATGGGCGCCTCGATCACGGTCGCGTCGGGGATCGCGCTCACGGCGGGCGGCGACGTGGTCGCCACGATCGGGGACTCGACCTTCCTCCACACCGGCCTGCCGGGCCTGGTGAACGCGGTCTACAACGGTGCGGAGATGGTCCTGGTGATCCTGGACAACCGGACCACGGCCATGACCGGACACCAGCCCAACCCGACGAGCGGGGTGACCGCGACCGGCGAGGCCACGCCGAAGGTCTCGCTCGAGGCGCTCTGCCGGGCGTGCGGCGTGACCTGGGTCGAGACGGTGGACCCGTACGACATGACGGGGCTCCTCGCGACCCTCCGCGAGGCGAAGGGCCGGTCCGGGGTCCGCGTGGTGATCGCGAAGAAGCCCTGCGTGATCAACGAACGGCGGGCGAAGGTCGCCCGCCCACGGCTCTCGGTGGACCCGTCGGCCTGCAACGGCTGCCGGACCTGCCTCCGCTACGGCTGCCCCGGCATGGCCTTCGAGGGAGAGACGGCCACTGTCACGGCGCTCTGCTCGGGCTGCGGGGTCTGTGTCACCCTCTGCCCGCAGGGCGCGATCGGCCGGGAAGGGCGACCGCCGGCGAAGGGAGGTGAAGCATGAGTTTCGACGTCATGATCGTCGGGGTCGGCGGCCAGGGGACGATCCTGGCCTCGAACATCCTCGGCGAGGCCTGCGTGGTCGAGGGACGGACCGTCCGCGGCGCCGAGACGCACGGCATGGCCCAGCGCGGCGGCTCGGTCGAGTGCTCGGTCCGGATCGACGGCCGGTTCGGGCCGCTGATCGACCCGGGGACCGCCGATCTCCTGCTCTCGTTCGACCTCCTCGAGGCGCTCCGGTATCGCCACTTCCTGAAGCCGGCGGGGCGGGTGGTGACGAACACCGCGATCATCACGCCGACCCCCGTCTTCACGCAGCAGCTCCCGATGCCATCGCCCGACGAGTGCCTCGCCCGGGTCGCGCCGTTCCGGCCGCTGGCCGTCGACGCCGGCGCCCTCGCCCGCGAGGCCGGCTCGGAGCTGGCGCAGAACGTGGTGCTGATCGGGGCGGCTTCCCACCTGATACCGCTCGCGCCGGCGTCGCTGATGGCCGCGATCGAGCGCTCCGTCCCGCCGAAGACGGTCGAGCTGAACCGCAGGGCATTCGAGCTCGGTCGCAAGGCGGGTGAAGGAGAGGGTTGATCAACAGCCCTCCCCGGTGGCGTCGGGCGGGATGAGCCCTCCGCCGTCTTTTCCAGGCAGGCACCGTGCGGCAGCTGACCCGGCCCGCCTGCTCCAGAGAGTCCGCGGGACCGTCAGCTGCGGGCCTTCCGCTCCCGCCGACCCGTATGAGCGATACACGCCATAGCGCGCGGAATGGAGAAAGCGACGCTGAAAATTATGCCGAATAGAGGGCGTGGTGTTTTTCATCAGACAAATACTATATTTAGGTGAACTCGCTGCACCTTCTCGCTTCTGCAAGGCAGTACTGCCAAGCATTTCGTAGTTATACAAACTATTATCAGAACAGGATGACATAACCAAGAGTGTAGCCTTTCCTTCCTGACCCGGAGCTGATGGCACCCCCCAGATCGCCGCCACGGGAGATCGGGACCAGCCGAACTGACGTAAGCACGCGGTGGAAGGGCTCGGGAAAGAGGGAGAAATCAGATGACACGAAATCTATTGCCGGGGGCCGGAGCGCTCCTGGCCATGATCGTCCTCGCGGCGGCGCTCGTCGGCGCCGCCAGCGCGGTGACTTACAGAACGGCAACAGTCGACGGGAATCCCGACGAATGGAACCTGGCAACGGACCTGTATTCGCCCCTGTGGGAGGCGGGTATCAACACCAAAGATGTCCTGGCGTACTCCTACATGCGCTATGCCGCTGAGCCCGGGTGCGAAGACGGGACGGTGTACCTGCTCGTCCTGAGCGCGGGCCCGCCCGCGAGCGGTACTCCGGTTCCACCATTCGTGGTCAAGGAGAGCCTGGGTGACGCGTGGGTGGCGAAGGACACCATCAACAACAAGCTGACGTTCACCGACTTCGACTGGGTGTACATCGACGGCGTCCTCCGCGGCTACGAGGCGTCGTTCCGGCTGCCGCCCAACGTCGCCCACTTCCTGAAGATCCACGTGAACATCGTCGAGACGTCAGGCGGAGGCAGGACGGCATCGAACTTCCACCCCACCAGTGACTGGACGTCCGTGATGTTCAGCTGCAGCGTCCCCGCGGAGCCGGCCGTCCAGATCGTGAAGGACGTCTCGGTTGACGGCGGTACCACCTGGTTTGCCGCGGACGGCACGGGTGTCACCGGCGATCTTGCGCCCGAGGTGCTCGAGTGCTCGGATGTCATGTTCCGGTACACGGTCACGAACCCGGGCGACGTTGACCTGATAGACGTCGCGGTCACGGATGACAAAATCACCGTGGACGACGCGCCCGACTTTGACGTCGGCGATGACGATGCCATCCTCGAGCCCGGCGAGAAATGGATCTACTTCGAGACCATCGCGGCGGTAGCGGGCACGACGACGAACATCGGCACGGTCACCGCCGAGGATGATCAGGGCACCGATGTGAGCGACACCAACCCGGCGCAGTACACCGCCTACGCGGCAGCGCCCGCGCTCGCGGTCACCAAGACGCTCGAGTGCGGTGACAGTGGAACCATCTTCGTCGGCTCGCCGATCAAGTGGCTGATGACGGTCAAGAACACCGGGAACGTCCCCCTGACCGACATCCAGGTCACGGACACGCCGCTCGCCATCGACGAGAAGATCACGCTCGCCGCCGGCGCGGAGAAGTCCTACGAGGTCCTCGCCACGGCAGTCGCAGGCGCCGTCTCCAACACGATCACGGCATCCATCACCTTCACAAACTGCGCAGGGGAGGTGCCCCTCAGTGAATCGGCCTCGGCCGGCTACACCGGCATCGGCGAGCCCTCGCTCGAGGTCACCAAGACCCTGGAGTGCGGTGACGGTGGCAGCATCTTCGTCGGCTCGGATATCAAGTGGCTGATGACGATCAAGAACACCGGTACTGAGACGCTGGAGGACATCGTGGTCACGGACACGCCGCTCAACATCAACGATAAGATCACGCTCGCCCCCAACGAGGTCAAGTCCTACGAGGTCACTGGCACGGCAGTCGCGGGCGCCGTCTCCAACACGATCGCGGCAACCGTCACGGTCGTCGACAGCTGCGGCACCCCGAAGACCGCCTCTGACGACGCAACGGCCGGCTACACCGGCATCAACGTCCCGGTGGTGACCATCTCCAAGACCACGAACGGCTATGACTGCGGTGACGTCGGCGCCCCCAAGATCTATGAGGGGGACGCGATCACCTGGACGTACGTCGTGACGAACCCCGGGCCGGTTGACGTGGTCGTCGATGTCGCCGACGACAAGCTCGCGACCCTCGTCGCCGACGACGTGACAATCGCGGCCGGAACATCGCAGACCTTCACCAGGACCGGCACGGCCGTCAGGGGTCCCTACGAGAACACCGCGACGGTCACCGGAACGGCCACCGATATCTGCGGCAACCCCGGGGCTCTCAGCCCCGCGAGCGACGACAGCTGCTACTTCGGCTGGTCCGACGACACGCTGACCGGGCTGGGGTACAAGGAGTCCCAGTTCAACACCGGCAAGACTTTCGCCACCATCACCAAGAAGGGGACCTGGTTCATGTACCTCACGGTAACCCCGACGAGTATCCCCGACGGCCAGTCGCTCACGTTCGACATCCAGGCGGGCAACCCGAAGAACCAGCTCGTTGACGTCGGCGACATTACCATCACCAGGACGGGGACCTCGTACACGATCGACAGGGTGCTCGACACGAACGTCCTGTTTGCGGGCGACCCGTACCTGTACGGCCTCTACCTGACCGATGAGCACCTTGCCGTCGACACGGACAGGACCATGTCGTTCACGGGCAAGCCCGGGCGAGACGACATGGGGTACGAATACCCGTATACCTTCACCGACAGCGATGGGTACTTCTTCGTCTTCGCCCACTGGGGCGCGGCGTGGGGTCCCACCCTGCCACCAGCCTGATCTCCACCTATTTTTTTGAACTGCAGCAGGAATACAGGGCAGGGAGCGGCCCCCCTCCCTCTTCTCCGCTGGCGCTTCCATCCTGTTGCCGATCCGGGCGACGGTCGCTGACCTGTTCAAGGCGATGGCATCTCCTCCTCCTGCATCGATCGCACGGGCACGGTCCGCGCAGTCATCGTCACTCGGTCCATTCCCGGGCGCGAGACAGGCCCATCATGGCGCCAAGATAGTGTGGGCACCGGCGGACGACGATCGTCCAGCGGAGACTGCTGACGAGAGCTGGCCTGTGATCGGAGCGGGCCGGTCCCCGGGTACTGATCGACGGCGGGAGGGTGCAGTTCCACTGGGTGGTCCTTCTCTGACCCAGGCAGTGGCCGACAGGCCGGACCGCCCGAGGTTCCAGGGATCCGTGAGGCTTCCCGCGCGCCTGGGATCGCTGACACCGGTCCGTTCGTCGTTCGGCAGGCTCATGGCCCACCCGAACTTACGCGAGTTCCAGGTAGAGGAGCGCGGCGCCGAGCAGGACCATCACGATCCCGGATATTGTAAGGACCAGCCGGCGCCGCTCGCCCCGCCACTCGTCCACCGCCGACGGCGAGAGCCCGAACGCGACGGCCCCGACGATCAGCACGAGCGGCAGCACGAAGAAGATATTGTAGAGCACGAGCAGGGGTACGGCGTCGGCGAACGCGCCGCCCGCGAGCATCCCGAGCACGCCGAGGTAGATCGCGCCCGTGCAGGGCAGCTCCACGAGCCCGACGCCGACGCCCAGCGCGAGCGCCGCGGCGATGCCGGCCGTGGGAGCGCGCTCGAGCCAGCCGGCGACCCGTTCCCGCCCCCGCGCCGTGATGGCCGGCGCGAGATCGCGCCGCTCCAGCACGACCGAGGCGAGCACGGCGATGCCGACGGCGAGCGCGACGACGCCGGCGAGCAGCCGGAAGGCGGGGGCGAGCCCCGTCGCGCCGATCACCGCCGTGATCCCGAACCCGGCGGCGAGGTAGATGACGAAGACGCCGGCGATATACGCGGCGCCGATCATCAGCACGCGTCTCCGCGTCCCCGCCACCGTCAGCGTGCCGAGCAGCAGCGCGAGCACCGCGAACGCGCACGGGTTGATCCCGTCCACGAGCCCCGCCGTCGCCACCGCGAGCGGCGCGAGCGCCGAGGCGTTCGCGGTGGCGTTCCCGGAGGTGTTCCGCGGGGAGGGGGTCAGGTACGGGGCCGTGTCGTTGAAGAACGTCTTGATCTCCTTTGACCCCATCACGATATGATCGCCCGCGAAGAGCACGGGGACATGCGTCTTGACCCCATGGGTCCGGTTCGCCTCCTCCGAGAGGTTGACGTACCGCTTCAGGGCATCCGAACCGTCGTTGAGGTTGAGATACTCGATCGGCTGCTCAGTATGGTTCGCAGCGTAGGCCTGGATGATCGGGAGAGCCCTGTCGCAGTCGCCGCACCCGGGCCGGTACGCAAAGACCCAGGCGTCGTCCGTGGCCCCTGCCGGAAGGACGGCTGCGCAGAGGAGGAGGGTGAGTATGGTCGAGGACGTCATTATCCTGCCCGGGGTCATGCTCTCATCTGTGATTGTCGCCCCACCTCTTCATTGAATCGGGTCTTCCACGATCCGCCCCGTAGGTGGCCGACAGATTGCCCAGGACAGCGAGCCGACCGATCGGCAATCGCCGCGACAGGTCTCCTCTCCGTTTGTCGCAACCTGGCCCCCCGCAGCAATCCCCACCGGGATACGGATGCTGTGCAGGTCTCCAGTTCGGCGCTATGGGGATCGGGAGGGAACATCCCGTACACAGTCTCCTATCCATCGGGGACGCCGGCAATGGCGGGATCGGAAAAGTGATGGGGTCAGGCCCCGTACAGCGCCCGGATCCCGAGGATGTCGCCGTACCCGAGACTGATCTTCTTTGTCTGACCCCGCGAGGAGTACCCGTACATGGTGAGATCAGCGGCGGAGCTCTCGTAGAGATCGGCGAGGCCGAACGCGTGGCCCGTCTCGTGCGTGGCGATGTTCCGGACGTCGTAACGGTCCGTCATGACGTATCCCATCGACTCCCCGTCAATATCGATCCCCCAGGGGATGAGACTGTTCATCTGGATATCCGCTTCGAGGATTCCGTTCTGGTCACCGATCAGGGTTGTCGTCGCAATGATCCTTGTATCATCGAAGGGAACCCAGTATATGTCATTGCGGCGGTTCCCCCCCAGAATCGGGTCGGAGGTTCCCTCGGATACGAAGAGTGAGGCAGCCACCTCATCGTCCCAGGCGCCGAGTGCCAGATTGATCTCTCGGAGGACGTCATCCGCAGGCAGGCCTGATCCATCTGAATGAATGTAGAATTTTTGAGGATAGTTGCTCCACTTCTGCCCCGTAAATTTGTACAAACCCGATTGAATAGGCTTCGTGGTTGCGGTCGGTGTCGGCGTCACAGTTACCGTCGGCGTCGGTGTCGCTGTCTTTGTCGGTGGCGGTGTAACGGTTACGGTCGTCGTCGGCGACGCTGTAACGGTTGGCGTCGACGTTGCCGTATTAGTCTGAGTCACGGTTGCGGTCGCTGTCGCTGTCGCAGTCACCGTGGGAGTCGCGGTGGCAGTCGGCGTCGCGGTAGCGGTCGGCGATGCCGTCATGGTTGCTGTCGGTTTCAGCGTCGGTGTCTCCGTCGGTATGGGTGTCGCCGTTTCAGTCGGTTTCGGGGTTGCAGTGGCAGTCGGGTTCGGCAGCGCAGCTGCCGTCGGTTCCGGTGTGGGCGTCGCGGTGGCCGTCGGTTTCGGCTTCTTCAGGCTCTTTGGATTGGCGTTCGGACTGGCCTTCGGCGCCTTCTCCTTTGCCTGATAACTATCGTCCTTGTAGTGGACGAATTTCACCTTCTGGACCGTCTCCTTCGCCGGTCTCTCGGCCCCGACAATGCCCGAGCAGAGAAGTGCCCCGATGACGAGGGCTGCGATCACCACCTTGGTCTTCATGAACCAGACCTCTCTTCAATCACTTCAATCCTTATTGCAATACTGGTTATTAACAATTTCGATAATATTCATAAAAAGTTTTTCTTTTCATACAGACGATTATTGAACGAAATAGAAAAAATAAGGAAAAAATGTCCGCCATTTCTCGAATAATCAGTTTTCGGTCGACTCAGGCACTGAAAATGGCCATCCCGAACGGAAAGTTACTGGACTTCTGGTCCAATCTATTCATAAAATCTTCCTAAAACAAAACTCACCTATCTTCCTCAGTCATGAAAAAGAGTGCGATATTATGGCCGAATTCCCTGACCCACGGTACGACTCGAACCAGCTGCCAGCCGGAGCACCTGCATCGCCATCGCCGAAGCTGTCACGACGGTCCCCGAACCGGCCGCAGTACAGGGCGGGCCGCTCGGGCACGGCGCCGTGATGCCACGAGCGCTGGATGATGGATGGGGTTTCCATCTCCGGCGATGCCTCCCGGCACGAACTAATCAGACGCACCCGGGTACGGTCTGCCCCTCATGGGCCTCACGGGAGAAGGGCCGGTTGGTGCGCCACCCCGCGACGCGCCTATGCCCGGGCAGAAGCGTTATCATCTGGCCCGGGCAGAGAACTGGCTGATCGCACCCATGCCCCGCGAGCTCTGCTTCGGAAACGGCGACCTGATGATCACGCTCGACGCTGACCTCGCGATCCGCGACCTCTACTTCCCCTTCGTCGGCATGGAGAACCACGTCGGGGGCCACCGCTGCCGGCTCGGGGCATGGGTGGACGGGCGCTTCGCCTGGGTCGATGGGGCGTGGAGCCGTTCCATCTCGTACCGCCCGGACTCGCTCGTGAGCGAGGCCGTGCTGACGCCCCCGTCGCTGCCGTTCGAGCTGACGGTCAACGACACGGTCCACCCGCTCTACACCGTCTTCCTCCGCCGGGTCGTCGCGCGGAGCACCGACGGCGAACCGCACGACCTCCGCCTCTTCTTCGCCCAGGATCTCCACGTCCACGAGTCGTCGCACGGGATCACCGCGCTCTACCACCCGGAGGCGGACGCGGTGATCCACTACCGGAAGGCCCGGTACATCCTCGCCGGCGGGCGCGGCGACGGTCGAGGGCTTGACCAGTACGCGGTCGGGGCGGCAGAGACTCCTGCCGCGAGGGGCACGTGGGCCGACGCGGAGGACGGGGCATTGAGCCGCGACCCCGTGGCGCACGGATCGGTCGACTCGACGATCGCCATCCATGCCCGGCTCGAGCCCGAAGCTCCGTCTCTCCTTTACTACTGGCTCTGCACCGGGGCGTCCATGGACGAGGTGACGGCCCTCCATCGCAGGGTCCGCGAGACCGGGCCCGGCGAGCTCCTCGACCAGGCCGACCGTATCTACCGGGTCTGGGTCAACAAGAGCCGGATCGACTTTGCGGACCTGCCGCCCGCCGTGGTCGAGGCGTACAAGCGCAGCCTGCTCGTACTGCGGACCCAGATCGACAACCGGGGCGCTATCCTCGGGTCGTGCGACTCGGACATCTACTCTTTCAACCACGACAGCTATGCCTACGCCTGGCCGCGCGACGGCGCCTTCGTCGCGATAGGCCTGGATGCCGCCGGGTACTACGGCGTGACCCGCCGCTTCTTCCGGTTCTGCGAACGGGCGATCACCTCCGACGGCTTCCTCTTCCACAAGTACCACCCCGATGGGACGCTCGGATCGACCTGGCACCCCTGGATAGACCTCGGCGGCAGGCCGCAGTACCCGATCCAGGAGGACGAGACCGCGCTCGTCCTCCACGCGCTCTGGAGCCACTACGACCGCGTCCGGGACATCGAGTTCGTCATCTCGCTCTACGACTCATTCGTCGTCCCAGCGGCCGAGTTCCTGGTCCGGTACCGCGGCGGGACCACAGGCCTGCCCCTGCCGGGCTACGACCTGTGGGAGGAGCAGCACGGCATCTTCACCTTCACCGTCGCCGCGGTCCATGCCGGCCTCCTCGCCGCCTCGCGCATCGCCTCCCTTCTGGGCGACACCCGCCGCGTGGCCCGGTATCGCGAGGCGGCGTCCGGTGTCAGGGCGGCGGCCCTCAAGCATCTCGTCGACGGCGGCTCGGGACGGTTCTTTCACGCTGTCCGGTTCGACGTCGACGGCAGCCTCGTCCCGGACCGGACGATCGACGCAAGCGCCTACGGCGCCTTCGCGTTCGGCCTATTGCCCCCGGACGATCCGCGGGTGCGGGCAACGATGGGGGCCGTCGAGAGCCACCTTGCCGTGCGGGCGGGGATCGGCGGCATTGCCCGGTACGAGCGGGACCGGTACCAGCGTGACGGCGACGATCCGGCGCTGCCCGGCAACCCATGGCCGATCTGCACGCTCTGGCTTGCCGAGTGGTACATCGGCCTGGGTGATCTCCCGCACGCGCTCTCCCTGATCGAGTGGGTCGCCGCCCACGCGACCCGGGCGGGCCTGATGGCCGAACAACTCGATCCACTCTCGGGCGCACCGCTCTCGGTCGCGCCACTGACGTGGAGCCACTCGACCTTCGTGCTCGCCGTGACCCGGTACCTCGACGCGGTCCACGGTGTGCGCTCCTGCCCGACCTGCGGTCTCTCGTCCTACCAGGGCTCCCATACCCGTCCGTGGATCTGATTGAACGGTATCGGAGACCGGTGATGCCACGATCTCTCGCCGGATCAACCCCACCGTACCGCAACGGTTTACTGTTCATCCGCAGATGTGGTCTCATGAACGCTGTTCAGGAGTACCGGGTTCGAGTGATAGAGACGATACACCGTGGAGCACGGGCGGTATCGGCGCGGTTCGAACGGCCTGAAGGCTTCTCGTATCTGCCGGGGCAGTGGGCGTTCGCCACGATCGAGCGGGACGGCGCGGCGCTGACCCGGCACCTCACCCTCTCGAGCAGCCCGACCGAGCCGTTCCTCGAGATGACCAAGGGGATGACCGGCAACCCCTTCGCGGAGGCGTTCAGGTCCCTGGCGCCAGGTGACGAGGTGACGCTCCGGGGCCCGAAGGGCAGGTTCACGCTCCAGCAGGAAGACGAGGACGTTGTCTTCGTATCGGGCGGGATCGGGATCACGCCGCTGCGGAGCATGGCACGGAGCGCGGCCGATACCCACCTGTGGACGCACATCCTCCTCCTCTACTCGGCGCGCACCACCGACGACCTCGTCTTTGCCGACCAGTTCGAGGAGCTGCAGGCAGCGAACCCGCTCTTCTCGTTCCGTGTCACCCTGACCCGGCCCGACCCCGGGTGGCAGGGGCAGACCGGCCGGATCGACCGTGTCTTTCTCGAGCGGGAGGTCCCGGATTTCCGGGGACGGGCGTTCTACGTCTCCGGTCCACCCGCCATGGTCGACGCGATCACCGCGTCCCTCGCGGAGATGGGTGTGCCTGACGGGCAGGTCCGGCGCGAGGTCTTCACAGGGTACTGAAGACCTCCCGGACGACGCGACAGGGGTTGCCCACGGCCAGCACGCCGGGCGGGAGGTCCCGGACCACGACGCTTCCCGCGCCGACGGTCGTCCCCGCCCCGATCCTCACGCCGGGGCAGACGATCGCCCCACCGCCGATCCAGACATTCTCCTCGATCGTCACCGCCGCGGCCGACTCGAGCCCCCGGCGCCGCTCTCCGGGGTCCACCGGGTGCTCGGCGGTGTAGATCTGGACCGACGGGCCGAGCAGCGCGTGGTCACCGATCCGCACGGAGGCGCAGTCGAGCACGACGCAGTTGAAGTTAATGGCGACCTGGTCGCCGATCTGGATCTGGGAGCCGTAGTCGCATTGGAACGGCGGCTCGACCAGGACATCGGCGCCCACTTCGCCGAGGAGCTCGGCCAGGAGCGAGGCCCGCATCTCCTCCTCGTCCTCCCGTGACAGGTTGAACCGCCGCGTCAGCCCGCGGGCCCGGGCCCGCCGGTGCACGAGCTCCGGGTCGCTCGCGTCGTACATCCGTCCTGCGAGTATTTGTTCGTACTCGCTTCCCTCGACCGTCACGCCATGCCCTCTGTCGGACCTGTGGGTGGGCGCCGCCTTAGCCTTGGCGGTCGGCTCCGGGTGGGGCAGGCCCTATCGGCGCACTCCTTTAGCGGTCTCCCGCCGCCGCCCCGGCGGGTTCGGGCGCCACCGTCAGCGCCGCGCTCTCCACCGGCGCCGCCCCGTGGAGCCGGATCAGCCGGTTCACGTAGAACCGCGCCCAGGCGTACCCGACGATGCCGCCCATGATGTTCCCGGCCACGATCCCCCACCAGACGCCGGCCTCGCCGAGATCGAAGACGAACGCGAGCAGGTAGGCCGAGAGCGCGATGAAGACCAGGTTCCGGAGCGTGCTCACCACGAGCGAGTTGATCCCGCGCCCCGTCCCCTGGAAGACCGAGCTCGAGACGACCCCCGGGGCCACGAACGGGAAGAAGAAGCACATCGTCCCGAGGAAGGCCGCGATCACCGGGGCGAGCGGTGCACTCTCCGGCGAGTACGCGAAGATCCAGCCGATCGGGTGGGCGAAGGCCAGCGCGATCACACCCAGCCCGAGGCCGATGGCCGAGCCGAACGCGGTCCCGAACCGGTGGGCTACGCGGAGCTTCCCGAACTCCCCCGCGCCGTACGCCGCGCCGCCCACCGAGACCACCGAGGTCCCGATCGCGACGACCGGGATGATCGCGAAGAGCACAACCCGCCATCCCGCCGTGTACACGGCGACCGCGTCCGTGCCCGCAGTCAGCACGAGCATCCAGTTGATGGTGATCGCGAGCACGGACATCAGGGCGAACTCGAGCGAGGCCGGCAGGCCCACGCGGAGCACGTCCGAGATGAGCCGGCGGTTCGGGTGGAACTCGGACCACCTGACAGCGAGGTAGGTGTCGCGCTTGACGAAGAACCAGTAGAGCAGGATCACCGTGACCATCCCCTCCGAGATCAGCGCGCCCCAGGCTGCGCCGGCGATCCCCAGGCCGGCCCAGTAGATCAGGATCGGGTCGAGGACGATGTTGAGCAGGGCCGAGGCGACCATCGCGTACATGGTCCGCTTCGTGTCGCCCTCCGCGCGGAGCACGGCGTAGGCGATGTTCATGAAGAAGAGGAGCACGGTTCCGCCGAAGAGGACGCGGGCGTACTCGGCCGCGAGCGGGGCCGTCGCCCCCGCGCCGAAGAGCAGCGCGATCGGCTCGGCGAAGAGCACGAGCGGGATCGTGAGCACCAGGGCCAGGCCGAGGGACAGCAGCATGGCGTGGACCGCCGCGTTGTTCGCCCCGGCGCGGTCACAGGCCCCGATCCGTCGGGCGATCACCGAGGTGACCCCGGCGCCGATGCCGTTGCCCAGGCCCATCAGGATCATGAAGACCGGCATGACAAAGCCGACCGCGGCCATGGCGTCCGCTCCGAGCCCCGCGACCCAGATCGCGTTGACCACGTTGTACGACGATTGCAGCAGCATCGCGGCGATCATCGGGGCCGAGAGCCGGACGATCGCGGTCTTCGGGTCGCCGCGGAGGAGCGCGACGCCGGCCGTCTCGGGCCGGCGCGGAAGGCACCCGCTGTCGAGGTCGCCGCTCTCACGCATCGCAGCATCCCCCGTCGGCACAGCTCCGGGCCATCCGGGCGAGGAGCGACCGGAGCATCGCCCGCTCGCCGGCGTCGAGCCCTGCCGTGACCGCCTCCTCCCATTCGCGCCCGAACCTGACGAACTCCGGAACGACCCGCTCCCCCTCGGCGGTCAGAAAGAGCCGGACGGCGCGCCGGTCGTCAGGATCGGTCTCGCGCCGGATGAACCCGCCCTCCTCGAGCCTCCGCGCGGCGCGGGCGATGGCGCCCTTGTCGACGTGGAAGTGGCGCGCGAGCGCCTCCTGCGTGACGTTCTGGCAGACGGCGAGGCTGAGCATGACGGGCACCTGTCCGGCGGAGAGCCCGAACGGGCGCAGGCGCTCGTTCAGGGTGGCATAGTAGTGCTGGAGCACGATCCCGAGGAGTCGGGCCAGCGGCATTTCGTCGGACATGGTACCTGGATGTGACAGCAGTATGGATCCGCCCCGATGATAAACGTTGACGAAGCAACAGTTGATCCGTCAACGTATCGGCCAGTTGCGAACACGACCGCGTGGACATGGTCCTAGAGCCAGCGCTCGAGCCCAGCCTGGTCGAGGTCGGGCCCGCTGCCCTTCCTGAGCAGGAAACCGCGCTCCCGCGCGAACGAGAGAGCCGCAATCGAGACCTCGCTCCACCGGATCACCGGGAGGGACCGGTCGGCATGACGGGCGATCCGGTACGTCACGGGTTCACCCGCTGTTGACGCGGGGTGAAGGCCGAAGACGAGCGCGTGCTTCGAGCCCGTGAAGAGCTCGAACGCAGGAGGTCCCCTGGCCGACGGAGCGAACTGCGTTATCGCCCGGGTCTGCGCTCCCTCGCGGTCGAGCTTGAAGAGCGCCTTCGCCCCGTGCCGGCCCGCGACGACGGGGCAGGCATCGAAGGGATGACGTTCGAGGAGTGGCATGCAGGCATCGTCGTCGATGTCGAGGCAGGCCACCCGGATGCCGTCGGCGGTCGGGTAGTTCATATCGATCGAGATCGAGACCGCCTCGGGGCCCCAGAGCCGGACCCCGGGCGTCTGCCAGAACCGTGCGATCCGTTCGAGCCGTTCGGGGGTGGGCAGGTGAAACGAGTCCCGGACAACTGTGCCGAACCGGTCGCGCCCGTACGTCGCCAGCAGCAGAGCCGGGGACGGCGGCGTACTGCCATAGAGGCCTCGACTCGAGATGGCGCCGATGGGGGCCTTTGACCCTGACCGGCACGGGACCGGGACGACCCCGCTTGCAGCGCACCAGTCGAGTGCCGGTCCGACCAGGTACGTCGTGTCGGTCATGGCCCGTGCCTTGCCGTGATCGGTCGACGGCCAGGAGAAAAAATTGCTCCCTCCGGGAGAGGGCGTTCTCCAGGAGGTATCACCATGGTCCCGATCGCCGTCACGTCACCGCGCGGCGACCGAGAACCCGCCCCCTCACCCAGAACCGGTTCCCGGGCCGGGCAGCGTGGGTTCGCGGAGGCGGCTCGGGCGCCGGCCCGTTCGCCCGCCAGGGGGGCTCCCCCTCCCGCCCTTCACCTGGCCGCCTGGCGTGACGTCTCCGTCAAGCCTGTCGAAGAGGGCCCGGATCGCAGGCCCCGCCTCGGGGTCCTCGAGCCCGAGCTCGATGTTGGCGAGGAGCCAGCTGGTCGGGTCGCCGATATCGAACCGTCGCGAGCCCGTGATGCAGGCGACCAGCCCCTCCTGCTCGGCCGCCAGGCGGAGGGCATCGGTCAGCTGGATCTCGTTGTTCCGGCCGGGAGCTGTCTGCTCGATAGCGGGGAAGATCGCGGGCGTCAGCAGGTACGCGCCGAGGATGGCGAGGTTCGACGGGGCCTCCGC
>Ga0255347_1000362_pt1 | contig 84676 bp, 72 predicted proteins | sample wastewater_treat_2_FD_192479 | JGI IMG/M metagenome (GOLD analysis project Ga0255347, IMG submission 192479) | Wastewater microbial communities from Lulu Island WWTP, Vancouver, Canada - plant24 | ecosystem: Engineered > WWTP > Wastewater > Unclassified | place: Canada: Vancouver, British... | reverse complement strand
GGGCTCTTTTATTGTAATCTTGATCGTGAAGGCCAATTGATCGGTCAGAATATGAGCGGAGATCATTTCAAAATGATCCCCGCTGACACTTTTTAGAAAAAATGACTTTTTCAGGGACGACTAATTACGAACCTGCGGGAGATTCATCGTGAGGAGCTACCCTGGAGTAATTTTCTGAAAAAAATTTGCATGATGTACCGGGACAGTGTTTCTAAATAATGCGGGGCACGCGCCAGCCAGGCCCCGACAAAAAACACGGCACAGGAAAGAGCATAGGCTACCGGCCCGCCGATAATAACCATCAGCGGTTCATTCCACCGCAACGCCATCACACTTAATGCGGCTATCGCCGGCCACCCCATCACAAAGCTCAACGCCATCAAGGCCAATCCCGCGATCAGTCGTGGTGTCGGGCGTTCCTTGAATTCGCTCAAGTCCACGGGATGTTCTATGATTTTTTTGACAAATTTTCTTCCGGTTAGATATTGGACAATTTTATTTTGCATCATAAAAACGGTTTTCGAAAGAATGAAGTGACCACCAGCCGCGCACGTCAACCGCACCAGTCAAGGCATACACGAAACATACCCTTTCTGCAACGGCTTTTCCCCTTTGCAGCCACTGCTTGACACATCCACTCTCTATATTATAGAACGATGCCATCAATCCTGGAGATGATTAGGGTGAATCATCCAAACGACCCCTGGAATTTTTTTGACCGCTTCTATTGTATTTCCCTTCGGGAACGAGAAGATCGTCGCCGGTCGGCGCAGGCTGAATTTCTCAAGGTAGGATTAGCCGAGAGGGTGGAATTTGTTATCGTGGATCGTTGTTCAAACGATTTTGAACGCGAAGTGTATGAATCCCATATGATGTGTCTGCGCGAAGGTTTAGAAGCAGGCGCTCATCATATTGTGATTTTTGAAGACGATGTGACCTTCGACCGTTTTGATCCCGAGCGATTAAGAAGTTGCACGGAGTTTTTGAAGGAACATCCACAGTGGAAAGTGTTTCTGCTGGGGGCGTTATTGCGCTCCAGCAGTAAAACTGCAAACCCGTCGGTACAGAAAGTACGTTACCAGAGCTTGACTCATGCTTATGCTTTAAATCGCCACTACGCGGAAGCACTGGCCGATGAGCCGTGGAGCGGGATTGTCAACGACACACTTTTTCGGCCATTAAAAGATGACATCTATGCCATTCGCCCCATGTGCGCATTCCAAAAAAACTTCACCTCGGATAATTACAAATATCCGAAACTTGCTTTTTTCCGAAACTTATTGGGTGGTCTGAAGAACATTCAAATGGGAATGGAGTTTTATCAGCAACACAAAATTGGCATCATCATCGTTCACGCTGTCCTTGTTTTGCTTATATTGATGGCGTTATTCCTGAGCTGACATTTTTAACAAAACTGTTGGGCATCTGTCCTGATTCCCGAATCCCGTTACTCTTCATCCCTGATAAGGTGTCCGGCGTCATTTGCCGCCTCATCAAAATCATAACCGGATATCAAACCCAGAAACACCCAAAAAATATAAGCAACCGACGCCACACTGATATTGAAAAAGGCTTGTGCCAGGTACCCGATCGTCGCCGCCATCAACGGAACATACGCATTGCTATGTCTTATCCTGATCCAGCCTGCCTTCATGACAAGACCAATGAAGACTAAATATACCAATAATGATGGAATACCGGTTGATGCGGCGATATTCATGTATTCGTTATGCGCTTTATCGGGTGGGCGAGATATTTTACCGAACCCCAGCCTCTGCGATACTGACTCGCTGCCGAATTTCTCGCCGAAAGGTTCCATGAGGTTTTCAATTCCGTACCCGGTCATCGGTTTTTCTTTAATCAGTTCTATCATTTTTGACCAGATATAAAACCGGGCGAGCCCGGATTCCGTCGCACCGCTTTTGTTGATCACATCTTCGGATACTTTTTGGCCGCTTTTCATAACGGTTTGGGCATCGTGTGAAATGGACTGAACCCTGCTCATAAAAATGTTTCCGGCCGATATATTAAAAACAACGATCGCCAAACCGGTGATGAGTAACGATACAGCTATTCTTAAAATGTCCTGTTTAAAATTATTATAAAAATAGCCATACAGGATACCGTAGGCTGCCAGGCCGGTTCCGATGCCGACCCACGCACTTCTGGTGAGCGTACAAATCAGGGCGTAAATTAACAAGGCGTAACCGATGCCGGCGATGTTCTTTTTACCAATGATAAATTGATGCAGGACGACCGGGATCACCAAAACCAGATAGCTACCGAAGAAATTCGGATTTCCGAACGTTGCAAAAGCGACTTTCCAGCCACCCCTGATAAAGTCTCTGGGCAAAGGGTCGAAACCATAATATTGAGCGATACCATAGATCGATAATAGGGCTGCGGATATGGTGATCCCCATAAAAAGCTTTTTCTCGGGCAAGGCCACTGCGCGGGCCGCCAAAAATAAAAGAAAGTAAGTTGTTAAAGTGATTAAACCTTCAACCCTGTATGCTCTCCCCAGAATGGCCATTTTGATATCGTGAGCAAAAAACAAGGATATGAGCAGCAGCAAAAAATAAAGAAAAAGCAGAAGATTAATACGGTCGAATTTGATGAAACGGTTTAAACTTCTCGTGCTGAGCAGCAGGGTAAAGAGGAACATGGCGGTGATAACGACCAGCGCGTAAACCTTGGGCGCGTAAAAATAGTCGGCATTTTTCCCGACAGGAAAAAAAATAAAGGGAACCAGCACGACGGCCGCGAAAACCAGATAGTCTATTCTTTGTTTTGCTGTTGTGAGATCCATCTTATGATTCCATGTCTTCTGCTGTCGGTAACGGCATTCTTTGATTAATTATTTTTCGGCAAATCATCTTTTTCAAGATAAAATTTGCGGGGTGAAAAATCAAGATCCCGGCTTGCTTCAGCGTGATCAAAGACCAAATCCTGATTCATTCTTTCCACCATCGCGTAAGACCAGTGACGGAAGGGTGGAAATACGCGCAATATGAAAATTGCGCACCGAAAAAACCACAGGGGAATTCGAACGAGCCGGGGTGTTTTACCCACAGATGAAAAAATGCGACAAACCATTTCACGATAAGTTAACACCTCTCCTCCGGAAATATGATAAAAGCGATTTTGAGCCGCACTCGTTTTTAAAGCTGCCACACAGGCAAACGCCATATCTTTGGCGTGCAAGGGCTGGCGCAGTCCGCGGGCTGCCCCGAAAACACAAAAGAAAGAAAATCGACGGATGAAAGAAGCTATCACACTGATATTTCCATCACGTCCCAGACCATAAATCATCGTCGAACTCAACAGGGTGTAATTTATTTTTTCTCTTTCTGCCCATTCGACGAAACGCTCTTCATTGACCTCCAACTTTTCCGCCAGTTTTATCTCTATCGGATCCAAAGAAGTTTTTTTGGTTAACTTGCTCGTTGAGGAAACCGCCACAATATGCCTGGCACCATAAGCCAAAAACAGGGAAAAGTATTCCGGTAAAACCCAGATCGGGGCCAGATGAATCCAGTAAGCTATTTTGTTTTCTGCCGGAGAAATATTGTTGATGTCCGATATAGAGGATTTTGTCAGTCGTTTCCAGATAATAGAATCATCGTCCAATGTCGGTCGTATGCATTGTTCCTGTCGCGAAAAAGCCACGACACGGTATCCTTCTTTGACCAATAAGGGTAAAAGAAATTCGCCCACGATACTCGTTGCGCCAATGACACCAACGCATTCTTTAGAAGCAGCCATTTGTTTATCTTTTCATAAAATTTCTTGCGCTATGTAAAACAGCCACAGCACCGAATCTCACCCACACACCTATTCCAACAATCCACAGCAACACACCGGGGTATTGATATCTGAAAAATTTACGATAGAAACGCATCATGCCTTTATGCTTGTGCCATTCCACAAAAACAGGCCTTGCTTGGCTGCATGTGCCCTGATGATGAATCACACGGGCAGCGGGCACAAACATGATTTTCCATCCTTTCCGGCGAAAACGCATACACCAGTCCAGATCTTCGCAGTGCATAAAATAACCTTCATCCAGCAGGCCGACATCCGATAAAGCCTCCCGCCTCACCAGCATGCAGGAACCGGAAATGGCTTCAACTTCCACGGGACCATCCGTCAGAGGCTTTTCATGCAGCAAAAAATCAGAAAAGAGACGCGGCCATCTTTTGCCAAACCTTGACAATCCGAAAGCGCGGACAAAAGAACGCCACGGCGTCGGCACGGCGCGTCTTCCGCCCACCTGCTCCGTGCCATCCGGATTCAGCAGCAGCGGCCCGGCCATGCCTGTTTTAGGCGATGACTTCATAAACGCCAACAACGTCTCCAGGGCATTGCTTTCCATCAAACAATCCGGATTCAGAAAAAGCAGATATTCGCTTTCAGCGGCATTAGCCACACCGATATTAGAGGCTTTGGCAAAACCCAGGTTTTCCTTGTTCCGTATACAGAGCAGGCGTGGGCCGGAAGAGGCAAGACGCTCAATATCCTTCAGGCTGTTATCTGTCGAATGATTATCCACGATAATTACTTTCGACACAGCCCCCGAACACAAAAGGACTTGAACAGCCTGGCTTAATAAATGCCCGGCGTTATAATTTACAATGATTGCAGCCAGAAAAGACATCTGAACTCCGTTTTCCTGTTTTCTATTTCCTCACAGGCAATAATTGGTTCCATCCTATGCCCACGGCAAGAAAAAAAAGATAAGCGGCAATATGTAAATGCCGCGGGGTGGGCCGCTCGTCTAAGAAAAGCGCAACACTAATACAAATAAGGCTGATTAAACAAAGCATCATCGTCATGCGACGTTGAACATTATCGCGCAACAGCATCCACAACAAAACCCATCCAATCGGAAGAAATAATAGAATACGGAACCAATGTGCCGAGTGAAGAAAATATCGACCGGTGGGCGTTTGCAAATCCAAAGCCGATGACGAGTCCGATGTATAATGAAACTTTATGGTAACCAGCCGGTGAAATTCATCTTTCAGTCGGAAATTTCCTAAATCCGTTTCGATGCAGGACTGCAGGTAAGCATTATCGAAAAAGTCTGTAAAGGTCTGCCATCCCAGCTTAAGAAACGCCAGAGGTTTATGGATAACGGCGTGAAGTGCTGCCTTGCGTGCAATGGCGTCAGCTTTGATTCGATCAGGTTCAATGTTTTGCAAACGGGAAACAGCTCCACCGTCCATCCAGCGATGCGCGGCACGAGCCTTTCTATCATTGACCGGAAAATCCAGGTTAGACAACACTTGCTCTCCCAGCCTCTGATCGGAAAAATCACCGGGCTCGAGGATGGGCATTACATATCCCATGGCGAAAAAACCGCTGTCGTAGGAATAAGCGGGTGGCTTATGCTGCAAATATCCGTGCCAATGTTTATAGGCGGATGTAAAAAGAAACAGCAAAAAGATGGATAAGATAAAATGCACGGCCAATCGTCCTGTGTTTCGGTCATCCGTTGTGGGCTTTCGTGACATCACCGAGACAAACGCCAGCAGCGGTATTGCGAAACCGCAAATCTAGACCATCGGTATAAAAGCAAATCGTATGCTGATCATCACGGTAGCCACACACTGAATGGCAAAAAGCCATTTGATCCGGGGAACAGCCAGATATTGCAGCACACACCAGAGATACACGCTAAAGATCAACAGGGCCAGTGTCTCCGTCATGACATAACGGGTATAAAGCAGCTGCAGTGGCTCCAGCGTTGTCAGCAGCGCCGTGGTAAAAGCGATCCAGGGCCGCACCTGAAAGAATCGCATGAGCAATTTGGCCATCATCACGGATGCAGCCATAAGCAGGAACACCTGCACGATGATCAGTGAAGAGAGTGACTGTGTGGTAATAGCGACCAGCCGTACGAAATATCCGTAAACGAAGGAACGGTCACCGGGCAACCAGCCGGTCACCGCCGTCCATATGTAACTTGCTGAATCACCGAAGAAAAACATCGGTTGATGATCAATCCATAACATCTCTCCCTGGATACTCACCAATAAAAGCAAAAAAACGATCCATGCGGTTGCGTTTTGTTTATTTTCGTTTGTTGCGGCTCGAAACATATCTATGGACTTTCTGAAGTTTGACGATAGACATTCAAATTGCAATCCCTCAAAACCTTGAGAGCCTGACGAACCACTGCCGGACGTTCTTCAAATTTTGACAATTCTTCATCGGTTGCCGTATCCACCCTCAATGCTATCTCTTGAAGATTCTGAAAGTAAGCCCGTCTGTGCGGTTGAATTTTCCATTCCACGATAGAAGTAACAATAACACCCGATAAAATTACAGCGACAGGCATGTACAAAAGGATTCGCTGAAAAGGCTTCATATTTTCAGAATGGACCAAAAAGAAAATAATCACCCAGATAATACCGACAAGTCCATATACGCTCACACAAGTGTATCGTGATGCCATGCCATAGTCTATTCCGTATCCAAATCTTCCTATCATCATGAAAACCAGATAAAAGAATGACTGCGTGATCAGATAAAAGGGCAGATAAGATTTTTCATACAGTTTTGATTTAATAAATAAATACAGCCCCAGTCCATAGCATATTACAACAAACAGTCCTATAGCGACCATACCGGCAAAGGGAACAAAAATATTGGCCGCATTCACACCAACCACGCTGGCACCAAAAGCCGCCAAAAGAAATCTTAGCGCTTGCAGGGGATTGTTCAGCACTGTGGCTGCATGATGAGAAGAATCGGGAAAGTAATCATTCTTGTGAATGTCGTACATGTACACAAAAGCCAGTGCAGCCAGGAACACGACCATGATCATGACCCGAAGCCAAAATGCTTTTGTCAGGGTGTGACTTCTGGTTACAACATAGCACAAAAACGTAGTGCCCAGAGCAAAGGAAAAGGAAAAGGAATATGTGCCACCAAAGATCAGGATGGCCAAAATAGGCAGGATAAAGGCCATCGGCCAATCTTGAGCCCGACCTTTTGTAAGAAATAACTCCAGACAGATAAAGCTGGCAATGAAAAAAGGCATCGGAGCTTGAAAGACAAAATCATAAGAAAACGTCAATCCTTCCCACTGCACCAAATTAAAGATAGTGAGGCTTACCATTATGAAGCTCGCTGTAATAAATTTGGAGGAGCATTCCGGTGATAAACTATGGTAGTAGTCTCGATACACCAGCAGAACAGCCCCAAGCATCAGGAAGGGAATGAAAAGGACGATTATTTTGCTATTCATCCCGAAGCATTTTATATTAACTAGCTGAACAAGATTGTAACCGAGAATCCTGGTGTATGCAGCCGGTCGCCATAAATCAGCGAAGGTCAGCGTTCCGTTGCAATAATGTTCAACAAATCCACCTTTAATGAGATACATATCATCCCGAAACGCCACATCAGCGGCAGTGGACCAGACATAAAAAAGCGTTATGGCAAAAGGAATGCCTATGGATAAACAGCAATATAATCTTGATTTCATACTCTTATTGATCAACGCCCCGCAAGAAGTCCTGAAAAGACGTTGCCGATTATTTTTTCCGCCTCTTTCATCGAAAAGTTTTTTTCACAGTACAAAAGACCGGCGTGAGACAGTGCTTCCCATAACGGTTTATCGACGCACAAAGACTGGATCATTTGGGCCAATTCAGACGGATCGTCAGAAACGAGAATATTCTTTTTGTTGACCAAACCCGTCCCTTCAGCGGCTGTTTTTGTCGCCACGCAGGGTACGCCGTAACTGAGGCTGGTGATCACCTTGCCCTTCATACCCGCGCCGTATCTGAGCGGCGCTACTGAAAGACGGCATTTACCGAATACATCGGCTAGGTCCTTCACATATCCAACCACAACGATATCCCTGGAGGCCAGATTCGCCACCTCATCGGGCACATTACTTCCGACAATCAAAAATCGCTCCGCAAAACCGTTGGCGCGCAGAATCGGCCAAACTTCATTTACAAAATAATGGACGGCGTCCGCATTGGGCGGATGCGTGAAACCGCCGATAAACACTATATCTCGACGATCTTCCCAGGGAATATCAGATAAACCGGGAATCTCTCTCACAATGGGAATGTTGAATAACCGGGCATCTGGAACCAGTTCTTGTAAAAATTCTACTTCGTATTGACTCCGCAAAACAGTAGCATCAGATTTTCTGATGACCTCCAATTCTTGTGCCCGGATATCTGCCGCTCTGGCCAGTACAGCGGCAGATCCTTCTAATTCCGCTCTACGTTCCTCGCGAAGAAAATGCAGATCAACCGTATCAAAAATGATCCGGGCCCGCGGCGCCGTACGTTTCACAAAATCAATCAGAGAGTCCGCCACATACACGCGGCAAAGCATGACGATATCGGCCTCCGGTGCGTAACGTAAAATGGCATCTTTAGGAGAATCCGTAAACGGCAAATAAACGCACTCTACTCCAATTCTTTGCAGATCCCTGGTGTAATCATCAAAAAATATGAGGTTTTCAGGAATAAAGGTAACATGAAAACCCAGTTTTTTCATAATCTTCATATAATTGAAGGCATCCATAGATCCCGAATCTTTATCCGGCGTGGGGGTTAAAGCATCGACGATCAGAACACGACCTTTCACTGTGCGATCAGCAGGTATGGAATCGGGATCGTAACTGCCGTGCCTGGTCAGCACATGCCGCCATTTCTCAAAGAATTTTTGTTGATTGACCACCTGATATTTTTTGATTCCCGAATCTTCTGATTTTCCATGCGATATACCTTCAAAATGGACCACCTCCGCCAGAGGCTGATAAACCACTCTATAACCGGCTGCTCTCACCTGAAAAGCAAGATCTGTGTCCTCATAGTAGGCAGGAGCAAACCGTTCATCAAAGCCGCCCAGTTGCTGCCATAGTTCCGAGGAAACAGCGATAGAAGCCCCCGAACAATAATCAACATCTCGTAGATAACTGAACTGAGGACGCAAAGGATTTTTGTAACGTCCGTAAATCCATGCGCCGACATCATGAAAAACAATGCCTCCGGCGTCCTGCAACATTCCATCCGGATACAGCAGCTTGCAACCGACAAGTCCTACGGAAGAATTTTCATCCAGGGGTTGCACCAGTTCATCCAGCCAACCTGGGCACACCAATGTATCGTTATTTAAGAACACGATGTACCGCCCCTGAGCTTTTCTTGCGGCGGCATTGCAATTTTTCAAAAAACCCTGACTTGTTTCATTACGGAAATAGCGCACCTTCGTAAAACGATTCTGAAACACGACAGGCGTTTGATCTGTTGAATGATCATCGGCAATGATGATTTCATAATCATCTCGACCGGCATTTACGAAGATGGAATGCAGACAGGCTATCGTAAACCTGATCTGATTATGCACAGGAATGATGATGGATATTCTGATCATATCATGATGTCCGGAAATATTTTCTGACAACTTTTTTAAATCAGATATCCATAAATTTATTTCATCATCGCCCGGCAAAGCAAGCGTTGAATGTTTTGATGAAATCGGTAATTGATACTGAGACATCAGACGGTAAATAATTTCTGGAAATTTTTTCGTGTATTGCTCCTGCCGGATATACAATTCTTCGGACCTTTGAAGGAATTTTCGCAGATCCCATGAATTATTCATCAGAAAAAACCATGCTTTTTTTATCATATGAGGCTGTAAAAGCCTCGATAACATTCGCGGGTTAGTCAAAAACGATCGTAGAATTCTACTGAAAATCATTAACTTGCGCCTCCGTACCCTTTTATAAACAAAATTTCGCTCCGTATTTTTATCTTAATGATCCCGGGCATTGTTGCAGATCGCTTACAAACCCGTCTTTTCTGCTTCAATGGCTTTAAGCCTGTTTTTTCATTTCATCATTTCCTTGAATCGCTTTAATCCTTGTCCAATCATACGAAGAGGCCTGGTAATGCGCCAACTGTTGGAACTGTAAAGAGATGCAATCTGCTCATCCCGCATCGTAATTTCATTTTTGAGACGTGAAATCAATCCGGTATATTTTTCAATAAAAACCTCCGGGGGAATTCTACTGTAATAATTTAGAATCACTTGTTTGTATGCTTCAGGGGCAGACACCCTATTGGTTATTCGTGACGATTCTGTATTGTCATCATAATCCAGTAATACTTTTTTTATAAATTTGGGCGGATATCGCTCTGTGTATTTTATAATCAAATCCCAATCTATTAATCTATTGAGATTCACGTCAAAGCCGCCAAGTTCTTTGGAAAGGCTGCATGAATGAACCAGGACGCCCAAATCAATATAATTAAATTGCAATAACTCATCAAAGTCAAATGGACGACCCATGATTGTTTGCGATTGCCGGAGTTTGACTTGAGCATAATGAATTTCAAAAGCTGAATTTTTGATACTATTTGCAAAGGTTTCTAAAAAGTCATTGTGCATGTGGTTATCTGTATCGAGATATCCTATCCATCTGAATTGCGATTCTCTGATGCCGATATTCCTCGCAAAAGCCGCTCCTTGGTTGGTCGGTAATTTGATGTACTTGATTTTTTTATTTATTATTTCCTGCGCATACATATCATGTAAAAATTGGCCGGTGCCGTCTGTTGAGCCATCATCAATGATGATGAGCTCAAACCTCTGATAAGTTTGCCTCAATAACGAATCAATAGCGTTCTGAATACAATATTTGCGATTATAGGTGGGCATGATGATCGAGAAGGCGATATGCTCATTCAATGATTTGCATGATTCTGAAAAATTACCACCGCATATAAAATCATCAATCCCCGGATGTAAATAATTCAAATAGGACATCATGACCGAATGACGTTTCTCTTTCAAGTGGAGTTTACTCTCTGATTCCGTATAGTCATGATAAATAATAACGTTTGGTGAATATCGTAACATTCTACAATCATGTTCTTTTTCCATTCTATAACTCAAATCAATTCCTTCATGACCAAATAATAATGGATTCATACCATTGAGTTTTAGGTATTCATTCTTTTTGAATGCAGAATTACCTTCCGTATTGATATATCTGATCAATAAATCATTGTTTCCTAAATCATAATGATTTGCGTTGTTTTGATGAGACGGAGTGGATTTTGGCATTATCTTGCCGCGTAATCCAATCACGTTGTCATTTTTGAAGGCTTCGATAATCGATTGGACATAATCTTTTCCGGCGACGGCATCATCATCAAGAAACGATATAATGTCCCCTTTTGCGAAATAGGTGCCAATATTGCGGCCCTCCGATGGACCCAAATTGTGTGGGGAAGCAATATAGAGCAATTTGAATTCTAACAATTTTTCGATGATTTTCTCGTTTCCACCGTTATCCACAACTATAATTTCATAGTTACCGGCATTATTGTTTAGCACTGATTCTATGCAATCAACCAGCTTAGCTCCTGTGTTATAGCCAACAACGATAATTGACAATTCTGGATATTTCAAAAATCGTCTATCGTATTTTGGGAAAGAATCATAATTTATGATGGATTTATATTTAGAAATATTCTCCTCTGCCTTCTTAAAATTACCGCTATAAAGATTACTTATAGCCAAATCATAATAATCAATTGCTTGTTTGTTCTTTTCTATTGATTCATTTCTTTCAGATTGTATTTTATTCAAACATGATCCACTCGTGGGCAAGCCAAAAACTCTTCTTCGTGGAAACGCTTTTTCAAGATCATCACAAATTCTTTCAACATCATCTTTTCCAATGGGGTAATTTAAAATAAATTGATCTATGTCTTGGTCGGATATTGTTCTCTGCCTCAAATCTACAGGTTCCAATCCTTCAATATCGAAGGCAGAGTAGTAATCATTGAATTTGTAATTTCCACCGATAATAGCGTCAGAAAATTTAATCCACCTGTTTGGAACGCCATAGCTGTCAGCAGCAATAAGTCCATGCATTGCGGAAGATAAAATCATTCTGCATTCACAAATTTCTTTACAGATTTGATCTGTCTCGCCCTGCACATCTATGACTCTATAGCTTTTATTTTTCAATTCTATTTTATTCAGTAAATCGCTGTTTTTATCAACGTAATGCGGAATAATGCCGACATCATATTTTTTTTCTATATCACCAATAGGAACAGCTCTTGAAGTAAGAAGCCCCGGATCACCCAGTGCAATTCCATCCAATTTGGATCCTAAAATAGCTTCACACCGAGTTTTTGAAAGCTTGCCCCTTAAAGCATGGATATTAACACTCTTTATAAAATATTCTTTTTCACAGTCACTGTTTTTTATAAAACCAGACCCCCAAACATCAATACGTTCGTGGCATGAATATTCATCTGGTTTTTCGTCAGTAATAATATTATGTAAAATACTGCCTATTGCGACAAAGTTAGCTTCATTTAAATCTACGCAGCTATACTCAACGCCTAAATATTTAAGAATATTTATATTCAAAGCATCGCCAAAATTTTTAAGCGTACAAAAATAATATAGTTTAATTTTGTCATACAACATCTTGTCGGACTTACTTCCCTGGTAAATTTTCACTTCAAATTAGATACGACCACAGACTTGCTTAGCGTCATTTGAAGTGCCTTAATATGCCATCTTGTCTATAATATGCTGTTGCAAATACTTGAGAAAGGATTTTATTTTTTGCAATTAATTCATGAATGAGTATGGATAATAGGAATCCGGTAATAAAGGATAAGGTAATTCTAAGTGCTGCAATACCAAAACCCAAACGGAAATCAATAAATAGAATGATATAGAGAAAAGCGACATGAAACAAATAAATGCTATACGATGCTGTATCTATCTTTTTTATTAATAACCAAAGCTTGGTTGAGACTAGATAACTAATCGTAACTCTCGCAAAAAAATACATGAAATATGTCCCACACAACGCATTAAAATACCAAATAAAATCTCTAGGAATGTATGTCATGCTTATTCTTTTAGTTAATAATACAATCGCGTGTAGAAAAAGACAAAAAATGAACATCATTGAAAAGCTCATTTTATCCAAGATATATTCATGTTTTCTGGATATGCAGCCTAAGATAAAAAACGGAAAATATTTAATGGCTGATATCATTAAGTTTGGCATAATTGGCTGATAAACATAAAAGAACCCCCAAATGATCAAAACAATTGTATAGAAGAATTTGCTTTCTGATTTGTTGCAATAATGAAGAGGAACAATTGCTAAAAAAATTATGAAAAGAGTTTTAAGAAACCAAAGGTGGTCATTGTCTGAACCCAATAAAAATAATTTGATTTGCGAAACTATGGATCCGTTGATATGGCCAAAAAAGAATATACAGGGAAGAAGGATTAAGAATGACACGGAATACATTGGCAAAATCAATCTCTTGGCTTTGCTTAAGAGTTGGCTGCTGACCGTGTCGCTTTTTGTATTTTCCACGGCTGAAAAATAGAACACAAACCCTGAAATCCAAAACAGCAGTGGCACGTGAAATGAATATATATAGTCCTTAATCGCTATTTCCCAACAAGGCGTGATTAGAGGACTATACATGTGGGGGTTTGGCGAGTGAACGCTTCGTGTGGCATGGGCAAAAACAACGAGAATAATTGCTGCTGCACGAAGCAGGACAATATAGTCAATTTTTTGTCTTTGTGTTATTGTTTCTTTAAAAATCATTCAAACGCAACAAGGTTAAACAATGTATTCTTTCTATAAAAAGGGTCTAAATTAGATTTAACAATGATCAACAGTATGAAAGTTCACTTTGTTGAATATTCCCAATTTATATATTCATCACAGAACCCCGATCCAGCCGGATGGTTCGGTTACAAATCGTTTTAACAAGTTCCGGGGAATGGGTAGCGATAATCAGAATGCTGGATTTCTGCACAATTTCATGAAGCCTCTGATGTGCCTTTTCCTTAAAATCTGCATCCCCGACTGTCAGCCATTCGTCCATAAGGAGAATTTCGGGCTGGACAAGAGTCGCGATGGAAAAAGCCAACCGCATCTGCATGCCTGTGGAATAGGTACGTAGCGGCATACGGATGAAATCGCCAAGGCCTGCGAAATCCACAATATCGCCTATCTTTGACGTTAACCACTTCCGATTAAAGCCGAGAAGAGCACCGCGAAGATAAATGTTTTCGATGCCGGTTGCCTCGCCATCCATTCCCAGGCTCATATCAATCATACTCGTGATTTTACCCTTGATCTGTATAGAACCTTCTACCGGTTCATAAACTCCGGAAATGACCCGCAGCAATGTGCTCTTGCCTGCACCGTTATGACCGACGACACCCACACGATCTCCTTCTTTTAATTCAAGACAAACATTTTGTAATGCCCGCACGACCACACGACCCTGTTCGTTGGAGCCCATGCGGCCGCCGGTTGCCGCCTGCATCAGCTGGTTTTTCAGCGAACGTCCGGTAGTATTATAGATCGGAAAATCAACGGATATATTGTTCATACAAATGTGTGTCATCGTTTAACCTTATAACCAATAAGCTATGCGCGAACGAAATCGCCCGTAGAATAAGATCGTAATACACCATCCTGCCAAGGCCAGGACGCCACAAACAAGCCAGCTGAAGTGAGATGGCAGTGTGCCCAGCAAGGGCGCACGGACAATTTCGATTAAATGAAAAAAAGGATTGGCATCCAACAAAATAAGGCCGGCACGCTTTGGTAACAGATGTGGCATCCAGATGATCGGTGTCAGATAAAAGCAAACCTGTAACAGATTGGAAACGATCTGAGGAATATCACGATAACGGGTGCATAAAACACCTAGCAGCAAAGCCATCCAGGATAAGTTGAGTAGCAGCAGCACAAGCCCGAGAGCGGAAAAAACTGCAGTAGAGCGTAAAGGCAGGCAGAAGACCAGTAAAACCAATGGATAGATGACGATATTGTGGGCAAAAATAACCAGGTTACGCCATACCACCCGCAGAATATGAATAAACAGCGGCAAAGAAATTTGTTTGATGATGGCTTCGGCAGCGGTAAAGCCCAGGCAGCCTTCGGTCAGTATGGTCGTAATCAGCATCCATAAAATCAACCCGACGGTCAGAAAAGGAAGAAACTCTTTCATGGGGGTGTCAAAAAGATTCCCGAACACCAGACCGAGCGCGCCGATTAAAACCCCCATACTGATGGTAATCCAAAACGGCCCCAGGGAAGAACGCCGGTAGCGTTGGCGAATATCCTGCCAGCCCAGCACGCCGGCGAGTTCATATCTTTTGAAAGCCGCGAAGATATCCTGCCAACCGGCTTTAAAAATTCTCCATAAAAATACCTGATTATTTATACTCATCGGGCATCACTTGTGAACAATCATTCCCTATCCGGTTGTTTCCCTGATTAATGAAATCGGGCTGATGGCCGGAATGGTATATGGTTACCATAAAAAATCAATTTGTTTTTGAGATATTTGAAAATCACGTCAGTCCTTTACAAACTTACCGCTGTGTGCCGACGAATGGACCTGCTGATGAAAGCAAAAGCAAGAAAGCAGATGGTAAGGAACAGCACGACTGTCAGCATCCCATAAGCGTAAAGCAGCAGGGCGCCGGTGCCGATACCGAGCTGGACCATGCCATAAAACAGCGTTATCTTCCAATGTGCAATTCCTTTTTCATTGGCCAGAATCTGGTACAGGTGGCGGCGGTGCGGTTTTGCCAGATTTTCTTTATTCCGAAGACGGATGGCCATGGTGGTGAGTTCATCAGCGTAAAAAGGAAAAAGCAGCGCGGCAAAACAGACCATTTCCAGATCATTTCCGGCGAGCGTGATCACTAACGCGGCAAAGACAAAGCCCAACAGAATACTGCCCACGTCCCCCATAAAAACTTTTGCTCGAAACATATTCAAGGGCAGATATCCGAGGCAGGCCAGAGCGATACAGATGGATAAGAGCGATAAAGATTTTTGGCAATCATCCGCTGGACCTCTGGTGAGAGTGTAGAGACCCAGCAAACCGAAGGCGATGACGCCACTGAATCCGGCTATGCCGTTGATGCCATCCATAAAGTTATAAAAGTTCGCCGTACCGATCAGAAAAATAAAAATCAGCGGCAAAATCAGGAGAAAAACGAAAGGTGAAAAACCGAACGTCGACAGGTCAAAATGGGCGCTGAGTCCGGGCAACAGAGGAAATAGAAAGATCATCGCGGAGATAAGTTGTACGGCAAGCCGGAGTCTGACCGAAATACGGAAATAGTCTCCGTACAAACTGACAGAGGAGATGAGGATGGCGGCAAAGAGAAAGGTCGTTGGAATGCGTAATGTCAGCCCCGCAACCATGAAGGCGGCCAGAATGCCCACTCCGCCTCCCCGGGGCTTCGGTTCGGTGTGTGAGCTGCGCTCTTTCGGCACATCCAGCAGATGTTCCCTGAACGGGATGCCGGCAATCAGCCGGGCACCGGCAAAACCAAGACCTGTACAGGTCAAAAACAGCAGGAAAATTCTGTGCTGTGTCACTCCGGCGATAAGTTGATTAAAAATGCTGGTCAGATCCTGAGTCATTTTTTTTTAAAATTGCGTGATTTGTCGCAGCTCCGCCCCTTGCTTTACATAATCCCGGGCCTTGTAACCTGTCGAAGTCACTGTTGATGACTACTAAAATCACCTGATGGTGTCAATGGATTAGTTGGATGGATTGCCCTCGTGGATATGGGGCGGGGCGCTGTCTTAATGAGGGTTTTCCTGATTTTCAGTATCGGTTCTGACACGGAGGGCAGGATCCTGACGATAGTATTCTTTAAGAACCCCGTAAAGATCAGGCGCGTTTTGAAGCATGGATAAAGGCTGATCAAAAAACTGCTCGGTGGCAACCGCGAAAAATTCGGCTTCGCTGTACGCACCATATTCATCAAGAAAAGTTTTCTTGCCTTGCGCAGCCTCTTGTTGCAGGCGCAGATATTCACGCGAGCATACCAAAACCCAGCGGCGATATTCTTTCCTGTCTTTCAGCGGCGGCGTTCCATCGGCAGCGCCGTCGAGCATATCCAGCTTGTGGGCAAATTCATGATAGACGACATTGCGGCCTGATTCGGGATAGCGTCCGCCTTGCAGTGCCGCATCCCAGACAATGATGACCGGACCGTGATGTATCGCCTGTCCGATGATCGGCCGTGGATTTTCCAGGGGTGCAAATGCTGTTTCAAAAAAACCAAGTTTTTGCCGGGGCAGAATGACGGTTGACGGATAAACGAGGATGGTTTCAACATTGTGATAATAATCGTGAGGCAGGCCAAGAATCAAAAGACAGGCCTGCGCCGCAATGGTGATGCGGATTTCATCCGTTAATGCTAATCCGCCGCACCCCTCCCAATGCTTTTCAGCAATAAAAACCTGAATCAGCTGATGCAGATGAGTACGTTCGGTAGCTTCCAGCAGGCGGTAATGTGAAACGTTGCGATTTAAAATTTCTTCCCACTCCCGGCGAAAGGGTTCTTGAATGAGCTTTGCCCGACGGCGGTTTTTCGACCAGCGAAAAATGTGATCCCCTCCCCTCGATCCTTGTTGAAATATTGTTAACACTGCCATAACGGCATGTCAAAAGAATTGTCTCCATGACCATTTATCGTTTGCGGTACTGATTTTTTTTTGTTATTTCTTCTACATGGATCGGGAAATAACATGGTTTCATCAAAAAGCGGCGGGCCTGGGAATTGATTTAAATCATCGGCAATTGTCTCAGTTTGAAATTTATAAAAATGAGCTTCTGGACTGGAATGCCCGAACCAATTTGATTTCTGAAAGCTCCGCTCGGGAAATTTTTTCCCGTCATTTTCTGGATTCTCTCACCGCTTTGCCATGGATCACGCAAGCCCGGCCTTTGGTGATCGATATCGGTTCGGGAGCCGGTTTTCCCGGCCTGCCCCTAAAAATAGCGCGGCCGGGTATGGAAATTTATTTGCTGGAATCCAACCGCAAAAAGGTTTCTTTCCTGAAACATATCATTCGTCTTTTGCAGCTTAGCCCGGCTTCTATTTTTCATGATCGTGTCGAGAATGTGATGAAATCAAACACATGGAAAGAAAAATTTGATCTTTTAATTTCCCGCGCCGCCTTTAAATTGGATGAACTCGTAAGGTTGGGTGACTTCTTTCTATCACCAACAGGCCAAGTCATCGCCTGGAAAAGTTCCAATGTGGAAAAGGAGCTCCGTGACTGTTGGAAGGGTAACCTTCATCACAAAATATATCAATTTATTCAACATGATATAGAGGCGGATTTTTTGACTGCGCCGCGCAAAATTATTATCGCAAAAAAGTAAAAAAACCTTCTAAAAACTGCTTTTTTATGCTAGGGCTATCAACAATTCTTGCAAAAGAATTCATTTTATTACGCTCAATCAAATAATGAATAAAATCATATGTATAGCAAACCAAAAGGGTGGTGTAGGTAAAACCACAACCTCGATCAATTTATCTGCCTCCCTGGCGGTCGCGGAAAAAAAAACTCTGCTCATTGACGGCGATTCTCAAGGCAATTCCACAAGCGGTATCGGCGCGGATAGAAATGCTTCTGAGACCGCTAATCTGTACCACGCGATGATTGGCCGGGTTCCGCTCAAAGATGTGATTGTCCATACCGCCATACCTCATCTGGATGTTGTACCTGCCAATCAGGACCTGATTGGAATAGAGGTGGAATTTGTTGGTTTGGACAATAAAGAATCCAGGCTCAAGGCGCTCTTGCAATCTCTGGATACATCATATGACTTTATCGTGATTGACTGTCCACCTTCTTTGGGTATGATGACCGTCAATGCATTGGTCGCCGCAGATTATTTAATTGTGCCTCTGCAGTGTGAATATTACGCCATGGAAGGCCTGGGTTATCTGCTTAACACCGTGAAGCTGGTCAAAGCTCAACTGAATCCGCGACTCACGCTGGGCGGTATCTTATTGACCATGTTCGACCAGCGTAATTTATTATCTCATCGTGTGTCGGATGATGTGCGTAAGCACTTCGGAGATAAGGTGTTTAAGACCGTTATTCCACGAAATGTCAGACTTTCGGAAAGTCCCAGTCACGGACTGCCCGTTATTCTATACGACATTAAATCGCGCGGAGCGTTGGCTTATATGGATATGGCCAGGGAAATCATTCAAGGAGGGTTGTAAATGGCACAAAAGAATGTGCTGGGAAAAGGGCTGGGCGCAATATTTCCCGATTTATTAAATGACACCGATAAGAAAAAATCATTTTCCTGTGGCATTGAAGAATTGCGGCCGAACCGATATCAGCCCCGGAAAACCTTTCATGATGAAAAGCAAAAAGATTTGATCGCTTCGATCAAGAGCAGCGGAATTATTCAGCCCATTATTGTCCGTAAGGATCTTTTGGGATATGAAATTATTGCCGGCGAGCGGCGATGGCGGGCAGCACAGGCAGCCGGCCTTAAAGACGTGCCTGTCATTCTCAGGGAAGCAACCGATAAAGAAGCCGCAGAAATTTCCCTTATTGAGAATATTCAAAGGGAAGAACTCAATCCTCTGGAAGAAGCTGACGCGTATGTGACCCTGATGGAAAAATTTGATCTTTCCCAGGAAGAAATTTCTCAACGTGTCGGAAAAGACCGTTCAACGATAGCCAATACCATTCGCCTTTTAAAGCTGCCTGCTCAAGCTAAAACGGCTTTAATAGACAAAATGATTACAGCAGGCCATGCCCGTTGTTTGTTGGCATGCAATACGCCGGATGAACAAATCGCCGTGCTGAATCTTATTCTTAAAAAAGATTTAAATGTGCGGGAAACTGAAAAACTGATTAAAAAATCAAAAAAACAGCCAGTGGATCATCCATCTTCTGGAAAAAAAGATCGTTTTTTGAACGACCTGGAAAAGGCCTTGTCGGCAAAACTCATGGCCAAGGTTCAAATTAACGGTTCCGACAAAAAGGGCTTGATAGAAATTCAATATACCTCTATGGATGAACTCAACAGATTATCCGGCTATATTCTGGATGAATTGCAATAAATCAGGATACACAGGCCTATCAACAGTTGTTGACAGGCCTGTGTATAAAGGCTGTACCGATGGATATATTTTGGGACAAAACCAGTAAAATTATTCAGGAAAAAATTAGTAAGCAAAATTTTGATACCTGGATAAAGCCAATTAAAATGGTTGCCATGGAAGAGCAGCGTGTCCAACTGGCCGTACCCAATAAATTTTTTAAAGATTGGCTGGTCGATAATTATTGCTCCACCATAAAGCAATCCCTTAAAGATGCAGCCGGTCTGGATGTTGACATTGAATTTGTCCTTTCAAAAAATCAGGAAGGGGCTTTAGAAACTCCTGTCAAACCATCCTCTGTGTCTAAAGGTGTTTCTTCTACTGTCCCAATTAAGGGTAAAAACGTATCTTTTTTAAATGATAATTATAGTTTTGAAAAATTTGTGGTAGGTTCATGTAATCAGTTTGCCCATGCAGCCTCGGTGGCTGTGGCTAAACAGCCTGCAAAAAATTATAATCCTCTTTTTATTTACGGGGGATCCGGGTTGGGAAAAACCCATTTACTCAATGCTATCGGACTGTTGGCCAATTCCATTCATACCTCTATGAACATTATGTATGTTTCCGCAGAAGAATTTATGAATGAAATGATCAATTCCATTCGATATGACAGAATGCCGAAATTCAGAGAGAAATATCGTAATATCAGTTGCTTATTAATGGATGATATTCATTTCTTCGCTGGAAAAGACAGGACCCAGGAAGAATTTTTTCATACTTTTAATACACTGCGCGATTCAGGAAAACAAATCGTTGTAACAAGTGATAAATTTCCGAAAGATATACCCAATCTGGAAAGCAGGCTGCGTTCCCGTTTTGAATGGGGGCTGATTGCTGATATTCAACCACCGGAAATAGAAACAAAAATTGCGATTATCGAGAAAAAAACTCAAGAAAATCATATCGAATTACCGAATAATGTGATTCATTATATTGCCTCTCATGTTGAATCCAATATTCGTGAACTGGAAGGATTTCTTGTCAGGATAGGTGCTTATTCATCCCTCACGGGAAGGGAAATTGATTTAGACCTGGTGAAAGAAGTATTAAATAATCTGATTCATCAAAATAAAAAGAATGAATTATCAATAGAAGAAATCATGAAAGTGATTGCCGGAAAATTAAGCGTAAAAGTTTCAGATATTAAAGCACATAATAAAAATAAAAATATTGTTTTTGCCCGACAGGTCGCTATGTATTTAGCCAGAAAACATACCCGTTATTCTTTTCCGGATATTGGACAAAAAATTGGCGGACGTGATCACTCAACAGTGATTTATGCGAATAATAAAATATCAAACATCATCAAGTCCGATATAAAATTAAAAAGTGTCATTCAGGATATTGAGGATGCTTTAATCAACAAATAATGAACTTTTTAACAGTTCATTCATCAACAGGATGATAAAGGTTAAGGTATTAAATATATTAAAAAAATAATTTTTATTCACTTATCAACAGGCATTACTAATAATACTATTTAATTTAATAATAAAAAAAAGAATAAGTAAGACAAGGAGGAAACATGGAATTTAAAATCAATCGGGAAATCTTTCTTGGCGGTATTCAAAAAACATTAGGTATTGTGGATAAAAAAACAACCATCCCTATATTGAATAATATTCTTTTGAGAGCTGAATCAAATAAAATCAATATTATAGCAACAGACAGGGAAATTATTTTAATTTCTGATTATGAAGCGGATATCGTTGAAGAAGGTGAAATTACGATTTTAGCAAAAAAAATATATGAAATGGTCAGGGAAATTCAAGGAGAAGTGATCAATTTTATTCAAAAAAATAATGTTGTCAAAATTTCGGCACAACGGGCATTTTATAAAATGCCAGGGTTGCCGGCTGAAGACTTTCCCAGTATAACAGATCAAGAGGATATTCCGCTTTTTAAAGTACCGGGGAATGCCATCAAGGATTTAATTCATAAGACGTCTTTTGCCATGGCGACCGATGAGACAAGAAAAAATTTAAATGGTGTTTTATTGGAAGAGGGGATGGATGGCGTCAATCATTTTTTACGTATGGTGGCAACTGATGGGCATCGGCTCGCTTTGGCCAAAAATATTATACCGGCACATTTTTTTAAAGCAGGAAAGGGTGTTATTATTCCCCGCAAAGGGTTGATGGAAATCAAAAAGATTATTGATGAAAATGAAGATGTTAAAATCGGGCTGCATAAAAATATGTTTATTGTGCAGACAGAAAATACTTTATTAAAAGTCAGTTTGGTTGATGCGGATTATCCAGATTATAAGAAAGTGATTCCTACAGAGAAAGGGATGACGGTGACCTTGAAAAGAGAATCATTGCTGCATGCTTTAAGAAGAATGAGCGTTGTTTCGTCAGAAAGATATGGTGGTGTCATTTTGTCGTTTTCTCAGGGGAAATTGACGTTGAATTCCACGAATTTGGATGTAGGTGAAGCCACAGAAGAAATTGATATTGATTATGAAGGGGATGTGATTGATAGTGGCTTTAATGTGAACTATCTCATTGATGCTATTTCTGTTGTGAATCAGGAGCATATCATTTTTGAGGTGGGTTCGGGTTTAAAACCGTCGATGATTAAACAGGCAGAAGGTGATCAGTATTTATGTATTATTATGCCTTTAAAAATATAGTCATAGAGAGGAAGTGGATCGTTGAATATGACACAGAAGTATAACGCTGATAGTATTAAAGTATTGGAAGGTTTAGAAGCTGTCCGTAAAAGGCCGGCGATGTATATCGGCTCCACCGGGAAAGAAGGCCTTCATCATCTGGTTTATGAGGTTGTTGATAACAGCATTGATGAAGCGGCAGCAGGGTTTTGTGACACCATTACAGTAAAAATAAGAGTCGATAACAGTATCGTTGTGGATGATAACGGACGCGGTATACCGGTTGATCAACATAAGACGGAAGGGGTTTCTGCGGCTGAAGTGGCGATGACAAAGCTCCATGCGGGGGGAAAGTTTTCCAGTGATTCCTATAAAATTTCAGGGGGTTTACACGGAGTTGGTGTTTCTGTTGTCAATGCCCTATCCAAAACCTGTGAACTGGAAGTGAGACGGGATGGCAATGTTTATATGCAGACTTATAAAAGAGGCGTTCCCGATGGTCCGCTGGAAATGGTCGGCAAAACAAAAGGAAAGGGGACAAAGGTTACTTTTTTACCTGATGATGAAATTTTTGAAGAAACGGAATTCAGTTACGATATTATTGCTAATCGCTTACGAGAGTTGGCTTTTTTAAATTCGGGCGTAAAAATCATTTTAATTGATGAGCGGTTCGATAAACAGAATGAATTTTTCTATAAAGGCGGCATAGTATCCTTTGTGGAATATATCAATAGAAACAAGAAGGTTTTACATAAAAATCCTATCTATGTGTCCGGTTCCAGAGAAGATTGTTCTGTAGAAATGGCGTTTCAGTACAATGAAACGTATTTAGAAAATATTTTTTCATTTGCCAACAGTATCAACACCACTGAAGGCGGAACGCACATGATCGGCTTCCGTTCCGCTCTAACCCGGGTGTTCAATAACTACGCGACCAACAATAAAATTCTCAAAGACGGTAAAGAATCTCTGCGCGGTGAAGATCTGCGGGAAGGTCTGGCCTGTGTAATCAGTGTCAAGGTGAAAAATCCCCAGTTTGAAGGGCAGACAAAAACGAAGCTGGGCAATTCCGAGGTCCGGGGGCTGGTTGAAGGGATTATTTATGACAAGATCGGCAGTTACCTGGAAGAGAATCCCTCTGTCGCCAGACAGATTCTCAATAAATGCATGGAGGCAGCCCGCGCCCGGGAAGCGGCCAGACGCGCCCGGGAACTGACCCGCCGTAAAAGCGCTCTGGAAGTGGGAGCATTGCCGGGGAAATTGGCCGATTGTCAGGAAAAGGATCCGGCACTGAGTGAACTGTATCTTGTGGAAGGTGATTCCGCGGGCGGTTCCGCCAAGCAGGGACGCGACCGGAAGAATCAGGCGATTCTGCCGCTGCGCGGCAAGGTGTTAAACGTGGAAAAAGCGCGTTTCGATAAGATGCTGCAGAATGAAGAAATTAAATTGATGGTAACGGCTCTGGGTACAGGCATTGGCACAGATGATTATGACGTCAGTAAATTGAGATATCACAAAGTCATTATCATGACGGATGCCGACGTGGACGGTTCGCACATCCGCACATTGCTTTTGACTTTCTTCTTCCGGCAGATGCGGGAGCTCATTGAAAGAGGACATTTGTTTATTGCCCAGCCGCCGCTGTTCAAGGTGGTGGAAAAGAAAAATGAATTTTATGTCCACAACGAAGAAAAGATGAAAGATTACATTCTCGAAAACGGGGTGGGCAAGGTTAAACTGATCATGGACGACGGTTCACCGTTTCCTGTCAACGGCAATAAACTGCTGACGCTGATTAAGAAAGTCATGCGGATTGAAGATTTGCTCGACCGTTTTGAAAAGGAAGGGCGTGACCGGAATCTGATCCGCATCCTGGCCGGGGATCCCACACTGACCGATGACAGTTTCAAGAACCAAAATGCCTTATCCGCCATTGCCAAACGGACCGGCGTTGCCCTTGGCGACAGCTTTGCCAGTTTTAACCTTGAGCAGGATGAGGAGCACGGAGGATTCAAGGTGGTCTTCCATATGAAAAAAAACGGCCAGACAGCCCCTTCCTGTGTGACACGGGAAGTTTTCCGCACCCCGCAGTTCACCGACATCCGTTCACTGCTCGATCAGGTGTCTATCATGGGTGAGGCACCTTACAGCGATACCGGCGATGAATCTTCAGCACCGGTGGTGCTGGAGAGTTCAAAGGCTCTGGTAGATCATATCGTCACCTTGGGTAAGAAGGGTCTGACGGTGCAGCGCTACAAAGGCCTTGGTGAAATGAATCCCGAGCAGCTTTGGGAAACCACCATGAATCCGGAAAAGCGAACACTCCTGCGGGTAGGCGTTGAAGACGCGGTGCTGGCGGATGAAATCTTTACCACCCTGATGGGGGATCAGGTCGAACCGCGACGGGATTTTATTTATCAAAATGCCCTGGACGTCTCCAATCTGGATATTTAGTTTTTTTCTGTCATTCCCTTGTGCTCCCGGCGGGAATCTTGAAAATCAATAGTAAACTGTTTATGTAAAAAAGAAGAGAGGAAAAGGAAAGCAATGGAACGCGATATCCACCATAAGCAAACACTGGTGAATATAGAAGATGAAATGAAAAAATCGTACATGGATTACGCCATGAGCGTGATCATCGGCCGTGCCATTCCCGATGTGCGTGACGGTCTTAAACCGGTACACCGCCGCATTCTGTATGCCATGCACGAAATGGGTAATCGTCATAACAAACCCTATAAAAAATCCGCCCGTATTGTCGGGGATATCATGGGTAAATATCACCCGCACGGTGACGCGGCGATTTACGACACTTTGGTGCGCATGGCGCAGGATTTTTCGCTGCGCTATATGCTGGTCGACGGACAGGGGAACTTCGGTTCAATTGACGGTGATCCGCCGGCGGCCATGCGTTATACGGAAAGCCGTCTGGCGCGAATTGCCGACGAAGCGCTGGCCGATCTGGAAAAGGACACGGTTGATTTTGTCCCCAACTACGATGAATCTTTAACGGAACCGTCCTTACTGGCTTCCCGGATTCCGCTTTTACTGCTCAACGGCACATCCGGTATCGCTGTGGGCATGGCCACGAATATTCCGCCCCATAATTTGCAGGAAGTGGTCAACGGCATCATCGCCTGCATTAAAAATCCCGACATGACCATCGAACAGTTGATGCGCCACATTCCGGGTCCGGATTTCCCCACCGCCGGTTTCATTAATGGCCGGGAAGGGATTATCGAGGCCTACAAAACCGGACGCGGCATTATCAGGATGCGGGCACGCGCGCTGATTGAAAAAAACGGTCGCACGGACAAGGAAACTATTGTCATTACGGAACTGCCTTATCAGGTCAACAAGGCGATGCTGATTGAAAAAATATCGGAACTGGTGCGCGACAAGAAAATTGCCGGCATTTCCGATCTGCGCGATGAATCCGACCGCGATGGCATCCGTATTGTTATCGATTTAAAGCGTGATGAAAACTCCGCCATCATTCTGAATCAACTCTACAAGTTTACGCAGATGGAGAGCTCATTCGGCATCATCATGCTGGCGATATGCGACGGGCGCCCGCAGGTCTTCACCCTGAAGGAAGTGCTCGAAAAGTTCATCAGCTTCCGCCGTGACGTTGTCGTACGCCGCACCCGGTTCGACCTGGCGCGCGCCAGGGAGCGGGCACACATTTTGGAAGGCCTGATTATCGCGCTCAACAATATTGACGCGATCATTAAAGTGATCAAGGCGTCGAAAACACCCGCCGAGGCATCAACCCAGTTATGCGCGAAATTCAAACTGTCGGAAATTCAGGCCAAGGCGATTCTGGATATGAGGCTCCAGCGCCTGACCGGCCTGGAACGGACCAAGATTGACGAAGAATACGCAGAAGTGACCAAGCTGATCGCTTACCTGCAGGGCCTTCTGGATGATCCGCAGAAGGTTCTTCAGGTGATTATTGACGAGCTGATTGAAGTAAGGGAAAAATACGGTGATGAACGCCGCACAGAGATTGTTGCCAGTTCCGAAGATATCAATATCGAGGATATGATTGTGGAAGAAGACGTGGTCGTCACGATATCGCATGCCGGTTACATTAAGCGCAACGCCGTCAGCCTCTACAAGAGTCAGCGGCGCGGCGGCCGCGGCAAGGTCGGTATGGGCACCAAAGAAGAGGATTTTGTCGAAAAAATCTTTATTGCGTCCACGCACAATTACCTGCTGATCTTTACCAGCGCCGGTAAGGTGTACTGGCTCAAGGTCTATCAGATTCCACAGGCCGGGCGCGCGGCCAAAGGCAAGGCCATTGTTAACCTGGTCAACCTGGCTCCGGGTGAAAAGGTCATGGCGACGCTGCCCGTACGGGAGTTTGTAGGGGATAAATATGTGGTTATGGTGACCAAAAACGGCACCATCAAGAAAACGGAACTGACCGCCTTTGCCAACCCGCGTTCCGGTGGGATCATTGCCATTTCCATTGATGAAGGGGATGAACTGGTGGAAGTGCAGTTGACCATGGGCAATCAGGATATCTTTATCGCGACCCGGCGGGGCGTAGCCATCCGCTTTAATGAAGACGATGTGCGCGATATGGGCAGAACTGCCCGCGGCGTACGGGGTATCAGCCTTGCCCGGGGAGACGAAGTCATCGGTATGGATATACCCGCCCAAAATACGTTCATCCTGACCGTTTCCGAAAATGGTTACGGGAAATGCACGCCGGTGGATGAATATCGGGTGCAATCGCGCGGCGGCAAGGGAACGATTAACCTGAAAACCGTTGAAAGAGTCGGCAATGTCTCCGGTGTTCTACAGGTTGTCACCGAAGACCACGTCATGCTCATCAGTAATGCCGGCAAAGTCATCAGGCTGAAGGTTCAGGACATACCGGTGATTCACCGCGCCACCCAGGGCGTACGATTGATTAATATGGAGAATGAAGAGACACTGGTCGGCGTTGCCCGCACCACATCCGAGGCCGAAGGCAAGGACGACGGCAACGGCGACGGCAACGGCGATGAGGACATTGAAAACAACGGATCAATGGAGGAATAATCTATCAAAACCAAAGGAGGATAAAATTATGGCGGACACATGGCTTACCACACTCATCACAGACACCCCTCAAGCCGGTTTTGAGCTGGCGATAACCCTGAGCCGGCGCGCTGTGAAGTACACACAGCCTGACGATGAAGTACGAAAGAGACTGCGTCCCGTGTACTCGCAAGATGCCGATTCACTGATTGCGGTGTCGCAGGTCGTTGCCACCAATTTCCAAACGATCGCCGCTGCGAATCATTACTGGCGTAAATAACCGGAGCAGGTACCCAACGGAGTATGCCAAAACGTGGTTTAACACGTAACGGAGTACTGCGCTTATTCATCGCTCCTTTCATGAAGATGAGGAAATCCCCTGGCTTATCATGTTGTTTACACGGTAACCATATTGTTGTTTGACATGATAGCACTGTCGGGCATATAATGAATCAATATGGAAGATCATTTCCCTCTTCAGAGGGTTTGTCGTAACCATCAGGATAAACATGATGAGTAATCCCGTTAAATCAGCCCCTCCCTTCGATTTCATCAAAAAATTATTTTGGAATACTCCAAACGCCATGACGATCTCTTTGGCAAAAGACGGCACTTATGTGGACGCGAATGAATCTTTCGCGAAAAGCATGGGAGTGGCGCGTCAGGAAATCATCGGCATGACATCCACAAATATGGGATGGATAACCCTTGATCAGCGGTCCGTGCTGACAAATGCAATCTTAAAAAACGGAGTTGCGGAAAATGTTGAACTGGAAGGAAAAGTTCAGGGAAAACCACTACTGGGATTGTTTAATTCGACTCCGATAACGATTCATAAGAAAGCGATGTGGTTGACGGTGATAACCAACCTCACAGCGATGAGAAGAGCCCGTGCTTATAATGAAAATATTCTTTTAAAATCGTTAACCGCCATTGTCGGAACCGGTGTTGTGATGATACGCGTCAACCGCAAGCGGGATCCGGATATATTTTTTATTAATGAAGAAGCGAAAAGAGCCCTCCACAAACAACCGATAAAAAATTTAATGGATGTTCTTCTCAGAGAAGGATCGACGTATTTGATGAATGATCATGAATTTTATCATGCCAAAATGATTTCCACGAATCGCAGTTCTCCTTTGCAAATCATTTTGATGGAATGCATGCCCGATACCCTGTTCATTAAGGAAAAGCTGCAACAAAATGATCTGACCCCAAGACAGAGGGACGTCGCCTACCTGGCATCTATCGGTTTCTCCAATAGAGAGATCGCCCAGAAACTATTTATCTCGGAATACACGGTGAAGGATCATTGCAAAGAGATTTATCAGAAAATCGGTATCAGTAAACGAAGCCAACTGGCCCTCAAAATATTAAGCAGCAAAGACAGCAACGTGGAATCGGGAAATGGGGCAACGAAGGATAATCTCTGATTTCTTGGCAAAATGCGGCTGTCTTCACAAAAATTAGTGCCTGTTCCCGATTCAATCGCATCCCGGATCATCGGGCTATACTCATTTTATGTCAAACTACACATTCTTTAACCATACGGCGGATATCGGTGTTGAAATTACAGGGCGGACCGCAAAAACGCTGTTTGTGAATGCTGCCTATGCCTTGTTTGATGTCATGATTGAAGGCAAAACAGGCCGAGCAGCAAAACGTGAAAAGAAAATCATTGTCGAAGGAACAGATATTTCGGATTTGATGATGAATTTTTTGCGGGAGCTGCTTTATCTGTTTAACGGTGAGCAATTTGTGATGGAAAGTTGCGAGATGATACAGTTCACTCATAAGACCTTGCAGGCGCGGCTCGCCGGAGAGTCGTTGCAAAGCAACAGGCATCTTGTTAAAACAGAAATCAAGGCGGTTACCTATTCCGGCCTGAAGGTTGAGAAAACACAAACGGGCTGGAGCGTGAGAGTGATCTTTGACGTTTAATGGATATTGAAAAGAGGCCATGCAGGAGCGGGACGGCCTAAGGAGCATTGGTGATGTCGGACATAAAGTTAGAAAAATTAGATGATAACCGCTGGCTTGTACCACAGACAGGCGATATGCGTGTTCCGGGGATCATCTATGCCAATGAAAGAATCTACCCGCTTCTGAAGGGCGATGAAAGCGCCAGGCAGGTGGCCAATGTCGCGCATCTTCCGGGAATCGTTAAGTATTCACTGGCAATGCCTGATGTCCACTGGGGTTATGGTTTTCCGATCGGCGGAGTGGCGGCTTTTGAAATGGATAGCGGCATTATTTCTCCGGGCGGCGTCGGTTACGACATCAACTGCGGCTGCCGCCTGATGAGTACCAGTTTAACTCTTCAAGATATAAAGACGCGTCTTGGCGATTTAACGACAGCTCTGTATCAGCATATTCCTTCCGGTGTCGGTTCCACCGGATCGGTAAAGTTATCGGGCAAGGATCAGAAGAAAGTGCTGGAGGAAGGTGCCGCCTGGGCGGTCAAAGCAGGATTCGGCTTACACGAAGATTTGGAAACAACCGAAGACGGCGGCGCAATTGCCGGAGCCGATCCGGAACAGGTATCGGACAGGGCTTTGGAACGGGGAAAGCAGCAACTGGGCACACTGGGTTCCGGCAATCATTTTCTGGAAGTCGAAGTGGTACAGGAAATCTTCGATGAAGAGGCGGCAAAAGCATTTGGCTTGTATAAAGGACAGATTGCCGTGATGATTCATACCGGTTCGCGCGGATTGGGGTACCAGATTTGCGATGATTATCTGGCGTTGATGGTCAAGCATATGCAGGAGACAAAAATTGTTGTACCGGATAGGCAACTGGCCTGCGCTTATCTTGAGTCGAGACGCGGGAAAAATTATCTGGCGGCCATGGCCTGTGGTGCCAATTATGCCTGGGCCAACCGGCAGATTCTGATGCACCGAACACGGGAGGTATTTGAAAAAACGCTGCGGATGTCACCGCGCGAAGTGAACATGCGTTTGGTTTATGACGTCTGTCACAATATTGCTAAAATAGAATCGTTTATGATCGGTGGTGTGATGAAAAAGCTTTGCATCCACCGCAAGGGCGCCACCCGTGCCTTTCCTGCCGGTCATGAAGCGCTGCCCGAACGTTACAGAAAAGTCGGTCAGCCGGTTTTGATTCCCGGCGATATGGGCACCGGTTCTTATGTGCTGGTCGGTCAGGAAAAGGCGATGGAAGAGACCTTCGGCAGCGCCTGTCACGGGGCGGGCCGGGTCATGAGCCGGTCTCAGGCGATCAAATCCAGCCGTGGACGTTCCATCGCCCGTGAATTGTCGGAAAGTGGCGTTTTGGTCATGGCCGGTTCCAAAGGTACGCTCAACGAAGAAATGCCCGAGGCGTATAAAAATGTTGAGGATGTGGTGCAGGTGATGCATGATGCGGGTATTGCAAAAAAGGTGGCGAAGCTCAAATCTGTCGCCTGCATTAAAGGGTAGTATCTTTCTCTGGAAATATGATATCGGTTGATGTAAGAGCCAATGATGATATAGACGGAGCAAAAGATGACGGAAATCCTACTGGAAGAAAAAGAAGATTGGGAAAAACGGATTTTGTGCAGCGATGAATCCTGTATCGGTGTGATCGGCGGCGACGGGAAGTGCAGAGAATGCGGGAAAGCATATGAGGGCGCATTGCCGGAAGGATCCGCTGCAGACAGCGTTCAAGATACCGTGCCTGAAGAGCAAAAGTCAGCCGACGAACACCCGGATCATGATTGGGACAACAGGGTGTTATGCTTGGATGAGTCCTGCATCGGGGTCATCGGTGCCGACGGCAAGTGCAAGGAATGCGGTAAGCCGCTGTAAAGATCAATAACGATGCCTGTTGAAAAAACCAGAACCACCCACATACTGCTTTCTGTTTTCCATCGTATTCCGCGAAGTGTGCGGAAAGTGTTTTTTTTGACGATTTTTTTTCTTTTTTATCATTTCGGCGCAAAAAACCGCATTATCACCCTCCACAATCTGAGGCGTTCCTTTCCTGAAAAGAGGCCCCGGGAAATTCTGACCATTGCCAGAGGTGTTTACCGTCATTTTGCCATTGTCGCCGCCGAATTTTTCGACCTGCCTTATATTACCAGAGATACCATCCATGAATGGGTTGATGTGGAAGGTGTGGAAAATTTTCAGGCCGGTATTGCCAAAGGCAAAGGACTGTTGTCTATCGTAGCGCATTTTGGAAATTGGGAACTGATGACGATTGCTGGTCCAATGTATCTTAAGCCGATGTATATTGTTTATCGGCCACTGGATAATATGGTCATTGATAATGTTGTGGAATACGTGCGAACCATACAGGGTAATGATTTGATTCCCAAAGGCGGATCGGGAAAAACAATCATGGACTTGTTAAAAGCAAATCATCTCATCGGAATTCTCAGTGATCAGAACGTTTCCAGCCGGGAAGGTGTATTTGTTGATTTCTTTGGCCGTCCAGCGTGTACCGGGGCGGGACTGGCGGTGATGGCCATGCGTTCCGGTTCCCCGGTCCTGCCGGCATTTATGGCCAGGCAGAAGTCGGGCAAGTATAAATTCATTATCAAGCCTACCATTGAGGCGGTTTGTACGGATCATTATGAAAATGACCTAGTGGTCAATACGCAGCGTTTCACCAAAATTATCGAAGACATTATTCGCGAATATCCCGACCAGTATTTTTGGTTCCACCAACGATGGAAGACAAAACCCTGGCAGAATAAGTCAGGGTGAATAGTGTATAGATCAACACTAGAATTGATATAGTTTTTCACCGGGAATAACCGTTAAGTTTTTCTTCAGCAGTGCATCGATGGCTTTTTCCGGATTGTCAAAGCGGAAAATGATGATGGCGTTTTCACCGCTTTTTTCCACGAAGGCGTAAAGATACTCCACGTTGATGCCTTCCTTGGAAACCACTTCCATAATGCTGTGCAGCCCGCCGGGCTTGTCGGGAACTTCCACGGCGACGACGGGTGTTTTGCTCACGCGGAAGCCATTTTCCTTAAGTACGGAGTTGGCTTTTTCGACATCGTTGACGATCAGGCGCAGGATGCCGAAATCAACGGTTTCCGCCACGGACAGCGTTCGGATATTGATGTCGGCTTCCTTGAGAACGCGGGTAGCATGTTCCAGCGTGCCGGGTTTATTCTCCAGGAATACGGATATCTGCTCTACTTTCATGGTAACCCCCTATGTGTTGGTCTCAAATACGGCGTTTATCGATAATTTTGGCATCGGCATTTTTCAGCGCGTTAGGCTGAACCAGCTTGACGCGGGCGGAGATGCCCAGGTAATCCCTCATGTCCTTGATCAGACGTTGTTCGATTTTCTGCAGTTGTTTGATGCTGCCGGAATCGCTGAAGATCTTATCGTTGACCTCCACTTGTAAATCCAGCACATCCAGCGCGCCTGCTTTATCAACGATGACCTGGTAGTTGGGTTCCAGGCCTTCGATATCCACAAGAATGGCTTCAATCTGTGACGGGAAAACATTGACCCCGCGGATAATGAGCATGTCATCGCTTCGTTTTAAAACCCGTTCCATCTTGATATGGGTGCGGCCGCAGCGGCAGGGCTCGGTGATCAGCTTCGATAGGTCGCCGGTGCGGTAACGGATAAGCGGGTTGGCCTCCTTTGTCAGGGTGGTGAAAACCAATTCGCCCTCTGAACCTTCGGGTAACACCTCCTCGGTTTTCGGATCAATGGTTTCCACGATAAAATGGTCTTCAAAAACATGCATGCCGTTACGGCCTTCCAGGCATTCCATCGCCATGCCCGGACCGATCACCTCCGATAGACCGAACAGATTCAGTGCGGTGATACCGAATGTTTTTTCAATTTCATCACGTGTCGTGTCATTCCAAAGTTCCGCGCCGAAAATGCCCACGCGTAATTTCAGGGATTTCATGTCCAATCCCATGGCCGTTCCTTCTTCTGCCAGGTGCAGGGCGTAGGATGGCGTGGAGCAGAGCACGGTCGGGCCGAAATCCTGTAAAATCATTAATTGTCTTTTGACATCACCGCCAGACATCGGGATTACGCTGGCGCCGATTTTTTCAGCTCCGTAATGCAGACCGAGGCCGCCGGTAAATAAACCATAACCGAAGGCGTTGTGAATGATATCATTTTTGGTGATGCCCGCGGCGACCAGAGAACGCGCGACCAGGTCCGACCAGGTTTCAATGTCGCGTTTGGTATAACCGAATACGGCGGAACGCCCACTGGTGCCGGAAGCGGCATGCAGACGAACCACGTTGTTCATCGGTACGGCAAACAAACCAAAAGGGTAATTATCCCCCAAATCTTTTCTGGTGGTGAAGGGAAGCCTTTGCATGTCGGCGATGGACTTGATCGCATCAGGCTTGATTTTGGCGGCGTCAAATGATTTTTTATAAAAGCCGACGGTATGATAAACCCTTTCCAATGTTTGCTGCAACCGTTTAGCCTGCAAGGCTTTGATGACTTCGCGAGGCATGGTTTCAAATTCTTCATTGTAGATCATGATGGAGCCTCCATTATTTTATCGTAACGGGTATTGGGCTTGTGCGCGAAGTCTAACAAAACTTTTTGTCCGTGGCAAGAATCTTTCTGTTCAATGAGACAACGTTATGAAGGCATCTGATTGAAAAACCGGTCGGCGAGAAAAATGCCTAAAACGGTTTTTGCGTCAATGATCTTGCCCTGATTGATGAGCTCTTTTGCACGAGAAAAGCTGACCGGCATACTTTGGATAAATTCATCATCGTCAGGCGTCAGGGGCGCATACACCAGGTTCCGGGCCAGAAAGAAATACATATACTCATTACAGTATCCCGGCAAAAGATAACCTTCGAAGAGCTTGATCATCGATTCAGCTTTAAAACCGGTTTCTTCGGCCAATTCCCGTTGGGCGCAAAGATCAGGCGATTCTGTATGACCGTTCAGGGAGCCGGCAGGAATTTCGAGAAGGTGCTTTTTCACGGCATTGCGGTACTGTTTGATTAACAGTAGCTCATCCTTATCGTTGACGGCGACAATGGCAACCGTGGGATTGTGGTGGATCCAGCTTTGCCTGGTTGTCTTGCCGTTGGGCAGGCTGAATTCCTCTTCCCAGACATCAAAAATTTTGCACCGGTAGGCTAGCGAGGATTTATTATTTTCCATGAATGTGTCGCTTGCGTCAGTTTGTCTTAATAATGGACAGCAGGTGCTGCTCGATCTGTTCTTTCGGTAGCGCTCCTATGACCCGGTCCACCATTTTGCCGTCCTTAAAAAAAAGCATGGTCGGAATGCTGCGGATTCCATATTGAGAAGCGGTCAGAGGGTTTTCATCAACATTCAGCTTCACCACTTTAACGCCGTTGGCGTAATCAGAAGCCAGCTCGTCGATAATGGGCGACAACGCCCTGCACGGGCCGCACCATGGTGCCCAGCAATCTACCAGGACGGATGAATCCGGCGTCAGCACTTCACGGGCAAATGTATGGTCGGTGACGTCATAGGGGAAAACCTTTTGCTGAGGAACAATCAATGGTGCATGACATTTTCCGCACAAAGGCCTTTGGTCCAGACAATTTTCCGGCAGCCTGTTTTTTGTTCCACACTTCAGGCACCGAATAATCAATTCTTCCAGCGAAGCGCCGCACTTTCCGCACAGAGATTTCCCTTGAAGCTTATGCTGCGGTATTCTGTTTTTTGTTCCGCAATGAAGACAGCGGATGATCACATGATCAGACATATCGTTTAACCTTTAATCTATTATCGCTTTTTTGAAAAAAAAAGCAAATTTTATGGTAGCCCTTGTCCATTTTAAAATGCCGCGTTTGAAACCGTTCAACACTATGATTTATAATAATAACTCTTCATGAAAAAGCAATATGTGTCGTAAAGCCACTACCCCGATCCTATTAAAATAGCTTGAGATATTTCCATCAAAGCAGGAGGATGCCCCGATCAAGCATATCGGAATTGAAGCCTATGGCATCGGGCGATAATCCACTTGACACGCAAGTTTACCTCTCATATATTATCGAAAAACTTAAAGTTATTTTATGACGGCGGGACAATCCGCGACGGGTCAGGTCAGGGATGATTGCAAAGGTGAACTGCGCCGGCGACACATCATGGTAAGGCCAAACCGATTGTCCTGTGCAACATAGTGAAAACCTGTCAGAAAATATCATGAGAGAGGATGTCTATGGAACAGCAACCCATTATACTGATTGTTGATGACAGTGCCATTACCCGGGCGGTGCTGACAAGACAACTGGAAGTTTACGGAGCTCACGTCATTCAGGCAGAAGACGGAGAACAGGGATGGGAAATGGCGTTGAGTCATGACGTTGATCTGATTATATCCGATATCGAGATGCCCAAACTGGACGGATTCGAGTTATGCCAGCGTTTAAAGGCCAATGACCGCACGCGAACGATTCCCGTCGTGATTCTCAGTTCCCTCGATACAGACAAGGATATTGAAAAAGGATTCATGGTGGGCGCCGCCGCTTATATTTCCAAGTCGGAAGCTCATTTGCACTTGATTGAGGTCATTAAAAAAGTTCTCAAGCGGTTCCGTTTTTTCCACAGCCGGTGTATTCTGGTGGTGGATGATTCCGCGCTGATCCGCAAGATGGTGTCCAGGTCTCTTGAAGAAGCCGGTTTTCAGGTTATGACAGCGGAAAACGGACAACAGGGCTTGGCGCGGATCAAAGAGAGGAAGCCCGATCTGATCATCAGCGACATCAAAATGCCCGAAATGGATGGAGTTGAGTTTTGCAAAAAAACGCATGCCGATCCCGAGCTGGCGGTTATTCCCTTCGTCATTATGAGCACAAACAGCGAGCGGGGGATTATGCGCCGGCTTTATGATCTGGGAGCATCCAGCTATCTGGTAAAACCCTTTAACATGGAGCAACTGGTTATCACCGTCGAGAGACTGCTTTCCGATCATTTTTTGATTTTGCTCAAACAAAAACAGGTTTATTGTGATGAGAACAGGATGATACTGGCCAGCATCACCGGCTTTGTGGAGGCAATGGAAGCGCGTAACTCATATAGGAGAGGCCATTCCGAAGCTGTGGCCAGGCTGATGGTTCAAATAGGGCAGAAGATGAACCTGGATACGGATGCTCTGGATTCACTGATTATGGCCGGAAGGATTCACGATATCGGAATGATCGGGGTGCCCGATGCTATTGTGCTCAAGCCTGGGAAGCTCACTGACGAAGAATATGCCGTTGTCAGGAAGCATCCCGCAGACGGTGTGTCTATTCTGGAATCCGTTCCCAGTATCAAACCGTTATTGCCCGTGATTCATCAGCATCAGGAACGCTTTGACGGTACGGGATATCCCGACGGACTCAAAGGGCAGGAAATTATGCTCTGGGCAAGAATCGCGGCAGTGGCTGATACTTATAACGCCCTGACCAGTGATCGTCCGCATCGCCCCTGCAAGAGCCATGAAGCGGCCGGACAGGTGATCGAATCGGTGCGGGGGACACAGCTCTGTCCGGATTGTGTCGACGCGTTCAAGAAAATATCCGCCTCTCAAATCAGCACCTTTCGCCTTTAAGAAAAATATATTGAAAGCAGGCGGGCTTGTTTTTCATAACGCCCCCTTGATTTTACGGTTTAATTAAGTTATTGGTGCACTGCATTTCTTGATTGGAGAGGACATTGCAGCTGAATCCCTGCGCAAAACATAAACTCATTCGCGATGCCGTCCGGAATTTTGCGGAAACGGAGCTTGCCCCCATTGCGGCCGAAATTGACCGGTCGGCCACGTTTCCCCGCGAGGTGATCGGGAAAATGCGGCCGTTAAATTATTTCGGCCTGCAGGTTCCCCGAGAATATGGCGGGGCGGCGCTGGATTCCATCAGTGCTGCCATTGTTGTGGAGGAGATCTCCCGTGTTTGTGCCGCGATAGGTTTATGCGTTACTGTCCATAACGGTGTTGCCGTTTACCCGATTCTTCAGTTTGCCAGTCCGGAGCAAAAAAAACAGTATCTTTCCAAGCTGGCCAGCGGTGAATTCATTGGCGCCTTCAGCCTGACCGAGGCCAATGCCGGTTCCGATTCCGCCAGCGTGGAAACGACAGCGGTTCAGAGAAACGGCGGGTACTGCTTAAACGGAACAAAAATATTCGTAACCAATGGCGGTGTATGTGATCTGGCCTTGATTTTTGCGTTGACCGGTTCTGATCCGGGGAAACTGCAAAGCAGTGTATTCATTGTAGAGAGCAACTCTGTCGGCTTTTTGCGGGGTGAACTGGAAGATCTGTGCGGGATGCGCGCCAATCCGGTATCCTCATTGTTTCTGGAGGACTGTTTTGTTCCGGAAAAAAATCTTCTGGGCAAAATAGGCGATGGAATGAAAATAGGCCTGGCGACATTGGATAACGGTCGAATCGGCGTGGCCGCACAGGCGCTGGGGATTGCGCAGGGGGCGTTCGAAGCCGCGGTAAAATATGCCAAGGAGAGGCAGCAGTTTAAAAAACCCATAGCCTCTCTGCAAACCGTACAGAATTACATTGCCGATATGGCTACAAAAATCGCAGCGGCGCGGCTGCTTGTCTACCGCGCCTGTTCGGTCAAAGACGCGGGAATGCCTTTCGGCTGTGAGGCGTCAATGGCGAAACTGTACTGCAGTACCGTTGCGTCTGAGGTTACCTCTCTGGCCGTGCAGATTCACGGCGGCTATGGATATAGTAAAGAATATGATGTGGAAAGGTATTTTCGTGACGCGAAAGTCACGGAAATTTACGAAGGAACCAGTGAAATTCAGCGAATGGTTATTGCCCGTGCTGTTTTATCGAAATTAATTTTTTAAAATGATGTTGAAACTGGTCGTTTGTATCAAGCAAATTCCCAAGGTTGCGGAACTGCCGTGGGATGAAAAAACAGGCACCTTAAAGCGCGATTTAGCTGCCGGGATGATGAATCCGGCCTGCAAGCATGCTCTGGAGGCCGCTCTGCAAATCAAGGAGCAATTTCCCGCGGAGATCACGGTGATCACGATGGGACCGCCCGCTGCCGAAGAAGTCCTGCGTGAAGCGCTGGCATTGGGTGCCGATGAAGCTATTTTGATTAGCGACAGGATGCTGGCCGGGTCGGATACCTTTGCCACATCGCTGGTCATCAAAGAGGCCATCAGGAAGCAATGTCCGGAGTTTGATTTGATTTTGTGCGGTGCTTATACGGCGGACAGCGAGACCGCACAGGTCGGTCCACAGCTGGCGGAAGAACTGGATTTGCCGGCGGCGGCCTACGTGGAGAAAATCGAAATCGAAGGCAGGACATTGCGGGTCCGCCGGCTGGTGGATAATTTTCGTGAAACACTGGAAATGGAATTTCCGGCGCTGGTGACCGTTTCTATGGAAAATCATAAACCGCGCTACACCAGCCTTGCCGGCCTGGAAAAGTCTTTTCATGCTAATGACCTTATGGTTCTGGACGCCAGGGTTTTAAACCTGACCGATTCATCCATCGAAGCTCAAGGGTCTCGCACCAAAGTGCGCAAAGTTTTTTTGAGAAAGGCGCAAAAAGGTAACATTCTCATGCAGGGTACGGCATCCATGGTCGTGACCGAATTTCTGGATCAATACCAAAGAAAAATCGGGACGGTGATAGGCAAATCGATTGAGGCCGAGAAGTTTGATGAAGAGAAGTAACAAAAAAAGCATCTGGGTATTCGGCGATTACCGAAACTATTATCAGAATCGTGTGACCCTGCAGTTAATTGCCCGGGCAGTTGCCCTGGCCAAAACCATTGACGCGGAAGTGTGTGCATTGGTTTTTGGCTATGAAATCGACGAGTGGATTATGGAATACACGGCGCACGGCGCCGATCGAATTCTGGCGATAGATGATCCGGCCCTAAAAAGCTACAGCACGGAAAAATATCTGGCCATCATCGAAAAGCTGGCGAAAGAACGGGATCCGGAAATTATATTGATTGGTGCGACGGATTTCGGGCGTGAATTTGCACCCCGTCTGGCCAAACGACTTCAAACCGGATTGTCTGCGGATTGTGTCGGTCTGGAGATTACAGAAGATGGATTATTGCTGCAGATCGCACCGTCCTTTGGCGGGAATATGCTGGCGGAAATCGTAACGGAATTTCATCGTCCCCAAATGGCGACGGTGCGGCCCGGGACCTTCAAGGAGATTCCGCACGACGATCAACGCAAGGCCATTGTTGAGCGTCTGCCCCTGATGGAAGGGTTGCCGGAGTCCCGGGTTCGCCTGATCGAGTATGAGCGTTCTGTTGAAAAGGAGCATACCATCGAAAACGCCTCGGTTATCGTATGCGGGGGCCGCGGCATGGGCAATAAAGAAAAATTCAAAAAACTGCAGGAACTGGCCGGAATGCTTGGGGGAGACGTCGGGGCTACCAGGCCGGTGGTTTATGCCGGATGGGCGGACCATGGCGCTCTTGTCGGTCAGGCCGGCAAACACATTAAGCCCAAAATACTTTTTTCCTTCGGCATCAGCGGCGCCATTCAACATACGGCGGGGCTTGGTGAGGCCGATTTTATCGTCGCGGTCAATAAAAACCCTCAGGCAACAATGCTGAAAATGGCCGATGTGGCGATTGTCGGCGATGCCAGCGACGTCTTGAACCACTTCATCAAAGAGCTCAAAAAGCGAATCAGAGAGTAAACATTTAGAGATTTTGTGATTGTGATGGGATTGCAGACTGTGCGATATGATCAGAGTTCGACATCTCCTCTCGAGCTGTTTATGCAATACGATTTGGATTGAAAGCACCGAATCTGAATATCGTAATATTTTTTAGAGGGCAATGGAAAGATTTCTCCAGTGAACCTGCTATGAAGGGTGATGGAGAATATTCTTCAATCAGAGACCCGCGTAAAATTTTTTTTGCCAAAAGGAAGCGTTATGCCGTTCTGGAAAGATAATCAGGGCGTTAAACTACCGGTTTTCCGAGAAGCATTTTGGGCCATTGAGTACAAAGGTATCCATTATTATATCGTTGACCTTAAGAAAACCGATATGAATGCCATAAAAGATATCATCGATGGATGCGCTGCCGTTGAAGCCGAATGTTGGAACGCTCAGGAAAATTTTTATGATTATATCAGGAAGTGCGATCTGCTGAGTTACGCAGTTGTTAAAGACAGGATTATCGGTTTTGATGCTGCTACTCTTTTCTATCATGGTACCATCTGTATGTTTAGCAACGATGAAACCATGGTATCCAGAGCATTTCGCAACCGCAATATAGCTAGGAATCTGGTATTGGTTTCTATGTGCTGGTTTTTAAAGAACACCTCATTCAAAAGCGTAAAACACTTTGCATTCCTGTCCATTTCAGGAAGTCCGCGTGTAGTGAATGGATATTTTAGACACAATTATGTCAAGTATTTGTTTGATTGTTCCTTTAGTGCATCCAAAGAGTTAATTGAATTTATGGACGCTTATCGGACAAAGTATAAGTTATCCCTGGTCCACAAGGATTATCCCTTTTGTTTGAAAAACATGTTTCCCGGATCAAACAGATTCAATCCGAAAGATCAACAGTTCCAGTTCCTGGTTTCGGTGAGAAGGGAATTACCGGAGGATTTTGACTATATGACCAGGGGTGATGCTTTTGCCTTTCTCGGGAAGGCATCGAAGTTTTCAGGACGCATATTGGTTTTTATTGTTATGACCGTCTCCTTCGGTAAAAAGTTTTTCTCCCGCAAGGGAATAGGTTTTTTTGCCAGAAAAACATAAGTTTACTAATATAGCCATTATTTTTTAAAATATATTGAAAAGAAAAAATCTGAAGTGATCAAGGGATTAAACTATTACTGGTTTTTCATCAGAAACCAACACAAAACTAAACAGAGCCTTGATGCTCTGCAAAACAAACAATTAAAAAAGATTATCCTTCATGCGTATAAGTCAGTTGCCTTTTATCGCAATATGATGAACAACGCCGGTGTGAAACCTGAGCAGATCAATTGCGCGTCAGATTTACAACGATTGCCCACGGTTTCCAAATCACAGATTCAAAAAGAATTTCAATCTTACATTTCTGATCAATATACGGTGGAAAAATGTATCGTGAAAACGACTTCCGGTTCATCAGGAAAAGCTTTAACCGTTTTGTGGGATAAAAATAATTTCTGGGCAAGAGTATTTTTATTTTATCGCACGTTTGCCATGATCGGTTATAATCCTTTCAGAAGAGCTTTATATTTTTCTTTCGAAGCGGATGATGTGGGATTCACATTCGGACTGTTCAGAAACAAGCATTTGTATCTTGATCAACCTTTTGAAGAAACCAGAAAAATATTGCTCAGCTATCAACCTCATATTATTTCCATGTATCCTTCGTATGCTCTTGATCTTGGAAAATATCTGACAGCAGAAGATATTGACCAGATGAAAATCAGAGCCGTATCTTTAAATTCAGAAACCATTTTAGCCAAAGATAAAGCGCAAATAAGAAAAATCTACCAATGTCCTGTTTATGAAGAATATTCTACTGTTGAGACAGGGATGATCGCCTCGTCATGCAAATACGGCGGAATGCATATTTTTACAGATAATGTTGTTTTGGAAATCCTTGACCATAACGATCATCCTGTTGCACCCGGTGAACGTGGTGATGTGGTGCTGACGACACTTAACAGCTATGCCATGCCGTTCATCCGATACCGTATAGGTGACAGTGCTTCGATATTGCCTTATATGTGTCAATGTGGCAGCCCGTTTCCGCTTCTGGGTGTCATTGAAGGGCGCAATGATGAGGCTTTTATCATGAGCGATGGCACCCGTATTCCGGCATGGAAAATATATGAAATTGTCGAGCGACCGCTTGCCCACAGCAGAAACAAACATATAGTGTATGATTTTTATATTGTGCAGAAAGATTACGAACTTGCAGATTTTTATTACGTGAAAGGACCTGGCTTCCAACAGAGCTATATTAGCGGTTTGGTTGCAAAAAGTCGAGAAGTATTCGGGCCTGATTTTATGTTACGAATAAATGAAGTTGACAACATTGACCGCGTCAGGTCCGTTAAGAGAAAATACATCCATGTTGATATGGAGAAAAAATAGTTATTGATACCCTGTGCTCGGTTTATTATTTTGCTCACGTGTTCTTATATTATAACGATGCCGCTTCAATATACGGAATTTGTTCGTTTGGGTTAGATAATATATCGAAGCCTTTCCATGATGCCATATAAATACAGGTGCGCGATGGAAGATGCCAGTGCTTATGCAGAACCGGACTTAATGGGTCAGATTCCATTAAGCCGACAACCAGACACGTTTTTCCCGTATTATATTGATCATTGAGGATCGTGTTCAACAGGGATTCGAATATTTGCTGATTGTTGTCTTCAACGGCTATGCAGGCCGCACAGACATTTTTGGCGGTTTCCTCCGGTTTGGGGAGAGGCGCCATCTTGAATATATGGGATAAAAAAGGAGAGCTTAAGCGGTTAAGAACTTGCAAATACCATGGATACCCGGTGATGATTACCCGAGCAAACGCCATCTGATTCCAACAAGCGGTCAATCCAACGATTTGATTGCCTTTTAGCGCAATATAAAAATCATCAAGATAAAGCCCCCGAAGAATCCCCGTTTCCGACATGATGTCATTCGCTGTATAGACCGGGAAGAATTGCTTTTTACGCCCTGTGCGATTAAGAAATTCTGCAATTTTAACGGCACCCACCATGCTGCCCCGTACAATCTTAATGCTTCCGGGCAGAGAAAGATGCCGACGCTTGAACAAGGGGATAGCAGCACTATAAAGAGTACCAACGTACTCAATCGGTGGTACTCCTGGAAGACCGCTTGTAAAAATGTTTCTCGCGATCATATTATCCTGTAATACGGCAAAGAGATAGTGTGGAAATTCAAAACCTTCCTGGTGCCATTTCGCCATGTAATGCACTAACTTAAGCGCTATCTTTCTACCCTTGAATACCGGATCAGCGTATAACCGGCTGACGTATCCAAAATCAACAGGATTTCCGTTAAGGAATACTCTTTTTTTGGATATTATACGAATACCAATAATCTGATTATCAGCTTCTGCAACTGCCACCCGATGCTCATATCCGTGAATTTCAATGGCGGAAAAGTAACTCGGCTCGTAATCTGTTGTTGCCGAAATATTTCCGGGCATGGAAACACGTCGTAAAAGGGCGCATATCTGCGCATCATCTTCCGGTCTGGCTTCACGAATGTTAATTTGATTACATGTGTCGTGATTAGACATAGTTTTTCCCACAAAATCCTATATTTCCCTATGCTTTAAAAAGTATCTAACAACTGAACCATGCAAGGCATAATAAAAAATAAATATGAATCACACGGTTATTCCGCTGAATCAGGTTATGAATGAGCAAAACCAGAACAACATAGAGAACCTGAATCTTCAAAAAGTAGTGTAAGGATAGCAGGAAAAGCATGGACGGTAAACCATTAAATATCCGATCAAAGCAACAGAAGCAAGTGGGGCTGCCGCATAACCTTTTCACCAGAATAGAAATGGCATAAATTTATCTGGCCTTGCCTGCTTTATGAGCGATCGGAAGCATTGCTTTCCAAAAAGATTCGCTGAACCGGATCAATGGCTTTTAAACAGTGCCATAACAGCAGATATCGCTACAGTAAACTCAGAGGGAAGACTCTACTGAAGGCCTTTGCTGCCACGAATACAAAACTACGTTTGCCGACAGACAACAACCCCCCAGATCGCCAAATGAAAAAACCGGAAACCGGCAAGTATCTTTTGGTGCGCCTCATCCGTAGCGATTTGAAACTCAATATCTTCGGTGAAACATTCCCCGTCGCGCCGGAACTTAAACTCGAATATGTGGTGGCTACGATCAATGTCAAAGAACAAAAACTGAAACTCTTCCTGGACAATATCCAGGTTGATGAATTTAAATACACGCTACGCTGAACAACCGAGTGTTCACGATGTTTTGGCTCTCAACGATTGCGCCATGGCTGATTAATAGATCTCTGTTTATTTTTTCAAATTTCTAGGCTTAACATTTGGAAAAAGAAATGGCTTTTCGATTCATTCGGGTGACGAAGTTATGAAATACCGGGCACCGATGAAAATCAATATGACTGCGAATATCAGGCGCAGGGGGTCGTTGGGGATGATGTTGGCGATGTTTCCGCCGAGGTAAGTACCGATGACTATTCCCGGGATGAGTCCCCCTAGCAACCCTTTTTCAATGTTATCCATTTTCCAGTGGGCGAAAGCGCCGATGGCGCCTGTGGGGACCATGACCAGAAGCGATGTCCCTTGGGCAATGTGTTGAGAAAAACCGGTTAAAATAACCATTACGGGAATCATGACGGTGCCGCCGCCGACCCCCATCATGCCGGAAAGAAATCCGGTGATTGCTCCGGCTGCTAAAAGAATCATTATTTTTGCGTAACCGGGGACGATGCCGATAAAATTGGCCAGACAAGGTTTCAAAAATAAAAGAACCGAACAGAAAATCAAAAAAGCGCCGAAATATTTTTTCAGTATCTTCTCCGTGAGAGCATTACAGTAACGGGCGCCCAGCGGTGCGGTAAGTACTGCTGTTACGGCCAGAAGGGCCGCTCCGGTAAAATCAACGGAGCCGTTCGAGGCATAGGTTATTGCTCCGCTGATTCCCGTAAAAACAAGCGCCAGCAGGCTGGTGCCGTGAGCCCTGTGCTGGCTCAGTTTTAGTATTTCGACCATCAGGGGAATCATAATAATTCCCCCTCCAATGCCGATAAGACCGCCGAATGCGCCGGCCGTCAGCCCGATGAATAAGCTAGTGACGGTTGTTGTTGCCAATGGCGTCACCTCCAGTAGAAGCTGAAGGCTCGTGATGTTTGAGGAAGTGCCCTCCCGAGGAATGCATTTTCCCTCTGGCCAACGAGGCGAAAATACCTCCGAAGCATATGCAAGCCAGAATGATGAAAATTAATTTTGTGCTTTTCAGAAGAAGGAAGCAGTTCGCTTCTGAAAGAGGATGATCTCCTAAAATAACGGCAAAAATCAACATGGTAATGCCCATGCTGCACATTTGGCCAGTGAGTCTCATCGTCCCCAGCGTGGCCGACGCAACACCGTAATATTTTTTTTGCACGGAACTCATGGTGGCGTTGACGTTGGGAGAGGAAAAAAACGCGAACCCGATGCCGAGCAAAACGAGGCTCAGTAAAATATATTCCGTACGGGTCTTGCCATTGAGGAAGATGAGCAGGACAAGGCCGACCACTGTCAGTGCCATACCGATGGAAGCAATGATTTGTGGTTCAAAACGGTCGGACAGTTTTCCGGCAAAAGGTGAAAGAAAAGCCTGCACAACAGGAGCGGCAAACAGAATAGCCCCTGTCTGTGAGGGCGTCATCCGTTTGATATGCTGTAAATAGAGGCTGAGCAAAAAGGTTACCGCGAAAGTGGCACAGTAATTAATCAACGCTGCCAGGTTGGAAAAGGCAAAAACCCTGTTTTGTATAAACAATTGCATGTTGATCAGAGGGAAAGCGCTCCTCAGTTGCTGATGAATAAACAAGGCCAGGAAAATAATCCCGGTAGCGATTAAAAAAGCGGCTCTGGTTTCGGGTAAAAGGGAAAATCCGTACATGACGGCAAAAAGCGCAATAGCGTAAATTAGAGAACCGGTCAGATCAAAGCCTTCATTTTCATAATCAGATATGTCCGCATCAATCCAGTTGATCGTGATGTAAATGATGGCGATTCCGAGAAACATCGTAAAAAGGAAAATATATCGCCAACCCAAATGCTGGGTGAGCAATCCCCCGATAAAAGGTCCGACAGTCAGGCCGATGTAAACAGCGGCCGTATTGATGCCTATGATGGTACCCCGCTCTTCAGGGGGATAGGCAGAAATCAGCAAGGCGGTTCCGGTGCTGAAAATCATGGCGCCGCCGATGCCCTGTGCGGTACGGGCGGCGATCAGTAAAAATGGTGAAAACGCAAGAATACAAAAGGTGGAAGCGACGGTAAAGCTCAACGCGCCGTAAATAAAAAAACGTCTGCGGCCATAGATATCGGCCAAACGGCCCAAAGGGATCAGGGTGATGGCAGCGGCGAGGATAAAAGACGTTGCCACCCATCCCAGAGTGATGGCGGTCATAGAAAATTCCTCGGCAATGGCCGGCAAGGCGACATTGATGGCAGAGCCCATAAAGGGCGTGAGGAAAGAACTGAGCGTGGTGACCAGAAGAATCAGTAATGGTTGTTTGTTTTTGAAGGTCTGCATGAGGCAATATCAGGCTGGATCATGGCTTGCCCGGGAAGGCTTTCTTAAAAACCTCGGGGAAATGATTCTTGCCGCAGGCCAGCATCAGGGTAAGCGGCATCGCTTTCCTGGCCTGGGAGAGCATTTTTTCTGTCAGGTCGCGTATATCCCATTGAGCATGGGCGTCGGCGCGCAGCCTTGCTAAGTGATACATTTCACGGGCGTTGAATTTCATCAAGATACGTTTGCGGTGCGCGTTTGTGAGGACGTAGGGGGCAGCCTCCGGTATTTTTTGTTTGATATGTTCATACGCTTTTTGAGTCATCCGCATGATTTTCGTAAAATCCTTTTGCCGCCCGATGGCTTGAATGGAAGGCGGGATGGTAACGCCTAATTCCGGATTGTACTCTTGGGTAATTATGGTGGCCATGCGGTGTCGTTTGATCTGGGCAAAACAACTGGAGCTCAGGATCAGTTCAAACTGCAGGCTCACATTCTCCATTTCCCGTAAAACGGCATCATGCGGCTGTAAATTTGCAAAAGCCGTTTTGATAAAAGACTTTTTCGTCCGGGGGGTCATATTGCCCGCCATTTTCAGACACATGGCATAAGGTATGTTGGAAGAGGAGAATAATAAGGAAGCGGCAATTTGGTTGTCGGCATCGGGCGTGGAATATATCAGTTGAACATTGGATGATTTGGGTAGGCCTGTGCCGTATTCTTCCGACAAATGTTGACACTGACGGCGTAAATTTTTTCTGGTGAGTTTATCGTAGTCTGTGGCGCGGGTATAGCGGATGAGCGAGGGCGTGATTTGCTTTGTTGCGTCATACAACTGATCGCTGTAATCACGTGCTTCGGTGAGAGGCAGCGCAGCCAGTCGTCTGAGCATTAACTCGAGATTGCGCGCATTGATGGTCATGCCCAGTTGGGTTTGGGTGGCCATAGAGATTACGTAACGCGCGTCTTCTTTAGCCCAACCTTCCAGCATCGATTGATTAGCCGGGTGATCTGCCAGTGTAGGATATTTCTCAAAGATATATGGTCTGAGCTTCTCGTATAGTGAGTGATAAAAATCATTTTGCGCATCCACAGCGGAGACGAATGTATCGGTGAGACCGTTCTCTTGGATTTCCTCGGGTATAATAAAATCTTTTTTGAACAGGACGTAGCGTTGTGATTTCTCCGTGAAAGAACACAGACGGAATTTTTCAATTTCTTCAACGAGCAGCCGGGAGACCCCGACGACGTCAATATTGAACACGGCATGTTCGGCAATGGAGCTGTGTCCCATATCAAAAACGATGTTTCGATTGGATTGGCGAGCCTGATCCACTTCCTCACGGGCGATTTCTCTCAACTCATGGACCGGTTTTGGACTGCGGCTGATCCGCGCGTAGGCGGCCGAAATGGTTTCCGGCGTTAAATCCTGCCGTGTTTTGCTTTTTGCCTTGAATGTGCGGATGACGTCGTAATCAATATTGTAGCCGGCTAAGAGTATTTTCATAATGTTTTATCCTAAAAACTGATTAATTCAACGTGACCAAGGGTTCTTCCAAGAAACCGCTCGCCGATGGTTTGAAACCGGTAAGGTAAGTCGCTGACATAAAAGGTATACTCTGGCGGTGAGTTGTTTTGATTGCCGATATTTTGCTGATCAATCAGATTCGCGGCTATATCGGCCATCGCTTGTGCCGAATCCACTAAAGTGACTGAGTTGCCCATGATGTCCTGTAATAAGGGCTTTAAAAGAGGATAGTGGGTGCAGCCCAAAACCAGTGTGTCCACCCGTTCGGCCATTACCGGCCCTAAATATTCCTGAGCAATCAACCGTGTTGCCGCATGGTCAAACCATCCTTCTTCGACTAATGGCACGAACAGAGGACAGGCCTGTGAAAAAACTTTTGCTTTCTTTTCCAAGAGGTGGATGGCCCGGGTATAGGCGTTACTATTGATGGTTGCCGGTGTGCCGATGACGCCGATGGATTTGTTTTTTGTGCTGTGGATAGCTATTCGGGCGCTGGCGTCGATGACCTCGAGCACCGGCACGGGTTCAACAATTTTTTGGGAAGCGACTGACGCGACCGGAACGTGAGACAAATCCAGAATGGTTTGGTAAGCAACCGCCGCCATGGTGTTGCATGCGATAATCAGTAACTTTACGTCCTTTTGAATAAGAAATTCGGTGATTTGCGCCGCGTAGCGGTTGATGGTTTCTACCGATTTGATGCCGTAGGGCACCCGGGCGGTATCGCCGAAATAAATAATATTTTCACCAGGCAGGCGTTCCATCAAGGCGCGGACAACTGTCAAACCGCCGATACCGGAATCGAATACGCCTATGGCGCGATTGGCTTTGATATTCACGGGTTATCTTCTTTTCATTAAAAAATATTTTGTTCATTTAAGATTATTTGATGAGAATGGTCTACCATAAGTAAGGAATGGATATCAAGACCTCTTATAAGCCAAGGGAAAAGTGCTTTGCCAATGTGGCAAGGTGAGCAAAATCAGTAGATATTAAACAGCAACGGAATTAGTTTTGATTCATGAAGTTCCTGAATGACGGCCAAGAGCCCGAATAACCATATAAAGAAAAGAGTATCAAACATATGTTGTCTAAAGATGATCGGCTTGACGGTATACTGTGCCGGCTCCTTTAAAAGAGATATTTTGGGAAAAAACGCGGGTACGTTTTTGAGGTAAGTTTCAAAGTTACTTTTATGTATTTTTATCATTTCTTCCTCTTCGCTTTTGATAACAAAGGGGTAATAGGCTGTGAAAGCAATCAATATTAGCAGAGGGATCAAAAAGGTTTCAGACGCTAAGCCAACCCCAATGGCGCCCAGTAGGCTAAAAAAATACAGGGGGTTTCTGCACATGGAATAAGGGCCCTGTGTGACTAAAGAACCTGTCTTGTATCCTGCAATATAAACGGAACACCAAAGCCTTCCTATGGAGGCAATGCCCACCAGCACAGCGCCAAGGAATAATAAAATAGATGCGACCATGGGTGCTTTTGCTTCCCATGGGCTGTTGGAAAAACAAACTAAAAAAAACAAAAACCCAGCAAATATCCTGGAAACAATGATTCGTGATTTTTCGATCATATACTGCTGATCATGCTCATATTATTGAAACTGCATTTTGGTGACCCATATAGCACTTTTCTGTTTTTGGAAAGAAAATAATGACACGGGGTCATAAATCCACTGATGAGGAGAATCTCTCATGACGCATAGATTGCCCCGCAGTTGGTTGTTTCAGCTAGCGATATTAAATTTTAAAGCGCGCCAGCCCTTGGAAATCTAACGTGGCGAAATAATCTTTGACGGTTTCGGCCCGGCGGATTTGTAGAACGTCACCATTTTTTCTCAGAAGCAGTTCCGCTGAGCGGAGTTTGCCGTTGTAATTGAAACCCATGGCAAAGCCATGCGCGCCGGCATCGTGAATGACCACAATATCACCGGATTCCAGCTTGGGTAATTTACGGTCAATGGCAAATTTATCGTTGTTCTCACAAAGGGAACCGGTTACATCGTAGAGCACATTGCGCGGTTTGCGTTCCTTGCCCATGACGGTAATATGATGGTAAGCACCGTAAAGAGCGGGACGCATCAGATTGGCCATGCAGGCATCCAGCCCGGCAAACTTTTTATAGGTGTCTTTGATATGCAGAACTTTTGCCACCAGATAGCCGTATGGACCGGTAATAAAGCGGCCGCACTCCGTAAAGAGCTTCAACGGCGCAAGGCCGTTTGCCACAATGATTTCATGATATTTTTTTCTGATACCCTGGCTCATCACTTTTAAATCGATTCGCTTTTGTTCGGGTCGGTAGGGAATTCCCACCCCTCCGCCAATATTGACGAATTCAAATTTGATTTTCAGTTGCTGTGAAATTTCCGCAATAAGGCTGAAGAGTATTTCCGCGGTCTCCACAAAGTAATAGGGGTCTAGTTCATTGGACGCGACCATGGTGTGGATGCCGAACCGTTTGATTCCTTTTTCCTTGCAGATTTTATAACCATCGAAAAGCTGTTCCCGCGTGAAACCATATTTTGCTTCTTCAGGGTGACCGATAATGTGGTTTCCTTTTTTCAGTTTGCCGGGATTGTAACGGAAACAAATCAGGGAGGGAAGTCCTGCATGTTTTTTAAGATAGCGAATGTGGCTGATATCGTCCAGATTAATGATAGCCTTCAGTTTTCTGGCCAGCTGAAAATCTTCCGCCGGCGTGTCGTTGGACGAAAACATAATTTCTTCGCCGGTGATGCCGGTTTTTTGTGCCATGATCAGTTCAGCCAACGAACTGCAATCAGCGCCAAAGCCTTCTTTGTGCAGGATTTTCATCAAATAGGGATTGGGAGCTGCCTTGACGGCGTAAAACTCCTTGAAGCCTTCGTTCCAGGCAAAGGCGTTTTTAAAGTTACGGGCGTTTTCAAGAATGGCCTTTTCATCATAAATATGAAAAGGTGTCGGATATTTCTTAATTATTTTTTCAATTTGATTCTTTGAAAAAGGCACTGGCTTTCTCGGCATTGCAATCTCCTCTGTATGTGCTTTGTGTCATGCGGTCACAGATTTACGGCAAAACAGGAAATTTATCAATATGATTTTGAGAAACGGTCAGATGATTAAAGAATGAAAAATCCAATAGACATATAAACCACCGATGAGATGATGGCTGAGGCGGGAATCGTTAAAATCCATGCCCAGATGATATTGCCTGCTACACCCCAACGGACAGCGGAAAGCCTTTTCGTTGCTCCGACGCCGACGATGGCACCGGTTATGGTATGCGTCGTACTGACAGGTATTCCAAAAACGGATGCGCCAATGATCGCACAGGCGGCTCCGGCTTCAGCACTGAAACCACCGATAGGCTGAAGTTTTGTAATTTTTGTTCCCATGGTTTTAACGATGCGCCAGCCGCCGAACATGGTTCCCAAGGCGATGACAGAGTAACACATAATGATAATCCAGTAAGGAATGTGGAAGCTGGAATCAATCAATCCCTTTCCGTAAAGGACAATTGCTATGATTCCGATGGTCTTCTGCGCATCATTCATACCATGCCCCAATGAGTAGATCGCCGAGGAAATAAACTGTAACTTTCGATAAAGCCTGTCGGAACGCGCCATGTTGGAATTACGATTCAGATTGAGGGAAATGACCATAAAAAAGAATCCTAAAAACATGCCTATGGCCGGAGAAAGAACAATAAACGCGGTCGTCTTGATAATACCCGACCAGACAAGCGTGCTGGTACCCGCCTTGGCAATCCCAGCGCCGATCAGGCCGCCAATTAAAGCGTGAGACGAACTGCTGGGTAATCCGTAATACCATGTAATAAGGTTCCAGGCGATTGCGCCGCCGAGAGCCGCTAAAATGACCAGATTATCGACAATTTCAATATGAATGATACCTTTGCCGACCGTATGAGCTACTGCCGTGCCGATAAAAAAAGCGGCGATAAAATTAAAAAACGCCGCCCAGACAACCGCGTATTTTGGGGCGAGTACGCGAGTCGAAACAATCGTCGATATGGAGTTTGACGAATCATGAAAGCCATTGAGAAAATCAAACACCAAAGCAACGATGACAAGAAAAATGACAAAAGCCATTGAATCAAGCATGCTTCAGGACAATTCCTTCTACAATGTTGGACACGTCTTCACACACATCAATTGCTTCTTCAAGGAGTTGGTAAATATCCTTCCATTTTATAAGCTCAATCGCGTCTTTTTCGTGTTCAAATAGATTGGCCATAATAGATCGCAGAACGACATCGCCGGCGTTTTCCAGGGTGTTGATTTCCACGCAGCCGTCTAAAATCATTTCGGAATTTTTCATGTTGCGCAGCGCGTGAACAATAAATTTCACTTTGCCGATGGCGTCATTGAGGATTTTAGCCTGCTTGATGATTTCATCGGAGGGGTTCCGGACTTTGTAAAGATACAAGCGGACAGCCGTGGCTTCAATCACGTCCATAATGCTGTCCATTTTGTTGACCAGCGCATAAATATCCTCACGATCCATGGGCGTGAGAAAGGTTTTATGCATCTTTTCATAAGTATTGTGTGTGATGTTATCTGCTTCGTGCTCTATTTCTTTGAGCTTAGCAACTCTGACGTCGGAGTAGTCACGGGCCTGAGCCATTTCCAGAAAAAGCTTGCCGCCTTCTTCAATTTTATCGGCAAGCTCTTCAAAAAGTTCAAAAAAATTTTCTTCCTTGGGGAACAGGCGCATGCAATAGACCTCCTTGAGTTCCTTAATGTTTTATTACACATAAAACATTACAAAAAAATTCTGGCAGTGCTCTAGCGAATTAAAAGAAAAAATGCAAGGATTAAAACGGGCGCATCAACAAAAAACAAAAATAAAACCTGTTATTTAAGGACTTTAGCATAAATAAATTTCCCATCGCCTTCCGCGTAAAAATTCTTCAAAAAGGCTTCCTTCATATAACCGCAGCTTTCATAAAATTGATGGGTGGGTTTATATTGGTTCCGGGATGATGTTTCCGCATAAACCTGCCTGCCGCCACTTTGATCAATAAGCTTTTCTGTTTCAGCCATCAGCAGTTTCCCCAGACCTTGATGATGCAAGTCTTTGGCAACGACAACCCAGTAAATATCGTAACTTGCTCTGGTGGCCGGGATAAGCCCATAGCAAGTGTATCCGACAACACGCATGCCATCTTGCATAAATAAAAACCGGTAAGAACTAAGATCCTGTTTTTCCAGCTTATCTTCAGCAAGTTCGATAGCAATTTCTAATTCCTCATCAGAAAAAAAACCGCTGGATTCCACGATGTCAGCGATGGCTTCAACATCCGAAGGTAATATTTCCTGACGATAGATGAACGTTTTCATTTCAATAATCAGACCTGAGGCAGACCTTCACGGAACATAAAGTAAACAGCGCCGACCAAGCACAATCCGGCCCAGAGAAAATCCGTTTTTAAAGGTTGTTTCATATACAAAATAGCAAAACCGGCAAATGCAATCATTGTAATGACTTCCTGAATGATTTTAATCTGTCCCACACTATATGAAAACCAATGCGATTGGCGGGAACTTGTAAAAGATATTCAAAAAATGCAATCCCCCAACTAACAAAAATGACAAATAATAAAGGCTTGCTGTTAAAATTTTTCAAGCGCCCATACCAGGCGAAGGTCATAAATAAATTTGAAAAGAAAAGGAATGTAACGGTTGTTAACACAGTGTTTCCATCTCCTTTAAAACTTGCTATTCAACGCGTTATCAATGATTAAACCGATCGCTTCGTGATATTCTACCCTGGCCTGTTCGAGTGCCGCGGCAAAACCGGCATCCGGTGATAAACAGGGATTGGTGTTGACCTCCAATACCCAGGGCTTGCCGCTTTCGTCAACACGAAAATCAACACGGGCATAACCTTTCAGGGAAAAAATGTTCCAGCACTGGAGAGATATTTTATGCAGAGACGATATTAAGAGGGTATCGTCGTCATCGAATTTGAATTTTCGGATGGTGTTGTTGTACTCAAACGAATCTGCGTTCCATTTTGCTTTGTAATCGACGATTTTTAACTTGTCCGGGCCATAATCCTGAAACAGCATTTCCGCTATGGGCAAAACGATCACGCCTGTTTTGCCGGATATCAGGGCAACGTTAAATTCACGACCTTCGATATAGGCTTCGGCGTAACAGGAACCGCCAAGTTTTTCTTCGCGCAGTTTCATTTCTTTTAAGAGAGTCTCTTTGCTCGTGTAAGGAATGAGAGCGTGTTCATCAAGACCGATGGAGGCGTGTTCCCAGCGGGACTTAATCAAATATTGTGCGGCATCATCAAGCTGTGAGGTGAAACCGTTCTGCTCTACCCAGTCCGGTGTGGAAATACCGGCGTAGCGCATGATCTTCTTGGCCAGGGGTTTGTTCGATGTCTGAAAGACGGAATCCGTGCCGCAGCCGGTATAGGGAAGATGTAATGCATCGAGCATGGAAGGCGCAAAGTGGATCAGGCTGCCTTTTGAATTCAGAGTTTCCACGATGTTGAAAACAGCCAACGGCTTTAATGATCTCAGCGAGGTTACGGTCTTGTTCAGGTTGAGATCAAATGGCAATAAGACGGGTTCAAAATGAAGAGTGCGTAACGCATCGGCGATGGCATCTGCCTGTTGCAGGCAGTCCAGTTCGTCCTGAGTGGCATTCGGGGCGACATCGCTGTGCAGAATAACTATTTTTTTCATCAAAACCATTGCACCGGAATATAAAGGCGGTTATATCTTCGCACGTTTCAATGCTGATTGAATGATTGAACTGATGAGCGTACGATAGCTCATCCCGATTTTGGAACACAAAATGGGCAGATCGGAACGAACAGGATTGAGTCCGGCAAGTGCATTGACTTCCATTAAGTGGGGAATACCGCGCATGTCGGACCGCAGATCAATACGGCCGGCATCTCTCAGATCCAATGCCCGCCAGGCCATCAAGGAAATTTCGATAGCTTTTTGAGCCTCGTCATCGTTTACCAGAAGGTATTCTACCAGCTCATCGTAATGCTCCTTATTTGCATACGAGTAAGCGTTTTTTTCAGCGTTCGGTTTTAAAAGAACCTCCAGGACTCCCAACGCCCGGGCATCCTGACCCGTGCCCAAAATGCCGACGGTGAATTCACGCCCGGGTAGATAACTTTCTACCAGTACCGGCTGATGAAAAGTTTTCAAAAGCTGGCTACAAACTTTTTGGAGGCTTTTACGGGATTTTATTTTTGAGAGTGACGAGATGCCCTTGCCCGTGCCCTCAGCTACAGGTTTGGCAAAAAGCGGAAAAGGGAGATTGATGTGATCAATATCGCTCATATCATGGACGATGCAAAAATCAGGTGTCGGTATGCCCGAATCACGCAAAATATGTTTGGTAAAACCTTTGTGCAGTGTGAGCGCGTTACCGAGAGAATCGGAAAACGTGTAGGGGATGTTGTATGCGTCTAAAAGAGCGGGAACCTGTGCTTCGCGACCGAAACCATACATGCCTTCGGCAATATTAAAAACAAGATCCCAACGGTTTCCTTCGGCAAGCCGGCGCGTCAAGGCCTTGATGTTGCCAATCCGGTCGGCCTGAAAGCCACTGTCTAAGATGACCTTTTCAATAGCCTCGATTGTATCGGGAAGATCAAATTCCGCTGTTTCTTCCAGACCGAATCCTTCTTTCAGGTAATCGTCGCGCAGATCGTAGGTTAGACCGATTTTGAGTTTCTTCCTGAGACCACCCACTTTTGGATTTTCTACCCCCTGCAATAAATGATGCCTTTAATGTATATCTTTCGACTTGGCGTGATTGTCGGGGTAGCGGAAGACATTGCCTTCATAATTCCGTAACAGCAAATCACCATTGTCCCAGCCGATGGCATATTCAGGAAGTAAAGGAATTTTTCCTCCTCCTCCGGGAGCGTCCACAACATAAGTCGGCACAGCATAGCCGGTGGTGTGCCCGCGCATGCCCTGAATTATTTCAATGCCCTTGCTGATCGGCGTACGGAAATGAGACGAGCCGGGAATGGGATCGCACTGATAAAGATAGTAAGGACGGATTCTGATTTGCAGTTGCCCATGTACCAGTCGGGTCATGGTTTCAACATCATCATTAATACCCGCCAGCAAAACGGTTTGACTGCCCAGGGGAATGCCGGCATCGGCCAGGCGGATGCAGGCGGCGCTCATTTCCGGTGTCAGCTCCCGGGGGTGGGTGATGTGAATGCTCATCCATAGGGGATGATATTTTTTGAGCATCGCCGCGAGACCGGGGGTGATCCTTTGAGGCAGCACGACAGGCACTTTGGTTCCGATTCTGATCAGCTCGACGTGACGAATTTTATGCAGTCGCGCCAGAAGCCATTCCAGCCTCTCATCGGATAAGGTCAAGGGATCGCCTCCGGAGAGCAGCACATCCCGAACATTTTTATTGACGGCAATGTATTGAATCGCATTTTCCCACTTTTCCATGTTAATGAAATGATGTTTGCTTCGTTCGATAATTCGGGAACGGGTGCAGTAGCGGCAATACGTTGAGCAGCTGTCGGTTGCCAAAAATAAAACGCGGTCCGGATAGCGGTGGATGATGCCGGGCACCGGTGAGTCAACGTCTTCACAGAGAGGATCTTCTTCTTCACCTTCCGTGTGCAGGCATTCATCCACAACGGGCACAACGCAGCGTCGCAGGGCATCAGAAGGATTATCGGGGTTGAGCAGGCTGGCGTAATACGGAGTGATAGAAACGGGTAACGAACCGGAATGGTGCATCATGGCCTGCCGCTCGTTGTCTGAAAGATTGATCATTGCGGAAAGGGATTCAACGTCTCTGATGGCATTGCGTAGTTGCCAGCGCCAATCGAACCATTCAAAGCGGGTGATGTCGGGATAAAATCGTGTTCGGAAGATGCGGGAACGGGCTGAGTCTTTAAAGGGAAATAGCATGCTCTCTGACTTTTGTTTACTCGGATACAAAGAAATTTCTTCTTTGAACAACAAAAAGTCAGTCACGTTATTTTGAGCATGAACAAGACCGGCCGGATGGCCAGGAGGCTCTTCCTCCTCTTTAAACAGGGTCTCGCTTTCCATTAATTCCTCCTTGATGAGGATCTTCCTCCCTAAAAAAGAATTTAAAATTTAACCATCTCTTTGTTAATGGAATGTACTCATACAAAAATATTTGTCAACACTTATTTGCAATTTAGATCACAATTTTTTAAAAAAAAGAGATGCTGATTGGTGAAAAAAGTTGCCTGCAATTCCCGATTGACTTTTCGGGATGCATGACAAAATGAAAGATAAGGCTCGGCGAAAAAGAAATATCTGATATTGCTCAAGAGCGCGCGGAATACGGGTTTGAACATGAAGAAGCGTGGGAAAGGCAAAAGAAGATTATACCGGAGGCGTTCAAATATCCTGTGGTGAAAGCGTGGGAAAGGCAATTGTTGATGCATAATGATTTATGATAAAGAACGGAATTGGTGAAGCGCGATCTGTCCAGCGATGGGATCTCGGCCCTGTTGTTTTATAAGAAGTGGGGGCGAGTAAAATTTCCAGTTGGTATGAAGCGTTTCTTTGATCGATCGTCACAGAACATCTATCGTGAACGTGAGGAAGTTATGCCCGAATTACCTGAGGTAGAGACAGTATGCCGCCAACTCCGGCGCAGGATTTATGGCAAACGAATTTTAGCCGGTGAGATTGATGATAGCAAGTTGTCTCACATCAACCATCTTCAGGCAGGAGAGATATTAAATGTTGAGAGACGGGGAAAAATAATCGTTATCGATCTTAAAGGCGGCTTATCCATCAAGATACACCTGCGCATGACGGGCAGATTACTTTGGCAAAAGAATACGGAAGCGCCCAGGCATAGTCGATGGAGGTTATCGTTTCCAGATGGTTATCTGTTTCTCGTAGATCCGCGAAGGTTTGCAACGGTAAACATTGAAGAAACAAAGAAAGAAAAAATAACAAATGACTTAATGGAAGATTTTGACGAGAAGGCTTTTTTAAGGAAGGAGGCCTGTCGAGAAACCTATGTCAAGTCAGTGCTCATGGACCAGCGAGCGATTGCCGGCATTGGCAATATTTACGCATGCGAAATTTTACATCAGTCAGGGATTTCCCCTTTAAGGAAAGCATCATCATTATCAATGCAGGAGTGGAAAAAAATATTCACTGCAGCCAGACGAATTTTGAAAAAAGGTATTAAAAAGAGAGGCACGTCAATTTCAGATTGGCGCGATTTAGACGGGTGTCCAGGTGAAAACCAACATGAGCTAAAGGTATATCGCCGTGAGGGTAATGATTGTTCAAATTGCGGCAGCAATATTTGCCGGATCAAACAGGAGGGACGAAGCACCTTCTATTGCCCTGGATGCCAGAGATAAAAATGTACAGATCATTGATTCATTTGTGTAATCGGGGCTCATTGCGAGAAAAAGAAACAATGTTTCAATTTGTGCTTGACTTTTGAAACATCGTTTTATATTTAGCGACATAATCTACGTTCGCAGGCATAATATGACTATAGAGAAGCCGAAAATCCCGCACAAATTAAAAGAACGCTTATATCCGGTTGTGTTAAGTCAATTCGCAAGCAAAGATTTTCATGCTGTAAATATTCGTGATATTTCTAAAGAAAGTGGAATCAGCAGCGGTACAATTTATAAATATTTTAAATCAAAGGAAGACCTTCTTTTTTCTATCATTGATGACAAATTGCTAAATTTGGCCACTCTGCTACGGATGCACCTGGAAGGAATTGAAGACATACGTGAAATGTTTAGGAAGATGTTTTGGGTGACCATGAATTTCTTTGATAATGACCCGGACTTAGCGATCACGGCATTTATAACCGTGCCTTCAAAGAGCTTCATGGCGAGTAAATCCTATAAGAGAGAAACAGAACTAGACATTTTAAATGGTGTAGTGGAGAAAGCAAAGCAAAAAGGAGCAGTAATATCGGACATTGAAAATCATTATTTTGCCGATCTTTACATAATGATTACGCAAAGACACATTCAAAACTGGTATGTGCACGGCATGAAATGGAAACTTGCCGATTCAATCAATCAGTTTTTTGATTTTTTTTGGAAAGTAGTAACCCCTTTAGCTAAATAAGAACCATGTTTTGAAGTTTTTTTATAAAATGTCAGTATGGAGAAAAAGCATGTCAAAAATAGAGATCATTGAAAAAGTTAAATCTCAGAAAAGAAGCGTGTTGAATGAAGCCGAGGCGAAGGAGCTGTTAAAACAGTACGGAATTCCGACGGTAGATGAAAAAGTGGCAGCAACCATCGATAATGTGGAGTCATTGGCGGAGAATATGGGATATCCATTGGTTTTAAAAGGTCTTGGTGCGCGTTTGATGCATAAAACAGAACAAGGACTTGTTCAGCTTAACTTACAGAGCAAAAAGGAAGTCCTTTCCGCGGCACAACACATAAAAGATGCGGCAGGTAAAGATTTAGAGGGGTTTTTAATTCAGCCGATGCTTCAAGGAAAAAGGGAATTTGTAGCCGGGCTTTTTCAGGATGAACAGTTTGGCCCTACGGTTATGTTCGGCCTTGGAGGAATTTTTACAGAAGCAATCGGGGATGTCGTTTTTCGCGTGGCGCCTTTTGATAGAAAAGAAGCTATCAAAATGATTCATGAGATCAAGGCGAATCGGTTGCTGGGAGATTTTAGAGGAGAAAGCGCTCCTGACCAAGACGATCTGATCAACACACTTGTAGGGTTGTCACAAATAGGATTGGAGATACCGGAAATTAAAGAAATCGATATTAATCCCTTGCTGGTTGGAGCCGATGGCCAGGTTACGGCAGTGGACGCCTTAATTGTTCTGGATGGAATGAAGGGAAAAAAAGAAATGCAGGGGCAGGTGGATTTAAAGCAGCTTAGAAAATTATTCTACCCGAGATCCATTGCCTTTGTCGGGGCGTCGGCGAATATCAGTAAATGGGGTCACTTGATGTTTTCAGGTGTTGTTGCAGGGAAATACGAGGGAGAAATTTATCTGGTTAACTCCACGGGTGGTACCATTGCAGGAAGAAAAGTATATTCGTCAGTACAGGAAATTCCCGGTCCAGTTGATCTGGCTGTTGTGACGGTTCCGGCGGATAAAATCACACCGCTCATAGGATCCTTTGAGGAAAAAGGCATAAAAAATGTCTTAATCATCTCATCCGGATTCAGCGAGGTAGGTACAGAAGGAAAAATTTTAGAAGAAGAGCTGGTCAGGAAAGCCCGTCAGGCGGGAATACTAATCGTCGGACCCAATACCATGGGTATATGCAACCCGTACATATCATTTTATTGTATCGGATCGCATGTTCGTCCGCCGGCGGGAGGTACTTCACTGCTCGCGCAATCCGGAAATTTGGGAACGCAATTGCTGGCTTTTGCCGCCAAGGAGGACATCGGAATAAGAGCGTATTGCGGGTCGGGAAACGAAGCGATGATTACTATCGAAGATTATATGGATGGATTTGAAATTGACCAAAAAACTAAAACAATTGTTTTATACATTGAAAGCATCAAACACGGGCGGAGATTTTTCGAAACAGCAAAAAGAATAGGCAGGAACAAACCGGTCATTATTTTAAAAGGAGGAAGAACAAGTGCAGGGTCAAGTGCGGCAGCGAGCCATACCGGCGCGATGGCTTCGGACATGAAAGTATTCATGGCAGCCTGCAAACAAGCCGGCATTATACAGGCAGAAAGCCCGATGGATCTTTTGGATCTTTCCGCCGCATTCTCATCGTTGCCTTTACCTCAAGGCAGAAATGTCGCTCTCTTGACATTGGGGGGCGGATGGGGGGTGGTGGCCTCTGATTTGTGCGAAGAGAACGGATTGATAGTGCCTAAATTATCGGAAGAAGTGATTTCGAAAATCAATGGGCTGCTGCCGCCTTTTTGGAGTCACGCAAACCCGATAGACGTTGTTGGCGATATGAATGCAAAAACATATATCAAGATTCTTGATGAGCTCGGCCAATGGTCAGGGTGTGATGCCATCATTCACATGGGAATCATCGGAAGAAGAGAAATGATTAAATCAATCATGGAATCGACAGGTGTGGTTGACAAGCAATACGATTCGAAATTTATCGAAGGCTCTTTAGAGTACATTGATGCCTTCGAAAAACAGACCATAGAACAAACGGTAAGATTAATTGAAAAGTATAATAAACCTATTATAGGGGTTTATTTGCTTAGCGACGATAAAACCCAGACGGTTACAGATGTAGACGGGTGTCAATATAAAGGGGTTAATTTTGTAACCCCTGAAAGAGCGGTGAAAACCCTGGCGAAGATGTATCAGCACTCACGATGGCTAAACGGGAGGGGGTAGATCAATAAAAAACCCCTCGCTAATTACCGCCGTCAGCGAGGGGTTAACGAGAAATGCTGCCATTTCATACTTTTACTTTGGAGTCACTTCATTGAACAAATGGTCTTTGAGGAGGAAAATCACAACTAAGAACCTGTGTTTTTCTTCAGGGACTCCGTACGTGGCCAGCTAAATCTCGTTTGTTCGTTTTAATCTGAAGAGAGCTGCAATGCTTTATGCCGTAAGCTGTAATCAGCTTATTAGTCACTGCTTTCACGCAGCTTGTCTCTGGATACCCAAATGATATTTTGTTTTATTACCTCCAATGATATGGTGTAACATTCACTAAAATCGTCCGGGCATTGCAGCACTCTCTTGTTTTTAATGTATACCTGTAAAGGACTAATGTCAAGGGCAAGAAAGTATATTATTATGTCTTCTGATGGTCGTGTTGGGCGATTGACAATAAATCACTAAATAATTCTATCGTTTACCTTTTTTATTTTTCATCTCGTCCAATTTTAAAATCGCCTTTTCATGCCCCTGTTCGGCCGCCTTAAGATACCATTTTGTAGCTTCGTTATCGTCTTGAGGAACAAAGATGCCGTCTTGATAGATATCACCCAGCCAGTTCTGAGCCTCGGCATGCCCTTGTTGTGCCGCCTTGCGGTACCAGTTTACGGCTTCAGTCGCATCTTGAGTAACCCCCTCTCCATAAAAATATTTCAATCCCAGATTAAACTGGGCTTCGGCGTGTCCCTGGTGTGCCGCCTTGAAATACCATTGGACAGCTTCAGTGTCACTTCGCGATACACCTTCTCCTTCCTGGTACATATGCCCCAGATCAAACTGGGCATTTTCATCTTCCTGTTCGGCTGCCATCGTCAGCCATTTTGCCGCTTCGACATTGTCCTGAAGAACTCCTTCCCCATTTCGATACATCATTCCCAGCGTATATTGTGCTTTTAAAATTCCCTGATCAGCGGCTTTACTGTACCATTTTGCCGCTTCAGCATCATCTTTTGGAGCGCCTTCTCCTCGGTGGTACATCCAACCGAGGCTGAATTGGGCATAGGCGTCTTCCTGGTCGGCTGCCTTGAAAAACCATTTCTGGGCTTCAGCATCGTTCCTTTCAACACCTTCTCCTTTAAAATACATCATTCCTAAATTATACTGCGCATTAGATATTCCCTGCTCGGCTGCCCGTTGATACCATTTCACCGCTTCGGTGTAGTCTTGTGCGACGCCCAATCCCTCTTTATACATCATGCCCAGTATCGCCTGGGCGCCAGCCTGTCCCTTTTCAGCCGCTTTCAGAAACCATTGTAGAGCTTCGGCGTCATCCTGAGGAACGCCCAGTCCATCCTGAAACATCAAGCCGAGATTGAATTGAGCATGTTCATTCCCCTGTTCGGCTGCCTTTCGATACCATCGGGCCGCTTCAGTGTAGTCCTGAGCAACTCCCAATCCGTTGATGTACATTCCGCCGATTTCAAACTGGGCGTTAGCATCTTCCTGCTCGGCCGCCTTGCGATACCACTTGACGGCCTCCACATCATTTTGTTCAACACCACGACCAGCTTTATACATCATCCCCAAGACGGTTTGGGCATCGATCTGTCCCTTTTCAGCCGCGAGCAAATACCACTTGAACGCTTCGGCGTCATTTTGGGGCACACCGAGGCCTTCCTGATACATGATGGCCAAGTTAAACTGGGCATCCATGACCCCCTGGCTGGCTGATTTGAAAAACCAACGGGCCGCTTCGGAATCATCTTTTGGAACACCTTCACCTTCCTGATACATGATGGCCAAGTTAAACTGGGCATCCGCCTGGGCCTGCTCGGCCGCCATTCCAAGCCAGTGTATGGCTTGGATGTCATCTCTGGGTACTCCACGGCCCTCTTTGTACATCATACCAACAACATATTGTGCATCAGCATCTCCCTTATCGGCCTCCTGAAAGTACCACTGAATTGCACCGGCCTCATCTTGAGGTTGAGCGTTAGAAGGTTCTTCCTCCGTTAAACCGGCTTCAGCATGCGCGCTGGAATCGGGGCTCACTGCGACCGGGTGCTCCTGAACAGTTGCCTCCACCTCTTCTTGAGATATTTCTTCATCACCCGGACAAAGGATGTCCAAAACAGATTGGGCATCGACATTCCCTTGTTCGGCTGCCATGCGATACCACTTTGCAGCTTCTACTTCATCCTGAGGAACTCCTTTCCCTTCAATGTACATCATGCCCAGCGTGTTTTGAGCATCTGCATCGCCCTGTTCAGCTGCCATACGGTACCATTTGGCCGCTTCAGCATTATCTTGAGGTACAAAAATACCATCCCGGTAAATGCCCGCAAGCCAGTTCTGAGCCTCGATGTGTCCATTTTCCGCCGCTTTGCGATACCACTTCACTGCTTCGTTAAAATCCTGCGGCACCCCTTCTCCTTCCAGATACATCCAGCCCAGCTCGAACTGGGCATGTACATAGCCCTGTTCGGCTGCCTTGAGATACCATTTGACAGCTTCAACGTCGCTTTGTGGGATGCCTTTTCCTTCCTGGTGCATGCGGCCAAAATTAAACTGAGCTTCCGGAAAACCCTGTTCAGCCGCTTTACGATACCACCTGGCGGCCTTGCTATCATCCTGTAAGACACCTCTTCCTTCTTCATAAAATATTCCCAGTAAAGTCTGGGCCTCGGTTTGTCCATGGTCGGCCGCCTTGCGGTACCATTTCAATGCTTCACCATCGTTCTGTGGCACGCCCTGACCCGCATGGTACATTTCTCCAAGATGAAACTGGGCATTGGCATTGCCGAGCTCGGCAGACTTCAGAAACCAATGTGCGGCCTGGGCATCATCTTGGGCAACTCCCTCGCCGTGATGATATATTAATGCCAAATTAAACTGAGCATTAGCATTGTCCTGTTGGGCAGCCTCGAAGTACCATTTGGCCGCTTCGGTATTGTTTTTCGGAATGCCTTTGCCTTCCTGGTACATCCAGGCCAGGTTGAATTGGGCGCTTCCATTACCTTGCCGGGCTGCTTTGAGAAACCACTGGAAAGCTTCAACGTCATCTCTGGCAACATTTTTGCCTGTGAGATACATCACGCCCAGATTATTTTGGGAAACCGCGTTTCCCTGTTCAGCAGATTTAAGTATCTCTGCAAATGCCGGTGTGTTTTTACTCATAGAATTGTGCTCTGAAACATGATCTTATTTTATATAATTTATGTTTATAATTATCATTATTATGGTTTGAAATCCACTATGAAATAGGTTTAGCGTTTTTAAAAAGAATTGATCAGAAATCGTTGTATGTATGTCTTGTTTGAAACAAAAAATTAAAAGTGACGGTAGAAATATCTGATTTCGTCTGTGATGAAGCAGACATCCTGCTCTGTCATTTCATAATAAAGGGGCAATCTCAATAGACAGTTACTGATTTCGTCAGTGACTGTCAAAGACCCACAAGCCCGCCCATACAGCCTCCCGGCCGGTGAGCTGTGCAGAGGCACATAATGGAACACCGCCATGATGCCTTTGTCCTTCAAATAATTAGAAAGGTTTATTCTTTCGTCTAAAGAGCGGGTGATCATATAAAATATGTGCCCATTGCTGCAACAGTCATCAAGCAATACGGGAATTCGAAGCAAGCCACGGTCTGCTAAATCCTTCAGGTTTTTCATATACAAATCAAAAATCAAATTCCGTTGAGCAATAATCTGATCAGACTTTTCCATCTGGGCATAGAGAAAGGCGGCAATAATGTCACTGGGCAGGTAAGATGATCCCACATCGACCCATGTGTATTTATCAAACTGCCCGCGAAAAAATTTGGTGCGGTTTGTGCCTTTTTCCCTGATGATTTCAGCGCGTTCAGCAAAACTTTTATCGTTTACTATCAGTGCACCGCCTTCCCCGGCAATGATGCTTTTAGTTTCATGAAAGGAAAGCGCTCCCAAATTTCCGATCGATCCTAGCGGGCGTTTTTTATAGGTGGACATGATGCCTTGGGCGGCATCTTCAACCACGAAAAGATGATGCCGTTTGGCAATATCCAGGATCGTGTCCATCGCACAGGCGACGCCGGCATAATGAACCGGTACGATGGCCTTTGTGCAGGAGGTAATGGCGGCCTCGATCAAATTTTCATTGATGTTGAGGGTATCCGGACGGATATCGATAAAAACAGGAACGCCGCCTCGCAAGACAAAAGCATTGGCGGTGGAAACAAAGGTATAGGAAGGCATGATCACTTCGTCGCCGGGCTGGATATCAATAAGAATGGCCGCCATTTCCAGAGCCGCTGTGCAGGAATGGGCGAGCAGAACCATACCGGAACCGAGGTATTTTTCCAACCACGACTGGCATTTTTGCGTAAAGGGACCGTCGCCCGCTGTGTGGTGATGGCCCTTGACGGCTTGTGCAATGTAAGAAAGTTCTCTACCGGCAATAAACGGTTTATTCAATGGAATGCGGTACATTAAATTCTCTGAATCATTCAATGCTTTTGGTTAAAGCCACTCTGGCCATCGAACGTAACAAAAAAGATAGCCAACATACTAAAGGGTTGAGATCATTTCTTGTAAAGTATAACAGTAAGACGTTTGTTTTCATGTCAATTCCGCTGATAAAACCGGGATCCATGTGGTCGTGGCCAACATACCCCCGAAACGCTTCAGTCGCAAGGTGCTTTACCGATTCTGCTTCGTCGGAACCCGCAGGGCGAATGTTTACATTGAGGTCAACACAATGCGTATATGCTATCGGGATATCGTATCCGATAGCATAACAGGGTATCGGCTAAAAACAATCCGATGGATTCCATGGCCAGAATGGATCTCAAATCGTTTGAGTCGCATCGGGCAGTGAGCAATTTAACGGTCTGCGCGTGACAAAAATGAAGAATAGAATGAAGTGTTTCAAAGGTTACATGCGGAGCACGGGCTATTTGAATGCCAAATCTCTCTTTATCAATATCTGAAAGAAACACATGAGAGGGTATCGAATCCATTAATCCTTCCTGTTCAGAAAACCGGTAACGTTGCGCACGACGCTCTGTGGTCTTCCCATGCTTCGGGAATGGATTCTTGCAAGGTATTCGCCCATGATGCCCAGTGAAAACATCTGTACTCCGGCGAAGATTGAAATGATAGAGGCAAGAAATGCAAATCCCGGAACAACCGCTCCATGGATAAAATATCTTCCCAACACGTAGACAAGAACACAAAAACCAAATAAGGTTATCGCAAATCCCATCAGGCTGGCAAGCTGCAAAGGAACCGTACTGAAACCGGTCATCATATTCATGGCATGAGTGATGAGTTTCCCAAAGGAATAATTTGAAACACCCGTCCGGCGGGTATCATGTTGAACGGGAATAGCTGTAAATCGTGTTGTACCCCAGGTCAGAAGGACATCAATGGAAACATAGGCGCTCTGATAGTGATCAAAAGCGCTACGGACATTTTTCCGGAATGCTCGAAAGTTGCTTGCCTTCCTGGCCGTTTGCGCTCCCATCGATTCCTGAAGGATCAGTTTTGATATCTGAGATGCCCTGTTTCTCCAGAATCCATGCTGTTCCTTGTCGGGAGTGCCATAAACAACATCGTAGCCATCGTGTAATTTCGTGATCAGCGCGGGAATTTGTTCCGGCGGATTTTGTAAATCGTCATCCATGGTGACCACAATTTCATTCCGGGCTGCCCGAATACCGCAAAGCAGGGCATTGTGTTGCCCGTAATTACGCATCAGATTGATACCGGCGATCCATGGATATGACGCGGAGAGATCTTGAATGCGTTGCCAGCTGTTGTCCCTGCTGCCGTCATTAACAAAAATCAGCTCGTAATGAGAGGTTAAAGATTGTAATATAGGTTCGATCCTTTGAATCAGCAAAGGGAGGGAGTCTTCACTATTATAAACCGGTATGACGACTGATATGCTGCTGGAAACAACTGTCATGGTTTAACCCCACCTATATTGCTTAGTGAAATACAAAATTTCAGATATCGGTTCCCGCCAAAATGGAAAAGGTCTTGAGAACCTCTATCATAAATTAAGCTTGAGTTCATCATTTTTTGAACATGGCCGGATTGGAAGTTTGCCGGAAAGAAACAGTTTAAGCACTTCATAACCCTGTATCAAAATTCTTTTAATCACTCCTTTCAAGATTAAGAAGAAGTGATTGATGATTGTTTATAAGTCGATTAAATGATAAAATATTTTCAATAAAACAGAAAGAAAGCGACGGCATCGTGGTGGCACAGCAAGTCAACGGGCAAAAGAATGGTACGGAGGCCGCGGATGGGGATGGCAGCATTCATCCAAGCTGTCTCAAGCCGAACTTGTTTTCGATTGATTCGAAAAAGTTAATTTCTTCAAAACAACTGCGATGGTTGATGCTCGCTCTTCTTCCGCTTCTGATTTTGCTGGCATATCCGGTTGATCGTTCGGATTATGACCTCTGGTGGCAGATGGCTTTGGCAAAATATTACATTGCCAATAAAACGCTGATCATAGATCACTCTATTTTCTCCTGGACGCCGGCAGACTCCACCTGGATTTATAATACCTGCCTGGGAAGCATTGTTGTCTATCTCTTTTATTATTTTATGGGCGGGTTCGGCCTTTGGCTTTTTCAGTGGTTCATCTTTGCCGGTATCTATCTTTCATTTTATCTTTTTCTGAGGCTTATTCGTCAGCGTTTGGATATAAACAGCATTACCATCATTGCCGCTGTCGGGATCGCCTGCTCCATGTCGTGCCGTTATTACAAACCGGAGTTATTTTCCGCTCTTCTATTCTGCTGGGCGGTGTTTATATTGTTTTATATTAAAGTAAAAAGGACAAAGTATCTTTTCTATCTTTATCCGGTGATTTTTGCCCTTTGGGTCAACCTGCATGGAGCATTTCTTGTCGGTCTTATATTTCTCGGAATCTCTTTCACTGGTGAAATTCTAAACAGGGTATTCTTTTCGCGGGAATCATTAACAAAGGACGAGCTTGTTCATTTTGGAATTGCGTGTGTTTTATCTTCTGCGGCAACGCTTCTAAATCCATACGGCGTCAATTATCTTTTGAGCCTTTTCCCGACAGTGATGAATGTATTTTACATGGGAAAATATTCCGCCGCCGGGACGTATGAAAAGCTTGTATTGGCTTATGCAAGCCTTTGGCCATTTTTGAAAAGTGTGAAGATCGCAGAATTAAATTATGGTATTGCTGTCTGGATCATCAATTTGATGATTCTATCTCTTGCCATCCTTGTTTTCATTGAATTAATAAAGAGGCGCTCGATGGATTTTACTACGCTGATCCTCAGTGTAGTTTTTTATTGGAAAGGAATGGAAACATCCCGTACTTCGCATTTCTTTCCCATTTTCTTTTTCTTCGCTTTTTTCTATCTGTTGACGTGTCGGTTAAAGCTACAAAAAATCGCCCTCAGATTATCTATCATTTCTTTCTTGTTATTTGCCTTTTTCTTTGTCAGCCTTTCCTACTTTAACATAAGATATAGAACTGATTCTAACTGGTTCGGCAGAGGGCTTGAAAATTTCGTACCGGTTAAGGAAGTGGAATTTCTTAAAAAGCATAAACTGGAAGGTCCCTTATTCAACGATTACCTCGTCGGCGGTTATTTAGTGTGGGAGCTTTATCCTGACTACAAGGTTTTCATTGATCCCCGTGGCGGCTCTTATAGTAAAGAAGTCTTACCTGATTACTGGGAATTTGTATCGCAACCTGCATCCAAAGAATCTATTCAACAGTTCAGGAGTAAATATCCTTTCAAAATAGCTGTACTTCATTTTCGCCAAATTGACCTTATTATCGATTTTTTAAAAAATGCCGACGAATGGCGTCTCTTGTATTTTGAAAAAAATGCAGTTATTCTGATACACAAATCACTCTTTCCGTTTGTCCAATGGCGGGAGGTAAATGCCAGCTTAAGCCCTTTAAGGTTCAGAGAAGTCAAAAACCCGGATACTTTAGTGAACCTATTTAATGTTTATGTTCATTACAATCCCCAGGCGGGAAAGTATATTTACGATATTTTTCAAAAAAACGTCAGTGATTTCTTCTATGAAAAGAACAATGTGCTAACCACGATGGCAAACATAATACGTATTAAGGAAAAAGATGTTCAAAATAAAGCCGGCAAACCGTCGATTTAATTTTTTAGAGATGAGTGAATCCAATAAAAAAGGGTTAACTAATCGAATTAGCCAACCCTCTGTTTTTTCCAATGGTGCCGAAGCCGAGATTTGAACTCGGACAGGAGTACTCCCACTAGACCCTGAACCTAGCGCGTCTACCAATTCCGCCACTTCGGCACGCAAAAAGGCACTATACCCATCTGTGTGTTCTTGTCAAGATAATTTGAGCTTGAATTTAATACTCAAAGTGTTATGTTACCCCGCCATTTGTTGCAGGTGTTGTTAAAAATGATGATGGTATTTAAAGGCATAGAAGCAGTAACTGAAGATTTTAGACGGTCATTTGTGACCATCGGGAATTTTGATGGTGTGCATTTGAGCCATCAATTTATTTGCCGAAAACTCGTTTCGGAGGCCAGGAAGCAGGGTGCAAAAGCATTAGTGATTACGTTTGATCCTCATCCCAAAATGGTGCTTCACCCGATGATCCGGCCTTTTTATCTGATTACCACTTTGGAAGAGAAGCTCAAGGAACTGGAAAAGTGTGGCGTTAATGCTACGTTGGTCATTCCTTTTTCTTTAGACTATGCCCAGGTGACAGCAGAACAATTTGTCCATGAATTTCTGTGGCAAAAATTGGCGATCAAAAAAATCATAGTCGGTCATGATTATACTTTCGGTCAGGGCAAGCAAGGAAACAGCGATTATTTAATGTCTTGCGGAAAAGAGATGGGATTTGATGTTGAAGTCGTTGATGCATTTAAAATAAAGCAGGATATTATCAGCAGCACACTTGTCAGAAAGTTGATCCTTCAGGGCGATATTCAAGATGTTACGACTCTTTTGGGGAGATACTACAATGTTGCGGGAAAAGTGGTTTCCGGGATGGGGCGTGGTGCCGGGCTTGGCTTCCCCACCGCCAACATAGAGCCGAACAAAGAATTACTGCCACCGACGGGAATTTACGCCGCCTTTGCAGAAGTCGGAGGCAAACGCTATCCGGCGGTTTTAAACATCGGGGAAAAACCGACATTTAATGATTATACTTTTACCTTTGAGGTGCATTTGCTGGACTTTTCGAGTGATTTGAGGGGAAAAATAGTGAATACGGAATTTGTGGAGAAGCTGCGGGATATAATCAAATTTGACAGTCCCGAAAAGTTGAAGACTCAAATTGCCCGGGACGTGGAAAAAGCAAGATCTGTGTTGCTCAGAAATATGAAATAATAAATTTTAGAAATTCACGGGAGGTTATTGAATAATGTTAAAAATCGCTATTGTCGGCGCCACAGGCATTGTTGGCCAGCAGGCCATAGTCAGCTTGCTTGGACATCCATGGTTCAAAATCACAAAACTTGTCGCCTCGGAGCGTTCTGCAAAAAAGAAATATATCGACGCGCTGAAAGACGCCAGCGGTTCGATCCGGTGGTGGTGTCCGGAGGAATTGCCGGATCACATAGCCAATATGGTTGTGGAAGATGCCGCGACTTTCGACCCGAAATCCGTGGACATTATTTTTTCAACGATGGATGCAGGCCCGGCCAAAGAACTGGAACCTAAATACGCAAAGACCACGCCGGTCATCAGCACGGCATCAGCGTTCCGTTACGAAGCTGATACGCCCATTCTCATTGGTGGTGTGAATATGGATCATGCCGCGTTGCTCGCTGTTCAGCAGAAAAACCGCGGCTGGAAGGGTTTTATTTCGCCAAAGTCCAATTGCACGATCGTCGGACTGGTTGTTTCGTTAAAGCCTATCATGGATCAATTCGGTGTAACACAAGTGGTGGCTACATCGCTTCAGGCAATGTCCGGCGCAGGTCGCACTCCAGGGCTTTCCGCAATGGATATGATGGAAAATGTTGTTCCATATATTTCCGGCGAGGAGCCAAAGGTAGAAACCGAACCGCAGAAGATTTTGGGCAAGCTTACCGGAAAAACCATCAAGAACGCTCCGTTCGGTATTACCGCGACCTGTACCCGCGTGCCGGTGCTGGATGGTCATATGGTTTGTGCTTTTGTTCAGACAAAAAAGAAATGCTCACCGGAAGGTGTCAAAAAAGTAATGATGGACTACGGCAAGGACTTTGCGGAACTGCATCTGCCAAGTGCACCGAAACAACTCATTGATGTGACGGATGACCCCTTCCGTCCGCAGCCGAGGATGGACAGAGACAAAGGTGGTGGTATGACTGTCACCGTCGGAAGAATCCGTAAAGATCCGGTTATTGAAAACGGTATTAAATATGTTTGTCTGGCGCACAACACCAAAATCGGTGCAGCCAAAGGTGCTCTGCAAACAGCGGAGTATCTTGTCAAATATTATCTGAAATGGGTAAAATAAACGTTGAACGGACTGCAGCACCATTACAAATGCTGCAGTCCGCTCGAAAAATTCTGCTCCGACCTGTTCCGATGGTAAAGCCCATAAAACCGACCACTTGATTCGCTGAAATCCGGCCATGTAATCCTGTAGAAAGCACGCTGATGAATTGGAGAGATAATATTATTTTTGAATTTTCATTTTCTCATGACGGCCTTCTTATCAGGAGATTAGTCGACACTTTATCGGCATTGCCCAGCAACCTCTGAATGATTGGTAACATATTGAAAATATTATTGTATTTCCTTTTTTGCCCATGATCATTCCTGGAAATTTGTGCCTATGAACAAAGACCAGCGCATTAATGCCCTTCCAGAAAGAACAGTCCTGAAAATCCCATAATAACTCTTCCGGCTCGAAACGGATTCTGAACGATGTGTAAACCAACAAGATGGATTGGAAGCGATTGGATGTTTCTTTCGGTGATTTGTTTTGGCGGAAGAAAGGAAAATCGGCATTGCCGGCACGACGAGCAGTTGGCCTTCGTTATATTCAATATATTCCCTTCTTTTCAGGGGCTGATTTGAAAGGATTGAGGCTATTGTGCCGAAATCATTGATTAGAACATGGACGAGAGAAATTTTGGAGTGATTCGCGATCATATTTTTAGAAAAAATGAATTGCGTTGTAACGAATAACGATAGACGGTTAAAAAAGAAGTGAACAAAAGTGTTTATTTCTCAGGAAATGGAAGTTTTTTTCAATTCCTCTCGGCAATTATACCATATTTCCGTTATTCCATTTTCAAGACTGGCAAAAATGTTTCACGTGAAACATTTTTGTCTGGCCGGAATGCTTGGCAGTAATAAAAAAGGCAGGCTTAAAAAAACCTGCCTTTTCTCACCAAGGGCTTATTCTGAACGAAGCCCGACAAAGAAATTGGAATTGCCGCGTTTGATTAATAGAACCACGTTTTTCTTTGCCGCTGCCTTTGACATTTCTGTTAAGTATTGCTTCAATGACGACACTTTAGCCCTATTCACCTGCATGATGATATCATGAGGCTGAATACCGACATTATCTGCCGGGCTTCCTTCTGCAACCTCGGTCACTATCAATCCCGTGCCTTGAGGAAGGCCTAGTTCTTTAGCAAGATCTTTGGTCATTTCTTGAACATTGATACCAAAATATCCTCCAGAGCTTTTAGACAGAATTTGTTCATGTTGGTCTTTGCGCTCCGCAATGAAGGTATTGACGGACATTTCCCTTCCATCGCGATATATTTTCATAGATACTTTATCACCAACGTGAAATGCAGCAACCGCCAGTAACAATTCATGAGTATCTTTAATCGGTTTTCCATTGATTTCCATTATGATATCACCAACTTTAATACCCGCTTTGTCTGCCGGATCGTCCTTGAAAACATCAGTAACAAGCACTCCTTGATTCTTTTTGTAGCTCATACTTTTGGCGATATCTTCAGAAATGTCCTGTATCGATATCCCAAGCCATCCACGGGTAACCTTTCCTTTTGTTTTCAGGTCAGATAAAATATTTTTTGCCATGTTAATGGGGATGGCAAACCCAATACCCTGTCCCTGAGCAACAATTGCGGTATTGATACCGATAACTTTACCCTGCATATTAAATAAAGGGCCACCGCTATTACCCGGGTTAATAGAAGCGTCCGTTTGAATAAAATTATCATATGTTCCGGCTCCAATCACTCGGCCTTTCGCACTGACGATACCCGCTGTTACTGTTTGCGCCAAACCAAACGGATTACCGATGGCGATCACCCATTCTCCCACCCTTAAAGCATCTGAATCTCCTATTTCAGCTGTGGGCAAACCATTGTCTGGTTTAATTTTAATTAAGGCGATGTCTGTTTTTGGGTCTGTACCGATGATTGTGGCCTCATATTCCTTGCCGTCTGAAATTTTGACAAGAATCTTGTCCGTGTTTTCAACAACATGATTATTTGTGAAAATGTAACCGTCGTTACTGATGATAAAGCCGGAGCCAAGACTTCTCTGCTTGAAGTCGCGCTCCGGAACGTCTCCGAAAAAGCGATTAAAGAATTCATCCCCGAAATAATCATTAAATGGCGATCGGCCAAATGGATTTACCCTGCCCCTGCTTTTAAATATTTTTGTAGTGCTGATATTAACGACTGCCGGCTTTACGCGTTCAGCCAGGTCCGAAAAAGATCCCGGTACCATGCCCTCTATTGCGGATGCAGAGGGGATCTCCGGCGCTCCTGAAGGCAGAAAAGAAGATCGCAACACCTCCACAAAAGAAACAATAAAAAAAGCGATTAAAAACGCCATCAAAAACATAAAAAATGTTTTTCTATTCTTATTTTCCATAATAATTCGTTAAGCCTCCATTATTATTGGTGTTTTGTAAATTATTTATCTTTGGCAACATCTTATTGAATTTTTGTATACTATAATAACAGGATAGGGTTTGTCAATAAAATATTGTTTAAATTTGATGGTTTAAATAATTTATAAGGAATAAAAGGCATATCAGAAATGACTCGGGAAGACACTTATCGTTTGGATACCGTTTTATAAATTTCAGCCTGGCAGCACTCTTGAAATCCTGCTCGTTTATAAACGTTGATACCCGATGGCTCTGACTGTAAAACAATGTCTTTAAAATGGTTATGTCTGGCTTCTTTCATCGCCGCCTGCGTAATTTTTAAACCACACCCTTTATTTCTATAGGCGGGCAGAGTTGAGACGTAATAAATTCCAGCGGTGTTTTTATGTCTGAACAATATTGACGTCGAAACCGGTTGTTTGTCAAAATATAATATGAAAAGCTTTAATGGTGATTGCGGCCCGATTTCAAACGAAGCAACAAATCGATTGTAGGGTTCTTTTGCATAATCTGATATTTCAAACCCGTTTAAAGAAGTTTCTCTCCATACATGTAAACCCCTGATATCCTGTACCGGTAATATTTCCATCTCATGTCTAGAACAAGCGTCTGATAAAGGTTTGTTCAAATCGGCGACCATGCACGTTTTTTTTGTGAACCACTCCAACCCGGTCTCCTGCAGCATTCTTTGAGTGCCGGGTGATTGCCCGCATGGATACACCCACCATTCGAAATGAAGATTACAGCGACTGTAATATTCTTTTATTGTACGAATATCTTCCCTGTTTTTCTTATTTAAAGGTTTTTCGTTGAAAGCCCAATTCATGTCGGAAACCGGCACACCGGTATGCATCGCGCTTGCCGAATCAAATTTAATTAGCGAGGAATTTAACCCTCCTAAAAAACGGCAAAAAGCAAAATAATTTATTTCGACCGGTGTTTTTTTCATAGAAAACAATTGACACCTATTTTTAATTTTCCTATAGTGCCACAGACGGAAAAAAGTCTTCACGCGTTAATACATCAGATAAGAACCTTCTTTCCAGTAATAAACGCAAAACCAATAATTTTAGTTAATAAATATCTCATTCAAGAATATTAGGCAATCTTTGAATCAGGTCATGATATGACAAAGGTTAAGAAAAAAGAACAAACGGCACTGGAAACGCTCAGAGATTTGATCAGCCGTAATCGAGAGTTCGATATCATTGAGCTTTTTTCGGATATGCATCCGGCTGATATTGCTGAATTAATTGACGAACTCGAAGAAGATGACCGTTTACATCTATTTTCACTCCTCGATGTAGATAAAGCTTCCGACGTTATTCTGGAATTGTCCAACACATCCCGTGAACAACTTATCGAAGATCTTTCCAATGAAAAACTGACGGACATCATCGAAGAAATGGATTCGGACGACAAGGCGGATATCATCGCGGAGTTATCCGACGACCAGGCAAAAGCGGTTCTTGACTCCATTGAGCCGGAGGAATCACAGGAAGTCCAGGAGTTGCTTAAATATGCTGACGATACCGCTGGTGGTATCATGCAAGCTGAACTGGTGTCTGTCAGTGCGGACGCTACAATTAATGATGCTTTTCAGGCGGTTGCAGAAGCAAAAGATGTGATTGAAAATATACACAACATTTTTGTGGTGGATGACAATAATAAGTTAATTGGTACTGTTCCACTGCAGCGTATTATTACGATGAAACGGTTCGCTCCTATTGTAGATGTTATAGACCAGGATATACCTAGTGTTCCTTATGATATGGACCAGGAGGAAGTGGCCCGTCTTTTCAAAAAATATGACCTGGTTTCTATCGGAGTTGTTGATAAATTACAGCACCTGCTGGGGCGTATCACAATAGATGACGTTGTGGATGCTATCCAGGAAGAAACATCTGAAGATATTTTTCGCATTGCCGGCTTGGGACAGGACGATACAATTTTTCATAAGACAACAGACGCGGTGAAAAAACGACTTCCCTGGCTTTTACTTAATTTGCTAACGGCCCTCACGTCTGTCCTGGTGATTGGTTTTTTTGAAGACACTATCAAAATGATGGTGGCGCTGGTTTTCTTCATGCCGGTGGTCGCCGGCCTTGGGGGCAATTCAGGGGGTCAGACGCTTGCCCTGATCATTCGTGGTATGGCGTTAGGTGAAATTACTTTCGAGAATGCGAAGCGGGCCTTGCTGCGTCAGGTCGCAGTCGGCATTGCCAACGGGGTTGCTGTGGGTGTCGTGATTGCAATTATTGCCTTCTTCTGGAAAGGCATTCCCATTCTCGGACTAATTCTGGGCATGGCGATGATTTTTAGTATTTTTGCCGGGACGATGGCTGGCGTGATTATTCCTTTGGCACTAAAAAGGCTTGATCTGGACCCGGCGCTAGGTTCTAATATTTTACTGACGGCGTTTACCGATGCCTTTGGATTTTTTTCTTATCTGACCCTCGCCACGGTTTTGCTCAAAATCTTCACCTAGGTCAGCCGATTTTTTGATTTATCCCGGAAGTTGCCCGGTACCACCAGAATATTTTCCACGAATATCGGCTGGTTTATTTAATCATTCACAGGGTTGCCAGTATTTTATATTCGATTGCGAGACATGAAGAATACTAAATGAGAAATCCGGCTGCTATCTTCTCCCCATGTCCTGTCAGGTAATACCCTGCCAATTTTTCAGATGTTTGCTGCCAAGGTCGGCAGAACAAAAACACCGCTCACTCAGATAGAGGATTCAGTACCGACTGAATGAACGATATTTAGTCCTACCAGCCGCGTTCTGCCATGATCTGCTCCGGTGGAATTTGCGAAATTTCAAGACCGGGCATGGCCTCGCCCAAGTCCATAGAAGCTTCCATCACCTTTTGCGGATTATTGAAATGCGCCGTAGCCTTGACAATTGCTCTCGCTCGTTTCGCCGGGTCGGCGGATTTAAAAATTCCGGAGCCCACAAAAATACCATCACACCCCAATTGCATCATCAGTGCCGCATCAGCCGGAGTTGCAATGCCGCCTGCGGCAAAATTCACCACGGGCAGCCGTCCGAGTTCCTTCACTTTCAACGCCAATTCGTAAGGGATGCCATTTTTTTTGCAAAATCCCGTGACTTCTTCCACAGGCATCTGCATCAGTTGAGCGATTTCACGGTTCATGGTTCTCATGTGGCGTACCGCTTCCACAACATTTCCGGTTCCGGCTTCTCCCTTGGTGCGGATCATAGCCGCACCTTCGGCAATCCGGCGCAAGGCCTCGCCAAGATTCCGCGCCCCACAAACAAAAGGAACCGAGAACTTTGTTTTATCAATATGACATTCTTCATCAGCCGGAGTCAAAACTTCGCTCTCATCAATATAATCAATGCGCAGCGCTTCGAGAATTTGCGCTTCAACAAAATGGCCGATGCGTGCCTTGGCCATGACGGGGATTGATACGGCCTTTTGGATAGCCGCAATGATCGCCGGGTCAGACATTCTGGATACACCGCCATCTTTGCGGATATCAGCCGGCACACGCTCCAGCGCCATGACCGATACGGCCCCTGCCTCTTCAGCAATCTTTGCCTGTTCCACGCTGGTTACATCCATGATGACGCCGCCCTTGAGCTTTTGCGCTCGCTGGACATTTATTTTATACTTCTTTGTGTCCACGTTAAATTGCCTCCTTTATCGGTAAAACTATTATAATGCTTCATCACAAGGTTGCCAGGAAAAAATGATCTTTTTTCACTGCTCAATTTTTGTGTGAATGCATTTAGCAATTTTTATTCTGAATTTACAGCTTTTTTTTCCCCTTGATTATAATATTTTCCCTGATAGGAATCTCTTTTTTGTAATTCCCTGTCAATTGAATTCAATACATCTAATTTATTCATTGCCCAGTCGGGCGCAAGAAAAATATCACGGTATCCGTCAGCGGTCAGCCGCTGAATGATCATGTCCGGAGGCAACACCTCCAGAACATCGGCTGTCAGAGAAACAAATTTTTCTTTGGATAACAGATGAACAGTTCCTTTTTTATACATTTCACCAAGAGCTGTTCCTCCCAGCGCTAATAAAGAATGAATTTTGATGCCATTGACGGGCATGGATGCAAGGGTTCTGGCTGTTTTCAGGACATCTTCATCATTTTCTCCGGGTAACCCAACAATAATATGCACACAAATGTTCAGACCCCGTCCGGCCAGCGCATTTACGGCGTCTGAAAATTGCTGAAAATCATGCCCGCGGTTCACAAATTGTAATGTTTTATCATGCACGGATTGCAAACCCAGTTCCACCCAGACATGATATTTGTTCGCATATTCCGTCAGCAATGCCACGACATCAGAGTCAACACAATCCGGTCTGGTTCCGATGGAAAGACCGATAACGTCTTCCTGGGTCAGCGCTTCATCGTAAAGAGCACGTAACCTTTCCACGGGAGCATAAGTATTTGTAAATGTTTGGAAATAAGCAATATACTTCACTGCCTGCTGCGAATAATATTTTTTCCCGCTTAAAATTTGTTCTTTCACCGAGGGTAACCTTCCTAGCTGACGTAACGTTGAGCCTCTCCCATCGCAGTAAATACATCCGCCGACAGCGACAAACCCATCACGGTTCGGACAGGTAAAGCCCGCATCAATCTGCAGCTTACGGACGTTACAGCCGAACAGATTTCGCCAGTAGCTTTTCAGGTCGTAATATCGCTTGGAATTTTTCCAAAAATCAGGTTTAGACAAAATAGCCTCATTTTTTATATTGTTTTTTTGTGGCCTCTGCCGTAAAAAAACGGTTTAACCATTCACGAGAATGTTTAACACTGATTTTACACATTCGCAAGTAATCGGATGAGAGATGAATCATTTGAAGGATAACTATGATATTGCGGTAATCGGCGGTGGACATGCCGGTTGCGAAGCGGCGCTGGCCTGTGCCCGCATGGGCTGCCAAACAATTCTCTTCAATATCAATTTGGACTCTATCGCGCTGATGTCCTGCAATCCGGCAATCGGTGGTCTTGCCAAAGGGCAACTGGTTAAAGAAATCGACGCGCTCGGCGGCGAAATGGGCAAGGTGACCGACAAAACCGCCGTTCATTTTCGTCTGCTCAATGCCTCCAAAGGTCCTGCCGTTCATGCTTCACGCATGCAGTGCGACAAACAGCTCTACCGTCTGACAATGAAATCCGTGGTTGAGAACCAGCCCAATCTCTACATCAGACAGGCAATCATAGAGAAACTGGTGATTGATGACGGTCACGTTATCGGCGTGCTGGATCAAAGCGAACATTTTTATGGTGCGAAAAAAGTTGTGATTACGGCAGGAACATTTTTAAACGGCCTGGTTCACATTGGTGTTTCGCAAACGCCTTCGGGGCGGGCCGGAGAACTGGCCTCTATAGGATTGGCCAACCAGCTCAAGCAGTTAGGCTTCGACATCGGCAGGATGAAAACGGGAACGCCGCCACGTTTGCACGCGTCATTCATAGACTTTTCCCGATTAGAGAGGCAGGACAGTGACCCCGCGCCCCAACCATTTTCCTTTACAACTGAAAAATTACGACCGGAGCGCCTACCCTCCTATTTTTCAGCCACATCCGGAGAAACGCACCGGGTGATTCGAGAGAATATACAGTACTCCCCTCTTTATTCCGGTGTAATAAAAGGCGTGAGCGCCCGCTATTGCCCGTCACTGGAAGACAAGGTGATGCGCTTTGGTGAACGCCAGAGTCATCCCGTTGTGCTGGAGCATGAAGGGCTCGATACGCACGAAGTTTACGCCAAGGGGCTGGGCAACTGCCTGCCATTGGAACTGCAATACAAAATTGTGCGCAGCGTGAGAGGTTTGGAAGAGGCACGGATCATGCGCCCGGCTTACGCGATAGAATACGATTTTGTTTATCCCACACAACTCAAGCCTACGCTGGAGACTAAACGGGTTGCCGGGCTTTATCTGGCAGGCCAGGTCAACGGTACATCCGGTTATGAAGAAGCCGCGGCACAGGGTCTCTGGGCGGGAATCAATGCCGCCCGCGCCTTGCAGGGAGCGCCGCCTTTTTTACTGGATCGTTCCGAGGCCTACATCGCCGTCATGGTGGACGATCTTGTCACACGCGGCGTGGATGAACCCTACCGCATGTTTACGTCACGCGCAGAGTACCGCCTCATCCTCCGGGAAGATAATGCCGTTATTCGTTTGATGGGAAGGGGCTGCGAACTGGGGCTGGTTGACAGAACCCACTATCTGGAACTGCAGGACAAAATCAAAAAAATCGGACAGGGGATTGAAATGCTCAAGGCATCGCCTGTTAAACCGACGGCGGAAACAAACGAAAAACTCGCATCTCTGAACACCCCCCCGTTGAATAATCACACGACACTTCACGGGCTTCTGAAACGCCACGAATTATCTTATGATCACCTGTCCGTCTTTTCCGGCTGGGAGCCGCAGCCCGATTCTTTCGTTAAACAACAGATTGAAATCGAAACCAAATATGAAGGTTACATCAAACGTCAGTTTGATGCCGTGAAAAAATTGAAGGAACAGGAAAAAAAGAAAATCCCGCCGGATTTTGATTACAACACCGTTCCCGGGCTATCTAATGAGCTGAAAACCAAACTTGTCGCTATAGCGCCGCAGACACTGGGGCAGATGGAACGTATTCCCGGTATGACCGAAGGCGCAATCTCAGCCGTGCTGATCATGATGAAAAAGCAGGAACTCATGAGAGACTCTGAATAGGTGCCAGACAAGAGCTGTAGAGGGATTTTGCTAAAAAAGCATCAAGTAAGCTAAAAGCAATATTTTCAAAATCATTAATTCTGAAAAAACAAATGGCGGAGAGAGGGGGATTCGAACCCCCGTGGGAGCTTGTGGCCCCCAAATCGATTTCGAGTCGATCCCGTTACGACCACTTCGGTATCTCTCCGCATTGTTATCGCCCCGCCGAAGCGGGTGCGGATGTTATCCTCTTTTCTTTAAAAAATCTACTGATAATTTCTCCGCACTCCTCGCGTAATATGCCATCCGTTATTTTGACCTGGTGATTCAACCGTTTATCATCAAAAATATTATATAACGAAACGACCGCGCCGCATTTGGGATCGCGCGCCCCGAAAATCACCCGCTCCACGCGAGCGTGAACAATCGCCCCCGCACACATGACGCAGGGTTCTATCGTAACATAAAGTTCCGTGCACGCCAGCCGATAATTCCCCAGTTTTTCACCGGCCTGCCTTAAAACCAGCATCTCCGCGTGCGCTGAGGGATCATTATTGGCAATCGGTGAATTATGCGCACGCGCCAGAACAATGCCTTCGCGCACCAGCACCGCGCCAATCGGTACTTCGCTGCGGCGGTAACCGGACTCCGCCTCTTCCAGAGCTATTTTCATGAAATCATAATCCGTTGACATATTTGTGAAACTCCAATTATAAAATGGCGTATTCCCCGAATGCGCCGCAACGGATTATTAGACCTGCCCAGCGAGCGTGATTGTGTTGCGATTATTTCCCTTGTCATTTCGAAGCGAAGCGAGAAATCTTGTTTTGAATAATTATATCGTCCTAAAGATTCCTCACCAATACATCGGGGTTCGGAATGACATTTTTTGTTACAACGACGCTGCCAGAAAGGCCGCGCCGATAGCTCCGTTTACCTGCGCATAAGGCGAAACTTCGATTTTCATTCCCAACTTTTTCTCCAGCGCATGAACAACTCCCGTATTCCGGGCAACTCCCCCGGTTATCATGACCGGTTCCTGCAATCCCAGACGGCCGACCATCGATGTAATTCTGGCCGCAATGGATTCATGAATGCCGGCGATAATGTCCTGCCTCTGCTCCCCTTTGGCGATCAGAGAAATGACTTCTGATTCCGCGAACACTGTGCAGAGGCTGCTAATTTTTGACGGCTGTTTGGATTGGATCGACATTGCACCGAATTCATCCAGATTGACTTCCATGGCCCTGGCCATGACTTCCAAAAAACGGCCGGTTCCGGCAGCGCATTTATCATTCATGACAAAGTTTTTTACCTTGCCTCTGTCATCCAGCAGGATGGCTTTGCTGTCTTGCCCGCCAATGTCGATGATGGAACGGATACGCGGATTCAGAAAATAAGCACCCGTGGCATGACACATGATTTCCGTATAAGATTTGTCGGCAAATTTTACACTGTTACGGCCGTAACCGGTGGAAACAACTTTCTTGACGGCACTTTTATCAATGCCCGCTTCGGCTAAAGTCTCTTCATAAACTTTAATACCTGCAGCTTCGGCGTTGTAACCGGTGAAAATAATCTTGGTGGCAACGACTTTTCCATCAACTAAAATCGCCGCCTTCGTTGTAATAGAACCTATGTCAATTCCTGCCGTGTGCATTTATTATTTCATTCCTTTTTTCAACGATTTGTATTTTTTATCAATCGATATGAATTAGATAGAACCGTTATTCTCTTTTGTTCACACAAAAAGCAATGTAATAATCCGGCTAACTTTCGTCTTTCAGACTTAACATCCACACAGTATGCATGTCCATAAACTTCAATATATCTTTCAAAAAGAAATGATAATCGTTTTGGAAAATCATTTCTCGATACTTCAGGATGTTTCTCTTTAAAAACAAAGATTTGTTTTTTTGCTTATTGCATTCATTATCAAATCTTGCTTCGCTTTGTTTTTTCATATTCTATACCAAATTCTGGCTTCACTCCTTCTTTATGGTTCTTCCGACTATCTTCAATAGACTAGAAATGCTAAACGTAACATTTTTATTGGTCTTTCCAGTAAAAATCTTTAATAATATTTTCAACAATTTTTAAGTGTTTTCCTTTTAAACCAAAGTCTTTTAAATATTCTTTATCGACTAAATTCCTGCCGGCATCCAATGCTATTAAAAAAGCCTTTTGACCGTCAATGCCAGTGTTATATAATTTTTCAGCTAATGATTCTCTCGTATCGTATGTATTTTCTTTCACAATTTTTTATTGCCTAAATCTTTCACGTGTTAATAATGATTAAAATCAATCTATCTTAATCAAGCTTTTCAAAATAAGTCCTTTCAATAATTCCTGTGCCAATTAATCTTTTACATTCCGAAGGAACTGCTTTTAAAACTTTTGTAAGAACATCTTTCAACAACGCAGCATCCTCCGGAAAGTCCGATTTCCCGCACCATTCATCACTAATTCTTAAAGCTATGGCTTCTGCCCATTTATTTAATGAATTTTTCATATTTTCCTTTTTTATTAAAGTTGAAGCCTCGATTCTATAATTACATATTCACTTGTTTTTGTATGAAATTGGGAAACGTCGTCATAGTTCCAAAATTTTACACGCTCATTTATTGATTTAAATGCTCCCAAAGATATTTTGGCTTGAAATTCTTTTTTTCTAACTTCATCTGCGACTATGCAGAAGTTTACATAGAAATCCTGCAATTCTACGAATTTTAATAAAGAATTTTGAATATCAGTGGAATGTTCAATTTCAAAAAGGCTCGCCGGCATATCCCTTTCATTAAACCACATGACATCTATCGTTTTTGCTTTTTGCAATATCCGGTCGTAACTGAACTTAAAAATTTCAGACATTGTTGCAATTTCAAAAAGTTTTTTTCCTAAATAAAGTTTGTTTTTATCCTGACTTGGAACGAATGTTTTGAATTTTTTTAAATTGCCCAATTCCACGAGCAGACCTTGATAGTAAGCATGAGAATATTCATCTTTTTTCTCTTTTGATTCGTTTTTTCTTGGCAGGATTTCAGGTGGCAGTTTATCTTTATAGGTCTTTAATGCCCATAATCCTGGTCTTATTTTAAAGAAAAAGCGTTCATCTTGAACAATGCGGCGAATGCTGGCAAAAGGTGTTTTGGTTTTCCATTCACAGTCTTCCATAAGAAAGACGTTTTGGTTTAAATGACCAAGAGTAGCGTAACCGCCATTTTTTTCCATGACTCGAATGACTGCTTCATGTTGCTTCATTTTCGCGCATCTCCCTATTTAGTCGTCCCTGAAAAAGTCATTTTTTCTAAAAAGTGTCAGCGGGGATCATTTTGAAATGATCTCCGCTCATATTCTGACCGATCAATTGGCCTTCACGATCAAGATTACAATAAAAGAGC
>Ga0255347_1000360_pt1 | contig 85072 bp, 92 predicted proteins | sample wastewater_treat_2_FD_192479 | JGI IMG/M metagenome (GOLD analysis project Ga0255347, IMG submission 192479) | Wastewater microbial communities from Lulu Island WWTP, Vancouver, Canada - plant24 | ecosystem: Engineered > WWTP > Wastewater > Unclassified | place: Canada: Vancouver, British... | reverse complement strand
GTTTGTCCTCGCGACGGGCAGCAATGGCGACATTGGCACCAGCGCTGGCTAATAATAAAGCGAATTGCTTACCTAGGCCACTAGAGGCGCCGGTGACTAAAGCGGTTTGTCCTTCAAAATTAAAATATTGCATGGTTGAGACCTTTCTTTCTAATTTTTAACAAGTAATTGCCACCAAGCTTGCCAATTGGCCAATCGATAGTCGCTTGGGTTTACATTGTTTTCTTCTTCTATTATAGGGTTAAAATCAGTTTTTTCTATTTGGATTACTGTTTCTCCCGCTTTATTTTTAATTAATTCATTTCTTAAAATTTTTTCTTTATATAGGTCGCTTTGCGTTTGTTGGAAAAAAGCTTCTTTGTCGGCAACACTCTTTTCTAAAAGAGCAATATTTTGGCGATTTTGTTCAAGATTTTTACTATCCAGTGCGGCTTTTCGTTTACTTTCTTGCAGGGAAAGCATTAAGAGAATAGCCAAAAAACTAATCAGTACAATCATTAATGGCTGTTCTAGAAGTTGTCGCTTATTTTTTGCCATAATCTTGTTAATCAAGATTGAAAAAAATCCTAATTTATGATACTATAAGACCCTCAATCATTAAAAAAATTATAATTTTTTAGTCTGTCCTAGATTAGACATATTATGCCCATAAACTTAAATGATGCGCAAGTTAAATTTACTGAGCATCTTAAAGCCAGTGGAAAGGCTGATTCGACAGTCATTGCTTACAGTAAAGACGTTGAGCAACTGCTTGATTTTGTGGCGAAGCGAGGCAAAACCACTATCAGTGAAATTTTACCTGAAGATATTGATGAGTTTAAGGAATTATTAAATAAACAACGTTACACTAGTAAGTCAATTTCACGCAAAATTAATTCGATTAAATCATTTTTTCGGTTTTTAATTGGTGAAGGTTTAGTTGACAAAAACCCCACTACTAATATTAGTCATCCCAAAATCGAACAAAGTCCTCCAAGAGTATTGTCTCGTCTCGAATATCGAGCGCTGAGAGATGCTTGCCGAGGTGATTCTAGAATGTATGCCATTGTTGAATTGCTTTTACAAACCGGCATGCGCATTAGTGAACTAGCGGCTTTAACTATTACCGATCTGGATATGGAGAGAGAAATCATTCATATTCAAGCCCAAAACTCACGAGATGCTCGTCGAGTGCCAATGAATACTGCTGCCAAAAATGCCATTTTAGATTATTTAAAAGTTCGTCCTCGAGCCAAAGAAAAGACTTTATTTTTGACTAAAACTTGTCGTCCTTTTTTAGTGAGAAATATTCGCACAGCGATTGATCGTTTTTTCCGTTTGGCTGGCATCAAAGATGCCAAGGTTAATGATTTACGTCACACTTTTATTGTGGAACAGCTTAAAGCCGGTACGCCATTAGTTTATGTTTCTCAATTGGTCGGCCACAAGCGCATTACCACCACAGAAAAATATCTAAAACTGATTGAAGCGCCGGATATGCAACCGAACGTCAAAATCGAGGAACTTTAATTTAAGCATTTTTTATCCCAATAATTCTTGGCTTGTGTTAAGATTAGAGGTGTTATGTCAAAAACTAAAAAGAGAGTTTTATCTGGTATTCGGGCAAGTGGTAGTTTACATCTTGGCAATTATTTTGGTGCCATCAAAGGGATGTTGGCCCTTCAAGAAGATCGCGATGTTGAGACTTTTTATATGGTGGCTGATGCCCACGCCATCACTACTCCTTATCAAGTTGAAGAATTACGCGCCAATCGTTTAAGTGTTATTCTAGATTATTTGGCGGTGGGTTTAGATCCAGAAAAAAGTGTCTTATTTTTTCAATCAGCAGTACCTCAGCATTTTGAACTGGCTTTCTATTTATCTACTTTAATTTCGGTAGCCAAAATGCAACATTTGCCAACTTTTAAAGATAAAGTTAAACAACATCCAGAAAATGTGACGATGGCGCTGTTAAGCTATCCAGTGTTAATGGCGGCTGATATTTTGTTATATAAAGCCAATTTAGTACCAGTCGGAGTTGATCAAAAACCACACATCGAAGTGGCTAGAGAAATTGCGCGCAAAATTAATGGTCTTTATGGCACTCAATTTCCCATCCCTAAGTTCTTTAATACTACCGGCGAATATGTGCCTTCGCTGACTGGTGAAGGCAAGATGAGCAAGTCAGTTCCTGGCAGTTATATTAATTTAGATGATGATTTAGCTACTATTGAGAAAAAAGTGGCTAGAATTCCTACCGATTCTGGAAAGGGTGAAATTAGAAAGCTAGAAGCAGAGGGCGATCAACATCATGATTTAGTTTATATTGATGATCATGGTCAAGAATCAAAAGGAGTGAAAACTTTGATGATTCTAGTTGAGCTTTTTGCAGGCAAAGCTAGTAGAAAAGAATATGAGGCTGCTTATCAAAAAAATGGTTTGCGCTACGCCACCATCAAAAAGGATTTAGCCAAATTAATCTATCAAGAACTTCAGCCAATTCAAGAAAGAAGACGAGAGTTAGTTAAGAAAAAAGACTATTTGGCCGATGTCATTGCAACTGGCAATCAACAAGCTAGTATGGTCGCTAGAGCAACCATGGCAGAAGTTAAAGAAAAATTTGCTTTGAGTACTGTTGTTTAATGCTACATACAATAGTACTCCCAAAGATATCAGTATCACTAAATAAGGATTCATGTTTAAGAATAAAAATTCAGACCAACCACTAACGACAGATTCAGGCAAAACCAAATCAGGTTCGAAAACTAGTAATCAAGAAACTAAGCCTGACAAAGAACAATTGGCGAAAGAAAAACTAGCTCGCGAAAAAGCTGCTCAAGAATTGGCTGATCGGATGGAACAAATTCAGCTCCGGATGCCTATAGTCAAAAGTAGCAAGAAAAAAGTCATTAAAATTAATTTAAATCGCTTAATTTCACGAACTATTATTTATATAGTAATTTTGTTTTTATTTTTGCCCTCACTTTTGAACCTCTTGGGTTTAAATCAAGCTAGAGAACAAATTTCCGTTAGTCGGATGGTCAGAGATGTCAGGGATGGTCAGGTAAAAAATATTGAAGTGCTAGGTCAAGAATTGCGCTTATCTTATGCTGATGGTTCCCAAAAAGTAACGAGAAAAGAAGAGGGCCAACAAGCCCTGGAAATTCTTTTTGCTAGCGATATTGATTTAGCTGCCTTGGATTTGGAGGTCCAAGATGCTAGTTTTGGTCAATTATTTTGGGAATTAGTAATTAATTTCTTACCGATCATTTTAATGTTTGTGTTCTTTATCATGATTTTTAGGCAGGCGCAAAGTGGTCAAGAAGGAATTTTGGGTATCGGCAAAAGCAAGGCCAAAGTTTTTATTAAAGGTAAACAAGATATCAGTTTCAAAGATGTCGGTGGGATGGAAGAAGCCAAACGGGAATTGGAAGAGATTGTTGATTTTTTAAAGAATCCCAAGAAATATCAAAAAGTTGGTGCGCGAACGCCAAAAGGTGTGTTATTAGTTGGTCCTGCTGGTACGGGTAAAACTTTGTTAGCTCGCGCGGTGGCTGGAGAAGCTAACGTGCAATTTTTATCAATCGCTGGTAGCGAATTTATGGAAATGTTAGTCGGTGTTGGCGCTTCACGAGTCAGGGACTTATTTGAAACAGCCAAACGTTTAGCTCCATCCATTATTTTTATTGATGAGATTGATGCCATCGGTAGAGCTAGAGGGCGTAATAGTTTTAGTTCCCACGACGAGAGAGAACAGACGTTGAATCAAATTTTAGTCGAGATGGATGGTTTTACTAAAAATGATAATGTAATTGTTATGGCAGCCACCAACCGTGGGGACATGTTGGATCCTGCTCTGGTAAGACCAGGTCGTTTTGATCGACGTGTGCAAGTGACTTTACCAGATCTAAAAGAAAGACAATTTATTCTAAAAATTCACGCCCGCAATAAGACTTTTAATGCCGATGTTTCTTGGGAAAAAGTCGCTAAAAGAACAGTTGGTTTTTCTGGAGCAGATCTAGAAAATATGTTAAATGAAGCAGCTATTTCGGCAGCCAGAGAAAGTCGCCAGAAGATCAATATGGAAGATATTGAAGAAGCTTCTATGAAGGTTAAATATGGTCCAAGCAAGAAGCGTCTATTAGACAAATTAGAGAAGAAAATGACTGCTTATCATGAAGCTGGTCATGCCGTGTTAAGTCATGTTTTGCCATATACTGATCCAGTGCATCGTATTTCCATTGTTTCTCGAGGTCAGGCGTTGGGTTATACTTTTACTCCTCCAGAAAAAGATAAATTACAAGTGCTCAAATCAGAATTGTTAGAAAATATGATTGTGATGTTTGGTGGTCGGGCGGCAGAAATGCTGGTTTTTAATGAACAAACTGCTGGAGCGGCCAGCGATATTTCACAAGCCACTCGCATTGCTCGTGCCATGGTGGTCCGTTATGGAATGAGTAAATTAGGTCCTATGTATCTGGGTCCAGAATATACTGACAATGATTACAATCGCATGTGGGATGAACCTGAGCGACCGTCAGATAAGTTGGCTCAAGCTGTTGATGAAGAAATTTTGGCGCTGATTAAAGAAGCGGAGAATAAAGCTTTACAATTGTTAAAGAAATATCGAACACAGTTGGATAATGTAGCCGAAGCATTATTGGAAAAAGAGACTTTGGATTCAGATGAATTCACCAAGGTCATGGGAATGGAAAAAGCTAGGAGATAAATATTATTGCCTTTGTTACAATAAGCACATGTCTCGTCAAATTTTTCTTTTAGTTGATGCGCACGCCCTAATTTATCGTGCTTACTATGCACTACCTAATTTGACTGATCCTGAGGGCCATTTGGTCAATGCTGCCTACGGTTTTACCCGGATGTTTTTGACTGCCATTAATCATTTTGAGCCGGAGTACAGTGCCGTTTGTTTTGATCACAAAGGAGAAACTCTAAGAAAAAAACATTATGAAGCTTATAAAGCTCAGCGAGCGCCAATGCCCGATGACCTAATTCCTCAAATTGCTTTAGTCAAAGAATTAGTTGATGCGCTCAATGTTCCCCGTTTTGAAATAGAAGGTTATGAGGCTGATGATTTAATTGGTACCATTAATCGCCAGGTGGAGCACTTAGACGGTCGTTTATTAACAGTGATTGTGACTGGTGATCAAGATATGTTTCAATTGGTCGATAACGACACCCACGTTTGGATGCCAGCTAGAGGTAAACAACAAGGTGATATGGAGTACGATCGCAGACTAGTGGAAAAAAAGTTGCAGATTAAGCCGAGTCAGATAGTGGATTTTAAAGCGTTGAGCGGTGATGCTTCGGACAATATTCCAGGTGTTAAGGGTATTGGTAAGAAAACTGCCACTAAGTTGATTCATCGCTTTGCTAGTTTAGAACAAATTTATGCGTTTTTAGATAAAAATCCAACAGGTGATGATTTAGTCAAAGGTGCCTTATTAACAAAATTAAAGGAAGGCAAAGCATCTGCCTTTTTGAGTCAGGATTTGGCTACAATTAGTACCGAAGTTGATCTCGATTTTTCTTTAGAAGCTTGTCGCGTCACCGCCTACGACAAGACCAAAGCTATTCAATTATTAAATAAATTGGGTTTTAAATCTCTCATTAAATTATTACCAACCGACGCTTTTGAGCATTCAGTCCAAGAGGCATTATTTTAGCAATTTATTAAATTAAGCATTAGAAAAGCATTAGAATAAAATTAGAAAAATTCGAATTTAAAATCAACTAAGGATAAAAAATATGGCTAAGGTCGCTTTAGTTCATGATTATTTAAGAGAATATGGTGGCGCAGAGCGAGTGTTGGAGGAGTTGCATCGACTTTATCCTGAAGCTCCAGTTTATACTGCTTTTGTTGATCAAAAATCACTAGGGGAAAATTGGCCACGTTTTCAGGATTGGGATATTCGTCAAACTTTTTTGAGTAACATTCCGCTAATTAAAAAAACTTTTTCACCTTTGAGGGTATTAGCGGCGCGCGCCTTTGCTCAATTAGATCTCAGTGAATTTGACATTGTGATTTCTTCTTCAAACGCCTATATGGCCAAAGCGGCGCGCGCCAGTAAGCCTCATGCCAAACATTTCTGCTACTGTCACACGCCATCACGAGTTTTATATGGATATACCGCTAAAAGTCATTGGCGTGATCGAGCCATTACTCGTTTTTTTGGAGAAATTATCAATCATTACATGCGCTTTGTTGACTTTAGAGTTGCCCAAGAAGTAGGGGTATTTATTGCTAATTCAGAGGAAACCCAAGCCAGAATCAAAAAATTTTATCATCGGCAATCTGTAGTCATTTATCCCCCAGTGAAAATGGTGGATACAGCCAAGGATTATTTGGCCAAACATCAGAGTTTTAAGAAAGCAGGCTATTACTTGTACGTGAACCGCTTAGCCTATGCCAAACATCCTGAAATAGCAGTGGCAGTGGCGACTGATCTTAATTTAGCCCTCAAAGTAGTTGGCGATGGAGCCATGTTAAGCGAACTAAAACACATGGCTGGTGAATCTGTCGAATTTTTGGGTGCGGTGGATGATCAGACTTTGGCTGATTTGTATCGAGGAGCGAAAGCCTTAATTTATCCAGTTGAGGATGAAGATTTTGGCATGGTGCCAATTGAGGCGATGGCTTGGGGCACGCCAGTTTTAGCTCATTATTCTGGAGGTCCGAAAGAGACCATCCAAAATGCCAAGACTGGTTTGTTTTTTCAAGAGCTAAGTGTTGAGGCGCTGAAGCAAGCCATTTTTGATTTTGAAAAAATGGACTTTGAGGCTAAAGAGATTCATTTATCCAGCTTAATTTATTCTCCGTCGGCTTTTCGCAAAAAAATTAAGGCACTAGTTCAAACTTGACAAATTAGCAATTAATTTCTATGATTGCTAATATATGATTGATCTAGTTGCCAGACAAATCCAAATTTTAAGAGCCATTATTGAAGAATTTATTGAAACCGGAGAGCCTGTAGGTTCAGAGACAGTTGATAAAAAATATAATATTGGTGTTTCTCCAGCGACTATCCGTAATGAAATGGCTTATTTTACTAAGCAGGGTTATTTGCTTAAATCTCATATTAGTGCTGGTCGGGTGCCAACGGCTTTAGCGATGAAGTTGTATATCAATGAGTTGGTTAAAGAAAAAGAGTTATCAGTGGCCGATGAAGTCAGTATTAAGGAAAAAATTTGGCGCTACCGCAATCAAATGGAAGATCTACTGCGTGAGACAGCAAGAATATTGGCAGATAAATCGCAAGCTTTAGGTTTAGCTGTGACTCCAGATGGTAATATTGTCCATTCTGGGTATGCTAATTTGCTGGAGATGCCAGAGTTTTATGACATCAACTTAACTCGCCGGGTGTTACAGATGATTGAAGAGCGTTCGGTGATGGATGAGATTTTTGAAAAATCGCAAAGTGAAAATCCAGTTAAAGTCATTTTTGGCCAAGAATTAGGTAATAGAGAATTAGATCCAATCGGCATTATGTTTGTGGAGTTGGAGATGCCGGAGCACCCCTGCCGCTTTGCGGTACTGGGTTCCACACGCTTTGATTACCCATATGTCTTGCCAATGATGAAATATTTTAAAGGTTTAATTGAAAGTATGATTGATTAGAAAGTGATCTAGAAATGGCAAAGAAAAAAACCGCTAAAACCGATTCATCTTTGGAAGTGAATAAATTAACTGCTCAAGTGCATGATTTAGAGCAAGCTTTGTGGCAGTCTCAAGAGAGAGAGCGTCGAGCTTTAGCAGATTACCAAAATTTTCAACGTCAGACACAACAACAACGGGCAAATTTGCTGAAACTAGCCAACGCAGATTTATTACTAACCATTTTAGAGCCGCTAGAACACCTATCCACAGCCAGTGAACATATACAAGACGAGGCACTAACAATGATTATCAATCAGTTATGGAAGCGCCTAAAAGAGATAGGTTTAGAGGAAATTGAAGTTTTAGGTAAGAAATTTGATTTAGAAACTATGGAAGCGGTAGAGAAAAAAGGTAATGGAGATAAAGTCATTAAAGTTTTACGCAAAGGTTATCGTTTAAACGGGGAAATTATTCAACACGCCCAAGTGGTCTTAGGGTAAATTGCTACTAGCAGTCAACGCTGTTGTCTGCTAAAATTGACGGTGCTTGCATTAACTAAAGTTACAAAAGTTTAGTAATTAATAATTAAATAAATTAATCAACAAGAATTAACAATAAAAACAACAATTTATAGAAAGGTTTATTAATTATGTCAAAAACAATCGGAATTGATTTGGGGACAACCAATAGTGCCGTTGCTGTGATGCAAGGTGGTCAACCGACCATTATTCCTAGTGCTGAGGGTCGTAATACTTTTCCCTCCATTGTCGCCATCAAAAATAAAGATATAGTGGTTGGTGATCCAGCTAAAAGACAGATGGTGTTAAATCCCAAAACTACCGTTTATTCGGTTAAACGTTTTATAGGTCGCAAATTTAAGGATGAAGCAGTGCAAAAAGCCATTAAGCACGTTGCCTACGATATAGTCGAGGGCAAAGATGGTATGGCTGTCGTTAAAATTAATAATAAAGAATACACCCCGCAAGAAATTTCGGCCAAGATTTTAGCTAAAGCCAAAACTGATGCTGAAAGTTATTTAGGTGAAAAAGTTGAATCAGCAGTAATTACAGTGCCCGCTTATTTTGATGATTCTCAACGACAAGCTACTAAACAAGCCGGTGAAATTGCTGGTCTAAAGGTTGAGCGCATTGTCAATGAGCCCACGGCAGCGGCCTTGGCCTACGGTTTAGATAAAAAAGGCAGTAAAACCATTGCTGTCTATGACTTGGGTGGTGGGACTTTTGATATTTCTATTTTAGAGATAGGTGATGGCGTGTTTGAAGTGAAATCAACCAATGGCGATACTTTTTTGGGAGGGGATGATTTTGATAACGCTATTATCGAATGGATAGTTGCCGAATTTAAAAAAGATACAGGTAAGGATCTCAGCAAAGATTCTCAGGCGATGCAACGGATCAAAGACTCTGCAGAAAAAGCTAAGATTGAATTATCCAGTTCTCAACAGACAGAAATTAATCAACCCTTTATTGCTCAAGGCGATGAGGGGCAACCATTGCATCTGAGTTTAACTTTAACCAGAGCTAAATTGGAAGAATTGGTTGATGATTTAATTCAAAAATCGATTGGTCCAGTTAAAAAGGCAATGAAAGATGCCAAGATGGATGTCAAAGACATTGATGAAGTAATTTTGGTGGGTGGTATGACCAGGATGCCTAAGGTTCAAGAAGTGGTCAAAGATTTCTTTGGCAAAGAACCGCATAAGGGAGTCAATCCAGATGAAGTAGTGGCAGTGGGTGCAGCTGTTCAGGCTGGAGTCATTGCTGGAGATGTCACTGATGTGGTATTGCTGGATGTTACTCCATTAACTTTAGGTTTGGAAACTTTGGGTGGTATTCGCACTCCTTTGATTGATCGTAATACGACCATTCCCACCAGTAAAAGCCAGATCTTTTCCACTGCGGCTGATAATCAGACTCAAGTAGAAATCAATGTGTTGCAAGGTGAGCGCGAAATGGCAGCTGATAATAAGAGCCTAGGTCGCTTTATCTTGGATGGTATTCCACCAGCACCGAGAGGGATACCACAGATTGAAGTCACTTTTGACATTGATAGTAATGGTATCTTAAATGTCAGCGCTAAAGATAAAAATTCTGGCAAAGAACAAAAAATTACCATTCAAAACAGCACTAATTTAAGTGACGAAGAGGTAGAAAAAATGAAAAGTGAAGCTGAGAAGTTTGCCGAAGCGGATAAGGCCAAACGCGAATTAATTGAGACAAAAAACAAAGCTAATAGCGTTGCTTTTGAAATTGAAAAACAACTCAAAGAATATGGCGAGAAGTTAGAAAAAGCCGATAAGGAAAAGATTGAAACTGATATTAAAGCTCTGAAAGACTTGGCGGCAAAAGAGGATGTAACCAAAGAAGAGCTAGAAAAAGCCATTGACGCCACTTTTGCCAGTGCGCAAAAAATCGGTGAAGTGATGCAAAAAGCGCAGGCCGAAGAAGCTACTAAAAGAGCCACGGCAGACAAGAAGACTGAGTCGGAAGCAAAAGATAAAACAAGCTCGGCTAAGGATGAAAAATCTAAGAGTAAGGAAGATGAAAAAAAGGATGCTGAGGAAGGCGAAGTAGTCGATTAAAAAATAAAAAAATAAAATAGCCCACTTGTTTGTGTAAACAGCGTGGGCTTTTTATTGTACAATTGATCAGTTTTATGTCAGCCAAACGCGATTATTACGAAATTTTAGGTCTAGATAAATCTGCTAGTGAAGCAGATATCAAATCTGCTTATCGCAAGGCTGCGCTCAAGTATCATCCCGATCGTAACAAAGCGGCTGATGCTGAAGAAAAATTTAAAGAAATTAACGAGGCTTATCAGGTCCTTTCTGATAAGCAAAAACGGCAAACCTATGACCAGTTTGGTCATGCTGCCTTCGATCCCTCTAGCGGGATGGGTGGTGGATCTGGGCCTTTTTCTGGTTTTGATTTTTCTGGTTTTGGTCGAGCTGATAATCAACAAGGGCCATTTAGTTGGTCCTACACTAGAGGGGGTGACGCCGGAGGAGGTTTTGATTTTTCCGATCCTTTCGAAATTTTTGAACAATTTTTTGGTAGTGGTTTCGCTCGCGCTCGTCGCCCTCGTTATGGAATCAACATTAGTTTCATGGAAGCTGTTAAGGGAACCGAGAAAGAAATTACCCTAGAAAATGGTAAAAAGAAGAAAATTAAAATTCCCGCTGGTGTGGATAATGGCACCCGGATTCGTTTTGATGATTTTGATGTCAGTATTGATGTTGGAACTCATCCTCGCTTTAGGCGGGATAATGCTGATGTTTTTGTTGATGAACAAATTCCATTCAGCTTGGCGGCTTTAGGTGGTCAATTAACTGTTCAAACGCTGAATAACGGTGAATTAAAGCTCAAAATTCGTCCTGGTACTCAATCACATACCCTGATTAGACTTCGTGGTGAGGGCATCAAACGCTTAAGGGGTCGTGGTGTAGGTGATATGTATGTGCGTCTGATTGTTAAAGTTCCAGAAAAACTCACTCGAGAGCAGAAAAGAATTTTGGAAGAGTGGAAAAAATTCGAAGATTAGTCTAACTAGTCTGATTTTGCACTCTTTTCAAGCAAATCTTCATTACTGCGCTGAATTTACAAAAAGCTCAATTTCTGTTATAATAGCAGTTTGAAATTAAGGTGGTTTGTAAAGGACTGATCTTGACGATAAGTCCTTTTTTATTAATCAGCTAATTTCTCAAGTTTAGAATTATTTAATAAGGGAAAAATATGCCAAGTACTCAGTCAATTGTTCGAACAGATTTTGCGGCAGCAGTCAATCAAATTGCCGAAGAGCGCAAGATTGAACCAGAGGATATTTATGAAGCTATTCGTCAAGCTTTGGTATCTGCCTATCGCAAACAAATGGGCGAGCTAGATAGCTCTTTCTATTATTTTGTTGAACTAGATAAAGAGACTGGTGCAGCCAAGATTTTTCAGGCTCCAGTGACTAAAGTCGATGAAGAAACTGAAGAAATTCTTGAATGGGATGAAGCTAAGGCCGAAGATGTAACGCCGGCTGGTTTTGGTCGAATAGCTGCTCAAACTGCTAAACAAGTGATTCTACAAAAAATTCGTCTGACCGAGCGCGATACGGTAATTGCTGCCTACCGCGAAAAGATTGGTGAAGTGATTACTGGGCAAGTACTAAGAATGCAAGGTCCCAACGTGATTGTTGATATTGGTCGTGGCCAGGGCTTTATGCCTCCAGAAGAGCAAATGCGTGGTGAATTTTACCGCCTGAATCAACGTCTGGCCGTCTTGATTAAAGACATTGAAGAAACCAGTCGTGGTCAGCAAATCATTGTTTCACGATCTGATGCGCGCTTAGTGTTAAAGTTATTTGAAAGAGAAGTGCCTGAAGTCGCTACTGGTGCTGTAGAAATCACTTCTATTGCTCGAGAGGCTGGTGTGCGTACTAAATTAATTGTTCGTTCTACGCAAAGTGGCGTAGATCCTGTTGGTTCCTGTGTGGGTCAGCGTGGAGTCCGAGTGCAGAAAGTGATAGAAGAACTGAATAATGAAAAAGTCGATATCATTCCTTTTGCCGAAGACAACGTACAATTATTAAAAGCGGCTTTGGCTCCAGCAGAAAGCTTGGTGGTGGAAATTGATGAAAAGAAAAAAATGGTGACTGTGATTGCTCCCGATGATCAATTGTCTTTGGTTATTGGTCGAGGTGGACAAAATGTGCGCCTAGCGGCCAAGCTTACTGGTTATCAAATTACTGTTAAGTCAGCCAGTGGTGCAGTCGAATCAGCAGTGACTGGTAAAGAGGAATATGAAATTGATACTTTTGGGATCACCGATGATACTAGAGAAATATTAATTCAATATAAATTAACCACCTTAAATGATTTAGTCCGCTTTCGGGATAAATGGGTAGATATGGAAGAAATTGCTGATAGCGATCGACAGATTTTATTAAATAAGGTTAGTGAATATTTAAATGGAGGTGAAGAATAAACTATGGCTTTGATTAAACGTTGTCCAGTTATCACTATCATGGGTCATGTCGATCACGGCAAGACCACTTTGCTTGATTATATTCGTCAGAGTCATATTCAGGCTAGTGAAGTGGGTGGGATGACCCAACACATTGGGGCTTACCAAATCATGTTTAAAAATCAGCCAATTACTTTTATCGATACGCCAGGACACGCAGCCTTCAATAAAATGCGTCAGCGTGGAGCTCAGGTTACTGATTTAGTGGTACTCGTTGTGGCTGCCAATGATGGGGTTAAACCGCAAACCATCGAGTCGATTCGCCACATTAAAGACGCTAAAGTGCCAGTAATGGTAGCTATCAATAAAATTGATTTACCAGATGTTCATCCAGATAATGTGAAGAGTCAGTTGGCCGAACATGGAATTTTAGTTCAAGAATATGGTGGCGACGTGGAGGTTGTAGAAATTTCCGCTAAAACTGGTCAAGGAGTAGAAAAGTTGCTAGAAACTATTGTGCTTTTAACCGATTTAATGGAGTTAAAAGCTGACCCGCAGGCTCCTCTGGAAGCGGTGGTGATTGAATCAACTAAAGACAAAAATAAGGGTGCTGTAGCCAGAGTGATTGTTAAACAAGGTACTTTAAAAGTCCGTCAAGAATTAGTGGTAGGTGAAATAAAAGGTAAAGCTCGTTGTTTAATCAATGAAAAAGGTGAACTATCCCAAGAAGTCTTACCAGGTACTCCTATCGAAATTGTGGGATTAGCTGAAGTACCTGAGGTTGGTGAAACTATTAGAGAAATGGGAGCTAATTATATTGGTGAGCCACCAAACAATATCAGTCATACTGGAGAATTGGAAAAAACTCTCACTGCTGGTGGGGAAAATGTTGATTGGGATAAATTAGATTTAGACTATATTTTGGGTGACAAAGAAAAAATTAAACTGGTCGTTAAAGCTGATGTTAAAGGGACGCTGGAAGCAATTTTACAAAGTTTAGATCGTGATAGTGTTGAAGTTTTGCGTTGTGGAGTTGGTCAAATTACTGAGGAAGATCTAGAACTAGCTAGTGGCGATAAAGTTTTATTAATTGCTTTCAATATTAAAGTACCTAACTCGATTAAGAAAATCGCCAAGAATATGGGAGTTAAAATCAAAGAATATGATGTCATTTATCACTTAATTGAAGATTTACAGAAACAAATGCTCAAGTTGATGGATTCGACGATTGATGAGGTAGTCACTGGTGAAGCCGAAATCTTACAAATATTTGAGATGAAAGGTGAACAAATTGCTGGTATTCGAGTAAAAACTGGTGAGATTAAACAACATGATTTACTACATCTCAAACGTGGTGAAGAAATTATAGCTAATCCAGTCATTAAACTGATGATGCATGGCAAAGATGAAATCCAAGTAGTTAAGTCTAAGCATGAAGCCGGTTTGACTTTTAAAAATAAAAAAATAGATTTTCAAGTTGGTGATTTAATTATCGCTTATCATCAAGAAGAATAGCTGTGATATAATATCCAGGTTAAAAAATAATAATGCTTACTTTGCCAATTAGGTTAATACTTAATGGTTAAAGGCAAAATCGAAAGGACTTATGGCATTAAATAAAGAGCAAAAAGCTCAAATTATCAAAGACTTTGCTTTATTTGAGGGTGATACTGGTTCTCCAGAAGTGCAAATTGCTTTGTTAACTGCTTCCATTCAAGAGTTAACCGAACATCTAAAAACCCACAAGAAAGATAATCATTCCCGCAAGGGTTTGTTAAAACAAGTTTCTAAGCGCCGTCGTTTATTAAATTTCCTTTTGAGTCGGAGCGAAGAACGTTATCGAAAATTAATTGACAAATTAGGTCTGAGTAAATAACTCCAGCGAGATATTTGCTAAAGTTTGCTATAATGTTCTCTGTTAATAATTAAGAAAGCAAAATTTGGGGTGTTAGGTGAGGATTCAAAAAAGTTGATAAGTTTTATCAATTTTTCAGAATACTCATATTTCCCCAGTTTTGTTTGTAGCTCTTATAGAGCAAAGAAGAAAGAAGGATATGTCTTATCCAAGTTATGAAAACCAATATCATCGTGATGTGCAAGTCGGTGATAAAACTATTAAATTTACCGTTGGTAAATTTAGTGAACAAGTAAGTGCTGCGGTACTTGCTCAATGTGGAGAAACAGTAGTGCACACTACTGTTGCCCTCGGTCACCAAGTGAATCTTGGTTACTTTCCTTTGTCAGTAGAATTTGAAGAAAAACTTTATTCTAGTGGCATTATTAAGGGTTCGCGTTGGGTAAAAAGAGAAGGTCGACCGACCGATGATGCGATTCTCAGAGCGAGAGTTATTGATCGGACTATGCGTCCTCTATTTCCCGAAGGTATTAAACATGAAGTACAAATTATCAATACGGTGTTGTCATATGATGGTGAAAATGAACCAGACATGATTGCCCTGCTGGCAGCCGGTTTAGCCCTGCAAATCAGCGAAATTCCTTTTGATGGGCCAGTAGCTGGGGCCAGGCTTGCTTTGGCTAAAAATGGTGCCAAAGAACAATTCATTTTTAATCCATTAAATAGTGAATTAGAAGAAAGTAATTTAGATTTAATTGTTTCCGCTTCCAAATCTTCCATTGTTATGGTGGAAGCAGGAGCAAAAGAGGTTGATGAATCAATCATAGTTGATGCATTAATTGAAGCCCAACAAGTTTTATCAAAAGTTTGTGTGGAAATTGAAAAAATTGCTCAAGAAATTGGCAAAGAAAAAGTCAATCTAGTTGCAGAGCCAGATCAAAAGTTAGTAGTTTTGACGGAAAAACTTCAAGCTGAAATTAAGGAAAAATACAGTGCAGAAATTCACCAGGCGGTTATTAAAAGAGCTCATTTAGAAGATCCTGGTTTAACTGAGTTGATTGATCAAATTGTGGCCGAAAAAGCTGAGCAAGCCACAGATGACGATCAGGAAATTACCACTAGCCTGGTAGCCGACATTATTTTTCAATTAGAAAAAGATGAAGCAAGAAGAATGATCCTTGAAGATGGAGAACGTCCAGATGGCCGAAAAGCTGATGAGATTAGACAGATTTGGACTGAAATTGATGTTTTACCCAGAGCTCATGGGAGTGCTATGTTTAAGCGCGGCGCTACTCAAGCTTTGACTGTAGTAACTTTAGCTGATCCTTCGCTAGGTCAAACTGTTGAGGATATTACTGGTGAAAGAGTGCGCCATTATATGCACCACTATAATATGCCTCCTTATGCTTCTGGAGAAGCAGGTCGAATTGGTTATCCAAAGAGACGAGAAATTGGTCATGGCGCTTTGGCAGAACGAGCGCTACTGCCTATGATTCCTTCTCAAGAAGATTTTCCTTACGCTATTCGGGTAGTTAGTGAAATTATGAGTTCCAATGGTTCAACTTCACAGGCTTCGGTCTGTGGGTCTACCTTATCTTTGATGGCGGCTGGGGTGCCTATTGCTCGACCAGTTTCTGGGATTGCGATGGGTTTAATATCTGATGGTAAGGGAAAGAATGTGATTTTGTCTGACATTCAGGGTCTAGAGGATCACGTTGGTGATATGGACTTCAAAGTGGCAGGTAGTGAAAAAGGGATCACTGCTATACAAATGGATATTAAATTAAAAGGGATTGATAAAGAAATTTTGGTTAAGGCTCTTTCTCAGGCTAAAGTAGGTCGGATGCATATTATGCAAGAAATGCTCAAGACGATTGCCAGCCCACGCCAAACAATTAGTCGATTTGCTCCAAAAGTAGCTCAATTAGTGATTCCAGCTGACAAAATTGGTACCGTTATTGGCTCAGGTGGCAGTGTTATCAAAGATATCATCGAAAAAACTGGAGCTGAAGTTAATGTGGTTGAAGATAAGGAGAAAAAGCAGGGAGTGATCAATGTTTCTTCTCCAGACCAACAGGCGATTGATCAAGCTTTGAGTATGATCGATGCTTTAGTTAGAGAAGTCGAAGTCGGTGACGAGTTTCAAGGAGAGGTGACGAGAGTAGAAAATTATGGTGCCTTTGTTGAATATTTGGCTGGCCGAGAAGGCTTATTGCATGTTTCTAATATGTCAACTGATTACGTTAGAGATGCTCATGAAAAAGTAAAACTAGGTGATCAGCTGAAAGTGAGAATCAAAGAAATTGGTCTTGATGGTAAGGTTGCTCTCACGGCTCTAACTCCTGAAGAGGAAGCTCAGCAACAAGAAAGTCGAGGTAGTTCCCGAACTGGTAGCAGCAATCGACGTTTTGATCACAACAATAACCGATCTAATTTTCACTCAAACCGTCCAGGTAACAGAAGTCGCTAGTCAAGAACTGCTCACTTAGCCAGCTTTTTTTGTTATACTAAGGAGATGCAACTGCCCGCAATTAGTCGTCAACGTCAACTGTTTAGTATTTTGGCTTTAGATGATATTGCTGAGTTGAGCCAGCTTCTTTCATTAGATTTGAGTTTACAGGATAATGTCCTTTTTTTAAGCAAGTTGTTGTATCTATTAGTGGAATTATCTCAAGAAGCGAGTGGTTTGGTAGTTGATCCAATTTATAGTTTGCCTTTGATCAACCATAAAGCAAAAAATACTGGTATTTTGCTTCGTTTAGAGCAACATCAGTACCCAGCTCCTCACGCTGTACCTCAGCTTTTTCCTCATTTTTCTTTACTAGAAGTGAAAAATAATTACGCTTTAGCTAAACTTGCCATTGACTATCAGGCTCACGAAGAACAGGCTCTGACTAAGAAGCAATTATTAGCTGAAATTAGGGATTATAGTCAAAGCTTGAAAATCGATTTTTTGCTCAAATTAGATGCTAATTTTGATAATCAGGATATTTTGTTAAGCACTGTTCAAGAAATTCAATCTTTTGTGGATATTTTAGTTCTAAAAGATATTAATGAGCCATTATTGGCAGCGACCATTAGTAGTGAACTAGATATACCATGGTTGTTGTCTGCTGATCCATCAACCACAACCTACGATCAATTTAAGAGTCATTACCGCGTGGCAGTGGAAAATGGAGCCAAAGGTTTTTATTTAGGAAATTTTTTATGGCAAAGTTTGGCTCAATTTAGACAAGAGAATCAAGAGTTTGATTGGCCGGCATTGGAGAATCACGTTCGGACCAATCTTCGTGATCAGATTATTGAATTGAATCGGATTACCGAAGAGTTGACTAGATAAAATTGGCAGAGTCAGCCATGTAGAATTGCAAAGTTGACCATAAATAATTTTGGGTAAAATTGTTGTCTGTATATTTATTTATCATTGATTAATCAATCTTTTTAATTATTGATTTTAGGCATTATTTTTGCTATGATCTTTATGTAATTATTAATCAAAAAAAAGGACAAGATGTTAGAACTCCAACCCCTTCCTTATGCTTATAATGCGCTTGAACCCTATATTGATGAAGAAACCATGAGAATTCATCATGATAAACATCATCAAGCCTATTTGGATAAATTCAAATTAGCTTGGCAAGAACAACCTGATTTGAAAAAATTAAGCGCTGAACAGGTTTTGTGGCAACTAGAAGAACTTAAAGAAAAAGTTGACGAAAAGACCTGGATGGCTTTGAAGAATCATGGTGGTGGTTTTGTTCACCACAATGTTCTTTGGGAAATTATGTCACCTAATGGGCCTCGAGAACCCGTTGGCGAGCTCAAAGAAAAAATCAAAGATCTGGGTAATTTTGCTGAATTCAAACAAAATTTTACTGATTTAGCGCTTGGTCAGTTTGGATCTGGTTGGGCATGGTTAGTCTTAGATGGGCAAGGCCAGTTAAGAACTTATGCTTTACCCAATCAAGATTCGCCATTAAGTTTCAAACACCACATTCTTTTGGGTGTAGATGTTTGGGAACATGCCTATTATTTGAAATATCAAAATCGTCGAGCAGACTATTTAACGGCTTGGTGGAATGTGGTGGACTTTAACGCCGTGGAAAAACGCTATCAGGCTGCTTTAGCTAAAATAAAATAATTTAAACTTGCAGATTGCAGAAAGTTATTTTAGGATGGTGCTCTATGTTAGAGCTAATATTGGATGTTGAAACCAAAAAAACTTTTGAGGAAGTAGGCGGTTATTTCCCAGAAAAATTAGGGGTTTCCTTTGTTGGAGCTTGTTTAAGACAAACTGGCAATAAGCAGGGCGAGTTATTGTCTTTTTTTGAAGACGATTTACCTCAACTATTTCCCCTCATTGAAAGAGCTGATGTGGTGATTGGGTTTAATATTGATGGTTTTGACATGCCATCATTGAGCGCCTACTATCCAGCAGATATTAGAAAAATTCCCACCCTGGATTTGATGGCTCGGATTAAAGATAGCGTTGGCCATCGGATTAGTTTAGATGCAGTAGCTCAGGAAACCCTTGGATCGGGTAAAATTGGTGATGGTTTGGACGCGATCCGTTATTATCAGAACGGCAATCTAGAGGCGTTGAAAAAATATTGTTTAGAAGATGTCAAAATTACTAGAGATATTTATGATTACGGTTTAAAAAATGGTTTAGTACTGTTTCGCAACAAATGGAATCGTTTGATTAAAGCTCCAGTCAATTTTACTTTTGTAGCCAAAAAAGCCAGTGGCACCCAAATGTCTTTAATTTAAGTTTACGTCAGCACTTAAACCGCGATTTTGTTACACTGAATTGCTCGGGTGAATTATCAGAACCGTCTGGCTGGTAAAAAAATCAGAAGAGTTAGCTTGGTTTACATTTTAACTGATATAATCGCTAAGTGGAGATTCTTATGAAACAGCAACTAACCGATCGAGTCAAATTTTTACATAAAGTGGTCATTATCAACAGCGCCAGTGGGCAACCTCAGGCTCTGATTTTAAAAAGGGCCAGTGACGCTAGTTCCCGACCTAATGCCTGGGATCTGCCAGGTGGCAATGCCGAGTGGCCAGCAAAAATGCAAGAGAGCGCTGCTAACTTGCATCAATTAGACATTGCTCGTGAAGTCAAAGAAGAAAGCCACTTAACAGTTGATCCCAAACTTTTTAATTTAGATCATTTGGTTTATTTTTCTAGCTATTTCGAAGCTGATCGACAAATTTATACAATTATCTGTGGCTGGGCGGTGGAGTTTCGCGAAACAGACCAAGCCGACATTAGCATTTCCGACGAGCACCAAGCACAAGCGTGGATCAGTCGTGACGAGTTGGATAATTATGATTTTGCTGGAGAAAAGGGTCAGTTTATTAAAGAGATGATTAGCAGTGCATTCATTAAGTACAACCATCAATAAATACAACAAATCATTAAGTACAACAATCAATGATGCAAAAAATTTTAGAGATCAACAAGCTCAATGTGGCAGTCAATGATCAAGCTATTCTTAAAGACTTGTCGTTAACTATTAATGAAGGGGAATTAGTAGCGCTCATGGGCGCCAATGGGGCTGGTAAGTCCACTTTAGTGAGAGCTTTATTGGGTGATGAAACTTATCAGGTAGTGAGTGGCCAAATTACTTTCCGCAAAAAAGATTTGTTGAGTTTAAGTCCGGAAGAGCGAGCTAAGCTAGGTCTTGCTTTTGTTTGGCAACAGCCACCAGCGATCAAAGGAGTTGAATTGTTCACTTTACTGAATTTAATTCAAGAGATTCATGATGGAGATTATGATTACCAGTTAGCAGACTCTCTTTTATTCAGAGACATCAATGTTAATTTCTCTGGAGGAGAAAAAAAGATTGCTGAATTAGTTCAAGTTTTAAATCAACATCCTCGGTTGTTAGTGATTGATGAGTTGGATTCTGGCTTGGACATGGAAAATTTGCAAATAGTCTTAACTGCCTTAAAAAAAGAATTAAAAAAAAGTCAAATGGCTCTGCTCATCATCACTCACTCGGGAGCAGTTTTAGAAGAAATCAAACCAGATCGCATTGCCATTTTGCGTCAAGGAGAATTAATTTGTCAGAGTCGAGATATTAAAAAAGTGCTTAGCACTATCAAAAAATATGGCTACCAAAAATGTGAAAGCTGTCAAAACTGCTTATAAACAACTAGATCATCATATCGAAGAAATACTCCACATGTCTGGTTCTGAAGTGATGAGTTCTGTGGATGCTTGGAATAATCTGCCTTGGACTAGACAGTACTTTGGTGACCAGCCAAAGGAAGGTTATCTCATTTGGATCAAAGAACAGCCAGATTGTTCTTTTTTAGCTTGTTTGTCCCTAGATAAACCTGGAACTAAACAACAACTTAATAATTTAATAGTTATTGAAACCGGTCTTTACGTTGATTTAACAGGAACTTGTGAGTCAGCAAGTACATTGACTACAACTACAGCAGGTGACTTTCGTTCTCATCAGGCAAAGGGAAAATTAATTCTCAAAAAAGGATCTAGTCTTTATTATCAACATTTACACGACTGGGATAAAAATGATCGAGTTAGCACCAATTATGAATTCTTTTTAGAGGAAGGTGCTAGTCTCGCTTACACTTATAAAATTGAGGCCGCCGCCGCCGTCATGAACATGCAAGCGCAAATGCACTTAGCCAAAGGCGCCCGCTCCGACTTAAAGATTCTGGCGGACTGTCAGGAAACGAAAATTGACTTAACAGACACCGCCTATTTAGAAGGGGCGGGCGCCAACGCTATCTCCACTCTCCGCATTGTTGGTAGAAAAAATGCAACAGTGAAGGCACGCTCTAAAATCATTGCTCAAGCTGCGGCTAAAGGTCATTTAGATTGTGGAGCCTTAATGTTGGACAAAACAGCAAAATTAACCTTGATTCCCGAATTATTAGTAGCAAATCAGGATGCCCAAGTGACTCATGAGGCGTCAATCGGTAAATTGTCAGCTGAACAAATTCTTTACCTCAGAAGCCGGGGTCTAACGGCTAAAGAGGCCGAGGACCTCATTTTAAGAGGATTCTTAAGTGAGTAAGATCTGTTCACTATTGGCTATTCATTAACAATTTTTATAATTGCGCAACTATCGGAATTAATTGACTAATAAGGAAATTATCTAATGAAGATTTTCGTTGCTTCACAAAATCCAGTAAAAATTAATGCCGTTGCCATGGCTGCTAGTGAAACCTATCCTGATGCAGAAGTGCTTGGCATCAGTGTGGACAGTGGTGTTGCGGCTCAACCAATGACCGATCAAGAAACGTTAACTGGTTCTATTAATCGAGCCAAAGCCTTAAAAAAAGAACTACTCAGTAAAAAGCAAATTTCGGCGGATGAAGAGGTCATTTTTGTTGGAGCTGAAGGTGGAGTTTATCACCCTAGCTTTGCTAAAGATCACCAAGAATTGTGGTCAACAGTTTGGATTAGCGTCTTAGATCAGGCTGGGCAGATTTATTCGGCGAGTGGTGCCCGTTTTCGTCTTCCCCAGGTTTTAGCGGATGGGATTTTAGCCGGGAAAGAGTTGGGTGAGGTAATGGGTGCTTTGTTTAATGATCCCAATCTCAAGCAAAAGAGTGGAGCAATTGGTGTTTTAACTAAAAACTTTATTGATCGGACAGAGGAATATGTGGCGATTGCTAAGTTAGCAATTGGCCTGTGGTATGGGAGAGATTGGCAAGCTCAAATTTGAGCTGTCCACGAATTTTAAACCTATAATGTAAAAATAAACTGATCTTGACAGCTTATTATTTCTACTTCAAAATAGGATCATAATATAACAGTTATTAGTGATGCCAAAGGTCTCATGCAAGAAAAATTCAAAAAAGTTGTTCCCTATATTTTTCCAATTTTAGCTTTTGCTTTTGTGGTCTTTATGTTTGTCCGCTGGTATTCTAGTCGAGTGGCCGAACAAGGTAATGGTTTATTATCTAGTGATTTAGAGATTACTAATTTAACTCAAGAAGAAGAGGAAAGTATCATCCGTGGGACTACCGATTTTGCAACGGTAGAAATGACGGCTGTTGGTGAAGCCAGTGGTGAAATCCGTTATCAATTGACGGAGGATAAATTAAATTTTACGGTTACAGCTAATTTACCAGAGAGTGATGAGGCTTTTGCCGTTTGGTTAAAAGAAGTTGATGGCGACGCGAAGAAAAAAGTTTTCACTTTGACTTATTCTAAGGCTGGATTCATAGGTTCAGCTTCAGTGCCGGCTGAGATTCTGCCTGTTGAGGTAGTAGTTAGTACCGAGTCTGATTTATTGCTTGAGGATGCTCTTTTGCGCGGTATCATTGAAAAGTAAAGAAATATTGAGTTAATTTGATATATTTTGATAGTTAAAAATTAAAATTGCTTCTTGATATACTTATCAAGTATGCTAACCTAGCAGTTAGTAATTAACAGTTATTCTGGCCTGGGGCCAGGAAGAAGGAGACTTGTATGGCAGCTTTTAGCTATACCAACAAAAAGGGTCAGACCTACTATCTTCACACTCGTGATGTGACCTTGAAAAATGGTCGGGTGCAAACTATTTATTTCTTTGCACGAGATATCCGTGACGGTTCTTTGAGTGAGGTTCCAGCCGGTTATATGGTGGTTGAAACTACTCGAACTGGCATGCCAGTATTGAAGAAAAAATAATTTTTCTCATTTGTCAATTAAGATCCCGCCTTTTTACTAAGGCGGGATTTTTTTATTTATAGCTTTTACTAATTCTTTGTTATGATATGTTTATGAAAATTTATATTGCTAGCGATCACGGTGGGTTTAAACTTAAAGAAGAAATTAAGAAGAGCATAGAAGGACCAGTGTTTGATCTCGGTCCTCAACAATTAGATCCAGCGGATGACTACCCACAATTTGCTTTTCGCGTAGCTGAAAAAGTTAGTCAAGAGCCTGGCAGCATTGGACTGTTATTTTGTCGGTCTGGTTCGGGTATGGCAATCGCCGCTAATAAAGTAAAAGGTATTAGAGCAGTTGATGTTTATAATCAACAAATTGCAAAACATGCCATCACTGATAATCATGCCAATGTTTTTGCTTTTGGTGCAGATTATTTAACTAAAGAAGAAGTTCTCGCTTGTCTGGATACTATTTTGCATACTCAAGCGGATCAAGATGAGCGTCATTTAAGAAGGATTCAGCAAATTATTGCTTACGAAAAATAAATAACTATGCAAATTCATCCCGCCATTTTAACTGATAGTTTGGCAACTTTTGCTCAGCAATTGGATTTAGTCAAACAAGTGCCAACCATCAAAGTGATTCAAGTAGACATTGTTGACGCGGTTTTTACTGATAATATCACCATCAACCCTACGGATTTAGTAGATTTTGATTTCGACGATTTAGCAATTGATTTTCATTTAATGACGGAAGAGCCAATGGATTATGTGTGGGAGTTAATTGATTGTGGTCAAAAATTACCAACCCAATCAGTGATTGGTCAAATAGAAAAAATGTCTTACCAATTAGATTTTCTGGAAGAGATCAAAAAAGCTGGTTGGCAGGCAGGTTTAGCCATTAATCTTTTTACGCCACTAGAAAATATTGAAAAACATGCCTGGGAGTACTTGGATCAAGTCTTATTAATGGCTGTTGAGGCTGGAGCACAAGGTCAAACTTTTAATTCTTTAATTTTTGCTAAAATTGAAGAATTAAAAAACAAAATTAACCAATCTAATAAACCAATTAAAATAGTGGTTGATGGTGGCATCAAGCAGGAACAGATTAAAGATTTACAAAAAGCTGGTGTTGATCAAATAGCTGTTGGTTCAGCTGTCTTTGACGCAGATAATTTTAAAACTGAATTTAATAAGTTAAAAAAGGAATTGCAATGACTCATCATGAGCAAAAAAAAATTAATGTTACCAAAGCCAATCCCAAAGCTAATCCCAAGGTCAAGCTTTTAACCAGGATAGATAGAGTTGCTTTTTATGGCAGTGCAGATATAGCAGAAGATCATCCAGTGTGTCGGGCTGCGTATGAGGTGGCAGCTTATGTTGCTAGTCAAAATAAAATAGTGGTTAATGGCGGTGGGCCGGGAGTAATGGGAGCTGCAACCAGGGGAGCTAAATCAAAAAATGGTAAAACTTTAGCCGTGACTTTTAGGCCAGTCGATATGCCAGAATTTGAAGGACGTGATGCAAAAAATGTTGTAGATCAAGAAATTAAAACTGCCAATTATCTGGAACGAATGGCTGGTTTGATGGACAATGCTGATCTTTTTGTTTGTTTTCAGGGTGGGACTGGTACGTTAAGCGAATGGGCAACGGCTTGGCTTTTGGCTCATCTCCACTATGGCAATCACAAACCACTGATCTTGTATGGCCATTTTTGGTATGAGGTCATGGAGGTTATTCACAAGAATTTTTTAATTGGCTATAAAGAATCAAAGGTTTATCGGATTGTGGATAATTTGGAGGAATTTAAAGTAGCACTGCACTTATTTGAGGATGAAATGCGGGAACGTCAAAAATAAAAATATTCTGAGTCGGCAATGGTTTGCTTGTTTTTACTCATTATCACTATTTTTTATCTCCATTCTTGCAATTGTTGTTTAGTATCTTGTACAATGAAAGAACCTGCCTTATGTATAACTGCATTAGTATTGGATCTTCACTAGTCGACATTTTTATTAGTTCCAAAGATTGGGAAGCTAAACGTAATAAAAATCAGCAGATTCTGACCTATGGAGATAAGTTAGACTTAAGTGATTTTCATATTTTTACCGGAGGTGGAGCCAGTAATACTGCTGTTGCTCTCAGTCGTTTAGGTTTCAAAGTAGCAGTGATTTCAGAAACTGGTCAAGACGAATTTTCAGATTTGATTATTCGAGATTTCGAAAAAGAAGGAGTGGCCACCCAACTACTAGTTAGAGAAAAATTAGAGCGTACGGGTGGCAGTGTGGTGTTGGTTACGAAAGATAGTGAAAGAATTGTTTTGACTTATCGCGGAGCGGCATCGATGCTCGACCCTTACGATATTCCTGCGTTCTGGCTGACTCAAGCTAATTGGGTTCATCTATCAAGTATAGCTGGTCAGCAGGCTACTTTGACTAAAATTTTTGCCACTTTGCTTAAAGATCAAGATACAAAATTATCTTGGAATCCAGGCAAAGCCGAGATTGATTTATTAGTGAAAAGAACATTTGATTTTAACGACATTCCTTGTGAAGTCTTTTTTGTTAATCAACAAGAGTGGACTTTGTTGGCTCCAGTGCAAAAAGAAATTTTAGCTAATTTTCCTCAAGTAATTGTTACCATGGGGAAAAAGGGTGGTGAAGTTTATTTGTATGGAAAAAAGAAATTTGTCTTTGAAGGTCAGGGCGATCATACTGTTGATGATACTGGTGCTGGTGATGCTTTTTCCTCGGCCTATATTGCAGCACTGATCGATAATCGAGAAATTGAGGAGGCTATTGTTTGGGGAGTTCGTAACGCTAGTAACGTAGTGAGATATTATGGGGCTAAAACTGGTTTATTACGTCGTTATCAAATGTTAGAATTGCTAGCTGCACAAAAAAAGTAAAAATGTTAGACTAGATGAGAAATATGAAAAAAATTGTAATTTGTCTTATCTCTTTATTGATTATTTTCCCACTCTTTTTTAGTAGTAAAGTAAGGGCGGCCGCGCTGCAAATTACAGCCATAGGTACCATGGATGTTTCTAATTTAGATTTGGGTGGGAGTTTGAAGGAATATAATTATTCTGGGGGGACTTTTGCCTTAACTGGTTTAGCTTCACCCTCGGCCGTTATTTCAATTACTATTGATGACTTAACTAGAACGGCGACTGCAGATGAGGAGGGTAGTTGGAGTACGCTAATCTCGTCTTTAAGTGAAGGAGAGCATCAATTTGATTTATCTACAGCAACAGAGACTTTAGATTTTGTGTTAACAATTGGTAACAGTAGTACTGCCAGTGGCAATCTTGAAACTGTTGCTACAACTAGCACTACTACCCTGCCTAATGCTGGTTCTACCACCGTTAGTTTGTTATTTTTAGCTGTTGCGATGTTAAGTATCGGTTTAGGCTTGACGCTTAGGGCAAAACAATCTTAATTTACTTATGTCTGAACTTAACTCTGATGAAATATTGAATCAGGAGCTTGATGAGTTACGAGCTAAAATTAAACAAGTTCAACTTCCCGAAGAATTACAATCAAAGCTGGAAAAAGAATTAGTTTTTTTGGAGCGGAGTGCAAAATTGGGCAATTATGACGAGAAATATGATAAAGTTTCTCGATACTTAGACTGGGTAACCAAGATCCCATTTGGTAAAAAAAGTGAAGACACTTTAGACATTCAACAGGCTAAAGTAGTTCTTGATGAACATCATTATGGTTTAAAAGAGGTTAAAGATCGATTTTTGGAGTATTTAGCTATTCTTAATTTACAAAAACAAAATTTTGCTGATCAGGAATTTTCTGCGCCAGTATTATTGCTAGTTGGTTTGGTAGGAACAGGTAAAACTACTTTTGCATATTCTTTAGCGGAAGCCCTGAACCGCCAAATTTTAAGAATTCCGGTTGGAGGAATGGCTTCTGCCAAAGAATTGCGTGGTGAATCACGCTTAATTTTGGAGGCTCAACCTGGGGCGGTAATTCAGGGTCTTTGTACTGCCCAAACGATGAATCCAGTGATTTTACTCGATGAAATCGATCGATCCGCGGAAGAAGCCAATAATGATATTATGGGTGTTCTGGTTGAACTGCTAGATCCTGCGCAAAATCATGCTTTTGTCGATAATTACATTAATTATCCGGTAGATTTAAGTCAAGCGATTTTTATTGCCACTTGTAACAACACCCGTCGTATTTCAGCCGCTGTTTTAGACCGGATGGAACGAATTGATATGCCGTCCTACAGTGATGAAGAGAAAATTGTGATTGCCAAAAAGTATATTTTGCCTGAAATTCTCAAAGAAGCTGGTTTGAAAGAAAACCAATTTAAGATTGATGAAGCGGTTTGGCCTAAGTTAGTTAGACCTTTGGGTTTTGATGCTGGAGTACGTACGTTACAACGCACGCTTAAAGGTGCGGTAAGAAAAGCCGCTAGAATTATTGTGGAACGGGGCTTTGAAGAAGTGGTGATTAAACCAGATAATGTTAAGATTTTCCTGCCTAGTTATTAGTCTTGTGTTAAAATTGCTTTATGTCAAAGACTGATTTGCCATTGAAGGAAATGTTACAGCAAGTTAAAGATTTATCTAGTTTGCAATTGTTATTGGAAGAGAGTGTTGCTCAATTGCCTTTAGCCAAAAAACCTCAGGATATTGTTCATGGTGAAGGTAGTCAAAATGCCGAGATCATGTTAATTGGGGAAGCTCCCGGTTATTATGAATCAATTCAGCGCCGCCCCTTTGTTGGTCGGTCTGGGCAATTATTACGTAAAACTCTTGAGGAAATTAATCTTCCAGCAGAAAAAGTTTTTATTAGTAATATTATTAAAGTTAGACCGCCAGATAATCGTGATCCATCGCCAAAAGAAATTTTAGCGTTTAAACCTTTCTTAGATAAAGAGATCGAGTTAATCAAACCTAAATTGATAATTACTCTAGGTCGGTTTAGTTTGGCGAAATTTTTGGAGGGAGTGAAAATCTCACAAATTCATGGACGCCTACATAGTTTAAGATGGCAAGGTCTAAACTTGTTTGTGTTGCCCATGTATCATCCGGCAGCGGCACTGCGATCTAGTCAAGTTAAAGAATCATTTGTTAACGATTTTAAAAAAATTAATAAAATTTTAGCTTGGATAGCTGGTCAAGAAGAAACTCAAATTTTTAAAAATCAATTAAGAGAGGAATTATTTTAATATGTCAAAACTCAAATTTGTAGCCTTAGGAGGCATGGGTCGAGTTACCCAGAACCTTTATTTATATCAATATGAACAAGAAATATTGTTGATTGATTGTGGTATTGGTTTCCCTGATATTTACATGCCTGGAGTTGATGCGCTAATCCCAGACATTACTTATCTGCTCAACCAAATTGAAGGTGGAGCCAAAATCGTTGGGATGATTTTAAGTCATGGTCATGATGATCATATTGGCGCTTTACCTTATTTATTACCCAATTTGCCAGATTTTCCAATTTATGCTTCACCCCTAACAGCGCAGTTTGCTCATGATCGTTTATTAGATAAAAAAGTTGATAAAAACATCCAAGTTTTAGGTGATCGACAAAATTTTTCATTGGGCCAATATTTTAAATTTCAATTTGTTGCGATTACTCATTCTGTTCCAGATTCGAAACATATTTTGTTAGAGACTCCGGTCGGCAAAATTTATCATGGTAGTGATTTCAAATTGGATAAGCACCCAGTTGATGGTCACTTAACAGATATGGAATTTATTGAACAAATTGGCCGACAAGGTGATTTATTGATGGCTTGTCTGGATTGTCTTCGAGTAGAAAGAAATGAATGGACACCTTCTGAATCAACTGTAGGCCCAGCTTTACTAGAAGAGATGAAGGGAGTTAACGGCAAAATTTTAGTGACTTTAATGAGTTCCCATCTCCACCGCATTCAGCAAACCGTGAATGCTTGTCAAGAATTAGGGAGGAAGGTAGTGTTTGTTGGTCGGAGTGTTGAGCAAAATGTGCAAACGGCCATTCAATCTAAAAGTCTCAATATTCCTAAAGGTTTAATGGTTGATAAGAAAAAGATCAAAGAAATTCCGGATGAAAAACTCTGTATTATTATTGCTGGCAGTCAGGGTCAAGAGGGTTCGTCTTTGGTCAGAGCAGTTTATGGAGATCACCAGATTGTACAAATTAGTAATCGCGATAAAGTAATTTTTTCGGCTGATGTGATTCCTGGTAACGAAATTCCATATTACTCAGCGGTAGATCAGTTGGCAGCTGATGAAGTAGACGTCGTTTATCCAGAAATTCGTCCAAGCATTCATCGTTCAGGTCATGCTAGTCGAGTTGAACAGGAGCTAATGTTGAAATTACTTAGACCAAAATTTGTGATGCCCATTGGTGGAGCTGATCGCCATCGAGCTTTATTCAAAAAAACAGTGGCTAAACCGTTGTCTTATCAAGATTGGCAAATCCTCTTACCAAAAAGTGGTGAAGTTTTAGCAATTGATCAACAAAGAGTTTCAGTGCTTCAGCAAATATCTTTATCAGCTCAAACCGTTGATGGTTTAGGTATTGGTGATGTGGGGCCGATTGTTTTATCTGACCGTTTAAATTTATCTAAAGCAGGTATTATTGTTTTGCTTTTACCACGCTTTAAGAAAAAAATTGATTTCAGCAGAATGCAAGTTATTTCTCGAGGTTTTGTTTTTATGAAAGAAGCCGACGAAGTGGTGAACTATATTAAAAAAGAAACGGTGCAAATTGTGCAAGATCTTGGTAAGAATGTCACAGACGAAGAACTTAAACGGCGCTTGGAAAAGCGTTTGGCGCGTCGTTTATTCAAAGTAATTCGGCGCGAACCAATAATCTTACCGGTAATCTGGGATATTTAAGGGTAAAAAATATTTATTTTTTAGCCTTACTGCTTGCAGTTTTCAGACTTTTGTCTTTTAATAGAGGATAGTTAATCTGATCAAAATATGGCAAAAAGAAAGTCCCGTCGTAAAAAACGTAAAGCGATTCGCATGAAAATGCGGGCCGACACTACCTATTCCATCATTGCCGTTCTACTCATTATGTTTGGTAGTTTGGTTTTAGTCTCTTTTACTGGGCAAGGACAATGGTTAATTACCCTGAATAATTTTTTGGCAAATAAACTTGGCTTATCAATGTTATTTTTACCATTTGTTTTTATTGCGTCTGGACTGGTAATGATCCGCAGCAAGCACGCTTGGTCTAAACCCACCATTTTGCTTGGCGTGATTGTGATGATGATTGGCGCGATGGGAGTGTCTCGAAGTGGAGAAATTGGTATAAATATTTTCAACAATTTAGCTCTCTTAATTAGTGCTGTTGGCAGTTATATTGTTTATGGAGCGCTAACTATTATTGGTTTTTTAATTCTTTCTCAAAGTTCTTTGACTGATCTGGTTAATGGTATCAGTAAAATAATTAGTAAAAACCATCAAAAAAAATCAGCTAAAAAAGATGTTAAGACTCTTGATAAAGATATTACTGATCAAGAAATTAAAAAATCGCGGCACTTTTTCATCCCCAAGTTAGCTTTTGGCAAAAAGGATTTAAAAAGAGGAAGTGATTTTCAGAAAGAAATTGAGCTGGATCAAACTAGTAGTACGGCGGTTTTAACTGAGAAAAAGGTAATAGATAATAAACTCCCCTCAAATAGTTTAGACGGAGAGGAAGCATTAAATGCTTCGTCAACGCCAATGATTTGGGATTATCCGCCGTTGTCTTTGCTGACTGTGGAAAAAGGAGCAAAAGCTGACCGTGGTGATGTTAAAGCCAATGCACAAATTATTGAAAATACACTAGATTCTTTCGGCATTAATGCCAAAGTAGTCGAATACAATCCTGGTCCTGCTGTCACTCAGTACTGTTTGGAGATTAGTCAGGGTACTCGTTTGGCTAAAATTACTGCCCTGTCCACTGATTTAGCCCTAGCCCTGGCCGCACCTACCGGACAAGTAAGAATTGAAGCGCCTATTCCAGGTCGAAATTTAGTGGGAGTAGAAGTACCAAATCATAGTGCGGAAATTGTGCCACTGAAAACAATGTTGTCTTCACCAATACTTAAAAAACATCCTTCTAAATTAGCGGTCAGTTTAGGTGTTGATGTAGCTGGTAAGCCAGTTGTGGCTGACATCTCTGAAATGCCACACCTCTTGATTGCTGGTGCCACCGGTTCTGGTAAATCAGTTTGTGTTAATGCTTTCTTGTGTTCAATTTTATTTAGGGCCACTCCAGAAGAAGTCAAATTAATTTTGGTGGACCCAAAACGGGTTGAACTTGGCAAATATCATGATATTCCTCATTTGTTAACACCAGTCATTCATGATCCTGACAAGGTAATTTCAGCTCTTAAATGGGCGGTTGAATTAATGGAAAAACGCTATAAATTATTAAATGAAGTTGGGGTCCGTTCAATTCATGACTACAATGAGCTAGCTGGTTTAGCTACGATGCCAAACATTGTAATTGTCATTGATGAAATGGCCGACATTATGCTTTTTGCGCCTAAAGAAGTTGAAGATAATGTCACTCGTATTGCACAAATGGCCCGTGCAGTAGGTATTCATCTGGTGTTAGCCACTCAAAGACCATCGGTAGATGTTATCACTGGTTTAATCAAGGCTAATATGCCAACTAGAATTGCTTTTAATGTATCAAGCGTCACTGATAGTCGGGTGATTTTAGATACACCAGGAGCAGAAAAATTATTAGGTAAAGGAGATATGCTTTACCTCTCGCCTGACAGAGCCAAACCGGCGCGTATTCAAGGTACCTTTGTCGCCTCTAAAGAAATTGATCAATTAGTGGATTTTCTCAGATCACAAGGTAAAAAGCCCAATTATGAGGAAGATATTGTTAGTAAATATCAAGTAAGCAAGGTAGGTGGCTCGGTAAGTGTCAGTGTTGAGGGAGAAGCTGACCGAGATGAACTTTTTGATGAGGCAGTGCGGCTATTTGCTACTAGCGACAGTGCCTCATCAAGTGCCATTCAAAGACACTTGTCGGTTGGCTATGCTCGAGCAGCTAGAATTTTAGACCAGCTAGAAGAAGCTGGTCTCGTGGGACCAGCTCAAGGCAGCAAAGCCAGGGAAGTTTACCCAGCCAAATTTCAAGAATATTTGGCGGGTAAAGAACCGTTTTAGTTTTTTATGGCACTGCTAAGTTTATTTAGATAAGATTGAAAATTAGATCGAGTAGTTAACTTTAAAATATTAGATGTTTTATGGGGAGAATGCGGTTATCGGTAAGTCGAAATAGATGGCTAATTATTGCTGTAATTGGTTTTTTAATTGGGTTAATTATTCGTTTTTATTATGGATTGACCACTGATTTTTGGAATGATGAAGCAATTTCCTATTTTAATTCAACAGACTTAAGCTGGAGGGAATTATTTTTTTCGAATGGGAATTTTTCCGATTTTGGGCATCCACCTCTATATTATATTTATTTAAAATTAATGTTAATAATTGGGCATGCGGATTGGTGGTTACGTTTGACCAGTCTGATTTGGTTTTTTCCAAGCATTTACTTAGTTTATAGAATTAGTTTATTTTTCAAAAGTCGTAAGACTAGTTATTTAGCAATAAGTTTATTTTCTCTACATCCATTATTAATTAATTTGTCTTTTCAAGTTCGACCTTATGCTTTATTAATTTTTTTGATGCTTTTGTTAATTTATGTCATTTTTTCTAACTTTTTTTACCCAAAAGTTTATAAAACTATTTTAATTGGCTTCTTATTAAGTATCTGTTTTTTTATTAGTTATGGAGTTATTTGGTTAATTTTTTCACTGTTTTTTTTGGCTATTTTCTTGTTTTTTAAAAAAGAAAAGATGCATAGTAAAAATATATTTTGCAGTTTGTTTTTATTTTTTGTTTGCTCTATTTATCAAATTTGTATTTTGTTAAATTATTTGTTACCCATTAAAAATGGTAATGCTATTGCTGGAAGTGTACCTTATTTTGATTTAAATTGGTTTGTATATCAAACAAAATTATTGTTTGGTCATGACTTCGTTGGTTTTTATTTTCCGCTATTTTTGGTAATAATTACAACTAATTTAAAGAAAGACAAATCGTTAATTAATCAATTTTTATTTTTTTCGTCTACGGGCACAATTGGTTTGGCGACTATTATCTCGATTTTATTTTTTCCAGTTTTTTTAGCCAGACAATTAGTGTTATTTAGTTTATTGGTTGTATTCGTTTTTGCCCAATTTCATCAAAAATTGCGTTATGAGTTTTTTATGATGATAACTTTATTAATCTTGGCGATTAATTCTTTTAATAACTATGGCTTTTTATTTAGGGAAAATATTCAAAACACAATTAAACAAAAAATTCCATCAAACAGCATTGTGCTACTTATGGATGACGTTGATTTAATTAGTTATTACCTATTAATTAATAAAAATAATTCTTCCGTTTACTTAATTGAAAGAGATAGTTCACAAAATCAAAACTTGCAGAATGAATTATTGAGCTTAGCCAGTAGAGATGTTTTTTTTATTATGAACCAAGCTTATTCAAGTGATGAGTTAAAAATAAAAGAATCTTTAGAAAATAACATTTGTCAAAAGCACCATTGCTTAGATATAGAGCTTTAAAAAATCATTTATTAAAAGCTATAAATAGTGTTTTGTGGAGATGGCGGGTTTTGCTCCCGCGTCCGCTAATCAATCTTTAACGATCTCTACAGATTTAGTTTATTTTTGATTTGAAACAATAAGTGAATAAACAAACTTTTTTTGTTTCATCCAGATCATATTCTTGGAAATAAAGCGATCTGCTTCTTTATTTCTGCCAATCGACTGGGTTGTCACCTAATGTGAGTCGCCGATAAGAGCCCATCACTAGATGCCAGCAATTGCAATTAAGCAAAAGCTGGAGCAGCTACATAACCGAAGTCAAAAAGACTGGCGATTTTATTAGCTACTGTTTTTAAACTGTTTTTGACAGTTATTTATTGGTGCTGTTTGACATCTTTTCACCAAAGATGATCTGCGATGATTAAAGTTGACTGACGTCAATGCAATACATCCCCTGTTAATGAACGCCTGATTATAGCATTTTCTCTCGAGGAATTCAAGTAAATTACTAACTGCTTATAATTTAGAAGCTAAAGCCAATACTGTTATGAAATTGGCTCCATTATTTTTGAGGATTTGGCTGACATTATTGCTTGTAGCTCCAGTGGTAATCACATCATCAATTAGTAAAATATTTTGCTTAAATAAAGCATTTTGATAGAAAGTGGAAATGGCAAAGCTGTCTTTCAATCTTTTCAATCTTTTATCCTTGTTAGTAATTTGGGCTTGAGGTTTTGTATTTTTGCTTTTTACCAATAATTCTAAACAGGGTGTTTGACTCCACAGGGATAATTCTTGAGCAATCAATTGGGTCTGGTTGTAGCCTCTCTTTTTTCTTTTTTGTGGATGCATGGGTACGAAGCTAATAATGTCGATTTTCTGATAATCAATGTTGACGTAAAAATAGAGCATCTGGGCTAAAAATTTAGCAGCTCGACTGTGGTGATGATATTTGAGTGCTTTAATCAGCGAACTAAGGGGTGGTTTGAAAGCAGCCATGATTTTTATTTGATCGAAGTAAACTTGATCAAAATTTTCACTAAAAAATTCTTTGTAATCCTCTTGCCAAAAAAAATCAATCAATTGATAGCAAGACTCACACAACATTGGTCCTAATTGTTGACAGTGTTGACAAAAATCAGGAAAGATCAAAGCTTGGCAAATTTGAGCAATAGAAAATTTTTTCACTGACGAATATTTTAATTTGACTGACTGACAAGAAGATGACTTGCCTTTCTAAAAGCTAAGGCTTTGTTTTATAATAGAGACTTAATCGACGGACAATTAGCTCAGTTGGTTAGAGCGCACGATTCACATTCGTGAGGTCACTGGTTCGAGTCCAGTATTGTCCACCACTAATAAAAAGGAGAAATATGAACTTACAAGAACAATTAATGGAAGATATGAAAACAGCTATGAGGGCTAGAGATGCTGAGCGTCTTGGTGTGATTCGTTTAATTCGCAGTGAAGTGAAAAATTTTGAAATAGATCATGGGGTGGCCGATGATGCAGCGGTGGTAAAAATTATCAAGAAAATGTTGAATCAGCAATTAGATGCTCTAGAAGATTTTAAGAAGGCTGCTCGTGAAGATTTAATTAACGAAACAGAAAGTATAGTGAAGATTTTACAATCATATTTGCCAGAACAAATGAGCGACCAAGAGCTAGAAAAATTCATTCAAGATTTTGTTGAACAAAGTGCGGTTAAAGATTTTGGTCCATTAATGGGTAAGCTTACCCAGGCGCTGGGTTCTAAAGCTGATGGATCCAGAATTGCGAGCACTCTCAAAAAATTGTTGAACAAATAAGGTTTAGAGCTTGCTTTAACTAGTAATTCTTTTTAGAATTGCCCTAATGAATCAAACGGTGAAAACCCAAACAGTAGGTGATTTGTTAAGTAAACATCGAAAAAAAGCTGGCTTAGAATTATCTGATATCGCTCAACAAACTTTCATTAAAATTGAATATTTACAGGCGATTGAAAATAATAATTTTGCTAATTTACCTAATGCTAGTTACGCTAAAGCTTACATTAGCAATTATGCCAAACTACTTGGTCTGAATCCACGTCCACTTTTGGCAATTTTGCGTCGTGATTATCAGGAAAGTGCCAAAGGCAGCTTACTTCCTCGTGAATTTTTGAAGGATTCATTTAAAAAATCTAATTTTTTTTCACCAATTCGTTTAACTTTTTCCTTGATTGTGGTGATTTTTGTCAGCTTTCTGATTTATACCGGTTGGCAATGGTATGCTCTTAGTCGACCACCACGCTTAGAAGTTTTTCAGCCAGAAAATAATCAAACGACAGCAGCTAAGGTGCTAGTTGAGGGGCAAACAGTGATGGATGCTATCGTGCTAGTGAATGCTCAACCTGTGGCTTTGCAGGCAGGTGGTTTTTTTAGCACAGAATTGTACTTTGATATTGAAGGACCAACCACGATTACGGTCAGGGCCACCGATCAGCGAGGTAAAACCAGTACGGTGCAAAGAAGTATTCAGGTCAAATTTTAACTTTTGTTTAGTCTGGCTGGTAAATTCTTGTAGTCTATCGTAGAATGAGCTTATAAAAAGGAGAATGAATTATGTCAGATATTTTACCTTTAGTTCTTACCATTTCTGTGGCTAGTTTGACCGTGGTTTTAGTAGTTTTGGCCGTCAAATTAATTTTGGTTTTGGGGCAAGTCAAACAATCTTTGGAAAAATTTAATTTAGCGATCGATAAGGCCAATCAAGTTATTGATACTACCCAGGAAAAAATTGAGGGTATTCTTAATCCATTTCACAGCCTTGGCGCTTTTATTACCAATTTTACAGCGGGTCTAAAGATTACCGAGGGTTTTATGAATTGGTTAAATCGGGATAAAGGTCATGGCACTGAAGTTGCCAAAGACAAATCAGCTGGTCAAAAGAAAAAATAGTTTATGGATGAAAATAAGCAACAAGGTAGCAATTTTTTATTTGGTTTGACCATTGGCTTTTCCCTAGGAGCTTTAATCAGTTACTTTTCTAGCGAAAATGGCAAGAAAACTTGGGAGAAATTAGCTAATGAGTGGGAAAAAGCTCGGGTAGATTTATATGAGCAGGGTTTAATCGAGAGTCCAGACGTTACTTTGGATGAAGTTAAAGATAAATATCTTTGGCATTTAAAAAATTCTCTATTAGACTTTAAAGACAATCTCAGTTTAGCCTTGGTTAAATTAGAGCAATCAAAAGAGAAAGAAAACATTCATAAGCGTATTCGGCGTCAACGAAAGAAGAATCAATTCAAAGGTATTTAGTGTAACTGTTATAATAATTTCATGTCTAGTAATACTCTAACTTTATCTAGTCTCCGTCGTTTATATTTAGATTATTTTGCTAAGAGAGGGCATGCAATAGTGCCTTCGGCAAATTTAGTACCAGAAAATGATCCTAGTACTTTGTTTACAAGTGCTGGAATGCAAGCGATGATTCCCTATTTACTTGGGGAGAAGCATCCACAGGGTCAAAGAATTGCCAATTCGCAAAAATGCTTCCGCAGTGAAGATATTGATGAGGTTGGAGACAATCGTCATACCACTTTTTTTGAAATGTTGGGCAATTGGTCTTTTGGTGATTATTTTAAGCAAGAGCAAATTACCTTCTTTTTTGAATTTTTAGTTGATGTTTTGCAACTGGACCCCTCTCGACTTTATGTATCGGTTTTTGCTGGCAACAAGGCTTTAAATATTCCCAAAGACGAAGAAAGTGCGCTCATTTGGCAAGATTTGTTCCAAAAAAGAGGCATTGAAGCAAAAATTGTTGATCAGCCACAAGCTGGCTTACAAGGAGGTAGAATTTTCTTTTATGGTGAAGAAAAAAATTGGTGGTCAAGATCTGGGGTGCCAGCGACGATGCCACTTGGTGAACCTGGTGGTCCTGATAGTGAGGTTTTTTATGATTTCGCGCCAGATCAAGCCCAGCAGTTTCATCAACAATCTAAGTTTGCTCAAGAACCATGTCACATTAATTGTGATTGCGGTCGCTTTTTGGAAGTTGGTAACAGCGTATTTATGCAATACCAACGGACAGCAACTGGCTTTCGTGAATTAGCCCAAAAAAATATTGATTTCGGTGGAGGTTTGGAGCGTTTATTAACTGTACTAGAAGGTCAAGTTGATGTTTTTCAAAGCAGTGCTTTTAGTGGAATTATTAAAAAATTAGAGGAAATTAGTCAAAAAAACTATCAAGATCCAGATTTACGAGCTGCATTTCGTATCATTGCTGATCATCTTAAGGCTAGTGTCATGCTAATTGCTGATGGTGTTTTGCCAAGTAATAAGGAACAAGGTTATCTTTTGCGGCGTTTAATTCGCCGATCGCTTAGACAGGCCAAATATTTAGGTTTAGAACAAGAATTTTTGCCAGATCTGGTCCCAGCAATAGTTGATCTATATCAAGATTTTTATCCACAAGTGGAATCCAAAACTGAACATATTAATGAAGTTTTAAAAAATGAAGAACAAAAGTTTAACAAAACGCTCAAACGTGGTCTGAAAGAGTTTAATCGTTTAATTAGCAATAAAGATCAATTGACTGCCGATTTGGTTTTTACACTTTATGAAAGCTATGGTTTCCCGTTTGAATTGTCCATCGAAGAAGCTAAAACAAGAAATATTAGCATTGAGCCAGCTATTGACAGTAAGATTGCTGAAGCCAATCAACAGCACGCTGCTTTATCTAGACAAACTGCTAAGGACAGATTTAAAGGTGGTTTGGCTGATCATGAGGCCAAGACAACAGCTTTTCACACGGCCACTCATCTACTGCAAGCGGCTTTGAGAAAGGTGTTGGGCGATCAAGTTCAGCAAAAAGGTTCTAACATTAATAGTGAACGTTTACGCTTTGATTTTAGTTATACTCGAGCATTGAATAAAGAGGAGTTGGTAACAGTTGAACAATTAGTTAATCAGTGGTTGCAAGAAGATCTGCCGGTATCGCATGAAATTCTCTCTAAGGAAGAGGCTCTCAAGTCTGGAGCGATTGCTTTTTTTATTGAACGTTATCCCGATCAAGTTAGTGTTTATACCATTGGCGATCCTGATCACTGGATATCTAAAGAACTTTGTGGCGGTCCTCACGTCGCAAGTACTGGTCAAATTGCTCGCTTTGGCGATTTGGAAATTTTTAAGGAAAAAGCCGTCTCGCAAGGTGTACGAAGAATTTATATGCGTTTCCGAGCTGAATAAATACTCAGTTCTTCAAAATTATCGAAAATTCTGCTTTAATAGAGCTGCAGGTTTTATTTAAACCAATTCTTTATTATCCAAATAATATGCCCAATTTACTAAAAAAGATTATCAAAGGCAAAAAAGAGCAAGAGACCGAAATGCCGGTAGGAGAGCTGATGGAAACTGAGTTATTTATTACCATCATTCTCAGCGATCAGGAACTGCAAGCTGCTTTGGTTAGCAAAAATCAAGAAATTAAAGAATATTCCGCAATTAAAACTTATTTTGATCGCCAAGATTTATTAACACAACTTGATCAAGCTTTACAAGATTTAGGTCCTTTGGCGGATGAAGTAGCTGACTGTGTTTTTGTCTTTGATGAAACTTGGCTGGAGAAGGGTGATTTACAGGATAGCAAAAAAGTGATAGTTAAAGATTTAACAGATAATTTAAGTTTGTTGCCCCTGGGACAAATGAGTATTTCAGAAGGTATCCATCAAGCTAGAATTATGAAAGATCCTCATGATTCTTCGATTGTTCTTTATTTACGTGACAAAGATTTTGATTTACTGTTAATCAAACACGGAAAATTACTGGCGAATTTGAAAATTGGCCGCTCCGCTAGACTTGGTGACGATTTACAGGAAGGTTTAGCCAGAATTAGTCAAGAGTTAGGCGAGCAAGGCAAGTATTTTCCTAACAAGGTTTTTCTTTCCTCATTAAATTTGCCCCAAAAAGTGTTAAACAAAGAGCAGGCAGAACTGCAGGCTTTTGACTGGACTACATTGTCAGGTTTTTTACAAATGCCAGAATTTGTTGTTCTAAGCAATGATTTTTTAATTAAATCCTTAAGTTTGGCTGCTAGCTACATGTTGTCCAAAAATTTTGCCTCAAAATTAACTCAAGAATTTAGTGAAATGACCAGTACAGATAATAAAGATATCTCTGATCAGGATGTGGCTAGTAATGGGCCCGAACTAGTAAGTGCAGAAAAAAAGATTAGCAGTTTTGGTATTGATTTAAGTTCAGAGAAAATTGATTTAGAGCAAGCTCTTCACCAGCAAACTCCATTGGCCAAAAGTCAAGCTGAAGAAATAACTAATGACAATCTTCAAGCTGTTGATTTATCTTCTGTGAACAGTCAAGATCAGAAAAAAATAAAAAGTAAAAGCAGTAGCGTTTTGAAACGTTTTTTCAAAAAAAATAAAAAATCTTTACTGATCGGTGTGGGAGGAGGCTTGTTGGCTTTGATCACACTATTTTTCGTCTATAATTTGTTTTTGTCTGATGTTACAGTCAAAGTGACGGCTAATGAAAGAATATTGCAAAAAAATTTAGAAATTATTTTAGATCCTCAATTGGCTGAATCGGATTTTACTAAAAATTTATTGAAAGTCTCGTTAGAAGAAAAGGAAATTAAAGGTGAAGACACCTTGAGTACTACAGGGATCAGTTTGGTTGGAGATAAAGCACAGGGCAAAGTAAAATTATTTAATAAAACTTTTACGGATAAAACTTTTTCAGCAAACACGATCTTTAAATATGAAGACATTGCCTTTGTTCTAAATGAAGAAGTGACAGTCCCCGCTGCCGTTTCCGAAGAAGAAGACGATGGGCAGAATATTGATTATGGTAGTGTTGAAGTGGCGCTGACCGCTCAAGACATTGGGGCGGAAGGAAATATTGGCAAGGATAGTAAGTTAGCGGTAGCTGATTTTAGTGAAAATACTTACTCTGCTACAGCCATTGAAGATTTTTCTGGTGGCTCAAGTCGGGAAATTAGAGTGGTTTCTCAAAAAGATTTAGACAATTTACAGAATCAGTTGAAAGAAAATTTGTATGCGATTGCTGTAAAGGAATTTAAAGAGGAGTCCAAAGACGGAGTTTATTACGTGCCGACTGGCGAGAGTCGGATAGTAGATTTTGCTTACGATCATGAAGAAGGGGATGAAGTAGAAACTTTATCATTAACAATGACCTTGGCAGTTGAAGCAGTTAAATACTCATCCAGTGATTTAAAGCAATTGGCGGAAGAAGTCTTATTGTTAGATTTGCCGGAAAATTATGAATTTGTAGATGAAGAACCATCTTTACTTAGCGATGAACCTCAGCTTATGACCGATGGTAGCAACCGTTTAGTTCTAGATGCTGAATTATCAGCCAAGGCTAAGGCGAAGATTAACCAAGAAGCATTAAACGATCTAGTTTTGGGTAAAAGTTTAGAAGAAGCCAAAAATAATTTAGAAGAACAAGAAACTATTGATCGGGCTGAAATAATTTTACAACCTGCTTTTATGGGTCGAGTATTGCAAAAATTACCAAAAGATTCCAGCCGTTTCAATTTCATCATTAATTAATATGGCTAAAACAAATCCGCAACTGACCAAACAAAAAAAACAGTTGTTAAAACTTTATCGCCAAGCACTAAGAGATGGAGTGCCTATACAAGACTTGAATAAAAAAGTTAATTACTTTTTGAAACAAGATAAAGCCAGTCAGCAGGGCGAAAAAAATTTAGATGAGCAAATCCAGTTAAATTTTTGGGGCCGCTTACCCAAAATAGTGAGAGTGGGGGCAACTTTTTTGCCATTGGCATTAATAGTTTTTGGCTTGGCGTTAGCTTTATCTGCGCTTTGGCCCATTATTGATTATTATTTACCATGGAAAAAAGAAGAAGAAATTACTTTATTATCTCCAATACCTAATTCGCAATTACTGTTGGGCAATCCATTAATTTCTGCTCAAGCTCAAACTGAAATAGTAGAAAATAGCACTACCGATTACAGTGTTGAAACTGAACCAGTGATTTTAGATCAGGATCTTGATTTTACAGACCTAACTAATTGGTTTAGTGACGATCTAGAAAACGTAGAATTAAGCACAAGCGAGTTTATTGAATATACGCTAGACATTCCTCGTTTAGGGATTAGTAATGCCAAGGTTCGAGTTGGTGGAAGTGATCTTAATCAAAGTTTAATTCATTATCCTGGAACCGGAATGCCTGGACAGTTGGGTGCTCCAGTGATATTTGGTCATTCGGTTTTGCGTCAATTTTATAATCCAAGTGAAAACAATCCTCGCCGTTACAATTCAATTTTTAGTAAAATAATGACTCTGGAAAAAGGTGACAAAATATATTTAACCTATGACAACGTCAAATATACCTATGTTGTTCAAGGCAAAACTGAAGTCAAAGCCGATGACACTTTTATTCTTGCTCAACGAGTTGACGTTCGTCAATTAAAATTAGTGACCTGCGTTCCAGAAGGAACTACCTTGCGTCGAGGAGTGATTACTGCCCAGTTAGTCAAAGAATAAATTAAGAACATGTCAACAATTTTAGCAATTGACTATGGTTTAGCTCGAATTGGTTTAGCGATTTCCTACGTGGGTTTGGCTGAGCCACTGACAATCATCAACAATGATGTGACGAGTAATGAGCCCATTATTGGTTCTCAAGCTTTAGCAGAAATTAAGCAAATAGTAAAAGCTGAAAAAGTTGACAAAATTGTTTTGGGTATTTCAGAACAGGCAATGGCAAAAAAAATCTTAGAATTTTTTGAGATTTTACAATCAACGTTCAATTTGGATGTTATTTTAGTTGATGAAGTTTTATCTTCATATGAAGTTGAGCAGAGGTTGAAAGAATTGCCAAAAAAGAAAAGACGCCAGGCAATAGACCACTATGCAGCAGCCATTATTCTCGAAAACTACTTAGATTTATGTTAGACTAAGCCCCTCAATGAAAAATTCTCCAAAAAAACCACGTTCATTCTTTTATTTCTTACTAATTTTTGTAATTATTGTTATCTCTGGATGGGCAATTTTTATTTCGTTATTACAAGCTCCAAATAGCAGTGATCAAAGTACTGTCACTTTTATTATTCCCAAGGGTGAAGCAACGCAAAACATTGCTCAACGCCTCAAAGCTGAAGGTTTGATTCGGTCTCCTTTAGCTTTTCGTCTCGCCCTTTATCAACAGGGTAAGCAAACTAGTATTCAGGCAGGTTCTTTTAAATTGAGTCCGAGCATGTCAGTTAGTGAATTAACCCAAGTATTGACCAAAGGCACCGATGATTTATGGATTACGATACCTGAGGGATGGCGGCGTGAAGAAATAGCTGCTAGTTTAGTTAAACAAGACCTTAGTGAATTTGATGAACAAGAATTTTTGGTGTTGACCGATGGCTTGGAAGGACAATTGTTCCCCGACACTTATCTAGTGCCAAAAGCGAGTACTACTGCCAGCATTGTGAATCTATTAGTTAATACCTTTGAAAGCAAGGTATTAACTGCTCTAGCTGAAGATTTAGCTAGCAGTCAATTAGACTTGAATCAAATTTTGACTCTTGCCTCTCTAGTTCAAAGAGAGAGTGCTAATGAGCAAGATATGCCACTAATAGCTGGTATTTTATTCAATCGTTTGGAAATTAATATGCCACTGCAAGTTGATGCGACCTTGCAATATGTTAAGGGTTATAGTGTTGCTGAGCAAACGTGGTGGTCAAATCCAGTAGCTGCAGACAAAAATTTAGCTTCAGCATTTAATACTTACCAAAATCCAGGATTGCCACCTCAGCCAATATGTAATCCTGGCTTAGCAGCGATTAAGGCAGTTCTTCATCCTCAGTCAACGACTGCCTTATACTATATCCACGATCTTGCCGACCAAATTCACACGGCAGACACGATTGAAGGTCACAACGCTAATGTAAATCAATACTTGCGCTAATTCTTGCTTCCTGTTACAATGCACAATTGTCTAAAAAGAGATTTTAGCCTAAAGCAATAACAAGTAGCAGAACTAATTTGTGACTTTTGTTCTAAAAAACAATAAAACAACTAATTAATTTTCGCACAGCAAGTAATTGATAATCTTGGCTGTGTTTTTTTGCTATGGTTAAGCTGTTTTTAGGACGAGCTTAAAATACTTTAATTTTAAATTTAAAACACAGTTTAAATTATTAAAAATCAACAATAAAGAAAATTTAGCAAGGGATTTTCATGCCACAAACCAGCAATCGCCAAAATTGGGGACAAGAACATTCAATCCTACCAGAATTGGATCTAGTTGCCCTGCAAATTAATAGTTATCAAGATTTTTTAAACAATGGGATCAGAGAATCTTTAAAGGAGATTAATGGAGAACGAGGTATTGAAGATTTTACTGGAAAAAACTGGTCACTGAAATTTGGTGATTATCGTTTTGGTCCGGCAAAATATACACCTACAGAAGCAAAGACCAAAAATGTTTCTTACGATCAACCCCTATATGTTGAGGCGACTTTATTAAACAAAAAGACTGGTGAGGAAAGAACTCAAGAAGTCTTTTTGGGTGATATTCCGGCCATGACTAATACCGGTACCTTTATTATCAATGGTATCGAAAGAGGCATTGTTACTCAATTGGTTAGATCACCAGGCGTTTTCTTTTCTGGTGAGGAAGATCAAAACACCAAAGAATTGCTTTATAAAGCTGAGCTGAGGCCAATGCGTGGTTCTTGGTTAGAGATTAATGTTAGTCGTCGTCATGTTTTAACCATTAAAATTGATCGTCGACGCAAGATGCCGGCTACCGTGCTGCTTCGCGCTTTGGGTTGGGAAACTAATGATGATATCGCAGAAGCTTTAGCTGAAGTTTTAAAAAATGACGAACTAGATTTAATTAACAACACTTTACGTAAAGATTCAACTACTAGTCAAGCTGAGGCTTTAATCGAAATCTACGAAAAAATGCGTCCAGGTGAACCAGCGGTTTTAGAAACAGCTCGTGAGTTTTTGAAAAATATGTTTTTTGATCCTCGTCGCTATGATTTGGGTGAAGTAGGTCGTTATAAAATGAATCGTCGCTTAGGGATCAAACTAGATGAAAAATTAACTGTTTTGGCTAAAGAAGATGTTTTGGCTAGTATCAAATATTTAATTAAATTACAAAACGGCGAGGGTAAAGTTGATGATATTGATCATCTTTCTAATCGTCGCGTACGCCAAGTTGGAGAATTAGTTTCAATCAGTGCTTTTCGTATTGGTTTAATTCGTTTAGAAAGATCTATTCGTGAGAAAATGTCATTGACCAAAACTGATGAAGTATTAACTCCCTCAGCTCTGGTTAATGCTCGACCACTGATTGCCTCTATTGCTGAATTTTTCCGTCGTAATCGTTTATCTACCATTCTTGATCAAACTAATCCCTTATCAGAAATTGATAATCTGCGCCGTTTGTCAGTGATGGGTACTGGTGGTGTGACCAGAGATCGTGCTTCTTTTTCAATGCGTGATATTAATGCGTCACAATATTCAAGAATTTGTCCAATTCGTTCTCCAGAGGGTCCAAACATCGGTTTGGTGACTTACTTAGCTCTTTATACCAGAGTTAATAAATATGGATTTTTAGAAGCACCTTACGCTAAGGTAATTAATTATCGAGGTAAGATGAAAGTGACTGATGAAATAGTTTACTTGAGTGCTGATGAAGAGGAAGATTATTACATTACTCACGCTGGAGTTGACATTGATGATAAGGGTTATATTACTCAGGATTGGGTGCCAATGCGCTATAACAATCAATTTATTGAAGGTTCGGTACAAAAGGTTCAATACATTGATGTGGTGCCACGTCAAGTGGTTGGTTGTAGTGCCTCGCTGATTCCTTTTGTTGCTCATGATGAAGCTAACCGTGCTTTGATGGGTTCACACATGCAATGTCAAGCAGTGCCTCTTGTTAAAACTCAAGCACCAATTGTGGGCACTGGTATGGAAAAAGAGATAGCGACGGCGATGGGTTGGACAGTTTTAGCAGAATTTCCTGGTGAAGTCCTTTATGTTGATGCTAGCGAAGTGGTATTAAAAGTTGATGCCAAGTATCAAGAAAAAGCCAAAGCTTGGGTGGAGACTGCTAACAATGAGCGAGTGAGTTATCAGCAAGGTAATTTAACTTACAAGTTAAATAAATTTGCTCGTACCTCTCAAAGTACTTGTTATAATCAAACTCCAGAAGTGCAAGTGGGAGATAAGATTAAAAAAGGTGATGTTTTAATTGATGGTCCAGCTACTGATCATGGAGAATTAGCTTTAGGTACCAATCTGTTAATTGCCTATACTTGTTTTAAAGGTTTGGGTTATGAAGACGCTATTGTGATTTCTGATCGTTTAGTGCAACAAGATACTTTAAGTTCTATTCAAATCAGTGAACACAAAGCCAAAGTGATGGACACTCGCTTAGGTCCTGAAGAATTAACTAATGACATTCCCAATGTCAGTGAAACTTTTTTGGCTAACTTAAATACTGATGGTATTATCCAAATAGGTAGCCATGTTAAATCTGGTGACATTTTAGTAGGAAAAGTAGCTCCCAAAGGAGAAACTGAACTTTCACCAGAAGAACGTTTATTAAGGGCTATTTTTGGTGAGAAATCAAAAGAAATCCGAGATACTTCATTGCGTATGCCTCACGGAGGAGAAGGGACAGTGATTGATGTCCAAATTTTAGATCGTGATTTGGGTGATGAATTGGATCCGGGAACAATTAAGGAAGTGATAGTTAAAATTGCTCAATTAAGAAAAATTGTGGTTGGCGATAAATTAGCCGGCCGTCACGGTAATAAGGGAGTGATCTCCAAAATTGTTCCTCAAGCAGATATGCCTCATTTAGAGGACGGTACTCCAGTGGACATTATTATTTCTCCTCTCTCGGTTCTGGCGCGTATGAACTTAGGGCAGTTATTGGAAACTCATTTGGGTTGGGCGGCTGATAAATTGGGCTATCGAGTCGCAGTCCCAGCTTTTGAAGAATTTGATGAAGATAAGATTTGGCAGGAATTGGAAAAAGCTGGTTTGCCAGTTTCTGGTAAAACTCAACTGTATGATGGTTTAACCGGTGAAGCTTACAATGAGAAATCAGTGGTAGGAATTAACTATATTTTGAAATTGAGTCACATGGTTGAAGATAAAACTCACGCTCGTTCTACTGGTCCTTATTCTTTAGTTACCCAACAACCTTTGGGTGGTAAAGCGCAAATGGGCGGTCAGCGAATGGGAGAAATGGAAGTTTGGGCGTTAGAAGCGCATCGAGCGGCTCATGTTCTACAAGAAATGCTAACAATCAAGTCAGATGATGTTAGGGGTAGAGCTAAAGCCTTTGAGGCCATTGTTAAAGGAGAAGAAATTCCTGCACCAACTGTTCCTGAATCATTTAAGGTTTTGTGTAAAGAATTAAATTCTTTAGTATTGGATATTGATCCACTAGATGAAGTTTTGCAAACTAATGATGAAGAGAAAAAAGATGAGGCTGCTGAAGACATATTAATTTTAGAAGATTTAGAGACTGAAGGTGAAAAGCAAGATGATGATGATGAAGAAGTTGATATTGAGAAAGAAGAAACAGAAGAACTTGATTTAGAAGAAGAAGACGTTGATGAAGATGAACTCGATGCTGATGAGGATTTAGCTACAGAAGCGGTGGTAGGAGAAAATGAAAAAATAGAAATCGAGGACTAAAGAAAGGTCAACTACTAAAAAAATTAACACTTTATCAAATAGACAAGCAAATACATTTATGCCAAAATTTTTTAATCAAACCATCAAAAAGACCAAAGACATTGTTGACTTCAGTGCCTTACAAATCAAAATTGCTTCTCCTGAAGAAATTAAGGATTGGTCCTATGGCGAAGTCAAAAAACCAGAAACTATTAATTATCGATCTTTAAAACCAGAAAAAGATGGTTTATTCGATGAAAAGATTTTTGGACCGGTCAAAGACTATGAGTGTCACTGTGGTAAGTATAAACGTATTCGTTATAAAGGTATTATTTGTGATAAATGTGGTGTTGAAGTCACTGAATCTCGAGTGCGTCGCGAAAGAATGGGGCACATTCAATTGGCTGCTCCAGTAGCTCACATTTGGTTCTTTAAGGGTGCTCCTTCAAAACTATCTTTACTATTGAATTTATCTCCACGTAACCTTAATTCAATTATGTATTTTTCTCAATACATTGTTTTAGGTGTGGACAATGAGCAAAAGAAAGAAGTTTTACAACAGCTGGAAGTAGATAGTGTGGCGGCAATCGATGAATTAAAAGATAACGCCGAGAAAAGTATCGCTAAAATTAAGGAAGATTTTCAAACTGAATCCAAAACTCTCAAGGAGAAAGTTAAAAGTAAAGAAACCCTACAACTGAAGTTAGCTGAATTAGATTTAAAAACTAAAAATAAAATTGTGGGCACCAAACAACAGTTGGAAGTACAGATTGAACAAACTGATGAGATTTATAAAACCATTAAACAAATGGTCAAAAAGATCAAGAAAAAAGTGGTTTTAACTGAAGATGAATATCTCAAGCTTGATGAATATAACGCTAATTCCCATTTGAAAGTGGGCATGGGTGCTGAAGCAATCTTGGAGTTGGTCAAAGATGTCGATTTAGATAAAGAAATCGTTTCTTTGCGTGATGAATTAGCTGAAAGCAAAGGAACCAAGAAAACTAAAATTATCAAACGTTTACGAGTGTTTGAAGGTTTTAAAAAAGCCGAAATTGATCCAAGTTGGATGTTTTTGTCAATTTTACCAGTTTTGCCTCCAGATCTGAGACCAATGGTTCAGTTGTCTGGTGGGCGTTTTGCAGCCTCAGATTTAAATGATTTGTATCGTCGAGTGATTAATCGCAATAATCGTTTGGCTCATTTAATTAATCTAGGTGCTCCAGAAATTATTTTACGCAATGAGAAAAGAATGTTACAAGAGGCCGTTGATTCTTTAATTGATGGTTCTCAAGCAAAACAGAGTCGTCGTCGTTCTACTCGTCGACCTCTCCGCTCTCTATCGGAAATGTTGCGAGGTAAAACCGGTCGTTTCCGCCAAAATTTGTTGGGGAAAAGAGTCGATTACTCTGGTAGAAGTGTGATTATTGTTGGTCCTGAATTGAAATTGAATCAATGTGGTTTGCCAAAAGATATGGCACTGGAAATGTTTAAACCTTATGTTTTACGTGAACTAATTGTTCATGGTATTGCGCCGAACGTGAAAAGTGCGCGTCACTTAGTTGATCGTCGTGAAGCTGAGGTTTATGCAATTTTGGAGAAAGTTATTCAAAATCATCCAGTTTTATTAAACCGTGCCCCAACTTTGCATAAGCTTGGGATTCAAGCTTTTTATCCAGTTTTGATTGAAGGGAGCGCCATTTCCCTTCATCCTTGTGTTTGTGCTGGCTATAACGCTGACTTTGATGGTGATCAGATGGCCGTCCATGTGCCTTTAACTAAAGAGGCACAACAAGAAGCCATTGAGTTGATGATGGCTGATCATAACTTACTTAAGCCAGCCAATGGTGAGCCTATTACTCTGCCAAATAAAGAAATGGCATTGGGTGTCTACTATTACACTAGTTTTGATGAGCGCTTGGAAACTTTCCCTGCTATTTTGGGTAGTAAAAATGAAGCTTATCATCTTTATCAAATTGGTCGGTTAAAGTTGCGTCAAAAAATTCAGGTAAAGATGGAATTTGACGGTGCACGACAATTGGTGGAAACCAGTGTTGGTCGTTTAATGTTTAATAGTGTTTTACCAGCGAGTTTGCGCTTTATTAATCAACCTGTTGAAGCCAAGAAAATTAAACAAATTCTCACTAAAGCGATTGAAACTGAACCAGAAACAGTAGTCGCCAAAATGATCGATGACATTAAAGATTTGGGTTTTGAAGCAGCTACCAAATCTGGTCTGTCAGTCGGAGTGACTGATTGTGGCATGATTGATGAAAAAGATCAAATTATCGCTAAAGCTAATGATGATGTAGAAAAAATTCAAGAATATTATTTGCAAGGTTTAATTACTGACGACGAAAGACGCCGTCAATCTCTCGATGTTTGGATTAAAACAACTGAAGAATTAGCTGAAAAAACTTGGGCTACCTACGATGACGAAAATAGTGTCAAAACTATTATTGATTCAGGAGGTACTCGGGCTTCTAAAGATCAGGTGAAACAACTAGCTGCCATGCGTGGTTTGGTGGTTGATCCTTTAGGTAACATTGTGGAAATGCCAACTAAATCTAACTTTAGACAGGGCTTAAGTATTTTTGAATATGTAACTTCAGCTCGTGGTTCTAGAAAAGGTTTAACTGACTCAGCTATTAAAACGGCTGATGCTGGTTATTTAACTAGACGTTTGGTTGATGTGGCTCATGATGTTATTATTCGTTCTGATGATTGTGGCACCACTGAAGGTATTGAAATTAAACGTTTACCAAGAAAAGATGTTTTTACTTCGAGAATTTTGGGTCGCTATGCCACTCAAGATATCAAAGATGGTAAAAAAGTGTTGGTTAAAGCTGGTGAATTGATTACTCCAGATTTAGCTGAAGCAGTTAATCAAAGCAAGGTGGAAAGTGCCTGGGTCAGATCGGCACTAACATGTCAAGCTAAACATGGTCTCTGTGCCAAATGTTATGGTTGGGATTTCTCCAATCGTAGTCAGGTCAAAATTGGCGTGCCAGTGGGTGTATTAGCGGCCCAATCAATTGGTGAACCAGGAACTCAGCTGACCATGCGAGTTAAACACTCGGGAGGTATTATTGGTCTAGACGTGACTCAGGGTTTGCCTCGTGTTGAGGAATTATTAGAAGCTAGAAATCCCAAAGTGCAGGCAATTATTGCTCATTTCCCAGGAAAAGTTAGAGTTAAACAACAAGCCAATGAACAAGAAATTACTATCAAAGGCAATAATGGCGAAGAAGAAAGTTATACTTTGTCTAGCTCAATTAAACTTCAAGTCAGTGACAAAGATTTAGTTCATACTGGTCAGGCTTTAACTGTAGGTGGGATTAATGTTCAAGAATTGTTACAACTTTCTGGATTATTAGCCACTCAACAATATATTGTGGATCAAGTTCAGGCTGTTTATGAATCACAAGGTATTACCATCAATGATAAACATTTTGAAGTCATTGTCCGCAAGATGGGTGATAAATTACAAATTGATATGCCAGGTGATACTGATTTCTTAGTTGGTGAAGTCGTTGAACGTAGTCGTTTTGTTGATGTCAATGAGGATGTGATGGCAGCCGGAGGTGATCCTGCCACTGCCCGTGTGCTTTTGCTTGGTATTACTCGATCTTCTTTGTTTACTGATTCCTGGTTATCAGCCGCTTCTTTCCAACACACTAAACATGTTCTAACTGATGCGGCGGCAGAGGGAGCCATCGATTACCTAAAAGGTTTGAAAGAGAATGTAATCATTGGTCGTTTAATTCCAACTAGTGAAGAAAGGGCTCGTTTAGAATAGAGATTCCCTAGATAAACTTGATGGCTTGTGTTAGAATTGCCATTCGATCAATAAAAGTTAGCAATGAATGTTATTAGGATCAAAAATAAACAAAATTAAAAGATTATGCCAACTATTAATCAACTAATTAGAAAAGGTGGGAGAAAAAGTAGAATCAAGCGAGTTAAGGCTACAGCCTTACGTCGCAGTTTTAACTCCAATACCAATCGACCCACTAAAACCACTAATCCCCAAAAACGGGGTGTATGTACTGTGGTTAAAACCATGACTCCTAAGAAACCAAACTCAGCTTTACGTAAAGTAGCGAGAGTGCGTTTATCTAATAAGGTTGAAGTTACAGCTTATATTGCTGGTGAAGGACATAATCTAGCTGAACATAGTGTAGTTTTGGTGCGTGGTGGCAGAGTAAAAGACTTGCCAGGTGTGAAATATCACATTATCCGTGGTAAATATGATTGCGCTGGAGTTGATGGACGTAAATCAAGTCGCAGTAAATATGGGGTAAAGAGGAGTTAAGCTTATGAGAACTAAAAAAGCTAATATTCGTCAAATCAACAAAGATGTTAAATACAACTCAACTTTGGTACAGCGTTTGATTAACCGTAGTATGAAAGACGGTAAAAAATCAGTTGCTCAAAAACAGGTTTATGAAGCACTAGAAATTGTTGCTAAACAAAGCAAACGCAAACCTTTAGAGGCATTAGAAGAAGCCATTGAAAAAATTAAGCCGAAAATGGAAGTTAGATCTCGTCGGGTAGGAGGAGCTTCTTATCAAGTACCTATGCCAGTTAGGGATTTAAGAGCTGGATCTTTAAGTATTCGTTGGCTGGTTAATGAGGCCAATAAAAGACCCAACAAGCAATATCATAGTTTTGCTGAAAAATTAGCAGCTGAGATTTTAGATGCGATGATAGAACAAGGAGGAGCGATTGAAAAACGTAACACCTCTCACCGCATGGCTGAAGCAAATAAAGCTTTTTCTCATTTTCGTTGGTAAATTCTTGCTAGTTTTTAGAAAAAAATATAAAATTATTTGTTTATATAAATTGTATTAATTATTAAAAGTAAATCGTTGTAAAAGTATATATGTCAGGGATTTCAGATCAGCGTGAAGTGGCCTTAGATCGAATTAGAAATATTGGGATTATTGCTCATATTGACGCTGGGAAAACTACTACTACCGAAAGAATACTGTTTTATACTGGTCGAAATTATAAAATCGGCGAGGTTCACGAAGGTGCAGCTACCATGGACTGGATGGCTCAAGAACAAGAACGTGGAATTACTATCATGTCTGCTGCAACCACCTGTTTTTGGAAACCTTATTTTAACACGCATCTACCCAAAGAACGTTATCGCTTTAATATCATTGATACACCAGGCCACGTTGATTTTACTGCCGAAGTGGAGCGCTCTCTTCGAGTTTTAGATGGGGGCATTACTGTCCTTGATGCTAGTGAAGGTGTGCAATCACAGTCAGAAACTGTTTGGCGACAAGCTGATAAATATAATGTGCCAAGAATTTGTTTTGTCAATAAAATGGATAAGTTAGGAGCTGATTTTAAAGCTACTGTTGAGGATATCCGCACCAAATTCGGAGTCAAACCGGCAGTAATGGTTTTACCAATGGGTAGCGAAGATCATTTTGCTGGAGTTATTGATTTATTAACTCGGCGAGCTTATTTTTGGGAAGATCATCAAGCAGCGACCGAGCCCGACATCAAAGATATTCCAGAGGAATTTCAAACAGAAGTTGAAAGCTTACGCGCAGAATTAGTGGAATCCATTGCCGAAACAGACGATGTGCTAATGGAAAAATTTTTAAATTCGCAAGAAATTGCAGTAGATGAATTAAAAGCGGCACTGCGTCGAGCGGTAATTGATTACAAATTGGTTCCAGTTTACGCTGGTTCATCACTAAAAAATACTGGAATACAACCTTTATTAGATGCAGTGATTGAATATTTGCCATCTCCATTAGACATTGATCATATTTCAGGTTTAAAGCCTGGGACTGAAGAAGTCATTGAACGTAAATTAACGCCTGAGGAAAAATTTTGTGGTCTGGCTTTTAAAATTCAGACTGATCCTCACGTCGGTAAATTAACATATTTTCGTATTTATTCAGGTGTTTTGAAATCAGGTACTTATGTTTATAACTCTAGTAAAAATGTTAAAGAAAGACTGGGTCGATTATTATTGATGCACGCCAATCAAAGAGAGGAAATTGAGGAAGCCGCAGCTGGGGAAATTGTAGCCATGATTGGTTTAAAAGAAACTAAAACTGGCGACACTCTATGTGATGAAAATTACCCCATTATTCTAGAGGGGATTACTTTTGCTGAACCAGTTATTTATTTGGCTATTGAACCTCGAACCAAAGCTGATCAAGAAAAAATGGGAATGGCTTTGGCTAAATTAAGTGAAGAAGATCCCACTTTTAGTATTAAATCTGATCCAGAAACTGGCCAAACGATTATTGGTGGCATGGGTGAACTACATTTGGAAATTATTGTTGATCGTTTAAAAAGAGAATTTCATGTTGATGCTGATGTCGGGAAACCCCAAGTGGCCTATCGAGAAACTATTAAACAAATGGCAGAAGGTGAAGGTAAGTACATTAAACAATCTGGTGGTCGTGGTCAATACGGTCACGTTTTGCTACGAATCGAGCCCAAGGAACGTGGCACTGGTTATGAATTTGTTAATGAGATTAAGGGTGGAACTGTTCCTCGAGAATATATTGAACCAACCAATAAAGGTGTTCAAGAAGCGTTGGAACGGGGATTTTTGGCCAATTATCCGATGGTCGATATTCGAGTAACTTTGTATGATGGTTCTTATCACGAAGTGGATTCTAGTGAATTAGCCTTTAAAATGGCTGGATCTTTCGCTATGCGTGATGCTGTTAGTAAAGCCGACATGGTTTTAATTGAACCAATTATGAAAGTTGAAGTGAGTACACCAGAAGAGTTTATGGGAGATGTGATTGGGGATTTGGGTAGTCGTCGAGCACAAATTCAAGGTACTAACAAACGTGGCAATATTAGTATTATTACAGCTCTCGCTCCATTAGCAGAAATGCAGGGTTACGTAACAACTTTGCGTGGCCTTACTCAGGGTCGGGCTACTAGTGTTTTGTTACCCAGTCACTATGAAGAAGTACCACGTAATATTACTGAAGCGATTATTGAAGAAAGAAAAGGTAAGAAAGCCTAATTTTTCCGCTTAGTGTATAATAATAGGGTCAAAAAAATTATTAATAAGTATTATCAAAAAGGAGATACAAGTTATGGCAGATACACAAAAATTTGTCAGAAATAAGCCTCACGTTAATATTGGGACTATTGGTCACGTCGATCATGGTAAAACCACTTTAACTGCAGCGATTACCCATGTGTTAGCAGAAAAATATCCTTCGGATATTAATAAGGCGTTGAACTACGAAGATATTGAGAGCAGTGCCGAGGAAATTTCTCGAGGTATTACTATTAATATCTCTCACGTTGAGTATGAGACTGAAAAACGTCACTATGCTCATATCGATGCCCCAGGTCACGCTGATTATATTAAAAACATGATCACTGGTGCTGCTCAGATGGATGGAGCAATTTTGGTAGTGTCAGCGACTGATGGTCCAATGCCCCAGACTCGTGAGCACATTCTTTTGGCTAATCAAGTAAATGTCCCTAAACTAATTGTTGCTTTAAACAAATGTGACATGGTTGATGATCCAGAGTTGTTGGACTTAGTGGAAATGGAAGTGCGTGAGTTACTCACCAAATATGGTTATGATGGTGAAAACGCTCCAGTTCTGCGAGTCAGTGCTCTCAAAGCTCTTGAGGGTGACAAGGATGCCCAGGATGGAATCATGAAGTTGATCAATGCTGTTGATGATTACATTCCCGAACCAGTGCGTGATATCGATAAACCATTTTCGATGTACATTGAAGATGTCTTCTCGATTAAGGGTCGTGGGACAGTAGTGACTGGTCGGATTGAAAGCGGTAAAGTTAAGGTTGGTGATACTGTTGATATTATCGGTCTTCGCGAGAAGAAAACAACAGTTGTGACCGGTGTGGAAATGTTTAGAAAGAGTCTGGATCAAGGTCAAGCGGGTGACAACGTTGGTATTTTACTCCGTGGTATTGAAAAAGACGAAGTCGAACGTGGTCAGCTATTAGCTGCTCCAGGCACTGCTTCAGCTCATAAGAAATTTGAGGCTGAAGTCTACATCTTAAAGAAAGAAGAAGGTGGACGTCACAAACCATTTTTCTCAGGCTACAAGCCTCAATTCTATATCCGTACTACCGATGTGACTGGTGAAATTAAATTACCAGAGGGTGTAGAAATGGTTATGCCTGGTGATAATGCTAAAATGACTGTTGAATTGATCACTCCAGTAGCTATTCACGAAGGATTCCGCTTTGCTATCAGAGAAGGCGGTCTCACTGTTAGTGCTGGTGCAGTCACTAAAATTATTGAATAAATAATTCACTGATTGGTTTTTAAAGCCCTTGCTTATTGGCAAGGGCTTTTTTGTTTCTCTTGCTCTTTGTTTTTCTCTCTGGTAAAATACGAGTCTCACTATAGGAGATAATTAACAGGCGCTAAAGGCTAATATTTGATTTATCTTCTGTACAACTTGAAGAAAATTAGTTATAATCGCGCTTTGTGATTTCTACAAGGAATATTATTTTCTCAAGTAGTGATCAGGTTTAAATTGCTAATTAGCAAAAACCGCTAACAAGTAAATAAAAAATCTAAAAAATAGTATGGCAAAAAATCAAAATGCGTATAAGATTCGGGTGAGGCTGAAGTCATATGATCACCGAGTGATCGATGAAGCCAGTCGCAAGATCCTGCAAACTGCTCTTTCTACAGGAGCCAAAGTTGTCGGACCAGTTCCCTTGCCCACTCACACCAAGTCTTTTACTGTTTTGGTTTCTCCTCATACAGACAAGGATGCTCAAGAGCATTATGAAATAAGAACTCATAAACGTCTCATTGATATTATTGATCCGACCAATAAAACCATTGATTCTTTAATGCATTTAGAGTTGCCAGCAGGTGTCGACATTCAAATTAAGATGTAAATTACCTTAAGGACTTAAACAAAATTGAAGAGACAAAATAAAAGAAAAGATGTTAAACACAATATTCGCTACCAAAATCGGCATGTCGCAAGCCTGGTCAACAACGGGCAAGCGTCTTCCTATCACTAAATTATTGGTGGATGATAATTGTGTTTTGAATGTCAAACAAGATCAAAATCAAGTTTTTAAGGCCGAACTGGCCTACGGTAAAAAGAAATTAAAAAATGTAGCTAAACCACTTCGAGAACAAATTTCAAAGAGTGGTTTTTCTTCTGGTTTTAAGCAAATTAGAAGTATTGAAGTCGATGATCGTGTTAAAAGTGGAGAAACAATCGCCATAGATCAAGTTTTGGAACTTGGTGATGTTGTAGCTATTCAGGGACAAAGTAAGGGGCGTGGTTTTGCGGGAGGAGTCAAGCGTTACAGTTTTCATGGTGGTCCACGTACTCATGGTCAATCTGATCGCCAACGTGCTCCTGGTTCAATTGGTGCAACTACCAGTCCTGGCCGAGTGTGGAAGGGGCAAAGAATGGCTGGTCACTTTGGTACTGACACCAAAACTGTTTTAGGTTTGGTGGTGGTGCATATTGATTTAGCGAATCATGAGGTTTGGGTGAATGGTCCAGTTCCAGGTCATAAAAACTCCATTGTCAAAATTAAAAAAACTGGAGCCAAAAAAGACATTAAATTAAATGAGGCCGTATTTGGTAAAAAAGAGGAAACAAAAAAAGAAGAAACTGTCACACTAAAAGAAGAGACGCCTACTCCAGCGCCAGAAATTCAAGTAAATGAAACTGGGGAGGCAAAGAAAAAAGAAGTTAAAGAGGAAAAAACAGCTTAATGCAATTACCAGTTATTGATTCTACTAGCAAGAATGAAAAGATCAGAGTAAGTGATATCTTATTTTCTGATAAAGCAGCTGATCAATTATTGGCTCAAGCGATTAGAGTTTATCAAGCTAATTTAAGACAGGGTACTAGTTACACCAAAACTCGGAGTGAAGTCAAAAGAACTAAGAAAAAATGGTATAAACAAAAAGGGACAGGAAATGCTCGCCATGGAGCCAGAACCCCAAACATTTTTGTTGGTGGTGGAGTTTCTCATGGACCTCGAGCTATTGAAAACTGGAGTTTAAAATTAAATCGAAAATCAAAATTGATTGCTCTGCAGCAGGCATTAACTTTACAGAAAAAGAACTTATTTGTCAGTAAAGATATTGCGACTTTAAAGGGTAAGACCAAAGGAGCAGATAAATTAATTAGTAAGTTTAGTGAAAAAACAGACAAAGTTTTAGTAATTTTGCACAAAATGAATGAGCCAGTGCTTCGAGCTTTAACTAATTTAAGCAATGTTAGTGTTACTACTGCTGAGAGGCTTAATGTTTTACAAATGGCGCAAGCAGATAAAATTTTAATCGATTTTAGTGCTCTGAAAACTTTAGAAGATAGATTTAATAAGGTTAAAAAAAAGAGTATTAAAAAATAATCATGAACGCTTACTTAATCAAAAAACCAGTTATTACTGAAAGATCACTGAGCTTGGCCAATAAGCAAAATGTCTACACTTTTGAGGTGTTGATGAATGCGCATAAGGGTCAAATTAAACAAGCAGTTGAAGATGTTTTTGATGTTAAAGTTTTGGAAGTTAATACAGTAGTTAGGCATCGAGTCAAGAAAAAAACTGGTAGAAAACGAATTAGCACGGTGACCCCAAAAACCAAGAAAGCCTATGTGAAGTTAGCTAAGGGTCAAACTATTGCTCTTTTTGATACTGGAGGAAACGAATAATGTTAAAGAAAAATAGAACCGGCACTCCTGGTACCAGACATCGAGTGGATATTGATCGCAGGCATTTGCATAAAGGTGATCCTGAAAAATCATTATTGCGTAAAGGTCATACCAAACGATCTGGAAAAGATGCCAAGGGACACATTTCGATGCGTCATCGTGGTGGTGGGGTTAAAAAACGCCAACGGATTATTGACTTCAAACGCAATAAGCGGGATATACCAGCGGTAGTTAAAAGAATTGAATATGATCCAATGCGTAGTGCTAACATTGCTCTGTTAGTTTACAAAGATGGTGAGAAACGCTATATTTTGGCACCAGAAAAATTGAAAATTGGTGATGAGATTGTGGCTGGCGAAAAGGTTAGTACCAAAACTGGTAACGCTATGCCACTTAAAAACATTCCTTTAGGTGTTGAAATTCATAATATTGAGTTAAGACCAGGTAAGGGAGCGCAATTAGTGAGAGGTGCGGGTACTGGGGCTATTATTCAATCTAAAGAAAAAAAATATGCCACAGTTCAGTTGCCTTCTAAAGAATTTAGATTGATAAATCTTGATTGTTTCGCTACAATAGGCAGTCTTGGAAATACTGATTGGAAAAATCGTAAATTAGGTAAAGCTGGACGCAAACGCCTGATGGGTATTCGTCCCACTGTTCGCGGAACCGCTCAGCATCCAGACAGTCACCCACATGGTGGTGGTGAAGGTCGCAGTGGAGTTGGTTTAAAATATCAGAAGACTCCTTGGGGTAAAATTGCTGCTCCTGGTAAAAAGACGCGTAGTCCTAGGAAGACTAATAAATGGATTGTACGCGATCGTCGAAGTAAAAATTAAAGGAAATTAATGTCTAGATCAAATAAAAAAGGACCATTTGTTGACCCAAAGCTTTTGAGCAAAGTGATGAAACAAAAAGCGAGTGGTGATAAGAGTCCAATTAAAACTTGGAGTAGAGCTTGCACTGTTGCTCCGGAATTTGTGGGACATACTTTTTTGGTTCATCAAGGGAAAAATTTTGTTGAAGTTTTTGTTTCAGAATTGATGGTTGGTCATAAACTTGGAGAGTTTGCTCCAACCAGAACCTTTAGAGGTCATGGCAAAATGGTTAAAAGAATTATGGCTAAAACTTAAAGCCAACTGGATTAAGAAAATGATTGTTAAAGCAACACAGAAATATACCAGACAGACTGCGCGCAAAGTTCGCCTTGTGGCGGATGTGGTCAAGGAGATGCCAATTGAGAGCGCACTCAAACAATTGGCGGTGATGGAGCGTCGAGCTAGCCTGGTAGTTTTAAAAACTTTACGTCAAGCCATAGCCAACGCTATTAACAATCATCAATTAAGTTTAGATCAATTACAAATTAAAAACATTGTAGTTAACGAAGCTCCAACTTATAAGCGTTGGCGAGCGGTTAGTCGGGGACGTGCCCACACTATTTTAAAAAGATCATGTCATATTTGTGTTGAATTGGAAACTAAAGAACCAGCAACTAAAACCGAGAAGCCATTGGAAAAAAAGGCAGAACAACAAAAGACTCTAAAACCAGCTGATACTAAAAAAAGCGTCAAAGCTGATATCAAAAAAACTAGTACTAAACAAAGCACTACAATTACCAAAAAAAGTGTGAAAACAGCTAAAAAAATAACTAAGAAAGAAAATAAATAAGATATGGGACAAAAAGTCAATCCAACTCTAATGCGCATCGGAGGGATTTTCAATTGGAAATCTCTTTGGTTTGCTGAAAAAGATCACTATTCAGACAACGTGTTAGAGGATTATCGGTTGCGCCAATACCTAGAGGAAAAACTCAGTAATGCTGGTGTGGTGGATATTAGTATAAAACGCTCGATTAGTAAATTAACTTTAATTATTGAAGTGGCTAGACCAGGTGTAGTTATTGGTAAAGGTGGCCAAAATTTGGAAAAAATTAAGGCAGATGTCGATCAAATTGTTAATGCTTCAAAAATTAAGAAAGAGAAATCAAGAATTGAATTAAAAATTGAAGAAGTAAAAAAGCCAGACTTAAGTGCTAAATTAGTGGCTGAGCGCATTATTGGTCAACTAATTGCTCGCTATCCCCATCGTCGAGCAGTTAAGCAAGCCATGGAACGAGTGATGGGAGCAGGAGCCAAAGGAGTAAAAATTCAACTATCTGGGAGAATTGATGGTGCAGAAATTAGTCGTAGCGAAAAATATTTCGAAGGTAGTGTTCCTACTCAGACTCTGAGAGCTAATATTGACTACTATGAACAACCTGCCAAAACCAGATCTGGTTATGTTGGTATTAAGGTGTGGATTTATAAAGGGGAAATCGTCTAAATTTGGAAATTAAAAAATGTTACAACCAAAAAAAGTAAAATACCGAAAGATGTTCAGGGGTAAAAATAGAGGTAAGGCTCGTCATGGTACTGAGCTTGCTTTTGGTGAATTTGGTTTAAGAGCTATTGAAGCTGGCGAGTTATCCGCTAGACAAATTGAAGCGGCCCGTAAAAAAATTACTTTTGTTACCAAAAGAGAAGGAAAATACTGGATTAAAGTTTTCCCTTATAAACCTTTAACCAAGAAACCAGTTGGTGTCAAAATGGGTTCAGGGAAAGGAGCGATCGAAGAATATGTGGCTCCAGTTAAGCCTGGATTTATTTTGTTTGAAGTAGGAGGAGTCAGTGAAAGTGTAGCTCGTTCAGCATTGAATAAAGCAGGACATAAATTATCAATTAAAACCAGCTTTGTGAAAAAATAAAATGAAAACTAATGAGATTAAAGCACTACATGATAAAGACCAAGCAGAGCTTAAAAAAGAACTTGATGTTCTGATGAAGGATTTAGCTGGCATGCGTTTGTTGGCGAAGGCTGGTAAATTAGACAGTCCAGCAAAATTAAAGAATCTTAGAAAAGATGTAGCTCGAATTAAGGCTGTATTGCGTGAAAAAGAATTGAAACAAACACTATGAAAAAATTAATCGGACAAGTGCTATCACTTAAGAATCAGAAAACGGCTAGTGTTGAAGTAGCTAGAGTTTGGGTTCATCCTCTTTATGGTAAAAGAGTGAAACGTAGCAAAAAATATGCCACTGACTACGATCCAAAGCAAATGGAGCTGGTCGTTGGTGACACAGTCGAAATTGAAGAATGTCGACCGGTTAGTAAAACTAAACACTTTAAAGTAGTAAAGAAAATTGAGAAATAAAAATGATACAACTCAGAAGCGTACTCAATGTTGCCGATAATAGTGGGGCCAAGAAAATTAGGGTCATTCAAGTTTATGGTGGCTCTGGAAGAAGATTTGGCCTAGTAGGAGATGTGGTGGTGGCTTCAGTAATCAGCGCTGATCCTAGTGGTACTTTGAAAAAAGGAGAAAAAGTTCGCGCAGTGATTGTCAGAACTGTTAAAGAGAAGAGACGGGATACTGGTGAATATTTGAGATTTGACGATAATGCTGCTGTGATTATTCAAGCCCGGGACAATAAAGAACCGGTTGGCACCCGTGTTTTCGGTCCGGTGGCTCGCGAAGTTAAGGATAATGGTTTTAATAAAATTGCTAGTTTAGCTCCGGAGGTATTATGAAATTTAAAATAGGAGATCGAGTACTCATCACCGCCGGTAAAGATAAAGGCAAAAAAAGCGTGATAGTCGGTTTATTGCCTAAACAAAATAAGGTAATTGTCAAGGATGTTAATCTTTATTATAAACATGTTAAGCCTTTCATGGATAAGCCTGGTGAGAAAAGATATAGCGAACGACCTTTGCCATTAGCAAAAGTAGCTATTTTAAATGATCAGGATCAAGTTGATCGTTTAGCTTATCGGCGCACTGCTGATGGTCAAAAGGAAAGATTTTTTAAGAAAACTGGCCAATTAGCTAAAGTAGAAAAAGTAGAAAAAGCAGTTAAAGAGGATAAAAAAGCGAAAAAAATTGCCAAAAAATCCAAAAAAGAAGAAACAGCAATAGTTGAAGATAGTCAGAAATTAGCTCAAGAGGCAATCAAAGTTGAGAAAAAATCAGCGAAAAAGGCTACGAGCAAATTGACTAAAATTACTAGAATCAGAAAAACACAGGATAAAGGTTAAAAAATATGAATCGTTTAAGAAAGCAATATCAGGAGAAGGTGGTGCCAGCTCTAAAAAAAGAGTTTGCTAGTCCCAATCTATTTGCTGTGCCAAAAATTGAAAAAATTGTCTTGAATATGGGAATAACCGATCCAGCTGATCCAAAAGCCAGAGAAAAAATTATGCCTATTATAGTTAAACAATTTGAAATGATTACTGGCCAAAAACCCGTGATTACTAAAGCGCGACAAGCTATTTCAAATTTTAAATTGCGCCAAGGCGATCCTTTAGGCGTAATGGTAACACTTAGAGGTGAATACATGTGGGAATTTTTAGATAAGCTGATTTCTTTAGTTTTACCTAGAGTAAAGGATTTCAGAGGCGTTTCGGCCACTGCTTTTGATAGTGAAGGTAATTATAGTTTAGGGCTAGAAGAACAAATTGCTTTTCCAGAAATTGATTTTGATCAAATTGAAAAAATCCGTGGTTTACAAGTTAATATAGTAATCAGCAATAGCAATCAAGAAAAATCATTTCGTTTATTAGAATTGCTAGGCATGCCTTTTGAAAAGGAAGACGTTAAAGGAAATAAATAATTTATGGCTAAAAAATCAAAAATTGCTAAATCTAAAAAGCTATTGAAAAAAAGAGCTATTTACCTGAAATCAGGTGAGCGTAAAAAAAATCGAGTCTCGACTCGGGGAGTAAATCGTTGTAAAATTACCGGTCGTCCTAGAGGTTATATGCGCTTTTTTGGTTTAAGTCGTTTAACTTTTAGAGAATTAGCAAGTAAAGGTGAACTACCAGGCGTAGTTAAAAGCAGTAAATAAGGGACAAAAGAAATATATGACTGATCCAATTGCCGATATGATCACCAGGATAAAAAATGCGTGCGCAGCTGGACGCAAAGATTTGGTACTGCCTCACTCTAAAGTAAAAGAAGATATCGTTAAGATACTTAAAAACAATAATTACATTGAGGATTATCAAGTTATTGATAAAGAGCCGCAAAAAGAGATGAAGATTGTGTTGCGATACGTAGGTAAATTAAGTGCGATTACCAATGTCAAGAGAGTTTCAAAGCCTGGCAGAAGAATCTATGTTAAGGCAGGTGAAATTCCGCAAACTCTCAATGGTTATGGCTTAACCATTTTATCGAGTAATCAAGGGGTAATGGATGATAAGACAGCTCGTAAAGCCAAAGTTGGCGGTGAGCTTCTTTGTCAAATTTGGTAAATAAGTAAATATGTCAAAAATTGGTAAAAAAAACATTAGCATTCCAGAACAAGTAACTGTCACGGTGACTAATGATTATGTATTGGTCAAAGGCCCTAAAGGTGAATTAAAAACTCCTATGGTAGAAGGCATAAAAGTAAAGGTGGAAAATCAAGAAGTGATAGTGGAGCGCAAAAATGATTTAAAACAAAGTCGTGCCAACCATGGACTCATGCGTAGTTTGATTGCCAATAATATTATTGGTGTCACCGAAGCTTATAGAAAAACCTTAAAATTAGTTGGTACTGGTTATCGGGTTAGTAGTGCAGGAGCGGGTTTGAGCATGACTCTGGGTTTTTCTCATCCAGTAACTGTTGTTGCAATACCAGGGATTACTTTTAAACTTGAAGGTAACGACACTATTCATGTTGAGGGTATTGATAAACAGCTAGTAGGGCAAGTAAGTGCTAATATTCGCTCTTTGAGACCGCCCGAACCATATTTGGGCAAAGGTATTCGTTACAGTGATGAAGTAGTAAGAACTAAACCAGGAAAGACTGTCTCTTAATGTTAAATATCAAAAAAATTCTTAACCAGCGTTTGAAAAGGCAAAAGCGAGTGCGAGCTAAGATTTTTGGCACTAGTCAACGACCTCGTTTAACTGTTTTTCGATCCAATAAGCATTTGTACTTACAAGTGATTGACGATACAAAAGGAAAAACTTTAGCGGCTAGTACGGATTTTCCCAAGGGTAAAAAAATCACTGGTACCAAAACTGAACGAACCCGATTGGCTACTGAAGAATTATTAAAAATTTTGCAAGATAAGAAAATCAAATCTCTAGTTTTTGATCGCTCATACTATAAATATCATGGACGCATTAAGGAAGTAGCTGACACTTTAAGAAAAGGCGGTATTAATCTTTAAAACATATGGCAAGAAATAATTCAAGAAAACCCAATCAACCTAAGGAATTTGACGAAAAAGTCATTAAAATTTCTCGGGTCTCTAAAAAAACCAAAGGTGGGAACCAGATTGGTTTTTCTGCTCTCGTCGTGGTTGGAGATCATAAGGGTAAAGTAGGTGTAGGCTTGGGTAAAGCTGGTGATGTTTTGTCAGCTATCCAAAAAGGGATTAAAAAAGCTAAACAGAAAATGATTGTTGTTCCTTTAGATGGAACCACCATTCCTTTTGCAGTAACCGTTAAAAGAGGTGCTGGTAAGGTGATGTTAAAACCAGCTAACAAAGGAACAGGAGTAATTGCTGGAGGTCCAGTTAGAGCAGTGGTTGAAGCGGCCGGGGTGAGAGATGTGGTAGCTAAAATTCTAGGTAGTGAAAATCAAGCTTCCAGTGTTCATGCTACTTTCAAAGCTCTTAAACACATTGCCGACTTAGTGAAAATCAAAGATATTAAATTGCGCTCAATCGCTCAAATTGAAAAAGAAGAGCAAGAAAAAATGGCAGCGCTACAAGCGGAAGCTAAAGAAAAAGCAGAAACTGCTAAAAAAAATGAACTAAAGACTGAAAAAAAGGTCGCCAAGAAAACTCAACCAAAAATTGAGTCTAAAGCCGAAGCAAGTCCTAAAAAAACTGTTTCCAAAAAAACCAAGCCAGCAACAACTATTAAAGAAACAAGTAGAAGTAAAAAGTAAACAATGTCATTATTTAATAAACTTGAAAAAACTAGTTCTAGATCCAATAAGCGCCTCGGACGAGGTTATGGTTCTGGTAAAGGTGGGCACACGGTTGGGCGTGGTCAAAAGGGCCAAAAATCTCGAGTTGGATCCAAAATTCCTTTATGGTTTGAAGGAGGCTCGTTGCCTCTTACTCAGCGTCTACCGATGTGGCGTGGCAAAGGTCGGCTCAAAACTTTAAACCTGATTGCAGAGTTAACTTTCAACGATATAAATACCATTGATTTAGAAGAAATAAGCTTGGATACTTTAAAATTAAACCAAGTGATTGATTCTCGTTATCGCGGAGCCAAAATTATTAAAAAAGGCAAATTAAATCGTAAAATTTTTGTTAAAGGCATCAAAGTTAGTGAAGCCGCTAAAAAAGATATTGAAGCCTTAGGTGGAAAAGTAGAATAAAAAAATATAAAATAAGAGTTTGTGTTAGAACAAATAATTACAAAGATACAGGCTATTTTTGCCAATCAAGCGTTAAAAAAAAAGCTTATTTTTACTTTAGTAATTTTTGCTATTACTCGTTTATTAGCCCATATCCCAGTTCCTATTGTTGACGTAGAACGTTTAAAACTTATTTTTGCTGGTAATGAATTTTTAAGTTTCCTTAATTTATTTGCTGGTGGTACACTGGCTAGATTTTCCATTGTAGCAGTTGGTATTAACCCCTATATTACTGCCTCAATTGTCATGCAATTGTTGGGTATGGTTGTTCCCAAAATCAAAGAAATGCAAAAAGAGGGTGAATCTGGTCAAGCGAAATTAAATCAATACATGCGTATAATTTCTGTACCCGTCGCTGCTATCCAAGCGATTGCTACCCTAGCCTTGTTAAATTCTCAAGATCTACTCATTAGTCAACAAAGTAGCTTAATGGTGATTGTCGTTTTGACGCTCATTGCTGGATCAATGTTAATGATGTGGATGGGAGAACTAATTTCCGAATACGGCATTGGCAATGGTATTTCGATGATTTTGCTAGTGGGTATTCTTAGTCAAATTCCGGCCAGTATTGGTCAATCTTTTGTCGCTGGCAATGATGGTCAATTCACTGTGATTTTAGTGATGTTAGTCTTAACTTTAGCAGTGATTGCTTTAGTTGTCTTTTTTAATGAAGCAGTACGTAAAGTTAATATCCAATATGCCAAACGCATTCAAGGTGGTCGTCAAGTTGGTGGCCAAAGTAGCCATTTACCAATTAAGGTTAATGTAGCAGGGGTGATGCCTATCATTTTTGCTGTGTCGTTAATGATGTTACCTCCATTTTTAGGGCGAATTCTAACTCTCACTGGTCGAGAATTTTGGGTTAATTTGGGCGAGCAGCTCAATATAATTTTTTCACCAACAAGTATTTGGTATCTGTTAATTTATTTTGTTTTAGTTTTTGTTTTTAGTTATTTTAGTGCGATCATTTTCTTTAATGCTGAAGATATCAGTGAAGAGTTGAAAAAAAGTGGCGCTTTTATCCCTGGTATTAGACCAGGAGGTCCTACTCGTAAATATTTGGAATATGTGGTCACTAGAGTGACTTTTGCCGGAGCCATCTTTTTGGCCAGTATTGCAGTGTTACCTACTATTGCCCAAATGATTACTGGTATTCAGGCTTTAGCCATTGGTGGAACTAGCTTATTAATTGTGGTTTCGGTTATTTTGGAAACTGCTAGACAGGTTGAGTCACAATTATTAAATGAAAATTACGACCGTTATAGCCAACTCAGTTAAATTATTAATGTGAAAGGGATTATGAAGTTAGTTTTAATTGGTATTCAGGGAGCAGGCAAGTCAACCCAAGGTAATTTATTATCTGAAAAATATAATATACCTTATTTGTCCTCTGGACATATTTTTAGGCAAATGGCCAAGAGCAAAACGGCTTTAGGTCGTTTTGTTAAAGAAACCATTAACGCTGGTTTTTTAATTCCAGATGATAAAACCGTTGAAATTGTGATCGAATATCTAAAAAAACCAGAATACCAAAATGGTTTTATTCTCGATGGTTTTCCCCGGACTGTACCTCAAGCTAAAGCTTTTGAAAAATTTACTAAGGGTGAAGAAATAGTCATTTTAATTGATGTATCAGATAGAGAAGCGCTATGGAGAATTTCAGGTAGAGAGGCTGATCGAGAAGATGAAACTCTCAAAGCTATCCGCAAAAGAATTGATCTTTTCCATGAAAAAACTTCGAAAGTACTGGATTATTATTCAGACCGGAAACATTTAGCAGTCGTTGATGGTGAACAAAGTGTCCAAGAAGTTTTCAACGATATCGTCTTAAAGGTGGAAAGAATTAGAAATAAAGATCAGAAAAAGGGTAAATCTAAAAAATAGTCAGATTTATAAGTGATTTTTTTTGCTAAATCTGGTATAATGCTCGTTTATGGGAAAGGTACAAGAACACAAACGAGCGGCTAAAGCTAAGCGACAGGTTGATTTTACACCATCTGTAGTTAGTAGTCAGAGTGATCGTTTTGAAATCATTGGCGAAGTTGAGAGCTGTTTACCTAACACGATGTTTCGAGTTAGAGTAATTGACTCGACTGCTGAACAAATGAAGGGTCGTTTGTTGTTAGGGACTTTGGCTGGCAAAATGCGTCTGTATCGTATACGGGTTATGCCAGGAGACCGAGTCAAAGGTTATGTTAGTAAATACGATCTAACAAAATGTAAGATTACCTATCGCACAACTAATGGGCAATCAGGAACAAATCAATAGGGGAAATCAATATTCCTGGAAGGACAAATTTCACTCTTTAAAAATTTAGTCCAGTAGGGTATATTGCACGTCTGTAATTATGAAAGTTAAAGCATCGTTAAAGAAAATTTGTAAAAATTGCAAGCTTGTTAAGCGGCATGGGAAACTGTACGTCATTTGTACTAATCCCAAACACAAGCAGAGGCAAGGATAAACTATGCCACGTATCGCAGGACACGACATACCAGATAATAAAAAAATTAATTTTTCTTTACGCTATATTTATGGTGTTGGACCAAAAGTAGCTGAAGAAATAATCAAAAAGTGCAAAATTAATCCAGACAAAAGAGCCAAAGATTTGACTGGTGAGGAAATCAACCGTATTCAGGCAGCCCTCAATGCCTATTTAATAGAAGGTGATTTGCGCCGAGAAATCAACGACAACATTGCTCGCTTAAAAAGAATTCAAAGCTATCGGGGAATGAGGCACAGCGCTGGTTTACCTTCTCGTGGCCAAAGAACCAGATCCAATGCCAGAACTAGACGCGGAGCTAGACGAACTATCGGTTCAGTGACTAAAGAAGCCGCCAGCAAATTAGAAGAAACAAAAAAGACTAACTAACAAAGGTTTTTATGGCAGTCAGCAGTAAAAAAACTACTACTAAAAAGAAAAAATCTAATTATCAAAGAGCTACAAAAATTGTCCCTAAAGGCAGATTGTATGTCAGCGCTACTTTTAATAATACCATAGTCAGTGTGACTGATGAAAAAGGCAACGTGCTCTGTTGGGAAAGCACTGGTGGTTCTGGTTTTAGTGGTTCACGTAAGTCTACTCCTTACGCAGCTACCATTACAGTAGAGAATGCGATTAATAAAGCCAAAAATAACTACGGGATGAACCAAATGGAAGTTTATTTAAAGGGTCCTGGTCCTGGTCGAGATGTGGCGCTTCGTGTTTTACGAGCTCAGGGCATTGGGGTGGCTTTAATTGCTGATTTAACTCCAGTACCACACAATGGTACTCGACCAAGAAAGGCTAGAAACTAAAGTTCTAGGAATTGAATATGGCAAGACACAGTGGTCCCAAACAAAAACTACAACGACAAATCGGTGAAGATTTAGGTTTAAAGACTAATGCTCTCAAGACTGCTCGCCGTTTAGCAATCAGGCCAGGTCAGCATGGAGTTAAAACTCACCGAAAAATGTCTGATTATGCTTTACAATTGCGAGAGAAGCAAAAATTAAAATACATTTATGGAATTTTGGAAAGACAACTAGGTAAAATTTTTGAAGAGGCTAGCAAAAATCCAGCTGCTACAGGAACAGTTTTACTGAGTTTATTAGAAAGACGTTTAGACAATGTTATTTATCGCGCTGGTTTTGCTGTGACTCGCGCTTCAGCTAGACAATTTGTGGGACATGGTCACTATTTAGTGAATGGTAAAAAAATGAACATTCCATCCTATACTGTTAAAGTTGGTGATGTCATTACTATGAAAAAGAATAGGACAGCTAAGATTCCTCAAGTAGTTGTAGCAATGGAAGAAGAAAGACCAATACCTAACTGGTTAGAAATCAAAGGGACTTCTATTAAGGTAGCTAAATTACCAGTTAGAGAAGATATCGTCGAGAAGATTGACGAGCAATTAATAGTTGAATATTACAATCGGTAATAATTATAAATCTAGAAACGGATTCCTCAGCAGAGGGAGGCGAAACAAAGGAGAAAATGAATATGACAGACAACGCAAATAATTACAGCGTTATGAACCCAATTTTTACTGTTAGCGAAGTAGAAAGCAATGGTTCGAGATCAACAATTGTGATTGAGCCATTGGAAAGTGGTTATGGTCACACTTTGGGTAATGCTCTACGTCGAGTATTATTGACGTCATTGCCAGGATTGGCTATTACTAAATTAAGTATTGATGGCATTAGTCATCAATTTAGCACTTATGAAGGTTTAAAAGAGGATGTAGTGGATCTAATTTTAAATTTAAAAAACATTCGCATTAAATCCGACAGTGCAGAAACTGGTGTCTTACGTTTAAATGTGAAGGGCCCTAAAGAAATTACGGCCAAAGACATCGAGTGTGAAGCTGGTTTTGAAGTAATTAATAAACAACTCTATCTAGCCACTTTAACCAAGGGTAAGAATTTGAATATTGAAATGATCGTTGAACCTGGAATCGGTTATAAATTGGCAAGTGAAATTGAGTTGGAGAATGTTGGTCAAATTGCTGTTGATGCGTTATTTTCCCCAGTTATTAAAGTAGCGTATCATGTTGAAGCGACACGAGTTGGTAGTCGAACTGACTATGATCGGATTGTTTTTGACATTCAAACCGATGGTAGTATTACTCCACTCGAAGCCGTTAAAAAAGCTAGTGAAATTTTATTAGCGCAATTTAAACAAATTATTGATCCGGTTTTACCAGAAGTTAAAGAAGAGTTACCAGCGATCAGTCCTGAGGAACTAGAAGTGATGCGTTTAACTGTTGAAGAATTGGATCTACCAACACGGATTGCTAACGCTCTCCGTAAAGGTGGTTTTGAGACAGTGAAAGATCTCAAAGCTGCTAATAAAACCGAGATTTCTAAGGTTAAAAATCTTGGTGGTAAAAGCATTGATTTAATTGAGGAAGCCCTATCCAAAAAAGGAGTGGTTTTATCAGCTTAGGAATGAGATATGAAACACGGAGTTAAAGCTAAACATTTTAATCGTGATACGCAGAGCCGGAAGGCTTTATTGCGTAATTCTTTACGTGGTTTAATTGAACATGGCCAAATTGAAACTAGTGAAGCCCGAGCTAAAGAAATTCGTCGTTTAGCAGATAAATTAATTAATCAGGCTCAAAAGGGAGATGTGGCTACGCGACGGCGCATTCATCGTTACTTTGGTAAGAGAGACGTAGTTAATACTTTGTTTGATCAGGTAGTGCCGGCAGTCGCTGAGCGCAAAAGTGGTTTTTGTAGTTTAGAAAAGTTAGCTAATCGACGTGGTGATAATATGCCGGTTTATCGATTGAGTTTGTTGGTAGAAGAGAAAAAGTGGCAGAGTTTGAAAAATGATAGCAACAAAACTGACAAAAAAGCCAGTGCCAGCAAAAAAACCGAGACAAAAAAAGAAACTACTAAAAAGAAAAAATAAGTAAAGAAACATGCCAAAAAATAAAACTTTTATTGAAAAAAAAGAAGCAATCACTCGTCAGTGGTATGAATACAATGCGGAAGGCCAAGTTTTAGGTCGTTTAGCGACGGAAGTAGCGCAAAAACTCATTGGTAAGCACAAAGTGACATATACTCCGCATAATGACAATGGCGATTATGTAGTGGTTATTAATGCGGAAAAAATTGAGGTAACCCGTAACAAGGCTAGCAAAAAAATTTACTATCGACACACGGGTTTCCCCGGTGGCCTTAAACAGAGAACTTTTAATGAAATGATTGAAAAAAATCCTAGTAAAGTGATTGAACAAGCAGTCAAAAATATGCTGCCTAAGAATCGCTTACGTGATCAACGTTTAGCAAGACTCAAAATCATCGTTGGTGATCAACACCCCTACAAAAATTTGATAAAGGCAAAATAATATGGCAATTCGCATGAATAAAAAAACCAGCAAGGTTAAAAAAGTAGTTAAAAAAACTCCAAAAATTAATGCCAAAATGGCTCAAAGTAAATCGGCTGTCGATTTTAAATTACCAAGCAATAAATATACTGAAGCTACCGGTCATCGGAAAATTGCTACTGCTCGAGTACGAATTTATGAAGGTAATGGCGATTTAGTCGTCAATCAAGAGTTAATAGCTGATTATTTTTCTGGTATTCGTAATGCTGCAGCCATTTATATGCAACCTTTTAATTTAACAGGTACTAAAGGTAAATTTGCCTTATCGGCCCGAGTGAGTGGCTCAGGAAAAAGAGCCCAACTTGATGCAGTGGTCCATGGTTTGGCCAGTGCCTTGGTTAAATATAATCCAGAGTTTCGTACCTTTTTAAAACCGGCAGGTTTACTCACTCGCGACGATCGGATGAAAGAAACTAGAAAAGTTGGTCGTGGTGGTAAAGCTCGTCGCAAACGACAATCACCTAAGCGTTAAACAGTTTCATTTATTAGCAATTGATTATAGATACAAAAAACCCACCAAGCGGTGGGTTTTTAATTATTTTATTTTAGAAAAATTACCAAATTTCTCTTTTGAGAGGTTTGCCCACGCGGAAATTAACCACGCGATGACCTTTAACTAATTGGCGTTTGGTTTTATCGCCAAAAGGTTCAACGTGCTTATCTTCGACTTTTCCTACATAAAAAGTACCAAAGCCAGAAATAACGGCTTTATCACCCTTTTTTAGGGTACGAATTACCTCATCAAATACTGCCTCTACTGCTTCACCAGCAGCTTTTTTAGTAAGATGGGCTTTTTTGGCTACTACGTTGATTAATTCAGATTTGGTCATAGTTTTCTCCTTTTTTAACTTTTAAATAGTCCTTTTACGTATGAATTAGTGTACTAGTTTGACTTATTAAGTCAAGTAGCAATTATAGTAATTTTTGTTGATGTAACAATATAGACATCATTCCTAAAAAATCATAAGCGACATCTCGCAGCTTCGGATGACGGCCATTAACTGTTGATTGATGTAGTTCGTCACTCAGCGCATAAATGAGGCCGATTATTAAGAGGATTACATAATGCTTCTTATTCAGTGTCTGGCTAGGATTAGTTTTTAAATAAGCCCAAAAAAGTAGGTAGTAAAGTACTGCATAGACAAAGATATGGGCGGATTTTTTAAAGAGAAAATCTAAAAGAGATAAATCGAAACCTGGTAGTGTCTGTTGATTGGAAAGGAAAAAAATTAGGCTGGCCCAGAGTATGCTGGGTAAATAAGCTCTAAAATAAAGAAGAAAAGCGCTCTTTTTCCTTTTTGGTTTTGTTATCATAACTTAATAAAATTGCTGCTAGAACCAGTAAAGAACTTCCTATTATAGCATCGATAATTGCTGGTTTGAGCATTTTTTGACCAAGAAATACTAGGCGCGTTTGAGGAAATTGTTTTTCTTGTGAGTAAGTGATCTGTAAGTTATGATAATCTTGGTAGTTGTTAAAATAATTTTGAGCTAATTCTTCTGGGGACAATTGGTGATAACTTTGTTTTTTATCAGGTTTAGTTTCTACTTGGTTAGTATTATTATTTTGTGCCAGATCTATAGGACTAGGTGTGGGAGTGGGTGTGTTAATGACATCGGGATTAGGATGCGGGCTAGGACTAGTTAGTGAAGGGCTTGGCAAGGGTGAAAGAGTAGAATTTGGACTGGGGGTTGCGCTAGGCGGAATATTGTTAAATTGGAGGGGGCTAGCTTCTCCTAAAATAAAGTTTGATTCTTGCTCATTTATTCTTAACCAACTTAAATTTTTTTGACTGAGTGTGTAGCTCATTTGGTCGATCACCAGCTCTTCAGCATTTTTGAGAATGACACTGTCCTGATCATTATTAAGGCCAGCAACTGCAACTACTAAAAAATTATCCGACCAAACCTCATCACCTTGAAAGGTATAAATTATCCGCTTATCATCACTAATACTAAAGTTAATGTAGTCACTCGCCAACACTGGATTTTCGCCCACATAGTAAATTTCTATCCACTCACTACCAGTGTCTGGATTGGGAAAGACTTCATTGATAATTAATTTGGAGTTTGAGCTCACTTTTCTATTATTAATTGTAATTTAGACAACAAATTGACAAGCAAAATTTGTACCATTTAGCTACTAAAAAACCAGCCCCGAAGAGCTGGTTTTTTCTTTTTAAAACAATTGCTTGATTTAATAGCGATTACTACGATTATCTGAACGATTACCGCCGTAATTACGTTGACCACCAAAGCCACCTCGATTAGTACGAGGTTGACGAGGTCTAGCCAAATTAACGATAACCTCTCGATCGCCAATTTTTTGACCAGCCATACCGTCAATAGCGGCTTGGGCTTCTTCTTCACTTGCATATTCGATGAAGCCAAAACCCTTAGGTCGGCCTGACATACGATCAGTGATTAAATTTACATTGGTGATTTCACCAAATTTTGAGAAAACTTCTTGAAGTTCTTCTTGAGTGGCAGTGAAAGGTAGGTTGCCAACAAAGAGCTTTTTCTTGTTTTCCTCTTCTTGTCTGTTATCAGACATGTTTTCCTTTTTCCCTTGCAAAAACATTTGCAAAGATAATAATACTCACCCTAAAATTAGGGTCATCTTGTATTTTGAACTATGGAGGAAATTATATTGGACCTCGACACGTTTTCAATTTAAGACAGGATAGATTATAGCATGGAACTGAGAAAATACTAGTCTTGATCAAGTAACTAGTAATCTCAGTCTTAATCAAGTAACTAGCAACCTTGGTCTTTTTGCAGGCAGTTCTGGTTCTTCTCAAGTTGTCTTGGTGCTTCTGAAGGGAATCGAACCCCCGTCTTTGGTTCCGGAAACCAACGTTCTATCCACTGAACTACAGAAGCAAATTGTTAAATGACTTTTTCCAGGTTCGGCAAACACCTGATAGTCACCATTAGTTATTATACAATTGACATCTCGCCGACAGCTATAGTAATCAACGACTGCCGTTTTCATCATTGTACTATAATAGTCACTATGACAAAGAAAGACTTTAAATTAGCCATTATTGTCGGCACCAATCGCACGAATAGACAATCGATGCTGGTAGCCAGATTAATAGAAAAAGCAGCGCAAAGTTTTGTCGGTTTTGAACCTCAAGTAGTAGATTTGCTTCAATTTCACTTTTCCCAAGATGATCAAGAACCAGCACTCAGTGATCCAGCTTATAAACAAATAATTGAAGAAGCAGACGCCTTATTGATTGTTTTACCAGAATATAATCATGGATATCCAGCAGCACTTAAACGGGCTCTAGATAGCGAATATGCTATCTATTTACACAAACCAGTCGCTTTAGCTAGCGTGTCGAGTGGTCCATGGGGAGGAGTAAGAGCTATAGAATCACTACTACCTGTTTTACGCAGTTTTGGCTTGCTAATTTCGAAAGTTGATTTGAATTTTTCTAACGTGAGGCAACTGTTTGATAATGATGGTAATTTGTTGGATTTGGCTTATTTGCCACGAATAGAAAAGTTTTTAACAGAACTATTATGGTTAACCCAAATTAGTCATTGGGGTCAGAAAAATTTAAACTCAGCAGGCCTTACAAAAAATCAATGAGCTTGGTTTTGTTTTTTGGCCAACAACAAAGTGTTTTCTAGTAAACAAGCAATAGTCATTGGGCCGACGCCACCTGGTACGGGCGTAATGTAAGCGGCAATTTTTTCCACTGCTGCAAAATCCACATCACCGACCAAGCCCTCTTTTGTTCGATTAATGCCGACATCAATGACGACCGCTTTTTCTTTAACCATATTTTTTGTTACAAAATTGGCTTGACCGATAGCAGCAATCAAAATATCAGCTTGAGCAGTGATATCAGCTAAATTTTTGGTATGAGAATGACAGATTTCTACAGTGGCATCGCTTGCTAAAAGCATAAGAGCGATCGGTTTACCGACCAAATTACTTCGTCCTAGCACAACCACTTTTTTGCCACTCAACTCAATTTGATATTCTTCCAACATTCTCATAATTCCTTTGGGAGTGCAGGGGGCGAGGAGTTCATCCAGGTTTTTTAAGCGTTTTTGTAAGAAAAGTTCACCGACATTATAAGGATGAAAAACATCAACATCTTTTTCAGGACTGATGTTATCAATGACAATTTTTTCATCTAAATGTTGGGGTAGCGGTAATTGGACTAGAATACCATGAATTTTGGGATTGTTGTTTAATTCCTTAATAACCGCTAACAATTTGTCTTGAGTGATATTTTCCTCTAAAACAATTTTTTCACTATAAAAACCTACAGCTTGGCAAGCTTTCTCTTTATTTCTCACATAAACTTGTGAAGCTGGATCATTACCGACTAAAACCACTGCTAAGCCAGGTTTAAATTTTAAAGTGCTTACTTCTGTGGCAATGCGTTTTTGAATTTTTTTCGATAAAGCTTGACCATCAATTAATTGAGCCATACACTCCTCACTCTTGCCCGAACCTGAGCAAGTTTTTTATAATCTTATTAATCTCGTTTAGCTAGAACAAGTAGCTAGAACAAGTAGCTAGAACAAATAGTTAGAACAAATAGTTAGAACAAACCAACTATTTTTCCCTGATCGTCAATATCGATATTGTCAGAAGCGGGTTGTTTGGGTAGACCTGGCATAGTCATAATGTCGCCGGCGATAACTACGAAGAAACCAGCTCCAGCACTTAAGCGGATCTCTCTAACTTTAACTTTAAAACCTTCTGGTCTGCCCAGTAATTTTGGATTATCAGAAATTGAAGCTTGAGTTTTAGCCATACAAATTGGCAAACCGGTGATATGCCATTTTTCAAATCTTTTTATTGCTTGTCTAGCTGCGGCACTCCAAATTACCCCATCACCACCATAAACTTTACTGACAATTTCTTCGACAGAATTTTTCAGACCTTTTTGTGGATCGTAAATATATTTGAAATGATTTTCTTGATTGACCAAATTTAATACTTCTTTAGCTAAATCTTGACCACCCGCAGCTCCTTTAGCCCACACTTCAGACATGATTGCTTTTACTCCGTGCTCTTCACAATATTTTTCAATTAGTTTTATTTCCTGTGGAGTGTCAGTATCGAACTTATTGATGGCTACGACCAGTGGTAAACCAAATTTTTGGATATTTTCAATATGCTTGCCTAAGTTAGCGAGACCATCTTTTAGCACGCCCTTACCATGATGTTTGAGCGCTCTTACCGTGCCAACTATAACTACCGCATTGGGTTTGATTTTGCCCATTCGACATTTAATATCAAAGAATTTTTCCGCTCCCAAATCCGCACCAAAACCTGCTTCAGTCACCACAATGTCGGCCAATTTAAGAGCAGTTCTAGTAGCAATTAAAGAATTGCACCCATGGGCGATATTGGCAAACGGTCCGCCATGAATAAAAGCTGGTGAACCCTCTATAGTTTGCACTAAATTCGGCTTGATAGCGTCTTTTAGTAAAACGGTCATTGCTCCGGCAGCCTGCAGATCTTTAGCGGTGACTGGTTCACCTTTGGTGTTTGTAGCGACAACCATTTTTTCTAACCGTTTTTTTAAATCCTTGATGTCTTTTGCCAGACAGAGAATAGCCATCACTTCTGAAGCAACAGTAATGTCATAACCATCTTGTCTGGTTAGACCATTGCCTCTTCCAAGAGCGATGACAATTGATCGTAAACTCCGATCACTCATATCGACACAACGTCTCCAAGTGATTTTACGAGGATCGATCTGCAAACTATTACCATGATGAATATGATTGTCAATTAAAGTAGCCAACAAATTATTCGCTGCTCCAACTGCGTGAAGATCACCGGTAAAATGCAAATTAATATCTTCCATGGGTAAAACTTGAGCATAACCTCCACCTGCCGCCCCGCCCTTGATGCCAAAAACTGGTCCTAAAGATGGTTCACGCAAACAAATCATTGATTTCTTACCAAGGCTCCACAAAGCCTGTCCCAAACCAACCGTAGTGGTAGTTTTACCTTCTCCAGCTGGAGTGGGGGTCATGGCCGTGACCAAAACTAGCTTTCCATCATTTTTTTGATCCAACTTATCCCAAATATCTAGACTAATTTTGGCTTTGCTGTTGCCATAATATTCTAAATATTGTTCACTAATACCAATCGATTGCGCCACCTCTTTGATGGGCTTTAGTTTAGTAGCTTGAGCGATTTCAATGTCTGATTGCATGAATGATCTTTCTTTTTAAGAATTTTTGTTTTCTTTAATTAATATTCAGCTTGGATAGGGAACTTTTGACAAAGTTTAAGCACTTCTTTTTTGACTTCTTTAATTACTTGCGAAGAAGCAATTAATTTTTGGCGAACCGCACTTTTTTTCACTTGGTCAAAACTGAGTTTTTGCTCTTTTTGGAGGCGACCAATATCATCGATGATATCACTAATCCAAGTAGCAATTTTGACCATTTCCTTTTCTTTCATACCCCGACTAGTAATGCCTGGAGTGCCCATTCTAATTCCTGAAGGATAGAAAGGAGGATTGGTATCAAAAGGGACACTATTACGATTCAAAACGATGTTGGCTGCCTCCAAAGCCTCGGCAGCTAAGTTACCAATAATACCCTTGTTTTTTAAATCAATTAAAATCAAGTGGGTATTACTGCCCCCAGCTACCAAATGAAAACCTTTGCTTTTTAATTCTTTAGCTAAGGTTTCACTGTTCTTAATAATTTGGGCACCGTATTTTTTGAAACGAGGAGTCATTGCTTCTTTGAGAGCTACTCCAATGCCAGCAATAGTGTTGATATGAGGTCCACCCTGCAATCGTGGAAAAACGGCATTATCAATGATTTTTGGTAGATCGGGATTCTTTTTTATACCCTTTTTGGTAACCATGATCATTGCTCCTCGCGGTCCGCGCAACGTTTTGTGGGTAGTGGTAGTAATCACATGAGCGTAGGGCGCTGGTGATGGATAGACACCTGCGACAATCAAGCCAGAAAGATGAGAAACATCGGCCATTAAATAAGCCCCGACTTTATCCGCAATTTTGGCAAATTTACTCCAATTAATTTTTAGAGGATAGGCAGTAATGCCAGCGACTATTATTTGGGGTTTATGTTTGATGGCTAGTTTTTCAATCGCTTCGTAATCCATACGACCATCTTTATTTAAGGTATAAGAAACGGAATGATAATAAATGCCCGAAGTAGATACCTTAGAACCATGAGTGAGGTGGCCCCCATGAGATAAATCTAAACCCATGATCGTATCGCCTGGTTTGAGTAGCCCTAAATAAACAGCCAAATTAGCTGGAGAACCTGACAGCGCTTGCACATTAGCATGAACTACACCAAAAGCTTTGACTGCTCTTGCTTTGGTTAAATTTTCAATTTGATCAACATATTGTTGACCTTGATAATATCTTTTATGGGGATAACCCTCTGCATATTTATTGGCCAAACAGGAACCCACTGCCTGTTGCACAGCTTCAGAAGCAATATTCTCGGAAGGAATCATCATTAAAGTTTCCTCCTGTCTTTTACATTCCTTCTGAATGAGATCAGCCATCTCTGGATCAACTTTTTTAACTTGAGGAATATAGGTTTTCATGAAGAACTCCTTTAAATGATAATTGTTAAAATGGTGCAGGCTGGATAACAATGTTATTATATGATCAAGCAGTTATTAATTCAAGCCAGTAAAATCCCTTATGAAACAGCAATTTCTCGATAAAAAAACGCCAGCAATCATCAAAGAAAAAAAAGAGTTAAGAACTCAATTTAAATTGCAACGTGAACAACTCAATGAAACTCAAATAAAGCAAAAATCTCAATTAATTGCCGAAAAAGTATTAAATTTAGCCGAGTTCAAAAAGGCTAAAAAGATTATGTGCTACGTATCCAAAGATAACGAAGTAGCTACTCAGGACTTAATTAAAAAAATATTAACAATGAATAAAACTCTCGCTGTACCCTTGATTGTGAAAAAAGGCATAATGAAGCCGGCAATTATCAACAGTTTTGCTGAGTTGAGGCTGGCTGATTTCAATACGCTGCAGCCAAGAACCAGCAAATTTTTAGAGGACAAAATCAATTTAAATTTAATGCCCGCTTTAGCTGTGACTAAAACTGGCGATCGTTTGGGTTGGGGTGGAGGTTTTTATGATAGATTTATGATGAGCAAGCAAGCTCAACTGAATCTAGTTTTAGCCTTCGATTGTCAAATAGCTGAACAATTGCCAACCACCGAGTTTGACCAAAAAGTTGACGGAATAATTACTGAGAGTCAGTTATTTTTTTTAGATTGAGTTTGACTTAATCAATCAAAATATTTTTACCAAAGTTTATAAGTTACCGTGACTAACTTAGCGATTTTAAAAGTACCTTTAGCCTCAGCACTTTCACTAAGGTCCTGAGAAAAGAGTTCTGGTCTAACTGAGCTGGTAGAAGTAGTGCCACTACTTTGTTCACTCAGTGCCACCATTTTCTTGATGAATTTGAAATTTTTTAAGCTGATTCTATTAATCTGTTTTTTAGCCTCTTTGAGCGCTTCCTTGGTAGCTTGTTCTTCCAGTTTATCTTGATCTTCAACATTTAAGACCGGTTGATTGACTAGATCTGCGCCAGCATTATATAAATTACCGATTAATTCTCCAACTCCTGCCACGTTAGTTGTTTTAGCAGTCATTTGAATGGTGGAGGTAAAACCTTCTACGCCAGTAGCGACTAAGTTTGCTGGATAGGAGACGATCTGAGACTCGGAAATATCGCTCTCAAGAACACCACTAGCGATCAGTAAGGTTCTAATATTTTCTGCCTTGTTTTTTACCGCATCAATTGAAGCTGGTGAAGTGCCAGAATTAGCACTTAATGTTAGGCTAACGGTGGCGCTAGTAGCTGGAACAGATACTTCGCCTAGACCTTGTACTGTCACCATCACTGGCGAAGAAATCCATTGCCAAATAAAAATCACTACAATTAGTAATACTGCCGAAATTATTATCTTTTTTAAGCTAGGCTTTTTAAAATTAACAATTGGAGGACGAGAGTTAATTTGTTGATCGGGTAAGGGTGTTTGGACAGGATTTGTCATATAGACTATGATGAGCCATTAGGTAGGACTTGTCAACGGTTTTTTTGGTTTTATTGTTGTAATTGTTTCTAGAATTATAGTAGACTATATCAAGAGACATCTAGCAGTCTTTTATTAGTTTTTATATGCTAATTAATTTAATTCATGAATTTAGGCCAAAATAAAGTCATCCTGCCAACACCCCAATCCCATCGTCGTCTTTGGTTTACCTCCATCGTCACTCTTTTTATCTTTGCGACTAGTATCAGTGCCTACTTTTTAGTTAAGCATAGTCAAGATATTAGAAAAAGTGCTAGTGAACCTTATGCTAGTAATTGCACTTGTATTTACAACAGTTCTTGTAGTGCAGTTGGCATGAAACCCTGTGAAGGGCAGTGTAATCCCACTTGCAATTACCCAACCATTTGTTGTCAACCCATTACTGAAGATTTTTGTACCCAAGGTGAAAGATATTGTGTTGATGCTAATCGAATTGCCACCTGTAAACCAGATCGTAGTGGTTACACCATCACCAATTGTGCTAGTGGTAGTAGTTGTAATAGTCAACAAAAACTTTGTATTGCCAATCCCACTCCTAATCCCACTCTTTCTTGTAGCGCTAATGGTGGTCAATGTATGAGTGTCAGTTGTGCTTCTGTTTACATGCAAAGTATCGCTGGTAGCTGTAGTAATGCTTCATACAATTGTTGTAAAACCATCCAGCAATTTGCTTGTAATGCTGGAGCCAAAGAGTGTGTCAATAGTACCACCCGTCGTTATTGTAATAATGAACGTACAGCTTGGGTTACTGTTTCATGTCCTAATGGATCTACCTGTAGTGATGGTACCTGTGTTTTTCCTTGTCAAGGTACTTGTTATACCAATTCATCATGTAGTGCGATTGGTAAAGTACCAGCTAACGGTACTTGTAGATACAACACCTCAGTTTGTTGTAAAGAAGCACCTGCTAGCACTCCCACCAGTACCCCCACCACCACTTCCACCACCACTTCCACTTGTGAAGGGACTTGCTATACCAATTCATCATGTATGGCTATTGGTAAAGTAGAAGCTCGAGGTTCCTGTCTTTACCCAACATCAATTTGTTGTCAGGACGTCAATGCCTTTGGTGCTCCAATTTTAAAGCAGGTCGGAGATGAATGTAGTAGTAACAGTGAATGTGCTTCAAACATCTGTAGTGATGGGGTTCCCGCTGGAGTTCAGGCACCGGTAGCACTTCCAAAAGTTTGTCAATCTGATCCAGTGACTTATGATCCGGAGGATTTACGACAAGATGCCCAAATTATGGCTGGTCTTTTTACTACCCTAGCAAGTTTTGTTCCAGGGGTTGGGCCAGTTGTTCAAATTGTTTCTGCAGTCACACAAGGTGTACAAGCAGTTTATACCTGTAGTGAGTTAACTCAAATGAAAAACAATCCCAACATTGATCAGGCAGTAAAAGACCAATTCGCAACAGCCTGTATGACCAGTTCAATTAGTGCTGTAACAGGTACTATTGGTGGTGGAGCTTCAACAGTAAGTACTTTTGCCACTGGTCTATCAACTGGGACTCAACTGGCATTAAGTGGAGTTAGCATGGTTGACAATATTGGTAATTTAGCAGTGAGTGGAATAAATGCTAATAATGTCTGTCAACTTTATGGTAGTCATTCCTCAGAATGTTATATGGCTTTGGGTAATGCGGGAGTTGCTGTTGGCTCGACAGCATTATCTGGATATCAGTTTGGACAGAATACCAACGTTTATTTAAATCAGCAAGTTAATCAGATGTTGGCCGGTACGGATAGTTGGGGGCACGGGTATCAGGCAGTTGACAGTGAAGTTACTGACTACTTGTTTCCAGAAAAACGAATTATTATTTTTGATCAAATAGAAGGGAAAGCATATTCTCCAGCTGTTGAAAAAGTCAGTTCTTTAGCGCAATCATATATTAAACAGGGCATGGATCCTTATTTAGCAATTGCTCAGGCTACAAACAAAACTATGCCACCCTATTGGACTCAAGTAAATGCTGCAGGAACGCCGGTAAATGTCCCAGCAGGAAGTGCACGTTCATTGGAAGAACTTGTGTCTTGTGAAGGTGGTGTTTGTAGACATTTTACTCAATTGTCTACACCAGTTGCGAACAACATGGGTTATGATGCTGATTTCAATGCTTTTAGAATGTTAGTAGATACGCCAACAGGACAAGTACAAGCTGGTCATGCAGTAACTCTAGTTAAAAATTTAGATGGTACTTTTGGTGTAATTGATGCAACAAACCCAACCCTATCAAGGAGTAATATTGTTGATTATATAAATAATATTGAAAGTCATGGATGGCATCCAATATCAGATTTTAGTTCAGCGACAGCAAAAGATTATACTTTTCAAGTTATTCATTAGTTTTAATAAAATTTAAGGGTACCAATTTGCTTTTAATTAGTACCCTGTTTATCACTTAGCCCAATTTAAGCTTTTCCAAGCAGTAAAATTAAGCCGTGTATTTTTCCAGCACTTTAGTATATAAATCAACAGCCGTTCGCAAATCTTCTTTTTTTACCTTTTCGTTTGCAGTATGAGCATCAGCAATATTCCCAGGTCCAACCACCAAGCCATTTTTGAAAAATGTTAACTCTGTGCAATACTTAACCGCTTGTCCCTCTCCCAAAAAAGCAAGTGATTTGGGGACGATTGAAGCTACTGGTGGCAAACTTTGTATCTCTTGAACAGTGGCCTGATTGCCGACCAGTTGTTGGATCTGCTTGGCATAGTCATTATTGTCTCTAGGAGCTATCCGCAAGCTGAGTAAAGCTTCAGCCTTATCTGGAATAATATTATCAGCCACGCCACCAGCAATTTGTACGACACTCATCAAGGTGTCGTTATAGACTTGTAATTTCTTTACTTGATTGTTTAATACTGAGATCAATTTGTCGATGGCGTTCTCTCCTAATGCAGGTTCACTACTGTGTGCAGCTTTTCCTGAACAAACTAAAGACAACACGAGCAATCCGTAATGTGATGTTATTGGTTTAAGTTGGGTAGGTTCTCCAACAATCAGAAAAGCTTGTAAATCTTTTACTAATGATTGCGCAGCTAGAGCACCAGCAAAATCTACTTCTTCTCCAACCGTAAAAAGTAAACCAAAGTCTTTTAACCCTCTTGCTTTGGCTTGTTGAGCGGCAATGATCATGCTCGCCATGGAGCCCTTAGTATCACAAGCTCCTCGACCATAAATATACGTTTTGTTTTCACTGGCTGGTATAAAAGGAGGTACCACATCAATATGGGCTTGGAGAATAATTTTAGCTTGGCCAATTTGGGCCAAGACATTAAAACGATTATCTTTAATTGGTAGTTGCTTGACTGCAAAACCAGCTGCTTCTAAATATTTGCTTAGAAAAGTACCAATTTTGGCTTCGTTACCAGTAGTCGATTCGATATTAATGAGTTGTTTAAGAAGGTCGTTTACGTTTAGTGTTGTCATATTTCCTTTTGTTTAACAAAACACTTTGGAAGGTGGGGACAAAAAAACCCCTGTTCGGGGTTGTGTAAAGTGTTTTGAAGTAAAAGTTATTATTGCCTAGTCAACCACAGCCCCGACGATATATGAGGGATGGAGAGCATGACGATAAATAACTTTTCTGAACATTAACAATGATTGTAACACAAAACAATTTCTTCTAATTTGCAACTATTGAGCCAACTCATTAATAGGTATGGGATTCCAAGTCGTTTATTTCTAATCCATAACAGTGTACAATACCCAGAGTATTTATAAAAAAAGGATTTATAATGCCGTCTTTTCCGATAAATAAAACAAAAAATAAAAGAATTGTAATTTCTGTTGGAGGATCTATGATTTTTCCAGAAAATATAAATGCACAATTCGTAAAAGAATTTAAAAAATTTGTTTTAGAACAAGTGGCTAAAGGTTGGAAGTTTTTACTTATTGTTGGAGGAGGAAAACTTACAAGAATTTTTCAAGAAGGAGCTAAAAATATATTGGGTCCAGGCGCTTCAAAAGAAGATCTAGATTGGTTGGGTATTCATACTACAAGAGTTAATGCTCATCTAATAAGAACTGTGTTTGCAGATATTGCTCAACCAAAAATCATCACTAATCCTGAAGAAAGTCATATTGATATGAATGCAGATGTTGTTGTCGCTGGAGGGTGGAAACCAGGATGGTCAACAGATTATGTTGCTTCAAAAATTGCTGAAAGAATTAAAGCTCCTTATATTATTAATTTAACAAATGTATCACAAGTTTATAACGATGATCCTAAAAAAAATCCTGATGCACAACCAATAGAGGAAATGTCTTGGCATGATTACAGAGAAATGATTGGAGACGAATGGATTCCAGGAATGAACCTTCCTTTTGATCCCATAGCAGCAAAGCTTTGTCAAGAAAATGATATAACAGTTTTAATTATGAATGGGAATAAGTTAAGTAATCTTAAGGATGCAATGAATAAGGGAACATTCTTTGGAAGCTTACTAAAAAACTAATATAAAATTATTTCAAAACATCGAAATTAGCAATTGTTTTTTTCTTTCACTTGTTGGCGAAGCACCTAGGTTTAGGATCCGTGTGTCACCACAACATTTTATTAATCTACGTCAATTAATTTTATAAAATCAATTTCTGGTTCTTCATAAGGATGAACCTTTAAAATTGCTTTTTTTACGCTTGAAGCCTTGGCTTCAGGACAAATCATTTCAATTCTAACTTCAGGCTCATGAGAGTAAACTCCCACCTTT